>Ga0265338_10002410_pt1 | contig 28145 bp, 23 predicted proteins | sample 42126metaG_FD_193579 | JGI IMG/M metagenome (GOLD analysis project Ga0265338, IMG submission 193579) | Rhizosphere microbial communities from Carex aquatilis grown in University of Washington, Seatle, WA, United States - 4-21-26 metaG | ecosystem: Host-associated > Plants > Roots > Rhizosphere...
TCCGCACCCCGACGACGAGATCGTCGGTTGCACGGCGGAGATCGCGCGCGCGCGCGCGGCCGGCCGCGACGTGTTCACGCTGTACCTGACCACCGGCGTCGCGCCCGTCGAGACGCAGTGGCCGTGGCAGCGCGCCGACCAGACTACGCGCGTGCGCCGCCGGCGCAATGAGGCCGTGCGGGTCGCCGAGCGGCTCGGCGTGCAGCCGCTCGCGTTCCTCGATTGGCCGGCACGCACGCTGCGCGATCACCTGGACGAAGCACGAGCGCACATCGCCGGCGTGCTGGCGGATCGGACGTTCGCGATCGACACCGTGTGGGCGCCGGCGTACGAGGGCGGCCACCAGGACCACGACGTCACGAACATGCTCGCGAGCACGCTCGCCGGCGGCCCGGGCGGCGTGCAGTGTCTCGAGTTCGCCGAATACAACTTTCGCGACCAGGCTGTGCGCTGCCACGAGTTCGTGGTGCCGTCGCGCGACGACGTCGTGCTGGTGCTAGCCGCGCAGGAACGCCAGCTCAAGGCCGACCTGCTCGACGCCTACGCCTCGGAGCGCGCCAACCTGCGCCACATCGAGATCGGCCGCGAGCGCTTCCGGCCGCTCGCGCGCTACGACTATTCGCGCCCGCCGCACGCGTCGCCGCTGTTCTACGAGCGATTTCAGTGGATCCCGTTTCGCCACCCGCGCGTCGACTTCACCTCGCCCGCGCAGATCTGCGCCGCGATGGCGCGGTTTCGGCGAGCCAGCGGGGGCTGACGTTCAAATCGGGTTATCTTCTCGGCATCGTGACGACGCCGCGTCTGTTTCGCAGCCTCTACCTCCAGGTCTTGGTTGCGGTGCTGATCGGCGCCCTGCTCGGCCACCTGCGCCCCGCCGTCGGCGTGGCGCTGCGTCCGCTGGGCGAGGGCTTCATCAAGCTGGTGAAGATGCTGATCGCGCCGGTCATCTTTGCCACCGTCGTCGTCGGCATCGCCAAGATGGGCGACCTGCGCAAGCTGGGCCGCATCGGCATCAAGGCGATCCTCTACTTCGAGGTCGTCACGACCTGTGCGCTGGTGATCGGCTTGCTCGTCGGCAAGCTGGTGCGCCCCGGCGCCGGCCTGCACGTCGCGGCGGCGTCGCTCGACAGCAAGGCCATCGCCAGCTACGTCAGCGCCGGCCGGCACCTGGGCGCGGTCGACTTCTTGCTCAACGTGATTCCGTCGACGCTGGTCGACGCCTTTGCCAAGGGCGACATCCTCCAGGTGCTGCTGGTGTCGGTGCTCTTCGGCGCCGCGGCGGCCATCGTCGGCGAGCCGGCCGCGCCGGTGGTCGCGTTCGTCGACGCCGTCGGGCACGTGCTGTTTCGCATGGTGGGCATCATCATGCGGCTCGCGCCGCTGGGAGCGCTGGGCGCGATCGCTTTCACCGTCGGCCAGTACGGCGTGGGCGCGCTCGTGGGTCTGGCCAAGCTGATGGCGACGTTCTATCTGACCGGCGCGCTCTTCGTGCTGATCTTCCTTGGTCTCATCGCGCGTCGCTGCGGGTTCGGGATCATCGCATTCATCCGCTATCTCCGCGAGGAGATCCTCATCGTGCTGGCGACCTCTTCATCCGAGACGGTGCTGCCGCGCCTGATCCGAAAGATGGAGGCGCTCGGCTGCAAACCGGCCGTCGCGGGAGTCGTGATCCCGATGGGCTATTCGTTCAACCTCGACGGGACGTCGATCTACCTCACGCTCGCGACGCTGTTCGTGTCGCAGGCGCTGGACGTGCCGCTGGGACTGGGCCAGGAGCTCGGGTTGCTGGCGATCCTGCTGCTGACGTCGAAGGGGGCGGCCGCGGTCACCGGCAGCGGATTCGTCACGCTCGCGGCGACCCTTTCGGTGACCGGCACCCTTCCGGTCGAGGGCCTGGCGCTCCTGCTCGGCGTCGATCGCTTCATGTCCGAAGCGCGGGCGATCACCAACCTGATCGGCAACGGTGTGGCCACCGTCGCGCTCGCGCGCTGGGAAAACGATCTCGACCAGGATCAGCTGCGCCGCATGCTGAGCGGCGCCCGCACAGAGCCTTCACCACCGCGTGCTCCACGCGACCTCGGACACACGGACGTTGGCGATCACTGAATGACGAGGCGGCGCCCGGTCGTCGCGTGCGCGTGGTGCACGCCGGCGGAAGGCAGCGACGCTTCATTGACGGCGTCGGATTGCCCGTCGTCGCCGTCGTCGCCGTTGCCATCGTCGTAGAACAATCCGCCGCTGTCCCAGCACGTGAGCGCTGCGTCCAGCGACAGACCCACGCCCAGACAATCGGCGACGGCGTCGATGAACTCCGCTTCGTCCTCTTCCATCGCTGCTGTCGGCGACATCCAGGCGTCGTCGAGCGATGCGCCGGCGATCGCCGGGTCGGCGCCGAACTTCGCGCGCAGCCGCGCGAGCTCGATCGTCAACCGTTCGGTGGCATCGATGCGCGGCTCCGCAACGACGTCGCCCGGCTGCACCGGGTTGCCACCCCCTTGCTCAACCGCAGTCCGGATCGCGTTCGGTTCGAGCTTTCCTGTCGTCTTCCCCATGACGGCCCTCCTTCCACTACGGGCGTGATGCTACACCTGCGCGCGGAAGGTGGCCGTTGAAAGTGTAAGGCACGCGCTGGCCGGATCACGACCAGCGACGCCCTGAATCGTCACGCGGATTACTAGTGACTCTCGCCTCCACCGCTCGGCGATTGCATGTTCGATGAACCGCTGGTCGACGAGCCGCTGGTGCCGGTCGAGCCGGTGGACGTCCCCGGCGACGAGTTGCCGCTCGTGTCGGTGCCAGGACTGTTGGTCCCACCGCTCGGCGAGCCCGTCCCCATGCCGCTCGTGTCATTGCCCGGTGTGCCGGGATCACCGGGCGTGCTGGACGTGCCAGGGGTTACCGTCTTGTCCGTGTCCCCCGCGCCGGTGCCGTTCGTCCCGGTCTGGGTCGGGCTGGTGTCGATCGGCGGCAACGACGTGGGAGAATTCGTCGGATTGGCGTTGGTTCCGGTCGAGTCCGGCGTGGTGTCAGTGCCCGACGTGCCGGTCGAGCCCGAAGTCGAACCTGGCGTCGAGCCGGGCAGGCTCGTGCTTCCGCTGATCTTCGTGGGTGCACTGCTGCCCATGCCGGTGCCGTTGCTGCTGCCCGCGCTGGAGCCGGACGCCTGCGCCACCAACCGTCCGAACGTGTACGGCGCACGCCGGCCGAGCCGCTGCCCGTCGTTCCGCGTGGCGATCTGCGCAGGCGCCGTCGCGACGGCCTGATCCGCAATCATTGGCTGAGTGAACATCATGACTGCCTCCTTGGAACCGTTCGTTCATCAATTTGATGACGGCTCCCGTTCCCGCCAGTCCCTAGAGCACGTTCGCTACGCCGCGAACCCGATGAGGCCGCGAGAGCCGATGAGGCCGCGAGAGAATGCGAGACAGGGAGGGACCGCGAGATCAGCCGAGGTGGATCGCATCTTTACGCGATCGACCCGACTGTTGGCCCCTGCCGGCTTACTCGTAAAACAGCCTCGGAAAGAGGCGCTTTCAACCGACATGCGAAAGCTAGACACCATCGTGTGGTCCATCGGCGCCCGACAACGGCGCCTTCACGTCTCGAGCGCGACGCCGGTCTGGGGAACCGGGACGCCGCTCGACACCTGGCTCAGCCAGATCGACCTGTGGACGCGCGAGACCGCCAACGGGCGCCTGGTCTCGTTGTGCGAGACCGTGCAACGGTACGCGGGCGACACCGAGCATCGCGTGCTCGAGGCTGATGACGAGACCATCACGTTGTGCTCGCGCATCGATCCGGCGGCGGCGCGCGATCGGCTGGGGTTTCTCGCCGAGGCGAGCGCGTTTCTCAGCGCCTCGACCGATCTCGCGACGGTGGCGACGGCGGCGGTCCGGCTGGCCGTGCCGGGAGTGGCCGACTGGTGCGTGTTACGGCTCTCGCCCACGCTGGAGCACGTGCAACGCCTGGTCGTGGGCGATCGCGATTCGACGCGCGAAAGAGAGATCCGCGACATCGAACGGCGACGTCACTTGCGCGACCGGTGGGGCGCCACGCTGCGCGGCGACGCGTGCACGCTGACCGTGGAGACCACGGCCGCGCAGCCGCCCGTGCACGAGGGCCGCTCGCCGCCGCGCCGGCCGTCGGCGGTCGGCGCCGAGCTGCTGGGACGAGGCCTGACGTCGGAGATCACCGCGGAGCTGCAAGGCCAGAATGGCCGGCTCGGCCGCTTGACCTTCGCGCTCGCTCGCCGCTCCGCGCGCTACGGCATCTTCGACTTGCTCGTCGCGACCGCGTTCGCGCAGCGCGTGGCGACGGCGCTGGAGCAGGCGGCGCTCGTGCGACGTAGCGCCAGCGAGACGTTGCGCCGCGATCAGCTGCTGGCGACGGTCACGCACGATCTGCGCAATCCGCTGACCGCGATTCTCGCGGGCGCGCAGGGGTTGCTGGCCGCCGAGGGCGCGACGACCAGCCCGGGCCGGCAGCGGCGCCTCGAGGTGATCCGCCGCTCGGCCGAGCGGATGAACCGTCTGACCGAAGATCTCCTCGCGGTCGCGCAGATCGAGCGCGGCGGGATCGCGCTCAAGTGCGCCACCCACTCGGTGCAGAGCCTGTTGAACGAAGTCGCGGCGCTGTTCGAGCCGCTGGCCGCGCAGCGCGCGCAGACGATGGTGGTCTCGACGCCCGCGCCCGATGTCGTCGTCAAGTGCGACTCCGATCGGATCCTGCAGGTGCTGTCGAACCTGGTGAGCAACGCGCTGAAGTTCACGCCCGAGCGCGGCCGCATCGAGCTGCGCGCCGTGCTGGTGCGCGATCGCATCTGCTTCTCGGTCGTTGACGACGGCCCCGGGATTTCACCGAGCCAGATGTCGCGGGTCTTCGATCTCGGCTGGCAGGCGACGCCCGGCGATCACCGCGGCCTGGGCCTGGGGCTGGCGATCGCCAAGGCGCTGGTGCTGGTGCACGGCGGCGAGATCTGGGTCGAGAGCCGCGTCGGCGCGGGCGCGACCTTCTTCTTCGCGTTGCCAATCGATCTGGCCGTCGCCGGCGCGGGCCCGCCGGGGTCGGCGCGGCGCCACAAGACGCCGACGCCCGGATTTCTCTACGTCGCACCGCGGGCAGATCACTCGCTGGGCGTTCGGTCGGTCCGCTAGCGCTCCGCGTAAGCAGCGGTCCGCTCGTGCGGGGCACGAGTCAGGTTTTGACGAAGTGCCGCACCGCGAAGGCCGCCGCGAGGCTGAGCCCGATCACGATCACCGCCCAGCGCACGACGCGCGGCTGGATGCGACGGGCGATGCGCGCGCCGATGAACCCGCCCGCGACGGCGCCCGCGGTCATCAGCAACGCGCCCCGCGCATCGACCATCCCGCACGCGATGAAATAGATCGAGGCCACGCCGTTCATCAGCGCCGCGAGCAGATTCTTGATCGCGTTCATCTGATGGATCTCCATGCCGCCGAGCAGCGACAGGTACGCGAGCATGATGATCCCCATGGCGCCGCCGAAATACCCGGCGTAGATGCCGACCAGCAGCTGAAAAAACATGATGAGCGGCAGCCGCCGCGCCGCGTCCGCGGAGCTGTCCGGAGACGCATCGGACGAAGGCTGTGCCGCCTGGGCGCCGACGCGCAGCCCCAGCTGCTGGAGCAGGATCACCAGCGTCGCGCCGAGGATCAGCCAAGGCACGATCGCCTCGAACAGGCTCGACGGTGTGTGACGCAGGATATATGCGCCCAGCGTCGCGCCCACGGCCGCCGGCAGCAACAACCACGCCGCCAAACGCGCCTTTTCCCCGAGAAATCGACGGTATCCCCAGCCGGCCGCCAGCGAGCCCGGCGTCATCGCCACGGCATTGGTTGCGTTCGCGATCACGGCCGGCATACCGGATGCCATCGCGGCCGGGAACGACAACAGCGTCCCGCCGCCCGCGACCGAATTGATGGCGCCAGCGGCCACCGACGAACCGACCAGAAAGGCGTCTCGCGCGAGGTTCATGACACGTCGATACTACCTACATCTCAATGGTGTCTGCAGCGCCCTCGATTCATTGCGGCAAGAAATCCGGCGCCGACAGATCGACGCTGCTGTGGGATAATCGGTCCGCGTGCTGCGAGTCATTTCGGTGATTACGTTTTTGGCGCTCGTCGGCACGGGGACGGCTCGGGCGCGTCCCTGGGAAGCCCGCCGGCCCGAGCGCGAGCCGACACCCGCGCACCAGCTGCGCAGCATCTCGACCTGGCCCGCTGAACCAGAGACGCCGGCGGCGATCGATGCGCCTCGCTTTCGCGCATCGCTGGTTCACCTGTGCGCCCGGCGCGGCGAGACCGTGGGCGCCGAGATCTCCGACGATCTGCTGGCGGCCGCCGCCGCGTCTCAGGTCGATCCATTCTTGCTCGCCGCGCTGGCGCTGTTCCAGAGCGCTTGCAATCCGGCCTTGACGTCACCGACGGGCGTCGGGCTCTTGCGCATCGATCGCAACATGTACGCGGTCGCGGGCGCGCCGAAGCCGCCGGTCGAGAAGACCGAGTGGGCCGAGCGCAACCTGCTCGACCCCAAGCAGAACCTGAGCGTCGGCGCGCGGCTGCTCAAGATGTGGCAGGACGCGCATCCGACGCTCGACGAGGAGTTCGGCGGCGTCCCGCACCGCAGCGCGGTCGCGCACTTCGTGTGGGGCGACGACGTGCATAGCAGCGGCCAGGAAGATCTGATCCTGACCGCGCGGCGCCGCATGCTGCTCAACTACAACTCCGTACCCGACGACACGCGCGAGACCTCGCTGGGCATTCGCATCGTGTCGCCGCTCGAGGGCAACCCGCGCGTCGCCACCAGCGGCCCGGGCGAGGAGCGCGACGGCGGCGCGCGCCGCCACCGCGGGCTCGACATCACCGCGACGATCGGCGAGCCGGTGCGTGCCATCGCCGACGGCGTGGTGATCTACGCCGGCGCGAACCTGGGCAAGAACAAGACGCGCGGCGAGTCGATCCCGCCGAGCAAGATCGGTCGCTACACCAATCGGCTGCTGGGCGCGGGCGGAATCTATGTCTGCATCCAGCACGACAGCGACCGCAAGGTCGTCTCCTGCTACATGCACCTGTCGACCTATCGCATCTCGGACGGTGACCGCGTCACCGCGGGCGAGACGATCGGCTTCGTCGGGCGCACCGGGGTCAAGGTGTCGCCGCCGCACTTGCACCTGGAGATTCGCGTCGACGATCGCTTCACCAATCCGTGCCGCTACCTGGCCGACCTGGTGATTCCGCCCAAGGCGACGATGACCTACCGATACGTGATGAAGCGCGCGCGCCTGCGCGCGCTCGCGACCCCGGCCGGCCGCCACGCCTGACGGCGATTTCGCGTGAGCGGGGTGCGGCTCGCCGCACGGAGTTCGTCGCGGGAGGGTTCGGGAACCCTTCGAGGGCTCTGCGCGCCGGCCAAAGGATCTTCCTCCTGAGCTTCCCGTGGCTACCTTCAAGGGAGTCATCTAGGAGGATGAGACATGGCTTCAATTTTTCGGCGGATTGTTGTAGCGGCTCTACTGGCGGCCTGGTCATTTCCGGCCATGGCTGCGGCCCCGGAGACCCAACCGGCTCCCCTCGTCGAGGCGACCCACTCGGCGCGCACCGTGGCTCCGAGCACCGAGGCCGCGCGGTACGCCGCGCGTGAGGAGCAGGCGCCCGCCAACCAGAACTTCCAGGGCGGCGCTTACATCTACATCGGTGGCGGCGTGCTCGCCGTGGCGCTCATCGTCTTGCTGATCCTGGTCATTCTTTGAGCGTGAACCGAACGTGGAAACAGCGTCGGTTCGCCTCTTTGCGGGCGTAGCCGCCCTCGCGTCGCTGGCGGCTACCGGTTGCTACGCGGGCACCTCCCGCTCGATCACGCCGCACGACGTCGCACGTGACGTCGCCGCTGATCCCGGCTGGATCATCGTCGGGAACGTGCCGCTGATTCGCCAGCGCTCCGACGCTGATTGCGGCTCCGCGGCCGCGGCGATGGTGCTGACGTACTGGTCGGACCCGATCACGGTCGATGAGCTCGACGCGCGCGATCCGACGGCCGCCGCGCACGGCTGGCGGGCCGGGCAACTGCGTACGCTGCTGCGCGGCCGAGGTTTCGACGCCTTCGTGATCAGCGGCCGGCTCGAGGACCTGACCCACGAGATAAACCAGGGCCGGCCGGTGGTCGTCGGCGTGGTCAAGCGTTACGGCGGCGACCGCGCGCTGGCGCACTACGAAGTCGTCGTCGGCGTGCATCCGTCGCGCCACCGGATCTTGACGCTGGATCCGGCCGACGGCTGGCGTGAGAACACGCTCGAAGGCTTCGACAGCGAGTGGGGTCCCTCGGATCGCACGACAGTCGTGGTGTTGCCGCGCGGGCACCGCGCCACGGCGCCGCTTCAGCGCAGCCCAGGTGCCTCGTGACCGCTCCGTTCGACGTACTCCCGGTAGCCGCCGCCATAAGCGGTTGCGCCATCGGGCCCGAGCTCGAGGACGCGATTCGAGAGGCCGGCCAGGAATTCTCGATCATGGGAGACGAACAGCATCGTCCCTTCGAAGTCCTTGAGCGCGGCGATGAGCATCTCCTTGGTCGCGATGTCCAGGTGGTTGGTGGGCTCGTCGAGCACCAGAAAATTGGGCCGATCGTAGAGCAGCCGTGCGAGCACGAGACGCGCTTTTTCACCGCCCGAGAGCACTCGGCAGCTCTTTTCGATCTCATCGCCGGAAAAGCCAAAGCAGCCCGCCAGCGAACGTAGCGAGCCGACCGACGCCAGCGGGAACGCCTCTTCCAGCGTCTGCCAGACGGTCTTGTCCGGCTCCAGCACCTCCATGGCGTGCTGCGCGAAGTAGCCCATCTTCACGCTGGCGCCGACGGCGACGCTGCCGTTGTCGGGCGCGGTCTCCCCCGCGATCAGCTTGAGCAGCGTGGATTTCCCGGCGCCGTTGACACCCATGACACACCAGCGTTGCTGGCGGCGGATCGTGAGGTCGAGTCCGTCGTAGATCACGTGGTCGCCGTAGGCCTTGTGCAGGCCACCGATCTTGACCACGTCGTCGCCGGAGCGCGACACCGGCGGGAACTCGAACACCAGCGCCTTGCGGCGCTTGGGCGGCTCGACCTTCTCGATCTTGTCGAGCTTCTTCACGCGCGACTGCACCTGCGCGGCCTTGGCCGCCTGCGCCTTGAAGCGTTCGATGAAGCGCATCTCCTTGGCCAGCATGGCTTGCTGGCGGGCGTACTGGGCCTCGGCCTGCGCTTCGTTGAGCGCGCGCTGGCGGTCGTAGAAGTCATAGTTGCCGGAGTACGTGGTGAGCACGCCGCCGTCGATCTCGATGATCTTCCCGACCACGCGGTTCAGGAATTCCCGGTCGTGCGACGTCATCAGCAACGCGCCCTCGTACGACTTCAAGAAGCCTTCGAGCCAGATGATCGACTCGATGTCCAGGTGGTTCGACGGCTCGTCGAGCAACATGGCGTCGGGGCGCATCAACAAGATTCGCGCCAGCGCCACGCGCATCTTCCACCCGCCTGACAGCGCGCTGACGTCGCCGTCCTGCATGCCCTGCGAGAAGCCGAGGCCGGCCAGGATCTCGCGTGCGCGCGCCTCGAGCGCGTAGCCGCCGAGCTCGTCGTAGCGCGCCTGGACGTCGCCGAAGCGCGCCACCAGACGGTCGAGCTCGTCGCCCCGAGCCGGGTCGGCCAGCGCCTGCTCCAGCGCGCGCAGCTCGGTCGCGACCTCGGCCACCGCCCCGGCGCCGTCCATGGTCTCGGCGACGGCGCTCCGCCCGGCCATCTCGCCGACATCCTGGCTGAAATATCCGATGGTCACGCCCCGGTCGATCGAGACCTGGCCGTCGTCGGGCGACTCCTCCCGCATGATGAGCCGGAAAATCGTGGACTTTCCCGCACCGTTGGGGCCGACCAACCCCACCTTCTCGCCGCGGTGGATCGCGGCCGCCGCGTCGACGAACAGGATGCGAGGACCGTGTTGCTTGCTGACGGAGTCGAGGCGAATCATGCGGGTTTCTGGGCCCGTATAGCACGGAAGGTGATAGTGTCCTGACCGAAGGAGGGCGATGCCGTGACGAACGAATCGATCCTGATCTCCGAGGTCATTCCGGCCACTCCGGAGCGCATCTTCAGCGCGTGGATGGACAGCGCGGAGCACAGCGCGTTCACCGGCGACGAGGCGGTCGTCGTTCCGGAGGTCGGCGGTGAGCATCAATCCGCTGGTGGCTACATCAAGGGCCGCACGCTGGAGCTGCACGAGGGCTCGCGTATCGTGCAGAGCTGGCGCACCACCGAGTTCCCGCCGGAGAGCCCCGATTCGCGCGTCGAGATCACGCTCGAGCCGACGCTGGGCGGGACGCTGGTGACGCTGCTGCACACCGATATCCCCGTCGGGCAAGGCGATCGCTACCGGCAGGGTTGGAACGAATATTATCTGTCACGGCTCAAGACCTACTTCTCGGACAGCGAGCCGACCCTCGAGACCAGGGCGGAGCCCGGCGGTGACATCGAGGTCGACGTCGAATCCGAGGTCGTCGAGCTGGATGCGGCGATCGTCGACGAGGCGCCGACGCGGATCATGAGCCAGAGCGCGCGCGCAAAGCCCGCGACGACGAAGCCGGCGTCCAAGACCCCGATCAAGGCGGCGAGCAAGAGCCCGGTCAAGACTTCAGCCAAGGCTTCGGCGAAGGCTTCGGCGAAGGCTTCGGCGATGAAGACCAAGGCCAGATCGTCGGCAACGGCGGCCGCCAAGAAGCCGGCGAAGCTGGCGGCGAAGGCAGGCGCCCACACGGCAAGCAAGAAGCCGCCGAACAAGAAGCCGGCGCGGCTGTCCCTGGCGATGAAGACCACGAAGAAGGTCGCGGCCAAGGCCAAGCGCGGCAAACCCGCCACCATGAAGGCGGGAGCGCGGAAGGGCGCGCGGAGTCCGGCCAAGACGGCGGCCAGGACGGCGATGAAGACGCCGGGCAAGAAGAAGGGCGCATCGTCGGCACGCTCTTCGCGGCGCTGACGTCCGTGCGCCCGAGCGCGGCGATTCTGGTCGCCGCGCTGTTGCCGCTTGGGAGCGGCGCTTGTCATAGCCGGCTCCACTTCTCGCCCGAGGCGATCGCGGCGCACCGCATGCTCGAGGGTGCGCCGCCGACATTCCTGCTCGGCGCCGCGACGTCGGCGCACCAGATCGAGGGCGGTACCCACAACGACTGGACGGCCTGGGAGAAGGGGCGCTATCCCGACGGCCAGCCACACGTGCAGGGCGGCGCCAGCGCCGCGCGCGCCGCCGACTCCTGGAATCTGTGGCAGTCCGACATCGCGGCGCTGCAGTTGCTGGGCGCCAACGTCTATCGGCTGGGCATCGAGTGGAGCCGCCTCGAGCCTGCCGAAGGCGTGTGGGATCAGGCGAGCGCCGACCGCTATCGCCAGATGCTGCAGTCGCTGGTGGCGGCGCACATCCAGCCGATGGTCACCCTCTATCATTTCACGCTGCCGACCTGGGTCGCTGATCGCGGCGGCTGGGAGTGGTCTGGCGCGCCGGCTGCGTTCGCTGCGTTCGCTGCGCGCGCCGGCACGGCGTTCGGCGCGTCGGTCGACCTGTGGTGCACGATCAACGAGCCCAACGTCTACGTCGCCAAGGGCTACCTCGCGGCGCAATGGCCGCCGGGCGTGAAGGATCCGCGACGAGCGGGCGAGGTCCTGCGCGCGCTGATGAAGGCGCACGCGCTGGCCACCGCGGCGCTGCGCCAGGCCGACGTCGCCGACGCCGACGGCGACGGGCGCGCCACTCGCATCGGCATCGCCCAGAACCTGCGCGTCTTCGATCCGGCGACGTCGAACCCGATCGACGGCGTCGTCGCCGGCATCGCCGCGGCGTTCTACAACGATTCATTCATCGACAGCGTCGCGCGCGGGCGGATCCACGTATCGATCCCGGGCGCGATCGACATCGACGAGCCCTTCCCCGCGCTGGCCGGCACGTTCGACTACCTGGGCGTGAACTACTACACGCGTGAGTTCGTGATCGGCCACCTGCGCGGCCCCGACCACTACGTGCCCACGGCGCCGCCCGACCTGCCGCGCAACGACATGGGCTGGGAGATCTACCCCGAGGGGCTCTACCGCCTGCTCATGCACTACCGCTCCTACGGCTGGCCGCTGCTGGTCAGCGAGAACGGAATCGCCGACAACGGCGGCGAGCGACGCAGCGACTTCATTCGCGCGCACATTTATGCGCTGGATCGCGCGCGCGCCGAGGGCGCGGATGTCATCGGCTACATCTACTGGTCGTTGATGGACAACTTCGAGTGGTCGCACGGCTACCGCGGCCGCTTCGGGCTGTTCTCGATCGACTTCGACTTCGATCCGTCGCTGACGCGCCGGCCGACCGCGGCCGTGCCGACGTTCCAAGAGGCGGCGCGCGCGATCGGTTCGCTGCGCTGACGCGAGCTCGATCTGAGCTCGATCAAAAAATCACGCGAAGACCCAGCTCCGGGCCCTCGATGCGGCAGCTGACCAGGTCGGCGCAGAAGCGATCGGGTAGCAGCCACAAGATCGAGTAGCCCACTTCGAGCCCGACGCCGGGCGACAGGAAAAAGATCACGCCCGCGGAACCGCCGACGGCCCAGCCGTCGTCGTGGTCGAAGATGAATGCGCGGCCGCCGCGGCCGGTGAGGATCAGCGCCGCCGTCTCGCCCCGTACCGGCACCAGCTTCAACGAGGCCAGCACCAGGCCCGTCGTCGGCTGTCCGTCGCTCCTTTGCACCGACGCCTCGATCCCGGGCGCGACGCCGCTGAGGACGAAGCGGCGAAAGCCGCCGCCGCCAAAGAACCCGGTCTGCTTGGTGTAACCGAGCGCAAGGCTGAGCTCCGTCGAGCCCGGGTCGCCATAGTGATGCAGCGGCGGTGGCAGCGGCGGCGCTGAACGCGGCGGCGGCGCGAGCGGCAGCTCGTTGTCGTCGGGCAGGAGTTGCCCCGGGGCCGCGGGCGTCGCCGCGACCGGCGGTGGTGGCGGTGGCGGCGGTGGCGGCGGTGGCACCGCCGCAGCGTCGGGCGGCGCGGGCGCGAAGCTGGGCGCCGTCGCGGGCGGCGCGGTCGCGAAGCTGGGTGCCGGCGCGGGTGGCGCAGGCGCGAACCCCGAGGGAGCCGATGGTGGGCTCGTCGTGCCGTCGGTCGCGGCGGGTGTGGTCGTGGCCGGCGCGGCCGTCGCCGCCAGCCAGGCCAGCGCCATCGCTACCGGGACGAGAGGCATCTCACTGTCAGGCTATTCGAAGCGGATTTCCAGCGCCAGACCGGCGCCGAAGGTTCGCGCCGCTTCGTTGACGCCGATGTCGGGGAAAAGGATCCAGGCACGCAGATCGATCGCGTTCGCCAGCGCGCTGCCCAGGCCAAATCCCAGCGGATAGGCCGTATGGCTGGCGTTGCCGTCGTTGACGAACTGGACGCCCAGCAGCGGTCCCAGCCACAGCGTGCGGCTTGCCTGCAGCCAGATGTGCAGCGGAAAGCTGATGATGTCGCGCGTTGGATCGTAGAACAGCAGCGGCACATAGACGCCGGTATCGACTCGCACTGCGCCCAGGCGCAGGCGCAGCGGCACCCCGAACATCAGGCCGACGCGCGTGCCGCGCTCGATCGGCAGGTAGACTCGCCCCTCGAGCCCGAGCTGGACCATCGAGCCCTGCGCGACCGACCACGTCATGCGCAGCTCCGGGTTGGCGAGCGCGTCGTTACCTGTGCCGTAGGTTTCCGTGTCGAATGTGCGGCCGTAGCGGTCGGCCTGCGTCGCCTCGCCGTCGCTGCCGATCCGCGTGCCCGTGCGCAACCCGAGCTCTACATCGTGGGTGACGCCGAAGGCGACTTCCAGATTCATGCCGAATCCGGTCACCGAACGATTGGCGTCGATCGGCGCGTGCCCCAGACCCAGGCCCAGATCCAGCGCGACGTCGCCGCGCGGCAAGGTCAGCCGGCGAAAGATCCACTCTGGTGCGGCCTGGACGCGCGATCCGGCGGCCAGCCAGACAGTCGTTGCGAGCACGAGCGAGGCACCGGCGCGCAACGAAGATCTTGTCGGCGGCACGGCGAATCTATATCACGGTCGCGCGTGATCTTCGTGGGCCGATCGACGCGCGGCCCGATCGGTGCCGCTCCACTCGCACGGCACACGCTGTATGCTGACGGCATGTCGTGCCGTGGTGGTTTCGATCTGCTCGGACGGAAGTCGAATGGTGGTTGGGTGCGGTTCGCGGCGGCGCTGATCTTGCTCGCCCTGGCCTGGCCGGCGGCTGCGCGCGCGCAGGCGGAGCCGGCCGGGTCCCCGCCCGCGGCTGCACCGGCGCAACCGGCGCCGGCTCAGGGGGAATGGCAACCGGTGGCGCCGACGGTGACGCCCTATGCGCCGCCCGGCTCCGCGCCAACACCCGGCTCCGCGCCCGCGCCCGGCTACGCGCCACCGCCGGGCAACGCGCCGCCGCCGGGTTACCCGCCCCAAGGTTACTACCCGCCGCCCGGCGCCGGATGGGGCGCGCCGCCCGCGCCCCGCTGGGTCGCTGTCGATGTGCGCAGCGACGATCCGCGCGTGCGGATCGATCGCGTCGTCGGCGATTCGCGCGTGCCCGTCTGTTCCACGCCTTGCCGCAAGATGCTCGACACCGGCAGCATCTACGTCATCGAGGGAGACGGCGTGCGCGCCACGCGCCAGTTCGTGCTGCCCGACGATCGAAACGCGGTGACGCTCGACGTTCAGGCCGGGTCGTCGGCACGCTTCGCCACCGGCGTCATCCTGGTCGGTGCCGGTGTCGTCGTCAGCTACGTCGGCGCCCTGGTCTGGGAGGCAGGAACGCTCTCCGACCTCGGCTCCTCTTCCCACACGAACGCCGCCAGGACCGGGGGGACGATGGTGTTGGTCGGCGTTCCCGCGGCGCTCATCGGCCTCTACCTGACGGTCACCACGCACACGTCCGTCAGCAGCAGCACCGGAGCGACCTTCACCCTGGACGCGCCGCCGCAGCCGCGCCGCCGACCCTGGATCGCGCTCACGCCGCGCGGGCTCGAATTCTGACGCGCTCGACTGCGCCGCGACGACCGCGTCTCCGCGCTGTGGCCGCGCATTTCGCGCTATAAGTCTGGCCCCATGCCGATGAGCGACCTCGTCCCACTGCGCCTCCGCGGCGCCGCTCCTGCGGCGGCGGCGCCGGACGAGGCCGTAACGCCTGCCCGCCGGCTCGCCTACGTCGAGACCTACGGTTGCCAGATGAACGTCGCCGACACCGAGATGGTGCTGGGGTTGTTGCAGGGTGCCGGCTACGCGCGCACCGAGGATCCCGCGCACGCGGACCTGATCCTGCTCAACACCTGCGCCGTGCGCGAAAAGGCCGAGGAGAAGGTCTACGCGCGCGCGAGCATGCTCGCCGTGCACAAGGCGCGGCCCGGCGTGGTGCTGGGCATCACCGGCTGCATGGCCGAGCACCTCAAGGGCGCGATCCGCCAGCAGGCGCCCTATGTCGACGTGGTCGTCGGCCCCGACGGCTACCGGCGCCTGCTCGACCACGTCGAGAGCGCGCGCGGCGGCCAGGCCATCGAAGACACGCAGCTCGATCGTTTCGAGACCTACGAAGGGCTCGACCCGGCGCGCGCGGGCACCGTGACCGGCGGCGGAGCCGCCTCGGGCGCAGCCAAGGGCGGGACCGGCGGAGGCGTCACCGGACACATCACCATCCAGCGCGGCTGCGACAAGTTCTGCACGTTCTGCGTGGTCCCCTACACGCGCGGGCGCGAGCGCGGCACGTCGCCGCGCGAGGTGCTGCGCCAGGCGCGCGCCATGGCCGAGGCGGGCTACAAAGAAGTGCAGCTGCTCGGCCAGACCGTGAACTCGTACCGCCACGAGGACGTCGGCTTCGCGGAGCTGCTGCGCGCGGTGGCGACCGTCGACGGGATCGAGCGCATCCGCTTCATGTCGCCCTATCCGCTGGATTTTTCGCCCCAGGTGATCGCCGCGATAGCCGACACGCCCAAGGTCTGCCGTCACGTGCACCTGCCGTTGCAAACCGCGTCCGATGCGGTGCTCGACCGCATGCGCCGCGGCTACTCCTACGCCGATTTTCGCCGGCTGGTCGATGCGCTGCGCGCGGCGATGCCCGGCGTCGCCATCACCACCGACCTGCTCGTCGGCTTCTGCGACGAGACCGAGGAGGAATTCCAGGCCGTCCTGCGTGCGCAGGAAGAGCTGCGCTTCGACGGCGCGTTCATGTTCGTGTACTCGGAGCGCCCGGGCACCGTCGCGGCGCGCAAGATGCCCGACACCGTTCCCGACGCGGTCAAGCAGCGCCGCCTGGCCGAGGTGATCGCGCTGCAGAAGCGCATCTCGAGCGAGATCATGGCGGCGCAGGTCGGCAAGCGCGAGCGCGTGCTGGTCGAGCACGTATCGAAGCGTTCGCCCGCGGAGATGCTCGCGCGCACCGGCGGTTACCGCGCGGTCGTCGTACCGGCGGGCGCGGCGGTGGTGCCCGGCGCGCTCATCGACGTCACGATCACGCGTGCCACGGCGGCGACGCTCTTCGGTGCGCCGGTTTGACACTGGCTGCACCCGCGGGCGATCCTAACACCGCGCGCTCCACCGAAAGAGAGGACCAATGAAGATGCAGCGTCTGCTCCTCGGGCTGTTGGCCGTCGCGACCGTCGCCGGCTGTTCCAACAAGAACAACAATGCGCAGGGCGGGCAGGGTGGCGGGGGCGGCGGCGCGCAGCCTGGCACTGGCGGCGCCCAGGCGGGCACCGGCGGAAGCGGTCCCACCGCGAACTCGGTCTACGAGCGCAACAATCACCCATCGCGCGACGGGCATTTCCTCCAGCCGGCGCTGACCAAGGTCGCGGCGGCGACGATGGCGCTCGACACCGGTTTCATGGCCACCTATAGCGGCAGCACCTGGGCGTCGCCGCTCTATCTCGAGAACGGGCCGGCCGGCAAAGGCGTCTTCATCGTCGTCACCAACGGCAACAACGTCTTCGCGATCGACGAGACCTCGGGCGCGACCGTCTGGACGCGCAAGATCGGGACGGCGCCCGGCAAGTCGGGCGCGGGCTGCGGCGACATCCTGCCGATCGGCATCATCAGCACGCCGGTGATCGATCCGCAGACGCGCACGATCTACGTCGCCGGCGGCATCGGCAACGCCAACATGATCACCGGGCACGAGATCCACGCGCTGTCGCCCGACGACGGCACTGAACGGCCCGGCTGGCCGATCGACGTCACCGGCATGACCTCGGGCGGTGCCACCTTCACGCCGTCGCCCCAGAATCAGCGCAGCGCGCTGTCGCTGGTCGGCGGCATCCTCTACGTCGCCTACGGCGGGCACAACGGCGATTGCGGCAACTACCGCGGGTGGGTCGTCGCGATCAACGTCGCCGATCCCACTCAGCGTGGCGCCTGGGCCACCGGCGGCACGCGCGGCGAGGGAATTTGGGCCGCGGGCGGCATGGCCTCCGACGGAAACGGCGTCATCGCGGTCACCGGCAACAACCTCGCGCGCACGCAGACTCACTTCGACAGCGAGGAGGTCGTGCGCCTCACCGGGCTCGCCACCGTCGATCGCACCAGCAACGCGAACATCTTCTACCCGATGAGCTGGATGGGCATGGACACGATGGACGCCGACTTCGGCGCCAGCAGCCCGGTCTATCTCGCGCAGCCGTCGCCGATGGTGGCCGCGGTGTCCAAGGACGGGTTCTTGTACTTGATCGACGCGCACAACTTCGGTGGCATGGCCAGCCAGCTGGCCACGCTCACGCTCGCCACCGGCGGCGCGATGGTCATTCACACCACGCCGGCCGCCTATGCGACGGCGCAGGGCATGCACGTCGTGCTCACCACCAACAGCGGCGCGCAATGCACCGGAACCGGCGCCAACGGCAAGGCCGTGATCTCGGTGTTGATCCCGGCCGGCTCGCCCCCCGTGCCCAAGGTCGCCTGGTGCATTCCGGTCATGAACGCGTCGCTCGGTTTTCCGGCGTCGCCGATGGCGACCACGACCGACGGTACGTCCAACGCGATCGTGTGGTTCATGAATGGCACGAAGTTGATGGGCGTCGACGGCGATACCGGCGACACTGTCTACGCGGGTGGCGCCGCGGCCGACGCCTGCAGCGGCGTGCACAAGTGGACCGCGCCGATCGCGGTCAAAGGCCGCATCGTGGTCGCCGGCGACAACCACTTGTGTTCGTGGTCAGCGCACTAGACTAGACCGTCGGTTTCCCCATCAGCTGCCGAGGAGCCGCTCGATGAACGTATGCATGGTCGCCGGCTTCTCGGCGATGAACGCCCGGCCGATCTGCGCCGCCAGCCGCGCCAGCGGGGCACCGCCACCGGCGATCTGATCCAGCGTCTTCCTGGCGGCGACCTTCTCCTCGGCGCTCCCCTGCTGCGCGGTGATCACCAGCGCCTCGAGCGCGACGAAGCGCCGCTGGCTGTCGGCTTCGGCGGTCGCGAGCGCCTCGCCCAGATCGGCAGCGGTGCGGCGCTTCGACCACGCGAGCGCCAGCCCGGGGATCGCGGCGGTGCGGACGTCGTACGACGGGTCGCGCACGGCGCGCTCCAGATAGGGCCGCGCGACGTCGGGCTCGCGTTCGGCCAGGTGCCCGAGCGCGCGCGCAGCCGCCGTTCGCAGCGCCTCGCTGCGCTGCGCGAGCGCTTCGCCGAGCAGGCGTGCGCCGGCCTCGCCCGCGCCGGGGAGGCTGCCGACGCCGATGACCGCGGCCTCGCGCGCGCTCTTGTCGCCGCCGCGCAACATCGATTCGAAGATCGGCAGCACCTCCGTGGCACCCGCGCCCGACACGCTCGAGAGGATCCGCGTCGCCTCGGCGCGCACGGCGTTCGATCGATCATCGACGGCGCCGCGCACGATGTCCAGCGCCGGCGGCTTCAGCGCGCCCGCGGCGCGCACGGCGTCCAGGCGCACCGTCTCGTCGCCGTCGGCCGTCGCCTGACGCAGCACCGGCGCCAGGCCGAGCTCGGCGGCGACGCTGACGATCACGCGGCGCTCGGCGGAATCGCCCTGCACCAGCGCGGCGTTCAGCGCGCGCTCCGACTCGACCCCGCGCCGCGATTCGGCGAAGCCGACGGTGCCGGCGCGTCCGCCCGCGGCGACGGCGGCCGCGCCCACGAACGCGCGCTCGGCGGCGATACGCACGCCTCGATCGGGATCGGCGACCAGCTTCGACAGCGCCGGCAGCGCGATCTCCCGCGCGTTCGCACCCAGTCGTCCCAGCGAGTCGGCGGCGGCGGTGCGCACGGTCGGTTCGACCGCCCCCGCGAGCTCGACGGCGATCTTGGCCGCGCCCTTGGGATCGCCCTCGCCCAGGTTGCCCAGGCACGATGCCGCGGCGGCGCGCACCTCGTGATGGTCGTCGCGCGCGGCGACGCGCAGATACGGTGACGCGGCAGCCGCGTTCTTCTTGCTGATGCCGCAGAACGCGACCGCGGCCGCGGCGCGCGCGCCGGCATCGGGATCTTTCAGCGTGCGCGCCAGGGGCGGCAGCACCGCCGCCGGCCGGGTCTCGCCCATCCGTCCCAGGGCCTCGATCACCGAGCGGCGCACCGCCGGCCGCACGGTCTTTGCCGCGTGGGCGAGCATCTCCGCGACCTGGTACGGGCTGACCGGCGCCAGCGCCAGCGCCGATTCGATCGCGGCGCGCTCGACCTCGGCGTTGGGGTCGTTGATCGCCTTGCCCGCCAGCGCGATCCCGTCGCGTTTGAGATAGGCGAACGATCGCGCGGCTTCGATGCGCACCTCGGGCGAGGGATCGTAGAGGAAGCTCTTGAGCGGCGTGGTGGCGACGTCGGGGCGGCTGATCGCGACGGTGCCCCAGACCGCGGCGCCGGCGGCGCGCGCGGCGGGCGGGCCCTTCATCTCGGCGCGCGCGATCTCCTCGGCCTGTTCGGGATCGATGAGCCGCACGTAGAGCGGCAGGGCGGCGGCGCGCAGGCGCGGAGAGGCTTCGGGGCGCACCGCCTTTTCCAGCATGGGACGCAACGCGGTCGCCGGCGTGCCCGCCTTGCGCAGCATCAGCATCGCGGCGACGCGCGCTTCCTCGGGCGCCTGCTCGTTCGAGACCAGGCCCGCCAGCGCGCCCGCGCACTCGGCCGGCGCGCGCGTCGCGATGCGCTCGAACAGCGCCAGCGCCGATCGTCGCACGCCGCCGTCGGAGCTGAGCACCACCTGCTGCACCGCCTCGGCGGCGACTCCGGGCGCGTGCTCGGACAAGGTCTCCGTGGCGGCCTCGGCGGTGTGGCGGAACGTCGGATCCGGATCCCGCAGCGCGACCGTGAGAATTCCCGCCGCCTCGGACAGCGGCAGCGTCGCCGTCTCCGCGAGCACCGCAGCGCGAACGTCGAGGGACTTGTCGGCGAGCGCGCTTCGCAGCGTCGCGCCGCGAGGCCCGCCGCCCTGCACGCGATCGATCGCCGCAGCGACGGCCACGCCGCGGCGCCGGATCTCGGGCGCGCTGTCGGCGAGCGCCGCCGCGAGGATCTCGTCCTCGCCGGCGCGACCGCGGCCTATCACCGCGAGCGCCTCCAGCGTCTCGCGACGGGCGAGCGGATCGCTGAACGCGTGCTTCAGCGATGTGATGCCGTCGGGATCGCCCAGGAGCGATTTGGCGACGCCTCGCGGGACCGGGCGCAGGTCGTTCAGCACCTCGCGCAGCCAGGCGGGAACCGGGCGGGGCGCCGGCCGCGCGTTCGCTGCAACGCCCGCCGGCGGGGGTGCGCCCGCTGGCGGGGGCGCGCGATCGCCGGGGTCGAGCGTGCCGGTCGCCTTGCCGGCCGCGATGCGCTCCGCGGTCTCGGAGACCAGGCTCGCCGCCGAGAACCCGGTGTCGGCGATGACGTCGCCGAGGCGCGGCCGCGTCGGCAGCAGGCGGAAGAGCGATACGTTCGATCGTCCCAGCCGCACGACGACGCGCGCTGCCGCACCGCCGTCCGCCGGCTCCAGGCCGAGCGTGTACGAGCGGCGCAGATCCATGAAGATGAACAGAAACAGACCCAGCGCGAGCGCGATCGCGCCGCCAATTTGCAGGATCGTGCGGCGCAGGCTGCGCGCGACCAGCAGCCGCTCGTCGGGCGACAGGCCCGCCGACAGGTGCCGCGACACCGCGACGAGCTCGGGGATGTTGAGCCGCTGACCCGACGTCACGCGACGGCGCAAGCTGCGGCGAGCGGCCGCCGCTTTCGCGCGATCCTCGAGCGCGCACTCCGCGACGTGCGGCTCGAGGCCGGGGTGCGCCAGCGCCCAGCGCTCGCCGTCGGCCGCCGTGCGCACGCGGAGCAGGCCGCGTGCGCGCAGGCTGCCGAGCACCGCGCCGAGGACTTCGCGGTCGATCCCGGTCCGCGCCGACATCGCCTCGACGGTGCTGTCGCCGTGGTGCGCGACCTCGACCAGCGCGCGGCGCGCGGCGCGCCCGCCGGCCTGCGCGCAGAGGTGCTGGAGCACGGTCACCGGCAACGTCGAAGCTCCGCCCGACCGTTCGTATTTGCGGATCGAGGTCAGGCGCAGCTCGACGATCGCGCGCGCGATCAGCTGCAATTCCAGGGGTCGACAGGGCCCGTTACGACACAGGTCGCTGGCGACGACCGCGGACAGGCCGGTCTCGAAGAACGTCCCCGATTGCAGGGCCGTGCGCTCGAGGATCTCCGTCGCCTGTTCGCCGGAGATGCGCTCGAGGTTCATCCAGACCATCGCTGTTGCAGCGCTGGTTGCAGCGCTGGTTGCAGCGCTGGTTGCAGCGCTGGTTGCAGCGCTGGCCGTGGCGTTGCCGGCGCCGTCGCGGAGCTGGGGCAGGCGCGGGGCTGCGCCGGCGTCGACCGCCAGGACGAGCCGGAGGCGCGCGCCGCCGGCCTCGACGACGCGCGCGAGCAGCGCGGCCAGCGCGGGAGCGGGTCCGTCGGCGGACAGCGCTTCCTCGAGCTGGTCGAGCACCAGCACCACGCCGCCGCGCGATTGGTGGGCGAGGCGCGCCAGCTGTTCCACCGGACTGTCGGGCGCGTCGGGCGCCTGCGCCGGCAGGTCGACGCCGAGGCGGCCGGTCGCGCGCAGGATCTCCGCGTCCAGATCGTGATAGGCGCCGAGATAGACCGCGAGGCCACCACGTTTTTGAATCGCGGGGACGAGGCCGGCACGCAGCAGCGAGGTCTTGCCGACCCCCACCTCGCCGGAGAGCGCGACCGTGCGCGAGCCTTCGGCGAGCACCAGGCTCAAGAGTCGCGCGGTCTCCTGCTCGCGGCCATGGAAGGTCTCGGCGCTGGCTTCGTCGAACGCGACGAATCCGCGAAAGGGTCCGGCCGTCGTCGCGCCGACAGACATCCTTTCAGAATAAGGCATTTTCAGCGGCGCGTACGAATGCTCTCGCACGCGCGCCCCGCACAACGGCGAGCGTCAGTTCTGCCGGATGTCGGACTCGAGCATCTCCGGTTCCTCGTCGTAGTCGGAGATGATGATCTCGCGGTTGTGCGCGTCGGTCGATGACGGTGTGAAGAAGCCCTCGACCAGGTCGGCGACCTCTTCGTGCGAGGTGCCGCGCTTGACGGTCGCCAGCGCGTAGACGACGTGGCCGTCGTCGACGACAGAGAGGAAGCCGACGCGCCGGCCGTCCTCCACCGACCACAGGTCCCAGGATTCGCCGGCCTGTGTGCGCGTCACGCGCGTGGCGTAGAACGTGCGGGGCTCGTGCCGGGTGATGGGGGTGATCTTGGGGTCGCGCGCCAATGCCTTCTCCGTCGGAAGATTGGAAAAAGCGAGAATAACGGCCGACGCCGATTCGAGCAAGAGCGTCGCGGTTCTATCAGCTCTGGCCCAGGCAGAGATCGAGCCAGAACGTCGCGCCCTGGCCGGGCGTGCTCTCGACGCCGACGGAGCCGCCGTGGCCCTTGGCGATGGCGCGGCAGATGAACAGGCCCAGGCCCAGGCCGCCGGCAAGCTCGGCCAGGCTGGGCGAGCGGTAGTAACGTTCGAAGATGCGCTCGCGATCCTCCGGCCGCACGCCCGGCCCCTGGTCTTTCACGGCGATGCGCACGCGATCGCCCGCCAGGCTCATCCGCACCTGGATCGCCGCGCGTTCGGGCGTGTACTTCGCTGCGTTGTCGAGAAAGTTGGACAGCACCGACGCGAGCCGCTCGGCGTCGGCGGTGTACATCAACGGCGTCGGCGGCAAGTCGCAGACGATTCGTTGCGCGTGGCCGCGGCGGAACGTCTCGACGGTCTCCTGCACCAGCGCGCACAGATCCACCGGAGCGAGACGCAGTGCCAGCCGCCCGGTGTCGATGCGCGCGGTGTCGAGCAGGTCGCCGACCAGCTGCGCAATCCGGCGCACCTGACCGCGCGCGAACTTGAGATCTTCGAGCGGGACGGTGTCGCCGCTCGCCGCTCGCCGCTCGCACAGCTGCAGCGTCATGGTCAGCGGGCCGAGCGCGTTCTTGATCTCGTGGGCGGCGATGCCCAGCACCTGATCCGCTTCGAGCACACCACCCGGTGGCGGATCGTGCGGGTCACCCGACTGATCTTCCGGCTGATCTTCCAACTGACCTTGCGACGGATCTCTCGACGGATCTCGGCTCATGCTCACCCCCGGTCGATGATGGTCGAGATTCCCTGGCCCACGCCGATGCACATCGTGGCCAGGCCATAACGCGCGCCTCGGCGGCCGAGCTCGTGCACGAGCGTCGTCATCAAGCGCGCGCCCGAGCAACCGAGCGGATGGCCGATCGCGATCGCGCCCCCGTTGACGTTGACGATCGCCGGGTCGAGGCCGAGCTCGGTCATGCACGGGATCGATTGCGCCGCGAACGCTTCGTTGAGCTCGACGAGATCCAGCCTGGCCGCGCCGATGCCCGCCCGCTCCAGCGCCTTGCGCGTCGCCGGCACCGGTCCCATGCCCATGTAGCGTGGCTCGACGCCGGCGACCGCGTTGGCGGCGATGCGCGCCATCGGCGACCGGCCGCTGGCGTTGTTCAACTTGGCGAGACCGCTCTCCGACGCCAGCAGCAGCGCGGCGGCGCCGTCGTTGATCCCCGACGAGTTGCCGGCGGTCACCGTTCCGCGTTCCTTGCGGAACACCGGGCGCAGCGCGGCCAGCGCCTCGGCCGTCGTGTCGGGGCGCGGGTGCTCGTCGATTTCGAAGCGTCGAGGCGCACCGCCGCGCTTGCCGCCGCCGTCGAGCTCGATGGCGCAAAGCTCGGCGTCGAAGCGTCCGGCCGCGTGCGCCGCGCTCCAGCGCCTCTGGCTCTCGAGCGCGAATGCGTCCTGCGCCTCGCGCGTGACATCGTATTTCTCGGCGACCAGCTCCGCGGTCTCGCCGAGCGCGTGCGTGCCGTAGAGCGCCTCCATTTTGGGGTTCACGAAGCGCCAGCCGAGCGTGCTGTCGGCCAGCGTGACGTCGCCGCGCGGAAACGCCGCGCTCGGCTTCGCCATGACCAGCGGTGCGCGCGACATCGACTCGACGCCGCCGGCGATCAACAGATCCGCGTCGCCGACGGCGATCGCGCGTGCGCCGTCTCCGACGGCCATGAGCCCCGAGCCGCACAAACGATTCACCGTGCCGCCCGGAACCGAGGGCGGCAGCCCGCCGAGCAGCGCGCTCATGCGCGCGACGTTGCGATTGTCCTCGCCGGCCTGGTTGGCGCAGCCGAGCAGCACGTCGTCGATCGCCGCCGGGTCGGCGCCGGTGCGGCGCACGATCTCGCGAATGACGATCGCGCCCAGATCATCCGGGCGCACGCCGGCCAGTGCCCCTGCGTAACGCCCGATCGGCGTGCGCACGGCATCGACGATGAAGACCGGCCGCAGGCTCGGCGCCATCCCGACAATGTACGGGACGGCGCCCGGAAGCGCTACAGGCCGAGGGCCTTCAGCCGCTCGACCGCCTCACGCAGGCGGGCCTTGTCGGCGCACACGGTCAGGCGTACGTAGCCCTCGCCGGCGGCGCCGAAGCCGGTCGCGGGCGTCGACACCACGCCCGCCTCGGTCAGCAAGCGCGCCGTGAAGTCGATCGACGAGACGCCGCGCGGATTCGCGATCAGCGTGTAGAAGCTGGCCTTGGGCGTGAGCACGTCGAAGCCAGCCGCGGCCAGACCGCCGCAGAGAACGTCACGTCGCTCGCGGTAGATCTCGCGCTGCTTGGCCACGCACGACTGATCGCCGGTCAGCGCCGCGATCGCCGCGCGCTGAACGGCGTCGAAGCACCCTGAATCGACGTTGGTCTTCACCTGGCCCAGGCCCGCGATCAGCGTCGGGTTGCCGCATGCCCAGCCGACGCGCCAGCCGGTCATGTTGTAAGTCTTCGACAGCGAGTGAAACTCGATGCCGACCTCCATCGCGCCCGGTGTCTGGAGAAACGACGGCGGCGGCGACTCGTAGTACATCTCGCTGTACGCGAGGTCGCTGGCGACGATCACGTCGTTCTTCTGCGCGAACGCGACGACCTTTTCATAGAACCCCGGCGCAGCGAGCGCGGCGGTGGGATTGTTCGGATAGTTGATCCACAGGATCTTCGCGCGCCGCGCGACGTCGGCGGGGATCGCGTCGAGGTCCGGCAGGAAGCCGTTGTCCCGGCGCAGCGGCAGGAAGTACGGCTCACCACCCGCGAACCGGGTGAGCGTCGCATAGACCGGGTAGCCCGGGTCGGGGCAGAGCACGACGTCGCCCGGGTTCACGAACGCGAATGGGAAGTGCGCGATCGCTTCCTTCGATCCGATCACGCAGATCACCTCGCGCGCGGGATCGAACGTCAGGCCGAAGCGCGTCTTCATGAAGCCGGCGGCGGCGCGGCGGAAGTCCTCCATGCCGATGTACGACGGGTACCGATGCGTCCCCGGGTCGCGCCCTGCGGTGGCCAGCGCCTCGACGATGTGGGGCGGCGTGGGCAGATCCGGATCGCCGATGCCCAGATCGATGAGGTCGCGGCCCTTTTTGCGCTCTTCGTTCTTGAGCGCGTCGATCTTCGCGAACAGGTAAGGGGGCAGCTCTCGGATGCGGTGGGCCAGCTCGATCTTCATGGTGCCGCGGTTTTTACCACAAGGCGCGTCGGGCTTGCCTTGACACCATTGGCCGACCGCCTATCCTCTGGCGCGAAATGGCCGAAAACAGCAAAGCGACCTCAAAAGCAGCCCCCGCCGCCAAGGCCGACGCCTCCGCGAAGAAAAAGGTCAGCGGCAAGGCGACGCCGCCCGTGACCGACGGGCCGAAGTGCCGCGAGGCGAAGTGCAAGCAGCCGGTGCGCGCCAAGGGCTATTGCCGCAAGCACTTCATCGCCTGGCGTCGCGGCGAGGTCGGCAACAAGCATCAGTACAAGGTTTGCTCCAAGGAGGGATGCCGCAAGCCGCGCGCTCATGGCGGGCTCTGTGAAGAGCACAGCGGCAAGGGCGCGCCGGCCGAGGGCGCCGCCGCTTAGCGCGGCCCCCGGCGCTGCCCGATCGTGCAGAAGATCGTCATCCGCGGCGGCGCTCGTTTACGAGGCGAGGTCCGCGTCTCGGGCGCCAAGAACGCGGCGCTCCCCATCCTGGCGTCGTCGCTGCTGGCGCAGGGGCGCTCGATTTACCGCAACGTCCCCGCGCTGGGCGACGTGCGCACCATGGGACGCCTGCTCGCCAAGCTGGGCGCCGAGATCACCGACAAGCCGGGCGGCACGATGGTGGTCGACACCGCGCGCATCACCGAGCTCGAGGCGCCGTACGAGCTGGTGAAGACCATGCGCGCGTCGGTGCTGGTGCTGGGCCCGCTGTGTGCGCGCTACGGCCGCGCGCGCGTCTCGCTACCCGGCGGCTGCGCCATCGGCGCGCGGCCGATCGACCAGCACTTGAAGGGCCTGGCCGCGATGGGCGCGCGCATCGAGCTCGAGCACGGGTACGTCAGCGCGCGCGCCAAGCGCTTGCGCGGCGCCACGATCGTCTTCGACCTGGTCACCGTCACCGGCACCGAGAACTTGATGATGGCGGCGGCGCTGGCCAAGGGGCGCACGACGCTGGAGAACGCGGCGCGCGAGCCCGAGGTCGAGGAGCTGGCGCGCGTGCTCAACAAGATGGGCGCGCGCATTCACGGCGCGGGCACGTCGCTCATCACCATCGAGGGCGTCGACGAGCTACAGCCGGTCGAGCACTCGATCATCCCGGATCGGATCGAGGCCGGCACGTTGCTGGTCGCGGCCGCGATCACGCGCGGTGACGTGCTGGTGCGCGACTGCCTGCCCGAGCACCTGGACGCGGTGCTGGCCAAGCTGCGCGCGTCGGGCGTCGAGGTCACCGCCGACGGCGACGGCATCCGCGTGCGCGGCAAGGCCGAGCTCAAGCCCGCCGACATCTCGACGCAGCCGTTTCCCGGTTTCCCGACCGACATGCAGGCGCAGTTCATGGTGTTGATGACGCGCGCGCGCGGCCAGTCGGTGCTGTCGGAGACGATCTTCGAGAACCGCTATATGCACGTGCCCGAGCTGCAGCGCATGGGCGCCGACATCGTGGTCGAGGGACGCACGGCGATCGTGCGCGGGCCGACCAAGCTGACCGGCGCGACGGTGATGGCGACCGACCTGCGCGCGTCGGCCTCGCTGGTGCTGGCCGGCTTGATCGCCGAGGGCACGACGGAGATCTTGCGCATCTACCACCTGGACCGCGGCTACGACCGCCTGGACAAGAAGCTGCGCGCGCTGGGCGCCGACGTGCGGCGGGCCAAAGGAACGCTGTGACGCATGCGTGAAGCGACCATGACCCGAAGCAAGAAGGCGATGGCGCCAGCGCCGCGTGCCGCGGGGGCTCTCTTGACGATCGCGCTGCCGCGGGGGCGGATCCTCGACGAGGCGCTGCCGCTGTTCAAGCGCGCGGGCCTGGATCTCGGCGCCGCCGAAAAGGCGCGCGCGGGACGCAAGCTCATCATTCCGATCGAGGAGCTGGGCCTTCGCGTCCTCATCGTGCGCGACACCGACGTGCCGGCCTACGTCGAGCACGGCGCGGCGGATCTGGGCATCGCGGGGCGCGACGTGCTCGAAGAGCAGGACCGCGATCTCTACGAGCCGCTGGATCTCGGCATCGGGCGCTGCCGCATGGTGGTCGCGGAGCCGGAAGGGCGGCCCGTCGACGAGTCGGCGCAGGTGCACCAGCGCGACGCTACGAA
>Ga0265338_10002411_pt1 | contig 28143 bp, 24 predicted proteins | sample 42126metaG_FD_193579 | JGI IMG/M metagenome (GOLD analysis project Ga0265338, IMG submission 193579) | Rhizosphere microbial communities from Carex aquatilis grown in University of Washington, Seatle, WA, United States - 4-21-26 metaG | ecosystem: Host-associated > Plants > Roots > Rhizosphere...
CACGTTTTTGACACGTTTTGGACTGACACGTTTTCGTTCAATCGCGATAGCGGACAGTATCGCGGCCAACGCCACATTGCTGGCGGTCGTTCCCAAGTCCGCTCGGTCCTCTACATGGCCGCCCTGGTCGCCTCGCGCCACAACCCAGTTCTCAAATCCCTCTACCTGCGCCTCCTCGCCAACGGCAAAGCCAAAAAACTCGCCCTCACCGTCCTCATGCGCAAACTTATCGTCCTCGCCAATCGCCTCTTAAAAAATCCCGACTTTTCCCTTGCCACTTAAGACAGTTGCTGACCCCTTTACGTTGTTCGTCCGCCGGTTCAGGTTCCAATTAGCCGAGAAGCCAGTCCGGCGTCTATTTTTCGTTGGCACCGCGGGTGCTATTGGTTGGCGTGCCGAGTTCAATAGGAATCAATTCGTGCCCGAGGTTTTTGGGACGTTCACTCAGGCCGGACCTGTCTATCAAAAATTTGCACATTTTAAGGAAAGGCTCTAGCCCACGTTTTTTGGTTTCATACGTCGAGACATTCCAACGATTAATCACATGATACACTCCGCCGTCAACACCTTCAAAAACCCACTCATCACCGTCAGCGCCTGAAACATCTTCAGTAGTTGGCATCATAAAAATGTTATTGGACGCAAGCAGTGAATTTAGAGCGCTGGAATCTTTCTCTGTTAATCTAAGGTCGTTTTTTTCAACAAGCTTGCCGAGATCATATCCTCCATCACCATCGAGCCGGCGAGCCGACAAAAGATAACTGTCTCCATCTTGTTTCACACGTACTGCAATTGGATTGCCCCAAGTGGGAAGAATGGTAAGACGGAACATTCTAGTCTTTTGATCTTTAGCCATTTCTAACATTTGAGGCTCTTTCATGCACTGAAGACATTTGGAATACCATCTTGCAGCCGATTCAGAAAGTCCTGAGTCAGCCTTGTCCTTCTTAAGAGGAAAGTACAGATCATCTGCTTTTAGCGAACACGCCAATAATAGGATCATAATGAACCTGAATATTATTTTCATTGGATACCTCATTAATTACAATGGCCGATATTAGTAGTTTTGTCAGTTTTGGGGTCGTATTTTTTTTCGTCGCCTTTTGGCGTTACAACATAGCCCGGAATGTTGTTATTGTCGGCACTGAAATTTTTGTCTTGCTGCGAAAAATCCTCACCTCTTATATGGTCGTGAGCCCAACCAGCTACCGCATCATTTTTATCCCTTTTGTATTTAAAGTCAGGCATCGATTGTCCAGGCAATCCTGTGCCATTTTGCGGAGGATTGTAATAATACTTTCCATCTTTATCTTTGAATATGCCCGATGCTTTCTCATAATGCTCGCCGTTAACAGTTTCTGGGTGATCATGTAAATCCTGCATTACACCTTTAGCTGCAGCATCACATGTAGGGTACGGCTCCCAAGGAGCAAGACCATACTGGTCAGCCCAAAAAAATGGATTATTGAAAACAAAACCATAGAGATTGATTCCTCCTGCCTCACTTATCGGGTCGCGATTCAACCACCTCTGCAAATTCGGATCGTAGAACCGATAGCCATAGTAATACAGTCCGGCATGTTCATTCCACTCCTTGCTAGAAAAACGGTAGGTGTTAGCTGACGCCAGTGGACCACTCATCGAGAGCATGTTTCCAAACGGGTCGTAATTGTAGCTGGCCATAACGAGCCCATTTGTGTTTACCAGCTCCGTTACATTTCCATTGACGTCGTAAAAATAATACGCATGGGCATTCGGGTCTGAAATCAACAGTTTGGCGTTGTCCGTTCGTGCCAGGATTCCGCCAATACCGCCCCCGCCCTGAAGCGTCCTACTCAGGTCATTGCCTCTGGTGTACGTTACCAGCGGAATGTTGTTCTGGTCCCGTTCCTGAATGACCAGATTGCCATCGTAAACATACCGCACTTCGTTCGTCTTCAACCAGCCGGAGGTTCCAGCATTCCAGCGATATTCACGGCTGATTCTCCGGCGCAACAAGCCGTCATACACAAATTCGCTCCGCCACACGTTCGATACCGTCACGCTGATAAGCTGATTTTCGTCGTCGTAGGCAAAATAGCGCGTCCCGTCGGAGAGCAGATTCCCGTTGAGATCATAACTGTAGGTGTTCGTTGCCGGCAGGTTCACCGTCACGCTGTTCGTGCTCCAGCGTCCGTAGGTGTCATTGGCAATGGCCGTGAACGTGTTGTTCCCGTTGGCCAACGTTGCGTTCGTCCGTGCCCATGTGCCATCCGCATACAACGCCGCCGGCCCACTGCTCAACCCGGTCCCGCTCACCGTCACCCCCGTCAAATAATCGGGAGAATCGTAAGGCGTTTCCGTCGCCGTGCCCGCTACCGTCAGCGTGCCCCGGTTGGTCACCGTCGTCAGTTCATTCAAGTTGTTCACGTTGAACGTCTCCACCAGCGCATTGTTCGTCCGCCGGTTCAGGTTCCACGTCTTAACTCTGATAATACGCCATTCGCAAACACTTCAAATTTGATATAGCATTGTTTGGGAGTAAAACCGGTGGCGACGGGGCGTCGCTTCCACCCAGGTCCAACTGCATTGTTCCGGCTTAAATCAGCCGTTTGAGTTTGGCGTCCGCGCCGAGTTTCTTCACCAGCTCCTTCACCTTCTGCGCCTGGCTCTTGTGCGCCAGCAATACCGCGTCGTCCGTCTGCACCAGAATGGAATCGCGCAAACCGACCACGGCAATGGGTGTGCGATTTTTTGTGCGCGCATCGAAGATAAGATTCCTTGCCGCATCAACGTGGATAAAATCCGCCACCGCGCAATTGCCCTCGGCATCCGGTTTGAGATGCCGCGCCAATGCCGTCCAGGAACCGAGATCGTCCCACTCGAACGCGCCTTCGGCCACGACGACATTCTGCGCCTTTTCCATCAACGCGTAGTCAATCGAGACCTTTTTGAGGTCGGGATATTCCTTCGCCAGCACATTCGCGAGTCTGGCCGGCTGGCTGGCCGCCTTGAACCAGCGCTGGCACGCCTCGTACATTTCCGGCTGATGCTTCTGCAAACCTTCCGTGACGGTCACAAACGACCAGATAAACATGCCGGCGTTCCAGCGATACTGGCCGCTGCTGATGTATTCCAGCGCGCGATCAAAGTGCGGCTTTTCCACGAATTGTTCCGCCCGGAAAAAGGTGGTTTTGTACTTCTTCACGCCCGACGGCGGCGGCAGGGCTTCGCCAACGCGGATGTAACCGTATCCAGTCGCCGGCTCGGTGGGCTTGATGCCGATCGTCACAATCGCCTGCCCGCGACCGGCCAAGTCAAAGGCATCGCTCAACACCTGTTGAAAGCCTTTCTCGTCGGGAATGACGTGATCGGCCGGCAGCACGGCCATGACGCCGGTGGTTGAGCGGGCACCGACGAGGGCTGCGCCCAACGTGACGGCCGCGCAGGTGTCGCGGCCCATGGGTTCGGCGACCAGATTGGCCCGGGGAATCTTGGGCAGTTGTTTGCGAACCTCCGACAACTGAGTTTCGTTGGTAATGACGAAGATATTTTTGGCCGGCACGAGCGGCAGCACGCGGTCAACGGCCTGCTGGAGAAACGAGCGTTTGCCAAGCAACGTGAGCAATTGCTTGGGCATTTTCTCGCGGCTCAACGGCCAGAAGCGTTCGCCGCGCCCGCCGGCCATGATGATGACGAAGCGGTTCTGGGAGCCAGTTTGCGTTTTCATTTTGTCCATTCAACACGGACAAAACGATAAATGCAAAATCTGTTTTGAATGTTAATAAAGCAAAACGCCGACTTGGTGTTGCCAAATCGGCGCGGGAATTAAAGAATTTGCTTATGCGTTACGACGGCGCAACAGAGCTAAACCAGCCACGCCCAAGCCCATCAGAGCTAATGAAGTCGGCTCGGGAACCGCTTGAATTAAAACATTATCAAATTCGAGAACATTATTATTATCAAATCCGTATCCATTGCCAGCACCGGTGGAAACTTGGAAACTGGATGATAATGTAGGATCAAAAGCGGTGCTGCCGTTTTCCGTCGCTTGATCGAGCGTAAATGTTACAGGCGTATACACCCCATTGGCCAATGTTGGAGTGAAATTCCAACTAGAACTGTTATTCTGAAAGGATACAGTCACTGGAGAACTGGAACCTTCGGAACCGCTAATGTAAATGTCCAAAGAGATTTGAACTTGTGACAGAGTCGTTCCCGCACCCGGAGCATTGACCGAACCGTATGTGGTATATTGAGCATAGGTGTATAGAGACGCTGACGCGAAATTCCAGTCTGCGAAGAGACCGTGACTGCCGCCAAAACCGTTGGCGTCAACACCTCCCGTGATAATTATGGTGCCAGCACCGGAACCACCTTGAATCTGCCATGGGCTCCCACTAACGCCATTGATTACCTCGTAACCGCCAGCACCCGTAGTGGTCGAGCTGGTTGGATACGATTCAAAGTTATCTGAAAAAAGAGTTATTTGTGCGGACACATTTTGCACCAAAAAGGCAGCAATTCCGACTGACAAGAATAGAGTTTTTTTCATGAATGATTTAGGTTTTTGTTACTTCTGTTGCTTCTGATACGTTGCAATTTAATTAAGAACGGCTTTGGCGTCAAGCAAAAAGGCTTTGGCGTCAATGGTTTGCTTGTCATCAAAATAGATGACCCTCCTGAGAATACTCCTAAACCGGAACGATGCAGTTGAAATGGGAAGCGCGCCCGTCCCGGGCGCTGCCGACGACGCCTCGTAATCGGCTTTTGCCTCAAGATCAAGGCACTGTTTGGTTCATCTCTCGGCGAAAGGTTCGACGCGAGGGCGCACCGAACTACAGCCGGGGGTGGCTGTGCTCCCCGATGAATACCAACTGCATCGTTCCGGCTAAAAGCCGTTACAGTCTTGTTGCTTGCGCGATTTTGCCAACGAATTTAGCGACGTTGTGAACCCAATTTTCGCTCTTGCCGTGCTTGGCAATTTGATTCACCACCGCGTTGCCGATGACGACGGCATCCGCCGATTCCGCCACCAATTTCGCCTGTTCCGGATTGGAGATACCTAAACCGACAGCCACCGGCAGGGAAGCATGAGCGCGGATTCTGTCCACCGGTTGCGCCAGATTGGCGCCAACTGCGTCTTGCATCCGCATGCCGGGGACGCCATCACGCGAGAGGTAATAAATAAATCCCGCCCCGCGTTTGACGATGAATTCCATGCGCCTCTGGTGTCAGCGCGGCGACCAGGTTGGCGGGGGGGATTTTAGGAAGTTGCTTGCGGACCTCCGGCAAATTGAGTTTAGTTGGTGATGACGAATATATTTCTGGCCGGCGCGAGCGACAGCACCCGATCCACGGCCTGATGGAGAAACGAGCGTTTGCCGGGCAACGCGAGCAAATGGACGGCCCCAACACCAGAACCACCCAAAGTTCATCACAATTCAAATACAATTCTTTAGTTATACTTAAAGTGGCCTTGGTTTACATAAAATAAAGTTGACATTTCCACCTTCCCCGTAGTAAGCCTTCCTTCGGAAGATTAATAATCTTGCCCGGATGGAAGAATTCAAACGGTAAAATAATTAAAAAAGAGAGAAGACCAATATGAAATTGACCAAAATACTAGTCTGCACTGCACTAGCAGGGGCCATGGCCTTTGCTGCAACCAAAGCGTCAGCCTTCCCGCTGACATTGACCGCAGACAGCGGCACGATGAACCTCACGGCTTTTTATGGCCCAACCAACAACCCCACCATTACCAGCAACAAGATTGCAAAGACGACCTACAATCTAAAAAGTGTATTCGCGTGCATCACGAACGAAATTCGACTCCAAGGTTCAACGCCGCCCCTGACTTATTCGTTGAAGTGGGATCCCTACACGGGCAGCACCTTTCTGACGAACAGTGCCGGGTATTTTTTTGACCTGAGCGGCAGCAATATCGCCGTGGTCAACATCGGGGACATTGCGTCCTCGTTCAAAGGTGGTGCCAACCTTACCAGCGGAACGGAAAGTGACGTGCTCAATATCGAGTTTCGGGTCAGCGCGCGCCCGCTTGGCAATACCAATTATACAACATTTGATGCCTTTGGTGGCGGAACCTTGTCCGCCTCCCTGACCAAAACAAACATCGCCAAAATGACCATCTCTGGAAAAGGTGGCGGATTCGCCGCCCAAAAGGGCAGTGATGATGGCGTCATAACCGGAAGTTCGTTCAGCTTTACCGGCACCGGTACGGCAGGGATTGGCTTGCTGCCGTTTTCGATCTATTGGTTTAACTATCTGTTTTAATTAATCTTTCAGAATCAAACCAAGCCAGGCATTGCCTGGCTTGGTTTTTTGTTTAATATGAAAGTGTTTCGAGTCCGGTTATGAGACCAAAGGTTATTCTGGCTATATTTTTGACGGCGGCATTGACCCTGGGTGTGGTTTTTTATTTGAACCAACATTGGGGAAATGCGGGCGCAACAAACGCGGCCAAAACTCCTGCTGCCCCTGGACCTGCGACCACTGCTCCCATGGCAGCCACAAACGCCGTCGTGAGCGTTGCACCGCCGCCCGAACCTTTACCCATTCCCGCCGGGCCAATGGTCACCAGTAATCTTACGGATGAACAACGCCAGGCCAACATTGACGCCGAAATCGACCGCCTCCAGCAATGGTCCATGAATGATGATCCGGCGTCGCTCTCCAACATCCTGGCTGACCTGACCAGTTCGGATAAGGAGATTCGGGATGCCGCAATTGAAGCCACCAAGGAATTCGGCAGCACCAACGCCATCCCCGCTTTGAAAGCCGCAGCCGAAAGCACCGATGACCTCCAGCAGAAGATCGCCTATCTGGAAGCGGCTGATTTTCTTTCGCTGCCCAGCATGGACTTCAACGAACCAGCCCCGGCCAGAACCACGGAACAAATTCAGGCAAAAGCTGAACGAGATGCCCGTCGGCAGGCCCAAATGCAAAGCCCCAAAAAAAACCAGGATTCACAACCCCCACCCGATCAAAATTCACAGACCGGACCCAATCAATAATCAAACAGCGGAATCCCATTCCCGATTCACAAATCCTTCACCGCCGACACCAGCGACTCCACAAACCTGCCCACATGCTTCACGAGTTCCGGCGATTTGCCGTGCCGGGCAATTTGATTGACCACCGCGCTGCCGACGACGACGGCATCCGCGTTTTGCGCGACATGCGTGGCCTGTTCAGGATTTGAAACGCCGAAGCCGACAGCAACCGGTAAATTTGTATGCGCGCGGATTTTGGCGACTTGCTCTGCGAGATTGGAGGCGATCTTGCTTTGCATCCCCGTCACGCCTTCGCGTGAGATGTAATAAATGAATCCGCTGCCGCGCTTGACGATGAGTTCCATGCGACCCTCTGGCGTCGTCGGGGCAACGAGGTAAATGTGGCAGAGGCCGGCTTGTTTCATCAGCGCTTCGTAATTGTCCGATTCTTCCGGCGGCAAATCAAGGACCAGCAGACCATCCACGCCCGCCTTCGCGGCGCCGGCAATAAACCGTTCCATTCCGACTTTGTGAATCAGATTGAAATAAATATAGAGGACAACCGGAATTTGTGAATCACGCCGGATGGCGGCCACGGTTTTCAAAACCTGGGCGGGTGTCGTGCCGGATTCAAGGCCGCGCTGGGCGGCGAGCTGGTTCACCACGCCATCCGCCAGTGGATCGCTGAACGGCACACCGAGCTCCAGCACATCCACGCCCACCTGGTCAAAAGCTAGCGCGAGCCGGCGGGTGGCGGCCAGATTCGGATCCCCGGCGCCGATATAAACGACAAAACCTTTTTTGCCATCCCGCTTCAGGCGCGCAAAACGTTCCACAATGCGATTCATCCGGTGAAGTTTCAGGTTTCAAGTTTCAAGTTTCAAGCCAATCCGCAGATTTCATGGGGTCGCGGACCATTTGTCCGGCAACCGGTGAAACGGCGGCAGCCGCGGATAAGTTGACCCAGCGACGGTTTTTTTACATTATTCAGGCATGGCCAGCACCTTCGGGCAACTATTCCGCATCATGACGTGGGGTGAATCCCACGGCGGCGGTGTGGGCGTGGTCGTGGACGGCTGTCCGCCGCGGCTGCGGCTCTCGGAAGCCGACATCCAGCCTGATCTCGATCGCCGGCGTCCGGGACAATCCAAAATCGTGACGCCGCGCAAGGAATCCGACACGGTGCAAATCCTGTCCGGCACGTTCAACGGCAGGACTCTTGGCACACCGATCTGTCTGTGGGTCAAGAATGAGGATGCCCGGTCCGAGGCGTACGCCGAAATGAAAACGAAGTTCCGCCCGTCCCACGCGGACTTCACTTATTTCGCCAAGTACGGCATTCGCAACTGGCAGGGCGGCGGCCGGGCCAGCGCCCGTGAAACCGTCGGCCGTGTCGCCGCCGGCGCCATTGCCCGGAAAATTTTGCGCGAACGTTTTGGCGTCGAAATCCTCGCCTATGTCAAACAGGTCCAGCGCCTGATCGCCGCGGTGAACCCGGACCGGGTGAAGGCCCGGGACATTGAATCGAACATCGTCCGTTGCCCGGATAAAAAGGCGGCGGAGAAGATGATCCGGCTGATTGAAAAGGTACGGCGGGCGGGCGATACCGTCGGCGGCATTGTTGAAGGCCTGGCGCGCGGCGTCCCTCCGGGATGGGGCGAACCGGTGTTCGACAAGCTGGAAGCGGACCTGGCCAAGGCCATGTTGAGCCTGCCGGCGTCCAAGGCCTTCGAAATCGGCTCCGGCTTTGGCGGCATCACCCTCACCGGCCGGGAGCACAACGACCCGTTCCGGGCCCGCGGCGGAAAAGTTTTCACCACGACGAATTTTTCCGGCGGCATCCAGGGCGGCATTTCGAACGGGCAGACAATTTTTTTCCGGACGGCCTTCAAGCCGGTGGCCACGGTCATGCATGAACAGGACACGGTGGATGAAGCCTTTCACAACACCACGCTCAAGGGCCGCGGCCGTCACGATCCGTGTGTGTTGCCGCGCGCGGTACCGATGGTGGAGGCCATGACCGCACTGGTGCTGGTGGACCACGCCTTGCGGCACAAGGCCCAGTGTGGCTGACCCGAACGCCCTTCGGGGTTGATTTTTCCATCCGTAAATGCAAATTTTTAATTAAACCAGGCAATACCATGGCAGAGAAAAGCATCAATGAAATATCACGCGACGCCCGTTTGCTGTTCATCAAAGCCAACGAAGCCATGCAACGGGAAAATGCGGACTATGCCATCGACCTGTTTAACCAGGTGTTGGTGAAAGAACCGGGATTTTTGGATTGCCGCAAGGCGTTGCGAGCAGCGCAGCTTCAGAAAAGCGGCGGCGGCGGCGGATTCTTCAAGAAAATGTTGAGCGGCGCAGGATCTTCGCCGCAGGTCGCCAAGGCCAGGATGGCCATGGGCAAAAATCCCGCCGAGGCCATGGCCATTGCCGAGCAGATTTTGAACGGCGACCCGAATAGTTCCGCGGCGCACCGGATCCTCGTCGAGGGGGCGCAGGCCCTGGAACTGCCGCAAACCGCAGCGATGTCACTGGAAATCCTGGTGAAGAATTCACCCAAGGACAAAAATCTGGCGATTGAATATGCCCATGCAGTGGGCACGGCCGGGGGAGATACCAGCGGGGCGGAAAGAGTTCTGGCGGAACTTTTGCGCAGCTTTCCCAGCGATGGCGAGCTGAACCAGGCGCTCAAGGATTTGTCCGCCCGCAAAACCCTGGATCAGGGCGGGTACAACGCCCTGGAAAGCGGCCAGGGTTCCTATCGTGATATTTTGAAGAACAAGGAACAGGCTGCCTCGCTGGAGCAGGCGCAGCGCGTCGTAAAGAATGAAGACGTGACCGAAAGACTGATCGGCGAGTATGAGGCGCGTTCGCAGACCGAGCCCAACAACCTGAAAATCACGCGCGAACTGGCAAAACTTTATTCGGAGAAAAAGCGATTTGACCGAGCGCTCGAACTTTTTGACCGCATCAAAAATTCAGAAATGGGGAATGACCCGTCACTCGAACGGGCAATCAATGACACCATCGTGCGCCGGTTTGATTACCAGTTGGAACAGCTGGACCCCGCGGCGCCGGACTATGCCGAACAGTCGGCAAAAATTCAGGCTGAGAAACTGAATTTCCAGGTCACTGATTGCCAGAAACGGGTGGAGAAATATCCGACCGACCTGGCGATCCGGTTTGAGATGGGCCAGCTTTATTTTCAGACCGGCAAATACAGTGAGGCGATCCAGGAATTTCAAAAGGCGCAGCAAAATCCACACAAACGCCTGGCTTCCATGAGCTTCCTCGCCCAGTGCTTTGCCAAACGGAAAATGTTCGACCTGGCGGCGCGAAAATTACAGGACGCGATCAAGGAAAAGCCCGTTTTCGACGAGGAGAAAAAGGACCTGGTCTACAACCTTGGCAGCGTGCTCGAAAGCATGGGCAAGAAAGACGAAGCCATCGAACAGTTCAAACAGATTTACGAAATGGACGCGGGCTACAAGGATGTTACCGCCAAGGTGGAAGCCTTTTACTCCGGCCAGTAATTGGGCAGTTGCAGCCTCTACCGGAAAGCCATGAGCGTCTTTTTCAAGTCCAGCAGTCCACTGCCTGTTAGGCGCAATCAGTCTTATGAAGATATTAGTCGCATTGGCGGTGTTGGCAGTTCTCGTCCTGATGGTTTTCTTCTTCATGTCTCGAGAGTCGCGTGTTGACCGCCGAGGATGGCTTACCATCACGAAAGTATCGCTCAGAGACGCGGACACGGAGCTTCACAAGTTTGGGGCGTTCACCAACCATCCACCGACTTCCGAATATGTCAGAGTTTATTCATACACCAATCGGTTCACCATTGATGGCATAGATTACCAGTGTGAGCTTGCCGCTGATTGCGCGCGTTTGATAAACCGAGGCCTTCTCACAATCACGACCAACCAAATATATGTCTGGGTTGACAAGAAGGGCGGTTTGACACCGTTGGTCGGGCCACGGATACACCCAGCGGGATTTTGATTTTATGGCTGTACGCCTAACATGCGGACAGGTTGCGTTACATCGCCGGCTGCGAACTAAAGGCGCTTTTCGTCTACATCAATCACGTCCACGAAGGTCTTGATTTCGTCCCGGTGTCCGGCGCCGCACTGTTCCTTGCGCATTTTGAGCCGTGCCAGGGCCGCTTCGTCACCAGCCTTCGGACGGCTCAAAACATCCGCCCAATGCGCGGCCTTTTCCGCCGGTGATTTTTTGACATTTTGGCGCACCCAGTCGCAGACTTCACCGTCGGTGATGGAATGCTTGACCACCTCCAGCATTTGTTCATGCGTGACCCCGGCCGCCTTGAGCCACGTGCCGTCAAACCCCTTGCCCAGATTTTCCTGGTAGTCGGCATGCAGCTTGCCCGCAAAGTGCAGGCGGATTTTGTCGATATAGCGCGGCAGGTAGCTCCAGCCGTCCATGGTTTCGCGCGGACTGCGCGGGTAGATGATGTTGCTCATGTTGGTGCAGGCAATCGTCAGGCGGTTGAATCCTGTTGTCAAATTTGAAATCCATTCCATCCTTTCTGCCGTGAAACGATTTGATTTTGAGGTGGCCATTTTAGGCGGGGGCAGCGCTGGTTATGCGGCGGCCCGGACAGCGGCCGCCGCCGGATTGAAAACCGCCATCATCGAAGGGGGCAAGGAAGTGGGCGGTTTGTGCATTTTGCGCGGTTGCATGCCGACGAAGGCATTGCTTTACGCCGCCGAAGTTCTGCATCTGGCCGGTCACGCGAGCCCTTGGGGCATTCGCGTCGGGAAGGTGAGCTTTGATTTTACGAAGGTCATGGCGCGAAAGAATCTACTCATCAATGATTTTGCCGATCATCGCCGAAAACAACTGGCTGTTGGTAAATTCAAGTTCATTCGGGCCCAGGCCCGATTCCTAAATCCGCATACAGTCAGGCTGAGCAACGGCAAAACCCTCACGGCCGCCCATTTTATCATTGCCACCGGCTCCGCCGTAGCCCCACCGCCCCTGCCGCAACTCCGGGACACCGGTTACCTGACCAGCGACGATGCGCTCGCCTTGAAACGTTTGCCCAAATCGCTCGTCATCCTCGGTGGCGGGGCCATCGCCTGCGAATTTGCGCAATTTTTCACACGATTTGGCGTTAAGGTCACACTCGTCCAGCGAAGTAAACACATTCTGCGGGAATTTGACACTGATGCCGCGGTGGAAATCGAAAAAGTCTTTCGCCGCGAGGGTATAAAAATATACACCAGCACAAAACTCGTTGAAGCAAAACGTGTGGGCCGATTGAAATCCATCTCGTTCCTGCACGAGGGCAAGATGGTTTCAGTCCGGGCGGAGGAAATCCTGTTCGCGCTGGGCCGCCGGCCAGACACCGCATCGCTCAACCTCGATCGGGCGGATGTCGTCACGGACCATGATCGCATCGCCACCAACAGGTTTATGCAAACCAGCGCACCGCACATTTACGCGGCAGGCGATTGCACCGAACCGCACGAATTCGTCCACCTGGCCGTGCAACAGGGAGAAATCGCCGCCGGGAACATTGCCCGATCCGGACCGCAGAAAAGCATCGATTATCGGTTGTTAATTTCAGTCGTTTTCACCGAGCCCCAGGTGGCTTTTGTCGGATTGACGGAAAAGGAAGCGAAAACGCGTGGCGTCCAGTATCTGGCTGCGAGCTATCCATTCAATGACCATGGCAAATCACTCATCATGGAGGCCAGGGATGGTTTTGTTAAATTACTGGCCGATGGAAAATCGGGTAAAATTCTCGGCGGCGCGTGTGTCGGCCCGGCGGGCGGCGAACTGATTCATGAAATCGTCGCGGCCATGGCCAAACGGATGAAGGTTCACGAGCTGGCAGCCATGCCCCATTACCATCCGACGCTCGCTGAAATCTGGACCTATCCGGCCGAGGAACTGGCCGCGCAGATCGGCTGAATCGTGCGGGCAAGAAAAACGGCGAATGGCAGGAGGCCAAATCGCTTCAGTTCGATTGCCCGGCCAGGGCGGGCGGCGGCGTGGTCGGGGCGGGCGGCGGAGTGGAGGTGGATTGGGCTTTGCCGTTGGTTTTGCCGTCCAAGGTATTTCGAATCAACTGGGCGACCTGGTTTGGTTGATAAGGTTTCGCCAGAAAAATATTTTCACCGGTGGTAAATTCTTTTCCCGTCAACGCCGAGCTGTAGCCGCTGGCATAAATGACCTTGAGACCAGGCTTTCGCTTTTTCAATTCGGCCGCGAGGTCACTGCCGGTCATCCCTCCGGGCATGATCATATCCGTCAACACCAGGTCAACCTGGCCATTGCTTTCGTCCCAGACCCGCAAGGCTTCAACACCCGAGGAAGCAATTAGAACCCGGTACTCGTACTGTTGCAGGATCTCCCGGACCAGTTCAAGCAGGCCAATTTCATCCTCGACCAACAGCAGAGTTTCCTTGCCGCCCCGAACCGTTTCGGATTTGACCGACGGCGCGGCAGGTGCCTCGCTGCCCTTGCCGGCCACCGGCAGAAAGACTTTGAAAGTGGTGCCCACGCCGACATCGCTTTGGACCTCAATCCAGCCGTGATGCTGCTTCACCACCCCATAAACGGTGGCCAATCCCAGACCGGTTCCTTTGCCGACTTCCTTGGTTGTGAAAAATGGCTCGAAAATCCGCTGCAACACCTTCGGTTCCATGCCGCAACCGGTATCCGAGACCGTCAGGCAGGCGAACCAGCCCACAATCGCCTCGGGATGCTGTTTCTGGTAAGCGGAATCGATTTCGGCAGCGGAAGTTGTAATCGTAAATTTGCCGCCCTTCGGCATGGCATCCCGTGAGTTGACCGCCAGATTCATGACAATCTGCTCGACCATCCCGGCGTCCGCCTGAATGCACGGCAGATCCGGCAGACATTGAATTTCCAAGGCAATATCCTCACCGATCAACCGTGGGAGCATGTTTTTTAAATTTTGCAGCACCGTATTTAAATCGAGGATCTTCGACCGGAAAATCTGTTTGCGGCTGAACGTCAGCAGTTGCCGGATGAAACTGGCGGCGCGTTCGGCTGCGGCCGAGATTTGCTTCACCGAACGGGTAGAATCGGTGCCGGGGGGCACCGCGTTGAGCAGCAGGCCCGCATGGCCCTGGATGACGGTCAGAATATTATTGATGTCATGCGCCACGCCGGCGGCCAGCTGGCCCACCGATTCCATTTTTTGCGATTGCCGCAATTGAGCTTCGAGCATCAGTCGCTCGGTAATGTCTTCCACCGTGATCACCATCCCGTCAATCTTGCCGGTCGCGTCAAAAAGCGGTGTGGCGTTGGTGGACAGCAACGTCCGGTGGCTTTCGGAATGATCAATCGCATGATGAACGTCTTGCACCGGCTGGCCGGCTTCCAGGACTTTTTTCAACGGCTGGGCCTGGCCGGGAAGCGGATGCCCCTCCGGATCGGTGGTCCGCCAGTCCAGGACGCTGCAATTTCCCCGGGTGATGGCGTCCTTGGGCAAACTGAGCACCTCCTCCGCCCGATGATTGGCGAAGGTGATTATCCCCGTCTGGTCAGCGACCACAATCCCCACCGGACTGGTTTCCATGATCCGGCTGATGAGATCCCGGTCGCGGCGAAGGTTCTCCTCGGCGTGCTTGCCCTTGATGGCGTAGCGGATGGCCCGGTCGAGAATGTCGGCGTTGAGCTGGCTTTTGACCAGATAGTCGGCGGCACCGGCCTTCATGGCCTCCATGTCCACCTCATGGTCACCCTGGCCGGTCAACAGGATCATGGGCGCCCGGGCGTTAAATTGTTGCGATTCGCGCAACAGATCCAACCCGGTGCGCTCACCGAGGCGGTAATCGAGCAAATAAATATCGTGCTCGCGGCGCTGGATGGTGTCCAGCGCGGCCGGAAAACTGTTGACCCAGTCCAAGCGGTACCGCCCCGCGATCCGCAAAATCAGATCACGGGTGATGATGTAGTCGTCTTCATCATCATCCACCAACAGGACCTTGACCGGGGCATCGGGCATACGCGTGCAGCTTTCGTCCGGGGTTCAACCTTCGTCCGGCGGAAGCTCGACCACTTCGAACCAATACCGGCCGAGAACCTTGATCAATTCCACGAGCGATTTGAACGTCACCGGCTTGGTGACATAGGAATTTACGCCGAGATCATACGTGCGCAAAATGTCCTCTTCTGCTTTGGAAGTCGTGAGAACGACAATAGGAATCCGGCGCAGCTCAGGATCGGCTTTGATTTCTTTCAGCGCTTCCCGTCCGTCTTTGCGGGGCATGTTTAAATCCAGCAGAATCAGCCCAGGCAAGGGTGAGTTCTTCTGATCCGCATAGCGTCCTTGTCGGCGCAAATATTCCATCAATTCCTCGCCGTCTTCGACGGTGTGGAGCATGTTGACCAGACGATTTTCCGCAAAGGCGTCGCGGGTCAATTGCCGATCGTCCGGATCATCATCCGCCAGTAGAATGGTTATCATCTTCGCTTCAGGTTTCATGGTTGTTTGCTTTCTTGGTTTGTGTTTTCAATTTGTGCTTCTCTCTGATGAACGACGGGTATGGTCAGGATAAACGTGGAGCCTTCCCCGGGTTTGCTTTTGGCGGTGATGTCACCGCCGTGATACAGAGCGATTTTCCGCACGATGGCCAGGCCCATTCCGGTGCCTTCATACTCATTCCGTGTGTGGAGCCGCTGAAAGACGTTGAATATCCGATCCAGGTATTTCTCGTCAAAACCGATGCAGTTGTCGCTCACCGTCAGCCGGCAAAGTTTCTTGTCGGGGGCAACCGTGTCGGAAATGATTTCCGCATTGACCTTGACCACGGGTGGCTCCTCGGGCCGGCGGAATTTAAGGGCATTGCCGATCAAATTTTGCAGCAACTGGCGCATTTGCAGCGGTTCCGCGTCAATGACCGGGAGCGGCCCCACCTCCACGCGCCCCTTGACCAGTTCGATCCGGCCTTCCAAATCTTCCACCACCCCGCTGGCCACTTCGGCCAGGTTGACCGGCGAGAACGGCTGGGCTTTGGTCGTGATCCGCGAAAAGGTCAGCAGATCGTTGATCAAGGTCTGCATCCGCGCTGCTGCTTTCTGCATCCGATCGAGATAATCCAGGGCGTCCGTGCCCATGGCGCCGCTGCTCTTTTCCTTGATCCGCTCGCCGAAAACAACGATTTTTCGGAGCGGTTCCTGCAAGTCGTGTGAAGCCACATAGGCAAAATCCTGAAGCTCGCGGTTGCTGCGTTCCAGTTGCACCGTGAATTGCCGCAATTTTCTTTCACTGGTCCGCAGGGCGTCTTCCGAGCGTTTGCGTTCGGTGATGTCCCGGCCAATACCCACCAATCCGGTGATGTAACCGTTCGGATCCCGCAACGGCAGCTTGCTGCTCAACAGCCAGCGTTTCTCGCCCGCCTCATTGAAGAAATACTCCTCGCGGTCAATGACCGGCTGCCCCTGGAATACTTTCATGTCGTCGGCCTGGAATTTCTCGGCTATTTCCGGCGGGAAGAAATCAAAATCCGTTTTGCCGATGGCGTCGGCTTCGGTTGCGCACTTGAGATTTTTCAGGTCGCTGGGATTGGCCATCGTTTTTCGTCCGGCGGCATCCTTGGCGTAGATGCCATCCGGCAGACTGTCAATCAGCGTGCGCAAAAGGGAACGTTCCCGGACCAGCGCCTCTTCCGCCTGTTTGCGCTCGGTAATATCCAGACCAAGCCCGATAAACCCGGTCACTTTGCCCTCGGAATCCCTCAGGATGACTTTGTTGGTAGAAATCCAGCGGTTTTTATCTTTCTTGCTCGCATCGATGGTTGGACCTTCATGATTGATCAACCCTTGGCCGGATTTCATCATCTCTATTTCTTCGGCGCGATACCGGGTCGCCAGTTCCTTGGGGAACAGGTCAAAATCCGACTTTCCAAGAATCTCATTGGGCGAAGCAAATCCCAATTGGCGCGACACACCGAGATTGGCCATGACAAACTTGCCATCGCCGTCCTTGGCGTAAACATAGCCCGGCAAATTGTCGATGAGGATGCGCAAAAGGGAACGTTCCTGAACCAGGGCGTCTTCCGCCTGTTTGTGCTCCGTGATGTCGCGGCCGACGCCCACCAGCCCGGTAATCTTTCCGTCTTGGTCGCGTAACGGCAATTTGCTCGTTAGCAACCAGCGTTTGTGGCCGACGCTGTCCGACACAAGCTCCTCGCGATTGATGACCGCATTGCCCTCCAGCACCTTTTGGTCGTCGGCCCAGAATTTTTCGGCCATTTCTCGCGGGAAAAGGTCGAAATCGTTTTTGCCCAAGGCGTCCGCCTCGGACTCGCAGTGCAAATTAACCAAGTCTGCCGAGTTGGCCATTGTTTTCCGTCCGTTGATATCTTTGGTGTAAATGGCATCCGGAAGACTGTCAATCAAGGTACGCATCACCAGGCGTTCGCGTGATAGTTCGGCCGTGCGCTCGGCAATGCGTTTCTCGAGTTCATTGCTCGCCCGATGCAGTTCCTCCTCGGTTTGTTTCAAGGCGGTAATGTCGCGGCTGATGCCGAACAACCCGACGATTTCTCCGTTCTTGTTTCGCAGAGGAACTTTGGTGGTTTGCAGCCAGCGTTTCTCGCCCGTACGCGGATTTACCACAGTTTCCTGCCGGTTCATCGGCTGGCCCGACGCCATCAATGCCTCTTCATCCGCGCGATACTGGCTGGCCAGTTCAGCCGGGAAAATATCAGTGTCGGTTTTGCCCAAGACCTCGTCCGGGCTGCTTGCGCCCATGGTTAGCACGTGCATCGAATTGCTGATCAAAAACCGGCTTTGCCGGTCTTTAACGAAAATATTGTCCGGCAAACCATCAATCAGTGCCCGCAGCAAATCCCGTTCTTGCTGCAATTGCGCGTTTTCCTCCATCAGCTTTGCATTCTCCTGCGCCAGTTGCCCGCCGGGTTCAATGCCTCTTGAACTTTCCAATCCGCCCGGCGAATGCCCGTTCTGCGAGGAAGGAGCAGCTTTGGTTGATGGCACTTCAACTTCGTGATTGGTTGTATTCATGGGTAAAATGTTAGACCGAGAAAAGCAGTTTAGGTGCCTTCAACCATTTTTTCCTTTTGATTAGGTCGTTCATTAGTTTGATTGTTATCCGCCTTTAAAAACCCAATCCTTGTCCCATAACAAGGCACTGACAACGAGAAAACAGTACATTTTTTCCGGGTAATCCAGATGGACCATGACTGATGGATAATCGGATTTGTCCGTCATCTGATGAAATATGGACTGAGGCCGGGTGAAAATTTAACAGTATCCGATGGCTGGCCTCTCCATCCGCAATCTCAGACGGCCGGAACATGGCATTGTGCCCTCCGCTTGAAAAGGCCTTATCGCAGAAGTTTCCGCAAGGCTTCTTCCATGGTAAATCCGTGGAGTTTGACCAATTTATGACGTGATTTGTGGCCGCGAACCAATTCCACCCGGCTTCGTGCACAATCCAACCAGGTGGCCAGCAATTTCAGCAGGGCCTCGTTGGCTGCCGCGTCCACCGGCGCAGCAGTGATCTTGATTTTTAATTCGGAGCCAAGCGGAGCGCAGATTTCATTGGCGGCGGCACGTGGCTGCAGTTTTACCGCCAGGAAAACGTCACCTTCCTGCGAATGGAGAAAATTCCCGGCCGGAATCACTTGAACGTCTCGAGATAATGAATGCTCTGGGGAATCTGTTGTTCCGACAGCGGCGATTCGTCCTCGATGACATACCATCTCACGCCGATTTTTTCCGCCGCTTTCAGGATCGGCACATAATCAATCTTCCCGGTACCGACAGCCATGTCGTTGGTCACGGCCGAGTGCCCCGTGAGCAGACCGGTTGGCGTGCTGTCACGCATTCCCTTCACATGCAGGAGCTGCCAACGGGAACCGTATTTTTCCAACAACTTCACCGGATCCTGGCCGGGATGCACAATCCAAAAAACGTCCATCTGAAAATTAACAAATTGGGGATTCGTTCCGGTCATCAAAAGATCAAACAAGGTTCCCTTCTGAAAAGGCTGAAATTCGTACCCATGCGAATGATAAAAGAATTTCAAACCGTGCCGGGCCAGCGCCTCACCAGCCCGATTGAAAACGCCAATGGCTTCACGGCAGGTCTTTTCGTCAAACGGCTTGCTGTCATCATGCGGAATCCAGGCACAACCGACGTATTGAAGCCCGAGAATTTTGGCGTCCCGCGCCACCCCCTCAACGTCGTCCCGCAACCGGTCATACGGAAAATGTCCGCTGAAGGCATTTAAACCGTGCTCGTCGAGTTGTGACCGGAATTGCCCCGGCGTGAGATTGTAGGTACCCGCCAGTTCGACGTTCGTGACGCGCCAGCCTTTTACTTCATCGAGCGTGCCCGGCACGTTGGTCGCTAGTTGATTGCGCAGGCTGTAGAGTTGCAGCCCGATGGATCCCGGCCCGACGGAATCCGCCTGGGCCATGGCGAGCATGAAGAATAAAAATGCCCCGGAGAGGGCGGCCGGCAAAAGCCGGAAGTTGGATTTCATGAAATCCACTAAATCAGATTGGGCGGAAATGAAAAGGCTTTTCCGCCATGGCATCCGGCTATTTGTCTTCCGGGTTGATCATTTTGAATACGAGCGCCGCGGCCACGCCAGCGCCAAAATTTGCGATGAGATAAATCCAGAGGTTCGACACCTTGGCCAGGTGCATCACCGTAATCCCGATGGCAACGGCTGGATTGAAAGCCCCACCGGAAACCGGGCCGAGGGCGAACGCCATGGTCATCACGGTGAAACCAATGGCCAGGCCATAAAAGGAATTGCCCGTGGTGCCTTTGGCCGTCGCCACGTTCAGCACGACATACGCGAGGGCAAAAGTCCCCACCAACTCCGCGATGAGCGCGGGGAATACCGCCAAATCCTTGGCCGAAACCGTGGGGTCGCCCTTGAGTCCCAACACGACCAGCGCCGCGACAATGCCGGCGGCAATTTGCGAACCGATGTAGCCCGGCACTTCAGCCTGGGAACACCGGCCGCGCAGCCAGACCGCCACGGTGACGGCGGGATTATAGTGTCCACCCGACACATGACCGCCGGCATAGACCATGATCATCAACGCCGACCCGATGGCCAGCGGCGCCAGATCCCCGGCCGCGCCGGGTTCAATCACCGTCATGCCCACCGTCAATACCAGGAAAAATGTCCCAATGAATTCAACCAGATATTTTTTCATACGCAGCATTAGTATAGGTGAACAGTGGCCCGTTTCAATTGTTTCCTGCCGGCAAAATGGGCGGCCGGCGTTTCAGGATTTGTAGTCCGGAAAAAAATGGCCTCTCGGGCGTGGATTGATCGGCCGGGTCCGGCACCGGATAAACCCGGTCGTAATGGTTGTCAATCCAATGCTTGAGTGCGGCCCCGTATCGGGGGTCGTAGCCGAAAAAGCCCATCCCGAACTCGGTGGCACTTCGGGCTATGATCACGACATATTCAGGACTGTCTTTCTCAAAAGCGGCGTTCATGCTGGCTTCACCGAACACCGCCATCACTGGCGGAACCCAGGCAAGCTGGTGCGTCGGATTTACGCGCCGGCTCAAATAATTAATGATGGCGCCCTCGGGCAAAACTGCCACCGTCGCGTCGGGCGGCACATTCTTCTCCACCCACGATAATGCGGTTTCAACTGTGCCGTGAAAAGGATCCGTGGCCAGATCGTAGGCCATGATCGTATCTCCATCGTCTCCAACTGCCTCGTCCTTCCGGAGATAGTGCGATTCCGAGATTAGAAACAGACGGCCAAACCCGATTACCAGCACCAGGCAAGCGGTGAGCCGATACAAGTGAAAATTGACCCGGTATTTTTGTTCCAGCAGCCACGGCAGAAGCCAGACAAACAAATACACCATTCCCGCAAAGGCAGGCATGGCCAGCGCAAATCCATAATGCCAGACCCGCGTAAATAATCCCAACTTGGCCATCAAGGCCAGGGCAAATACGTTCCAAATCAACGGAAAAATCACTGCTGGTCGCGACCCGGTTTTCTTGCTGGTCAAACCCAGCAACACGCAGGCGGACAAAGTCAGCAGAAGCAGCGACCGTCCGCAGTCAATCCAGTTCCATGCCGCGGCCAAAACCAGAACTGGCAAAATCAACATCAGCCCAACCAGCCAGGACGGTTGCAGCCACCTGAGCCTTGATCCCCTTCCGTGCCGGAAGACCAGGGCATAAAAGGTGGTTATCGCCAGGATGATAATAAAATGAACCGCCATTTTTTCGAGATGCAGAAACGGCATGTCCCAACCCATGCACCATTGATAGAACGGATCCCGGGTGATGGACGTATGCCACAAGGGTGACCACGCCGAAACCACCGAGCACGCACTGGCCCGCCAATCCTCCGCCCGGAGAAATAACACGAAAAAGGCCAGCAAAGGCATCATGCCGGCCAGCAGGAAAGCCACCGCTGATTTTGCCGCGAAACCGGTCCGCCGCTGAAAACAGACAACGATCATGAAGGCCACCGCCGCGCAAATCATCAGCGCCAGGAAAACGTCCGGTTTGGTCAGAAATACCAGACCGGAAGTCAAACCGGCCACCAAGGCAAAACGAATTCGTCCTCTTTCCACCCAATCCGACAACCACGACACCGCCAGAATGGATAGCACGAGTCCGTGAAACACCTCATGGCAATAAGGCGTCACATAATTGTAATTTCCGACCAAAAAGAGATGCTGGAACGCAAACACCAGCACGATCGCCAGACAAATCATGGTCGCCGTCAGTTGGTCCGCTGCCATTAGGAACCGGCGATAAATCAAGACCAACATCGCAGCGGTGATGGCCAGGTTGGCAAAAATCAGCGTCCGGAATGAGACGCCGAAAATCTTGAAGAGCAGCGCATTGAAATATTGCGACAACGGACCTCCCGTCAAATACGCCACATCCCGGTAAAGCACATCCCCTTCGGAAATTCGCCACGGTAGGTACAACTGCATGCCGAAATCAACCAGGATGTCCGACCACCTGCGCCAGGAAAGCGCCGCCGCCATGACAAACACCAGGCCGACCAGCATCAAGCCCACCCAACGATTACGGCACCATCCGGAAACTGGCGTTGGCCTGATGGTCGAATTCTCCATTTGGAATCCTTTGGCGCCGGGCCGTTTGGCCCCGTCAACCGCCGGCTCCCAATTGCAGGCGAACATCGGATTCCAGAACATTCTTGAGGTTTGCCCAGTTCGCTTCGTTCATGTCATTAAACGCGTTCAGGTAAACCGCCACGGCTTCCGGCGGATATTTCGCCAGCAAAACCTCAATCGCGGATTTCAACTTCGCATCGTCCATGCTTTCCGGCAGATCATCCACCACGCCCTCCTCGTTCTTGATTTCCAATGCGTTTAAAAAATCGACGAGCATGGACTTGTGCTTTTTGAGCAGCCAGGTGCGGAGGATTCCTCCCGCCACCGTATCCAGCGCCGGTCGCGACAGGCTGGCAATCATCGTTGCATGACGCTGGCTGCGGGGCTGGCGTTCGAGAAAAACCGGCCGCAAATGGCGCGCCTGGGCGACGGCATTGAGCGTGGCCCGGTAGGTGGGCTTGTCTGATTCGAAGGTAAAGGCGATGATATCATTGGCCAGACCGGGCGACATGAAACCGAAAAGTTCGTGGGAAGTTAACATGATTGGGCGTTGGGGTTAAATATGGGTCAGGATATGGTGGTCAGGGAGATTTTACTTTTCTTTGCCAGGGATTCACAAGTCTCGCTTTCCAATAACAAGGTTTTTCCCGCTTCCAAAGCCAGAACGGAAACACCCGCGCGAGCGCAAGTTTCAAAGGTCTGCGAGCCGATGCAGGGAATGTCGAAGCGCATGTCATGGCTGGGTTTGGCGACTTTGATGGCTATCGCCCCTCCGTCCCTGCCCGCCAGTCCGCCGCCGCGCGTCAGACATTGGTCCGTCCCTTCAAAACCTTCCACCGCCAGCACGGTGCCATTTTTGACCACCACGAGCTGGCCGATTTCCAGGCGCGAAACCTCCTTGGCGATGCGAAAGCCAAATTCAACGTCGCCGCGTTGGGCCTCGGACAATGCCGGACCCAGATGAAATCCGGCACCGGGCATCAGCGGCTTCAGCCACGGGGTCGCGTCGATCAATTCCACGCCATCCTTTTTCAATTCATCCGCCACCGCGCCAAAAATGGTGTGGGCATTTTTCTCCTTGAGCCGGAACAGCACCGCCATGGCGCGCAAGTCGGGACGCAAATCAAACAGATGTTTGGGCGCGATCTGGCCGACCATGACGCATTGTTTCACACCCCGGTCCACGAATGCGGATATCATCTTGGAAAGCTGGCCCACCTTGAGCCAGATAATTTCGTCCACGAGTGTGGCGAGCTCCGGATCGGTCTCCTTGTCCACGGCCACGGCCACCAGCCGTTGGACGCCGGCCGCACGCGCCTGGCGTGCAAACTCCAGCGGCAACGAACGATTGCCGGCAATGAGGCCCAGGGTTGTGGTTGTGGTCGCGGTGTTCATCCGGATTTGCGCCTGGAGGATACCGAACCTCCAAAAAGATGCCAGCCTGCGATTTAAGGGAAACCCTTGTCCTCCTGCGAACCAGCTGGAAATGTCCTGAATTGGAGGCACGGCAACGATGGAACCATCCTTTGACATTATTAGGACAATAAACTGTCTCATTCCATAAAAATTCGTGCTGATGGACTGGCATTTTCGCGGGAAAATTTGTCCCTCGAACCCGTTCTTCAACTGAAATATTTGGCGTATAAGTTGCTCTGTTTGTCTCCGATGTCATCGATGCAAAACATCTACAAAACCATGGCTGAGTCCGCTGCAAACGCTTCTGCCTTGCGCGAAAACACTCAAAAGCCGGAGCCCCCGCAACATATCCCGCCTGCGGTCGCGCATGAACTGAATAATATCCTCGCCATTATTCGAGGCTACGCCGACCGCCTGCTGTCCAAGCACAATCAGGATCCTGCACTCGAACCTCATCTCAAACTTATTTCCGATGCCGCCCGGCGCGCCGGAATCATCGTCCACGATGCCATGTCGGCGGCCCCACCGGCGGTCCCCCGCAACAAGCCACTGCCAGCGGAACCCGCCTGAGCAGAAAAGTCCGTCTTGGGAAGGAATGGCGTCCGTTCACGCTTGTGTCCTCAATTTGACCCGCGATTCGCTTTGACGCTGGGCGTTTCATCGCGTAGCGTTTCGGTTCTATTTTCGACTAACTATTGGGAATTATCGTGAATTTTTTGAAATGGATCATCCCTTCGAGGAACGAGCGCGAGGCCAAAAGGCTTCGGCCCGTGGTTGCCCGGATCAATGAGATCGAGGCCGGGCTTCAGACGCTTTCCGACGACGAATTGCGCCAGAAAACCGCCGCCTGGAAGGCCCAGCTCTCCTCCATTCAGGACAATGCGGAACTGGCCCGGACGCTTACTCAAATCCTGCCCGAAGCGTTCGCCGTCGTTAAAAATGCCTGCCGCCGGCTCACCGAACGCAAAACCGATGTCATCGTCCGCGAGCATCCGTTGCCCTGGGAAATGATCCCGTTCGATGTGCAATTGATCGGTGGCCACGGACTCCACACCGGACGCATCGCCGAAATGGCCACCGGCGAAGGCAAAACCCTCGTCGCCACCCTGCCCGTCTATCTCAACGCCCTCACCGGCCGCGGAGTGCATGTCGTCACCGTGAACGACTACCTGGCCGCGCGCGATTCCGAATGGATGGGAGCGATTTATAAATTTCTCGGCCTGACCGTCGGCTGCATCCTGCATGACCAACCACCTCGGGTGCGCCGTGAACATTACAATTGTGACATCACCTACGGCACCAACGCCGAGTTCGGGTTCGATTACCTCCGGGACAATGGCATGGCCACGCGTAAGGAGGATCAGGTTCAGCGCGGCCATTATTTCGCCATTGTGGACGAGGTCGATTCCATCCTGATCGATGAAGCCCGCACGCCGCTCATCATCAGCGGTCCGTCCGTTCATACCTATGACGAGCAGTACGGCCAATGGAAGCCGCTGGTGGAATCGCTGGTTCGCGCGCAGGAAAAATTGTGCGGCCGGTTTTTGTCCGAAGCCGAGGCGCTCCTCAAAAAGTTGAATCCAACGGACGGTTCGAATGTGCAGAATGCCGAGGCGCTCGGGCACGAAATCGGCATGCTGTTGTTCCGCGTCAAAACCGGCCAGCCGAAATCCGAAGCCTTGATGAAAATCCTGGAAGACCCGGAGAACCTCAAGTTGATGAACCAGGCCGAACTGGAATTGCACAAGGATCAAAAAAAGGTTGATCTCTACCGGGAGAAGGAGGAGTTACTTTACGCCATTGACGAGAAAAGCCACGAGGCCGATCTGACTGAAAAAGGGCGCAATTTCATCAGCCCGAAGGATCCGGAGGCGTTTGTCCTGCCGGACCTGACCACGGCGTTGCACGAAATTGACGCCGGGCCGGAACCCGACGCCCGCAAGCGTCTGGAGGCCAAAACGAAGGTCCAGCAGGATTTCGAAACCAAGGCGCAAAAAATTCACGCCATTTCCCAGTTGCTCAAGGCCTACAGCCTGTACCAGGTCGACGTGGAATACGTCATCCAGGAAAACAAGGTCATCATTGTGGACCAGCATACCGGCCGCCTCATGCCCGGCCGGCGATGGAGTGACGGCCTGCACCAGGCCGTGGAAGCGAAGGAAGGTGTCGAGATCGAACGCGAAACCCAGACGCTCGCCACCATCACCATTCAGAATTATTTCCGTCTTTATCAAAAACTGGCCGGCATGACCGGCACGGCGGAAACGGAAGCCTCTGAATTTTTCGACATTTACAAACTGGGCGTGCTCGTCATTCCCACGAACCGGCCCATCGCGCGCAAGGACGGCAACGACGCGGTTTACAAGACCCGGCGTGAAAAATTCGTCGCGGTCCTCAACGAAATCAGACAAATCCATACCCAAGGGCGGCCCATCCTCGTCGGCACCATTTCCGTGGAAGTCAGTGAACAGCTTTCCCGGATGCTCAAACGTGAAGGTATCATCCATTCGGTCCTCAATGCGAAGTACCACCAGCAGGAGGCCGAAATCGTCTCCCGCGCCGGCCAGCGCGGGGCGGTGACCATTGCCACCAACATGGCCGGCCGCGGCACGGACATCAAACTCGGACAGGGCGTAAGGTGGAACGTAGAGTGCAAGCCGCATCCCGAAGGCAAGGGACAGAGATACAAACTGACTGAGGCGACCACAGGAGAAGTTCGTGAGCTTGATTCAGACAGTCCGGCAGCCAATGCCTTCAACCTCACGCCCCAGACAAAGGTTGCCGGCGGCCTCCACGTCATGGGCACGGAACGGCACGAGGCGCGGCGCATTGACCGCCAGTTGCGCGGCCGTTGCGCGCGCCAGGGCGACCCCGGCTCATCGCACTTTTTCATTTCACTCGAGGACGATTTGATGCGGCTGTTCGGCTCGGATCGCATTGTAAAAATGATGGAGCGGATGGGACTCGAAGAAGGGCAGGAATTGACCCATCCGTGGCTGAACCGTTCCATTCAACAGGCGCAAAAGCGCGTCGAACAGCACAATTTCCAGATCCGCAAGCGCACCCTGGAGTTCGATGATGTGATGAACAAGCAGCGCGAGGTCATTTACGGCTTCCGCAATGAAATCATCAACGGCGAAGACGTGCGCGACCGGCTCATGGACATCATGGAGGAAGTCGTCGTGGACAAGGTGGCGCAATTTACGACGGCCGATTCCGAACACAGCGAATGGAAGGTGCGCCAGCTGGCGGATTGGGTGAATTTGAATTTTCCCATTGGCCTGCCGGAGGCGGAAATCCTCAAGGCGGCTGATGCGGGCAAGGAAACCCCCGTGTCCGGTTCGTTGTTCGACGGTCTCAGCCCGGCGCAATTTGCGGTCTGCAACTTCATTTCCGACAGCGTCCGCAAGGCCTACGAAATCAAGATCAGCTTTGAAAATCCCGAGGCGTTGAAGGAGGTGGAACGCTTCACGATTCTCAGTGCGATTGACCGCTTGTGGCAGGAGCATCTCTACGAAATGGACAGCCTCCGCTACAGCATCGGCCTGCGGGGCTATGGCCAGCGTGACCCGCTCATCGAATACAAAGCCGAGGCATTCAAGATTTTTGACGAGCTGATGGTGAACGTGAAGACGGAGATCTGCCACAACATCTTCCGCAGCGCTTCGAGCATGATGGCGTTTGAAAATTTTCTGAAGAACGTTCCGCAACAGACCCTGCACCAGAGCACCAGCGCATTTGGCGGCGGGGCGGCCGCGGATCCGTCGGGCAAAAAAGCCAGCGACGTCGTCAGTGAGGCGGCCGCCGCCGCGGAAAAGACCAAGCCGGTGCGTACCGGGCCGAAAGTCGGCCGCAACGACCCCTGCCCCTGCGGCAGCGGCAAGAAATACAAACAGTGCTGTGGCCGGTAATACCGCATCGTTTCTGTCGGCTTGATGCTATCCTTCAAATAACACTTGCCGCCGGCATGCGCTTTGCTATATTGCAAATGATTTGCAACGAGTAAAGTCCAGGATAAATCGATTTGGCAAACCGGTGCTCGCCGCTTTGCTGGTTGGTTTGGTGTTGTTGCTGAACGCCATGGCGGTGGTGCCCGCGTTACACGAACTGATTCACAAGGATGCGGACGAGGCCAGCCATCAATGCGCCGTCACCTTATTCGCCCACGGGCACGTTGAATCAGCCGCCTATGATGTCCCGATAATCCTGCCCGCGGCCTTTGTTGAAACGACTCCATTCGTAACTATTTCCGTTTTCAGCCCGGCCATTGAAAATCTTCCGCCTGGCCGCGCTCCTCCCTCTTTCTGCACTGCTTCCTAATTCCTGTCGGCTTTGGACAAGCGTGAGTTGTTTTGTCCAAAGGCGTTTATCCTAAAACCAAATCTTTGTACTGCCGTGTGGCAGCTCGCAAAGTGCGAATCCTCAAAAAATTCGCCAACCGGTTTAAAATTTAAAGAATTCAGGCTTATGAAAATTTATGCAGGGAAAAACTATGTAAATCGCAGAATGTATTTGGCGGTTATTTCGTCGGTGGCGCTGTCCTGTGGCGGGCTGGCGCTGGCGCAGACAAATAGCGCAATAACGACAAACGACGTGGCCTCGGGAAACCCGACCAATGTCGTGG
>Ga0265338_10002412_pt1 | contig 28137 bp, 39 predicted proteins | sample 42126metaG_FD_193579 | JGI IMG/M metagenome (GOLD analysis project Ga0265338, IMG submission 193579) | Rhizosphere microbial communities from Carex aquatilis grown in University of Washington, Seatle, WA, United States - 4-21-26 metaG | ecosystem: Host-associated > Plants > Roots > Rhizosphere...
GAAGGCCCAGATGCCATCAAGAATGACGACTACGTTAAAAAGGTTATGCAGGTTTACAATAAGTTGAAACCTCAAAAGTCCAAGAAACCAATGAATAAAGCACTTACAACAGGCTACGGTGGAGCAGGAGCTCCAACCGGAAATACTGGTGGGGGTGTTCTGCAAGCTGAGTCGCTCGACGATGGCAGGGGCAAATTTAAGTATGCTACCTGCGACGAGTGCGGCAAGGAACAGGTGTATTCTAAGTTTCAGGTGAAGTGCCGCGAATGCGGCAAATCATTCCCTATGGAGAAGCTCCACAAGTTGTTTTTGGGTGCTATAGCTACATAGGTAACAGGTGGGTATATCAGGCGTGTTTAAGTAAAGGGCCGTGGTATACTGAGTATATAAAGTTTTAACTTTCGAAAGTTAAGGAGAACTAAAATGGCAAATGTCACTTCAATCATGAACAAGGTAGCCCGTAACGCTCAAGAGATCGGTCTCGTTGTAGCGTCACAGACGGCTAATACTGTCGTTATTTCTAACGGCGGCAATAACCTTACTGTTAGCTACATTCTAGCTTCAATCCTCCCTCCAATGGGCGGCGTTGATCCTCAGATTTCCCCTTACCTCGGTATCGGTATCGCTAACCCAGGTCAAATCAGCCTTCAATCAGCAACCGGCACCACAATCCCAGGATTGATCGACGGCGCAGTTGCAGCTCAACTTCTAGCAATGCTCGCTGGCTTCGCCAACGATATCGTCCTCCTTTCGGATGACGGCAGTACACAGCTTGCAAGACTTCGCGGATCTTCTGATCTGTTGAACATGGGTCAATAATTGGTCTGAATGATTAACGAGGAGTTAACATGAAAGAGGAATTAAGAAAAAGCCTCACAGACCTGATCGACGAGACGCTACTTGAGCTTGAAGAGCTTAAGAAGTCACGTTACAGCGCTGCTGAGTGCGACATTAAAGGTCCTGGCGAAGGTATCGCCGGTAAGCCATCCAACGGAGATCTTCATGCTAAGGCTGAAGATAAGAAGAAGGATGACGACAAGGACGAAGACGAAGAAGATGCTGAAAAGGCTGAAGGGCAGAATCGCCAGTCAGATCCAGACGGCGGTCATCACAAGCCAGTTGCGGGTGAAGGCATGGAACACGGACAAGGTCCTGAACATGGTTCACACGGCGGCAAGTCTCGCGACATGAGCGGTCAAAACAGTGAAGCTGATCCAGGTCAGACTCACAAGGTTGCTAAGGCCGACGACGAAGATGAAGACGAAGGCAAGGACGACAAGAAGAAAAAGAAAGACAAAGACGAAGACAAGAAGCCACCTTTTATGAAGGGTGACAAGAGTCCAAGTCCAGAGCAAGAAGACAAAGCTATGCGCTCTGTTGGAATGCGTAAGTCTGATGAAGAATTCGAAGGTCTCATGAAGAGCTTCGTCGAAGAGAGAGTAAGACCTCTTGAAGACAAGCTATCAACGATCCTAAACCTAGTGAATAAGATCGCCGACCAGCCAGTTCAACCAAAGGGCGTGACCGCACGCGCTGTACCTCTCCGCAAGAGCGAAGAGGAAGGTACCGAATCTCTGTCAAAAGCAGATGTAGCTTCCAAGCTCTTTGAGTTGAAGAAGTCAGGAACTAAAGTTGACTCTCTGGATATTACCAGGGCGGAAATGGGACACGATCTCGCAAAGATCGTTGAGAAATATAAGATTTCGTAATCAAAGGAGAGAACGAAAATGAACGACGCAATTAATCAAGTTTTGCAAGGCCTAGATCAAGGTCTCGTGTCCGCAGGCGACATTGAGAATCTTAATAAGGCCATCACTGCCGGTTACGGTGGTGCGGGTAAACCAACTGATCTGACCTATGGTGGTGTGTTACAAGCGGAATCGCTTGAAGCTACCCTCAAGTCAATCACATTTGACATGAAGAACCTCAAGTTCTGGCCAGCCATTTCGGTTGACAAGGCTTACAATCTGTTCGAACAATACAATCGTTTGATCAGCTATGGTTCTGATTCTGCTCCGTACATCGGTGAAGGTGGCGCTCCTCAAGAGGAAGATTCCACTTACATTCGTGACGGTCAGAAGATCGTGTTCTTCGGAACTCGTCGTAGGGTGTCTCACCAGATGACGTTGGTCCGTGTGACTGTGGGCGACATCGTTGCTCAACAGGCAAAAGAAGGCACGATGCATCTCCTCAAGAATATCGAGCGCGAGCTCTATTGGGGTCATGCTCACTTCATGAACCAAACCACTGGTGCTGAAACCGGTTCCGACGCTGACCTTCCAGCAAACTCGATCGCAATGAGCGGTCTCTTGAAGCAGCTCCAAAAGGGCGACGCAGATGCTCAGATGCAATCTGGCGACTTCTTGGGATACGGCGACTCTAGCTCGATCGTTGCTGACCTTGCTGGTCAGATCATGGCTCAAGACGATATCGAACGTCTAGCTGTTATCGCTCTCGAGAACTTCGGTGCTCCAGACCAACTCCACATTGAACCGGCTGCGTTGTCTGCTTTCGTTAAGCAGTTCTATCCTCAGTTCCGTTCTGCTCCAGGTCTTGCTAACCAAACGGTTGGCTACGACGTGTCTAAGGTCCAAACGACTGCAGGCGCTATCGACTTGAAGCCAAACCTCTTCTTGCGTCCACGTTCGGGAGTTCGCTCCCTTGCTGTGAACCAACAGGCTCCAGCTTCAACCTTCGCGGTTGCAGGTTCTGGTGCTGGTTCGGGCTCTAGTTTTGCACCTGGCGTCTACCAAGTGAAGGTAACTGCTGTTAACGATGCTGGTGAATCTTCTCCAGTAGCGTCTTCGGCTGTGACCTTGACGATCGGTCAGAACCTTTCAGTAGCTATCAGCTCTGTTCCAGCAGCTGTTAAGTACTGGAAGCTATACATCTCCGCTCCAGGCGGCGCTGTAGGAACTGAGAAGTTCGCAGGTAACTGGGCAAACGTCGGAAGCGCTTCATACGTTTCCAGCAACGTCCAGCTCCCAGGCCTTGGCGAAGCATTCTTGCTTGACATGAGTGCTGAGTGCATGCGCTTCAAGCAACTTGCTCCTCTATCGAAGATCAACTTCGCTATTGTGACCACGGCTCTTGAGTTCGCGATTGTTATGTACGGTGCGTTGTTCGTGTACACCCCACGTTTCAACTGCTTGTTCAGGAACATCGGCAAATAAGCTCCATCCAAAACGCAATAAAAGCGTAGTTTTAAGGGCTGTCTTCGCAAGAAGATGGCCCTTTCACTTTTCCGGGTATAATAAGTTTATGACCAACGAGCAGATCCTAGAGAAGCAGGTAGAGGCACTCGAAAAGCTACTTCAGATCAAGCAAGCCATCATCGAAGAGCATGAGGCTAAGATTGGTCGTCTTGAGGCTGAAAGATACAACATCCCTAACGGTTTCCCAGGCATTCCCTGGACTGGTCCAGGACTGGTGCAGCCGTTCATGCCTCTACAGCATCCTATAAACGTCCCATCGGTCTGGACAGTTGATCCTTGCACCGACGGCGGCCTGCACGATTATCCGTTCCCATGGAACTCTACATCTCCCCCAAGCTGCAAGAAGTGCGGCAAGATGGGTCACCAAAGTCAGTGGACCGTAACCTCTGGTACCACCACTACGCTACAGAATAACCCTAACGACGCTGACGACAGCAATAACGTACTCACCCTATCCACTGCAGCCGGCAAGTAATACGTATAATGCCTTCATGAAAAAGGCTACATATATCTGTCTTGAAGGCACTGAGGGTGTTGGTAAAACTACCCAAACTCAAAAACTGGTAGATTATCTGCGAGCTAAAGGCTACAGCGTCTTGCAGACGAAAGAGCCAGGTACGGCACACGCTCCCCTGACGCTTCAGCTCAGGGCCATCATGCTCGATAACCAGTATGATGAACAGCTCACAGCTCCCGCTAGAGAGCTAATTAGCCAAGCCATCAGATCAATCCATCTTGAGAAGGTCGTTGTTCCTGCCCTGACGCAGTACGATTATATCGTCCAGGATCGCGGTGTGTTGTCAGGTTTGTCATACGGACATGCCTGTAAGAACAGCATAGAAGATCTAATAGCTCTAGCCACTTACGTCACAGATCCTGTCATAGGCCAGTTGAATGATGGCATTTATGACAGTATAATATACCTTAAGGGAGACACCTCTGCTGGCCTTAAGAAAGCGCTTCAATCGAAGCAAGAATTTGCTGCTGGCGATGCAATGGAAGCTAGAGGAAATTCCTTCATGCAGGCCGTTCAGGCCAACATGGATGAGCTATCCAAAGGCTTCAACACATCAACAATCAGCGTGGACGGTAAGGACATCGAGCAGGTGTTCCAGGATATATTGCGAGCGCTCAAACTGGAGAACATCTAATGCCTAAGAGTAAGAAGATTTTCAAGCCAAACGGCCCAAAGATTCTTTTGTTCGATATCGAGACGGCTCCCATCATCGCCCACGTCTGGGGATTATGGGAAAACAATGTCGGCTTGAATCAGATCGTAGAAGACTGGCACGTCCTCAGCTGGAGTGCTAAATGGCTCGGAGATCTTCCTAGTAAGACGATGTACGCGGATCAACGCGGCAAGACAAACATCCAAGATGACCATGACCTGCTTCAGGGAATATGGGATTTACTAGATGAAGCTGACATCGTTATCACGCAGAACGGCGTGCATTTCGACAAGAAGAAGCTCAACGCTCGCTTTATCATGAATGATTTTCAACCTCCTAGCAGCTATAAGCATATCGACACTAAGCTCCTAGCTAGCAAACATTTTGGCTTCACCTCTAACAAGCTTGAGTATATGACGGATAAACTGTGCGTCAAATATAAGAAACTCAAGCACACTAAATTTCCTGGCCACGAGATGTGGACTGAATGCCTCAAAGGTAACATCGCTGCTTGGCGCGAGATGGAGAAATACAACAAGTACGACGTTCTAGCCCTAGAAGAACTTTACACCAAGCTGATCCCATGGGACAGCGGCATCAACTTCAATCTGTATCACGATAATGAATCTAATGAATGTAAGTGCGGAAGCACAGCATTCATCAAGAACGGCTTCTACTACACCAATGTAGCAAAGTATCAGAGATACAAGTGCAAAGGCTGTGGAGCTGAAACCAGAGACCGTAATAACCTGTTATCTAAAGAGAAGAAGGCTTCTCTGAAGATGGGTACGGCAAGATAGGGATAATATGCATTTTAAAGAGATCGAGTTTAAATACGATGCTGGTTCTATTGAGATGGAGAAGTTCACTGATCTAGTGGAAGCGCATCCTATCAAGAAGAAGATGATGGTGAGCTCGTATGACGACTACTTCACTGATTCAGCTGGAAACTTCATCCGATACCGTTACACAGACGGAAGGGGTGAGCTAACAATTAAGCGTAAGCTGAGTGAGCATAACAACAATGAGAGAATTGAAGTTAACGTCCCAACCGCTGGAGACAATCTTAAAACCATCACCGCCTTTGTTGACCTTCTTAACTATAAGCATAACTTTGGAATATACAAAACCTGCAAGATATATTGGGTTGATAAAGTCGTCCTGGTCTATTATGTCGTATACGACAAAGAGCTTAAGGAACTTCGTAGGTTTGTAGAAGTTGAGGCTGACGAGGACCTTCAATGGGCCTCTGAGCAGGACGCCTGGGATGAGATTGCCAAGTATGAGAAGCTGCTTGAGCCCCTGGGCATCACCCCTAAGAACCGACTCAAGAAGTCCTTGTTTGAGATCTTCCGTAAATAATGGAAGACGTAGTCTCTCCAGATCATGTTACGCCCCTGTGCAGGATGCTAACTAAGTTGGGCATAAAGTCTGCAGATTTGTCGCCGTCAAGGACGTCCTATACGTCTATAGTATTGGATCTACGTAAGGTCGTAGAGTATAATGAAAGTAGACAGTGCTACGTCCTGAAGTCTAGAAAGTCGGGAAATTAAGTCATCTTCACGGTATAATGGTTAGAGTTAACCATTAGGAGAGACCATGAAGACAGCTAATATCGCCTCTGAAAACCTACGCCAGGCAGAGACCGGCCTAGTCTGGGAAGAGCAACTATCAGGTGCTATGGGCACTTTGCAACTTCTCGATTATCAAACATTTAGAGTAAGAGCTACTGGCGCTACCACTGTCACCATCGACGGTATACTTGCCATGACCATGAGTGCTGGCGAGATCGCAGTATTCAACTGTGGTAATGGAAACCCAGATCTAAATACTCCTTACGTAGCAATTGTTATTGGCGGCGCAGCAGCGTTCGTTCAAGTAGCAAGAGATTTCCCTCGTAAGCGCTTGCAACCAAACCCATTTAACTTGTTGAATGAACCTGTTGGAACTGGCGAGTCGCCTTAATAGGAGTCTCTTGTGGAACTTAAAAGTTTCAGGGAGATTCTTCTCAAGAAGGCAGAAGAAAATCCCTACCTACAGACATTAATCAAGTACGCTAAAGACGAGCTGATTGCAGATGAAGTCATAGACTCTCTCCTAAAGATGGCTGAGCCTTCTGCTGCTATGGGTCGCGGCGCTAATCACGCTGTAACCTCGTTCGCTGCAGGCGTAAAACCCGTACACGTCGAGCAGATGCGCGACGCCCTTGGACATCACATCTCCCATTACAAGGGAGCATTGAAGTCTATGGCAGGTGCAAAGGATGAGAAAGATAAAGCTAAGCTTCGCGGCGTAGCAGATCAACATCTCAACCAAATCGTTCCTCTAATGCATCTTGCTGGCAAAGCATCAAAGCATTCTGGTGGGAACCTTACGCTAGACTATCCAAGTACGACACCATGGGAAACCAATTATACTACTCCTGAAAGACTTCCTAACGGGAAGCTTAAGGAAGGCACTAAGGATCTTGGTCGTCGTCTGAAGCCAAACGCTAGTCGCGAGAAGAACCCAAGAGCAGTTCCAGACTACAGGTACCTGGAGATGCCGCCACATCCAGAACATCCATCGACTGGCAAGATACCTCACAAGGGTGGATACCCATTTGAGGAGATTCAACTAGGGCATCCTAATAAACGTGACGCTGGCCAAGCATATCTTCCAATCGAAGACGTTGGCGATGTTAAGGATTATCAGAGTCATCCATTCGACATGCATCCTGTTCACAAGCTCCACGATGAGCCTGAGCATCACCTAACACCAGAGCAGAAGGATAAGTATAACGCTGACCTCGCCGGTTGGGCAAGTAGTGAGCACAATAAGAAGTGGCTCGAGGATCAAAGGGCCAAGCATGCTAAGAATCCAGAAGCTTATAAGGCTAGAGGAACTAAGAAGCCAGAGCCTGTGTTCAGTAACGATGTTCCGCTGTCACAACCAGCGGCACCAGCAGCTGCGGCTCCAGTAGCTGAGCAACCTGCTCCAGTTCCTTCAAATGTAGTTCCAATTCGTAAACCAGCTGCAGCCAAAGCAGCCGACATGAATATTGATGTGCCACCAGAAGGCATGGAACCTAGCATCGCTAAGCATTGGAAGTCTTTCCCAGAATCTACTAGGAAAGAGATCATCAGAGATTATTTGAAGGGGAAGAAATAAGTGGCAGCATTTATTAAAACCTCAGCTGAAGAATTAGAAAAGTTGGAAGCCATCTTACTGAAGGCGCGTAGACGTCTATCTGATGAGGCTGAAGATCCAGACGAAGAAGGTGGTGAATCACTAGACGACCAAGGGTTCAGAGAATTTGATCCTGATGCTGAAGGTGATGATGCCGATAAATGGCTGGAAGCAAACGATCCGCAAAAGGATCAGGAGGAAGATGACGATGAAGAACCTAATGATGAAGATGAAATCTATGATGAGTATGGCCCTGATGAAGATGAAGATGCTCATCAGCAGCTTGAAGCAGAAGGCGATCAGCCTACTGCAGAAGCTGGGGCTCCTAGCGAAGCAGGAGGAGCAGAAGGTAGTCCAGAAAGTGATCCAGATCGAGACGAAGCTCAAGTCCAAGATCAAGAAGAACCCGCCCAAGAAGTAAGCGAAGGTCGCTTCCCTCAGCCGTCTAAAGAAGATATGGCTGAGATGCGTCAGTATACTCGTCCATGGGAGCAGAGAGCTCGTGAGACGACTAGACTACAAGCTGAACCACAGGCAAACCCTGTTCTTCACCACGAAGGTCAGATGGTTGAAGCTAGAAATACTGGGCATAAGGCACACCAAGATGCATATGCCAAGTTCCAAGCTTCACCAGACTATCAGAATGCGGATCCTGTCTCTCAGATGGAGATGGATACTAAGTTCGACCAAGATTGGCACAAGAACAACCCCGAATATCTTTCTAATGCACAGGCTGCACACGAGCAGGCGCATCAGAAGGGCTTACACGGGAGAGTTCAGCACGCGAACAAGAAGATGGAAGACATCGAGCACGTTCGTCAAGGCGGAGCTCAGCCAGATGCACCTATGTCTCTTGAAGAAGGGATGCAGCACGCTGGCGGAACTAAGGGTGAAGAGGGAACTGAAGGTTCGACCGTTCAGGATCCGGCAGCATCGTTTGCTGCAGCTAACCAAGACTTCTTGAGAGAGAAGGGCGGAGAGCATGCAGACAGGGCTAGCAAGCAGAAAGCTACTGCCGAGAAGCTTATCAACAACTATCAAAAGAAGTTGAAGAAGCCTATGAGCGCGGATGACATGCACTACGATAAGGATGCCAGAGCGGACATGCATCGTATCCTAGGCGATCATCCTGCATTGAAGGATCCAGCTAAGAAAGCCAAGGTTGATTCGTTCTTTGAGAAGTATCATCCACTTATTGGCATGAACGCCAAGAAGGTTGTTAACAAGCTTGGACTAGATCCTCAGCGTGGTGGCAACATCGATATGAGTGCTATGCACGAAGCCGGTATGCATGGCTTGATGCAAGCCATCAATGATTACGATCATGAGAACCCAGGTAAGGCTAACTTTGCAACTCATGCTGGACATAAGATTCGCGGCCTCATGCAGACCGCCTTGAGGGACCAGGATAAGAATCCACAGGGCCTCAAGTTAGGCGCCAAGAAGTACAACTTGTCACCTGAAAGAGCTGATAGAATGAAGAGGATACAGACCTTCAAGCAGATACACGTGCCGAAGGCACCAAAGCCTGAAGGGGGAAGCGGAAATGAGCAGCAATAACAACAACGACGGTGGCAACAACAATAATAACTGCATAGGCGACGGCCTATACGGTGCTCCTGGCGCTGGCTTTGCTGGCGGCATCATGGGAACTGGTATCGTCCAGACTCCTACCGTTGAACCATTTCCTTCATGGGCTACTAGCCAAGAGCCTTGCTCTGATCGATACATGCCTATCCCAGATGCGGCTGCGATGAGACGCCGTTCCTTATTCGGTCTCCCATTGAAGTCGTTTCTCACCCAGGAAACTGTCTCTGATGAGACTTTAGAAGACTACATTCATCAAGCCATCTCTGAGATCGAGCATACATTAGACCTTTACATTACACCGGTCGTCTTCTCTGAGAGACACGATTATAGTAGAGAGATGCAGTTCTGGAGCTTCGGCTACACTAGAGTTCACCATTCGCCAATCCTAAATGTTCTTGAGTACGAGCTCACGTTCAATAACGGAATTGGAATTCCAGGCTCGTTGCCTCTCGTCAAGATCCCTCTTGAGTTCATCCACGTGCAACCTTCTGATGGTACGGTTCAACTAGTTCCAGCTCAGGGTGTAACTATCTCTGGCTTCATTGTCAGCATTTACTCTGGCTTGGGATACCATGCATTTAACTCGCAAGCTATATCCAACTGGCCAGGAGCTCTGTTCATCAAGTATAGAGCCGGCTTCGAGAAGCACAGAGTTCCAGCGTTGCTAGTTGCTCTGATCGAGCATCTTGCAGCTTACAAGTTCTTATCCACCTTAGGTCCAATCTTGTTCCCATACAATTCGACGAGCATCGGCATTGATGGAAGTAGTCAAAGCGTAAGTACACCTGGTCCACTCTTTCTTCAGCAACGTCTTGCTGAGTTAGAGAAGATGATTCAGAGTGAGATGGAAGCTGCTAAGGGTTACTATCAAAAGAGATTCTTGGTAGATTACTTATAAGGAAGTTATGAGCAAGCTAAACAGAAGTATTATTGAAGTTGCTCCAGACGGCAAGGAAGAAGCAGTTCCTGGTAAGGAAGCACTTAAGAAAGATCCTAAGAAGAAAAAGCTTAGCGATCGCTGGAACGAGCTTAAGAAGGCCCTCGATCACGAGAAGGCTTTCCTTGATCTTAAGGCCGAGAGCGAAGGCGATGACGCCGAGCAGCAACCAGACGAACAGCAGGGACAACCTGTACCTATTGATATCCCTGAGGATGACTCTGAAGCGGATGATAACGGCGCCCCTCAAGAAGATGATGATTCACAGGACCCAAATGAAGGTGAACCAGATGGCGATGGCGATGTTCAAGGTAACGTCGAAGGCGAATCTGTAGATCCACAACCTGTTGACGACAATCAGTCTTCGGAAACGCAAGGCGGTGTCGAAGGCGAATCTAGCGAGCCACAACCTGATCCCGAAGAGGGAGCAGAAGGTGAAGGCGACGAAGATGACGAGCAGCTTATGCAGCAGCTCGAAGAAGAAGGCTATACACCTTCTGAGATAGCATACATCGTTCACGGGCATCACAGTCCTGAGATTGACGAGAGCAAGCAAGCTAAGGCTGATGCTACGTCTGCAATGTCAGATGTTGAAGTTGAGAATGCGAAGCAGATGTCTCAGATCGAGCGTGAGATTGCTCAGCGTAAAGCTGAAGTTGAGCATGCTCGTGAGGAGAAGCTTGGACAGCATGAGCTAGAGCATAAGAAGAGGATGTCTGACGTTGAGTACGAAAGTGCGAAGGCAAGTGCCCCAGACCCAGAGCTTGACAAGAAGCATCGCGCGCGCATGCTTGATCTTGAATATGATTCTGCTAAAGGACAAGCTCCTGATGCAGAGTATGAGAAGAATCATCGCAAGCGTATGATGGATCTCGAGTATGAGAATGCCAAGGGGCAAGCTGAGGATCCTTCTCAGGATAAAGAACACGCTAAGAAGGTTCTCGAGATGGAGCTCGAAGCCAAGAAGTTAGAGATGGAAGCTAAGAAGAAGCAGATCGAGCTTGACCTTGCATTCAAGAAGCAAGAGCATCAGCTTAAGTTGAAGCAGATGGAAGCTGCGCTTAAGGAACAAGCCAAGCAGAAGTCCCAGATTGGCGCTGAGAAGCACAAGCATAAGTTAGCTGAAGCCAAGAAGCCGCCTGCAAAGAAGCCACTTAAGAAGTCAGACGAAGAAGGTTACGAGGAAGACTATGAGCAAGAAGATGGACAGTACACTGAAGAAGTGTGATGAGCTGATCGATAGGTTAACAAACCTTAGGAAGGCTCTCACTGCTCTCAACGTATCATCGAACAGAACGCCTATCAATGCGCTAGGTGCTGGTTGGTCGCAAGATCAAGGCACTGGCTCGTTCCATCATAGCAACCATGGCGTCATCACTACATCTAAGCATCCTGATGGATATTACCAGATCACACACGGCGGACGCTCTGTTGGTAGAGCTGCGAGCCCTGCTGAGGCCGGATTGAAGATCAAGAATTATGTCGGGTCCCTAACACCAGGCGATACCGGTCAACACAATGTTGACTCTATGGCTATGAAGGACGAGGATGGACTTCACAAGTCCAATTACGGTCCTAGGGGCGGTGGACAGTACAGTACTGCAGATAATGCTAAGCGTAAGGCTAGGAACGTAGGCGATGTCGTAGGACAGGGACCAAACGTCAATGCTAAGGCTTACAGCACGAAACCAGGCCAGCTTAGTGCTAAGCAGCAAGCGGCTAAGACTCCTTTTAAAGGAGCGGCAGGACCCGTAAAGCAGTACTCGCCTGAGCAGATTGCAGCCATCAACGAGGCTCGCAAGCTTAAGAAGAACGCTGAGGGACAACCTTGGGTTACGCATGCTGGCGTACCTAATGCGGATCGAGAAGTCGAGCACATTCAGAAGACTAACCCTGCTCAGAAGGCTGAAGATATCATGTCAAATCAGCTGGCCAACATGATGGCTGGCAGAGCCATGCTTGGGACGCCTCCACCTAGACAACCTACTGACCAAGAGATGTTCGGCCACCTAGTGCCTAGCGAGGAAGATCTGCAGAAGGCTGAATCAGCTTGGAGCAACAAGATGAACTGGCTCGAAGAAGCCGTGAAGCCTATCTGCTCAAGATTCAACTCTCCTGAAGAAGAGCAAGCGTACTGGGACTCGATCAGAGTGAACGGTACAAACAGCAAAGACGACTACGGATTCTAAGCTCCTAAAGTCCAAACATGCTATAATAGCTGTAAGAGCCTCATACGGTTGAGGTGCTTGGTTTGGAAAAGGAAATATGCTAGAGAAACGCTTTTACGCGGTTCCCCCACAGTTATTTACTGCGGATGGAACTACAAGCGGCGTAATCACTATTGCTGGACATGCATGTTCACTGTTTAAGGTGAAGCAACATGTTATTCTCAAGGCAACAGGCCTTCCAAACCTAACACTTGAAGTTAAAGAGATCGACAACGAAGACAACGTTCAGGTCGGTCCATTCCCTAGTCCCGGCAAGCCAGCCAGCATCGATTCCAGAACAGACATATCAGCTTATACGGTAGCTTTAGGCGCTACTATTTCTGCTAACGAGCAGAAGCGCCCAGCCATCGATTGGGCTGAAGCCATGCGCGCCATGTACGAGGAAGAGCCTACAGTGGCTATGCGCTCCATCCTAGTAGATGAATGTGGCGATAAGTATAACGACGACAACCCTCTCCCAGTAGCTTTCGATGGTACCATCAACATCGCTGATGTCAGGGTATCTGCCTGCGACAACGATCCCAACCCAGGAGACATCCACTCTTCTATCAGGATCAGCGACTGCACTAACGACCTTAAGATCAATGCTGACGGGTCCATCAATGTAAACGTAGAAGTTCCACCTCTAGCTGACCTTGAGAACATCACCCTCAGATACGATGAAACTGCGGCCGTAGCCTCCGGTGTATCTACGGCCATCATTACGTACGTAACCCCAGTTGGTCCTCCCGTAGCTATCTCAAGAGTGCTAGTATCCGGTGAGAACATTGCTAGGTACGACATCGCTGTCAATGGCGCTCCAATCGCAACGCAGCGTACTTGCTTTGGTAGTGACCTAAGTAGGACTATTGAGTTTAATGGCTCTGATGGTAGTGGGTACGACCTTGCGGTCGGCGATGTAGTCACTGTAACGGTTCTACACAATAGACCATATACAGCTATCTTTGAAGCCACACTGGAACTGGTTGCTAACCCAATTCTTGTTCCTGGCGAGCACCCATCCTATACTTACAACGAGATCACTGGAGCAGTCTCTGGTACCACGTACACCATTGCAACCTATACGGTATTGCCTGGAAGAACTGCAACTCTGCAGAGAGTCCTAACCTCAGGTGAGAACATCGCTAGATACGACGTATTCATCAACGCTGGTCCTGTGGCCACTCAGAGAACCTGCTTCGGCGGCGACCTAGATGCATTATTTGAGTTTATGGGCTGGAACGGCGGTGGGTTGCCACTCAGCGCAGGTGATACCGTTACAGTGAAGGTAGTGCACAATAGACCTGCATCTGTCAGCTTCGAAGCAACTATTGAGGCTATTGAGTACACTTAATTTAACTGTCAACTATGATAACATGGAGGATGTATGTCACCACTAGACCTTAAAAGAATGAAGCTAGAGCTCATCAAAGTCGCTGCCGCTAGGCACGAGATTGAATTTAGGATAGAAGAACGCCTAGACGAGATCAATAGGCTCAGGGAAAACATCAAGATTCAGGTGGCCAAAGAGGCCGAATTGAAAGAAAAGATCGACGCAGAAGATGCGTCTTCTTAACGTTTTGGGGGAATGATTAATGTCAGATTTTAATTCAAGTTTACCGGTAAGGACAGAGCACAACGGCGACGTAGTTGCGTTTCTAGCCGATGGTACGATTAACACACAGTTACTAGGTATCGACGCATCTGGTCGAGTAACAATCAAGTTGAACGATGGTCTTGGAAATGCCATCAACTCTCAGAGCATCTCTGCTTCCCAATGGTTGCAGGTTGTCACACCTTCTGAAGGTCCTGCAGCACCTGGCACAGCGGCTTCGTTCTCAGTACTTGCCGGTGGTATCTACAATTTAACTCCTGAGACGCTTGCTAGCGGTCAACAGTCTGCATTGCAGCTTGACGCTAACGGCCGCTTGCTTGTTGACACGACCCTCAGTGAAGACCAAAACTACGGCGTAGTTGGTGCAACCACACTTCGTACTGCAGCTCAAGTTGGTAACGCAACTGGTGCGGCTGACTTCAACTTTGGCACTGTCGGAGCTCAAACCTTAAGGGTTGCTGCTGAACCTGGCAATGCAACTGGTATTGCTGACTTCAACAACGGCGCAACTGGCGCCCAGACACTTCGTGTAGCTGCAAACCTTGCAGTTGGCGGAGCTAGCGTATCCGGCACAAACCCAGTTCCAGTAGCTATCACTGGTGTGGGTGGTACACCTATCAACGACTATGCAACATCAGCTGCTCTAGCTGCTAATGCTACAGTCAACCATGACTATGCAATCACTGCAAGCAAGACGTTCAGCGGAAGATTCTTCTGGGCATCAGGCTCAGGCATGATCAAAGCTGAGGTTCAGATCTCCCCAGACGGTTCTACGTTCACTACTAAGTGGGTAGGTTTCAACTCAACTGCTGAACCTAACATCAACATTCAGTTAGATAACCTCATCATCACTGAAACTGGTGCTGGTTCAAAGATCCGCATCATCATCACTAACAGAGATAAGCAGGCTCAGGACGTTTACTCAACGATCTCGGGTACTGAAGCTTAATAGTGTATAAGTAACTATGTTTAAAGGCCCCATATGGCGAATGCTATGTGGGGCTTTTTATTTGGTAGAATAGTACTATGGCTGACTTAACACAACTACAAGCCGCGCTACCTACCAAGATAGTAGGCGCCAACGCTGCATCTGGCGTAGATGACAACTATGCTGACGTTGATTCTTTTGGTAACCTCCACGTAATATCAACAGCTTCTGGTCCTGTTGCACCTGGTACGGCTGCTACAAACTCAGAGCTCGCAGGCGGCCAGTATAACCTAACTCCTCTTGTCTTAACGGATGGTCAACAGGCTGCGTTACAGCTAAACCCTGCTGGTTACTTGTTAGTAGCTCCACCACTTCTCTTATCGCCACCAACACAAAGCATCACCATTCAAGATACGGCTTCCACTACAACTACCGGTGCTAACGGTCAAAACTTCATAACTGGTACTCCAACTGCTGGATCGGCTGCCACCTTCGTACTTGTTAATGAGTATGCAGTCATCATACAGGTCACAGGAACGTGGACAGGAACGTTGCAGATAGAAATCAGCATGGATGGCGGGATCACATGGTCTCCAAACCCAGTGAACCAAGACGGAACAAACTACGTTCTAAATGCATTCAGTGGTAACTTCACTGGAAGAGCAAATACAGTCGGCTACACCACCATTAGGCTCAGAGCTATAACGGCAATAACTGGCAGCGCAACTGTCAAGATCACAGAGGCTGTCGGCATTAACACGGTTTACATAAATAATCCTGTTAAGCTTACAGACGGCGCTGGAAACACCGTTGGCATCACTTCTAATGGTAATTTAGAGGTCGCAGACATACTTAACGTTGCCGGTCAGTATAGAGCGCAGTCGGTTACTACAAGTGCTGCTGAAGCTCTCGGGGCAGCAACAATCTTAGCAAACAGAAAGTCTCTCACCATTACGCCAACTAATGGAACTGTGTATTGGGGTTTCTCCAATGCTGTAACTACTACCACTGGTACGCCGATATTTAAGAATCAAACTATGGCTTTTGCTATAGGACCAAGTTTGCACGTTTATGTTATCGCTGCGGCTACCACTGATTGCAGAATGACAGAGGGTTCTTAACATGAGTTTAGATAAAGCTTTTGTCTCATCTACTCAAGTTGCCTCTTCCACTCCATTCGATAACTCAGTCGGTGATGGCTATCTAGGTACAGATGTTCAATCTGCACTTCAAGAAGTTAGAGACTACACCATATATGACTCTCAAACTACTGCGACAACTGCAAATGGTACTCTTACCTTGTTATCCCCAGTTGCAGGTGGACAAGACGGCGGCAACGGAAGTACAAGCACCACTCTTCAGTTTATAACCGGAACAGCCACAGGATTCTCTGTTGTTATGCCAAGTGCTAGCACCTTATCTATTGGTGCGCACTACAAGATCGATAATCTATCCACTCAGATCATCACTGTAAAAGATGGATCTGGAGCTACCTTATTTACCTTAGATCCTCAAGCTGTTGGAGAACTTACTCTTCAACTTAATGGATCGACCGCTGGTAGCTGGGTATGGTGGATACAGTTGCTCAACGTGGCTGACGGTATTGCTAGCTACAACGTTATATCTTCCACTGCATTCTCCACAACCTCCACGACAGACGTCGTGATCACTGGATTTACCGTTACTCCTATAGCTGGAACCTACGCTATTTGGGTCAATGGTACCTGGACGCCAACAGCTGGACCAGGAAACATAGAGACAGTTTCACTATACAAAGCTGGTGCAGTGATAACAGATTCTGTCAGAGGAATATCTCCAGTGCAATCTTTAGATCCTGCACTGATGTGCACTCAAACTATTACTCAAGTTTCTGGCTCTCAAACTATCGATGTAAGAGTGAGGTCATCTAACGGGCAAAATCTTACAGTGAACAGTCGTAGTCTTCTCTTAATTAGGCTGGGAACATAAGTATGGCCTTAACCGAATACGATTTCACGCAAACGCCGCTCTCAGTGAGTCAGCTTCTTTATCAGATAAAGACTAGCAGTATTGCAGGCACCTTAGATCACGTAACTATATACGGCAACGCTGTCGCTATATTTTTTACCAATGCTCTATCTAGCGGCGATCAGACTACATTGGCAAACTTAGTGAGTGCCAACACTGGCGTTGATCTCCCTCAAGATTTCATACAAGTTTCTGCTTCTGCTTCTACCAGTACAAACAGTTCTAGCTATGTTATGCTGAACAGCATAACCTATTCTCAGCTGCCCGCTGGAACCTACTATGTTCAGTTTACGGGTACATTCAGCACCAACGTTCCTCTCCTTTCAACTCCAGGAGTCTTCATCAGCATCTTTGCAAATGGGACCCAGATGACTGGATCGGAGATGTCGCAAAGCAACACTACAGCTAACGCTCCATTTAACATGAGCACCATTTTTCAAGTGACCATACAAGACTATCAAGCTATTGAGATAAGATGGAAGAACAGCGGTGCTGGAAACACTATCACCTGCACTAACAGAGTTCTTAACATAAAGCAGGTACCATAACCTATGCCTACACTCACTAAGTATCCTTTTCAAAAAGCAATGGACATACCTAGTTTGCAATCGCAGATTCAGGCTAGTTCTATAGTTACAGTATTAGATCATATCGATGTCACCGGTGATGAGACCGACGTTTGGTTCAAGGATGCTCTATCTGCAGCCGATCAAGACACGCTTACAACTGTAGTTAACAACTACACGCTTGTTGCTCCTCCAGCTGCTCCGCCAACCAAGGTTGTGCAGATCCTGGGTGCAGACAGTGTTAGCATCTGTCCTTTCGGAACCATGTTTGCAGCTCCTGCAAATCAAACTACAACATCTGATCTTGCTATTGCTGCCCCAGTGTATCTCAAGGGCGGAATCATGTACTCGACTCCTGGCAACGTTGGGGACACTCTTACGGTACAGATTGTAGATAAAGACAACATCACAGGTGCAGGCGCGAACGCTATACTAGCAACCTATGTAAACAACTGGTATGTTATCCCAGAGGATACAAACGCTGTTGAAGACGTTTCATTGAGTCAGCCGATGCCGGCTGGCTTGTATATCCGCTTTATATACGTCAATTCAGGTACCAACGATTGCAAGGTCATCGTCAATTTGCTCGCCTATCAGGGAACCCTCTAATGGAATACGGGTACGTCTGCTTCGCATACACTAAGAATAAGTGGTATGACTGGTGCATCGCTAAGCTATCCAGGTCAAAGTGGTCTCATTCCTTCTTCACCTGCCCACCCATGCTCGGAAACGAGATGGCCATGGAAGCTTGCGACGGTGGAGTTGATGTCACCATGTTCGATTCGTCGTACAGGAACAACGCAACTCAAGCTTATGAAGTCTACAGGCTTAAGGTGCCACAAGCACTGAAAGATGCCTCCATCGCTAACAGGATGAAGGAACTTGAAACTTCCTATGGGATCTTAGAATATCCATGGTTCATCTGGCGCTACATAAACGCGTTGTTCGGAAGAGATATAAAGAGTCATAACAACTGGTGCCAGAACGGTACCATCGTCTGCTCTCAATTCTTAAGAGAGTACATTGCCGACTGTGGCTTGGCTAGTCTATTTGTGGGTTTTGGAAAAGGTTCTGTCGCGCCACAAGATATATACAATATCGTGTTAGCGCGTCCAGATCTCTTCGAACTTGTCGAATCTAAAACTTAATCGGTAATCAAGTCATCTAAAGTGATGAGCTCACTGGTCGTCAAGGCAAGCTTGTCGCCTAGCTCGTTAATGGAGACGCTCCCAAGATCAACATCCATCTTCAACAGGTCATTCATCTGGTCGACGAAGAGCTTCATGCTGTCAGCAGAAAGCTTAACAGTACCGTTTGCATCGACGTCAAGATCGCCGGCTTCTGTACGATCACCAAGACGTTTCAAGGTATCAGCTCTCACTTCGTCATACTTAGCAAGTTCGTCGTTGCCGCGCTTGATCGTGCCTCTTAACTTGAAGGCAGTCTTCAAAGGAATATCCTGAGCTGCGAGCTTTCTTAACGCTGCTTGAAACTGTGGATCGATTAGCTTGCTTAACTTCATGTAAGTCTCCTGTGGTATAGTTATACTATGCATCTAAAAGAAGTCACCGAAGCATGGAAAAAGCTGAGCGCGAAGATGAACGAGAAGGGTATTCCAATCCCGCTTGTTCGCGACCCAAGCACCAAATCTGGTTCTGTGCCTCTGACACTCGTTATACTCTCCAGCGTGCTGGTTGCCGTAGGAATAGTTGGCAAATGGTCTAAGCATCTGGACGGCATCGATATGGCCTCCGCTATGCAGTTCTTCTATACAAGCTGCTCACTCTACTTCGGTCATAGTTGGGTCCACAAAGAGACGATAGGCGCTGACGGGAAGACTCAGGACCTTGACATCAAGACCGGCGACACCAACCAGAACTAAAGGGCCTATCGAAGGGTCCATTATCACCAGCAAATCAATCCTAGGGCATCCCGGGACGCTCTAAACAGGTATTCTAGATCCATATATGGATTCCAAAATCTTGACTTACGGGCCCACCTTCCAGATACCGCCTAAGTTGATCCCGTGATATCATGGTAGTAGGTAAGTTCACGGGGGAATGATGTCAGATACAAAGAAGATCGACTACATACAAGACAAAGTCGACTCAGTTGCTGAGACTGTAGCTAGCATCGATAAGGACATGGCCCTTCAGAAGGCTGCCCTCGAAGCCCACACTAAACAAGACGAGAAGATGTACGAAGAGTTCAGACGAATGAACGACATCCTCCAAGAAAATACCGCCTCCCTCAAAGAACACATGCAACAAACTAAGATACTCAAAGATATGGTCGTAAAGATGGACCAACGTCTTAGTCCTATGGAAGTTGAATACATCCAGAAGACCGCAGTTAAAGACTGGGTCGTTGTCAGAGTAAAATTTATCGCAAAACTTGGCACAGCTGCCGCGGCAGTAGCAGGTGCGTGGATGTATCTTAAGCCTTTACTTGAGCACCTGTTTAAGTAGGTATAACTGATAAGATCATTATATGATTGGTCGTGGGTATATGCTCACGCCCGTAACTTCTTAAGGAGAAGAATATGGCCCAACCACTAGACAACTCAGGCGGGATTTCGTCCGCGCCTAACAGAGCACCGGCAGCTAAAGTTATTGCTGGCGCACTAGCAAACGCTCGCGTAGCTAGGTCTCTGATCAACGCGTTAGGAGCTTACTCGTTCAATACGATCCTAGCAACTAGCACATCCCCAACTTTAAATTTCGGAAGCTTACAGGTCGGCGACCAAGTTATTCACATAACTGCTGGCCCAGGTCTAGCTCCAGGAAGTCCAAACCTTGCCTCAGCGGCAACTTACGGCATCTTGGCAAAGTCCGCGATCAGCACAGTGAATCCAAGCACCGACAACGGTGATCTTGGTATCAGCCCAAACAACGGTTCATCCGTAACGGGTTCCTTCACAGTGAATGGTGCAACAAACGAAGGTAATGCTGCTGCTGCTCAGGCTCAAGCTGACGCTGCTGCCGCTTACACTGCGATCGCTGCTCACGCTGGTTATGTAACGATTCCAAACGTTCTTGATGGTCAAAGCCTGTCAGCAGGTTACTACACCTTCGGAGCTGGAGACGTTAACTTGGCTCAATCTGGTCCAGGAACATTGACGCTCACTGGCTCAGCTAACGACATCTACGTTTTCAAGACTCCCAGCACGCTAACGACTGGTGCTGGTGGCTTGCCAACGATCTCCCTCGGCGCAGTTCAACCTCAGAATGTATACTGGATCATCGGTAGCTCTGCTACTCTTAACTCTGGCGTATCCTCTGTCGGCGCTGTTTTCCCAGGTACTGTTCTTGCCGCTGTGAGCATCACAGTGACTGAATCTGCTGTTATCAACGGCAGGTTGATTGCTACGACCGCTTCCGGTGCGGCGATCACGTTTAGTGATCACGCTACTGTAAACGTTCCTGGCTCAGGTGGACAGGTAAGCTTCAGCACTATCGCTGTAGCTGGCAACCTCGGTATGGCCGCTGTAGTCGGCGACATGTACCTAGGCTTAAGCCGCATCGACCTCGATAGCAATAACCCACGTATCCCACCGCCACCTGCTGAATTAACCGGCAGGTTCACTGGCAATGGTGGTACTGAGTTTTAATTTTAAACAGAACATAGGAGAATAAAATATGGCATTAGAAAATTCAGGCGGAATCAGTTCAGCAGCAAACAGGGCACCAGCGGCCAAGGTAATCGCAGGAGCGCTAGCTAACGCTAGAGTGGCTCAAGCGCTTATCGCAGCACTCGGAGGATACTCTGCATCAGCTGCAATCGTAGCAACCAACGTGTCAACAACCATTGACTTTGGCTTGTTGCAAGTTGGCGACATCGTCCTTCACGTACCAGCTTCACCTGGCAGCGCACAGTTTGCATCTGTGGCAGTTGCAGGAACGGCACCGTTCGCGGCTGTCGTAGGCGACATGTATGTGGCTCTTCGTCAGGTTAACCTTGACAGCAACAACCCACTTATCCCACCTCCTCCAGCTGAGCTGACAGGTAGGTTGACTGGTAACGGTGGTACCGAGTTCTAAGCTTTAAGCTGAACTAAAATTTAAGGGCTGGTTGGGTTGCAATACTCGATCAGCCCTTTTACTTTTCCGGCTACGAATTCTTTATCGTTGAGCTTGCGGTTGCAGCCGCTGGGATGGGGCATCTCGTAGTGGGGAACGCCAAGCAGTGTCAGTGCCTTCGCTGCAGTTTTCCCAAGAGCAATTACATACTTGGGTTCAATACATCTTAGGTCATCCTTGAGTCTGTCAAGGTTAGCAACGATCTCACCCTTCTTCAGGGGACGATTGCCTTCAGTCTTCTTATTCATGACATTGATGTGGCACTTAACTGGAGGGAGATCCTTGGACCATTCTGTCAGTATCTTACTTGACTTCGTAGACCCGTGAAAAGCAGTATCGCATGTGCTAGAATTAGATGGATTCGATCCAACAAAGAGTATTGTGTCCATGGTAGCTCCTAAAAAGTTTTGGGTCTATCTGTCTTAAGAATTGTACAACGGCCCATTTTGTTGCGTGATCCTTGGCATCGCGAAGGCTTCTAAAGCTTCTCGATCCCACGATAAGATTATCGCCACCAAATTTTTCACTTCTTATGTTCCAGTGCCAGTATCCGTACCAGCCGTAGATGTACACATAGAATTCGCATCCGTCCACCTTGCCGGTGTGACTTAGAAGCTGTGGGTAGAACCACTTACGAATTGGTTTCTCTACCTTGGTTTCCCACTGTATACGTGATCTCGTAAAGACCGTCTTCTCTCTGAAGCAGACTAGTCTTGACATCAGGCATATCCAGTATATCTTGGAAATCTCTATAAAGTTCACGTGCTACCACCTTAGTGATCCCGCAGTTTATCATCAAGCGCATGCACAGCTTGCAGGGACTTAATGTGCAAACCAGTGTGCAATCCTCCATAGATATACCATGACGAGCGCAGTTGGCTATCAGGTTCTGCTCGGCATGTAGGATGAACTCGTACTTAAGTGGACGGGTGACAGGTAGGTTATTGTCGTTCGCACCTCTGACGAACCCGTTGTATCCTGTTGCCATGATGGCTCCAGACATATTGTTGACGATGACAGCTCCAACCTTGGTTTCAGCATCGTGCGACCGTTGAGAAACCACTGCAGCGATGTCCATATAATTCTTTATCTTCGACGGCCGCATAGCGTATCCTCCATAGGATATGGTTCAGTCATTGTGACCTTGCGCCACACGAAATGATTGACGGTGAGGGTTTGAATATTGCCGCTTTTTATAGCCATAGCTTCTACAATCCTATAGTGAGACATGTAGCGTAGGCCTTCACCAAGATCTTGTCTAACGTGGCTAGGGCAGGCATCCAGTGGTAGGTCCTTCACGTTAACAACCTCATACTTATCCGTGATGAGATCGTCAAACGTATCGCCCCACCAGAAGACGTCTCCCGGCTTTAAACCGTCGTACCATTTGTGTCGCTGTTTCGCAGATCTTGTATTCACCAGAAGCTTCGTGTTCTTCTTGATGGCTTCGTTACGGAAAGCCTTCTTGGTTAGGTATTCCGTATTATATTGAAAATCTTCTTCTCCAACCAGCATGTGATCAACAAAGTCTGGGTCAAGCTTAAATCGGGTATTCGCTGGGTCAAAGTTCACGGTACAGATGAGCTGGCTGGTGAAGCCGCTGCCATCGACTCTGAGCTGCTTGAGATACCCAATGCCCAGCTCATTCTCGAACACGTACACGAATTTCTTGGGAGCGCTGACGCCAGTGATAGTCTCAGTCTTCCATAGATCTTCGTCGTCCATCAGTTGAGCGTTTTTACCGTATATATACTGTTTGGTTTGCTTGATAAGAATGTCGCCGACGTTGAACTTGAAATGATCCTGATGCTTGAGGAAACGCATTACAGGACTTCTCTCAAGATCCAACCTCTCTCTGTCAGAATCGGCTTTGGTCTTCTTATACTTAATCATCACTCCATCCTGGCTGGACCGGCACTAGGCTTCAACGGCCCGCATAGGTCACAGATGAGTCTCCACTTGATGGTCTTGCCCTCTGTATCTTTCACCTCGAGATAGCGCCACTTGTGGGGAGGGCAGTTCTTAACCACCTCTTCAACTACGAAATCAACCTGCTTCTTAGCCTGCTGTTGCTGCATTCTCGAAGCTTGCGCGTACGCGTTTAGCAGGAAGAATACAAACAGGAGGAATAGTATTACGCCCATTATTCTGCGTCTCCCGTGGGAGCAACGCCGAGCTCTTCGCCTTCGCTGTAGATGCTTAGACCGTCATCCTTCTCATCCAGCTTCTCCGTTAGCTCGCTGATGCTAACTACAAGATGCTTAGGGTCGTGCTCAGTTGCTGGCTTGAAACGCTTGATCTTAACCTTCTGCTTCACCGTACCCCTTACAGGGCATTGAAACGTGACCTCTTCTTCATAGACTTCTTCGATCCTTGGATCGCGGCGAGGTTTCTTAGGTTCGACCTTCTTTATGTTCTTCATGCGTCCCATCAGCTTCTCCATTCCGCGTTCATTATCTGCGTTACAGCCTTAACATAACTCTTCATAGGTAGAGGTAGTTTTTGCTGGTTTATAAACTTGTTCCAGTTGTTATACGATCCATGAACTATCAACGTAGTGTACGTGCTGACAGGTGTGAGAACTTGTGAGATGAATCGGTCGCATCCGTCGGCCTGATACGCTGCAGGATTGATTAGGAGAGCATCAGTGGTGGTCTTTATATTGTCTGCTATCAACCGGTTTGTGTTGACGTCTGGTGATGCGACCTCACCTAGGTTGGGGCAGTAGGCATCGATCTCCGTTACTGGAACGGTGACAATCTTGAACTCTTGAGTTGATAGGTGGAGCTGGACAAACAGTGGACACTTGATGACAAGAGTGAGTGTGGAGATTTCCCTTAGAAACTGGCTATTGTTCTTCTTAAAGAACTCCATCGCTACGTCGTTCAGCTTCTCAGAGGTGCAGGAGCTATCAATGAGTGCCACGTAGCCCTTATCAAGGCACGGGATCTTGTTCAGGAGCATCTTCTACTTTCTTTTGACGAGGGTCAGAGCTTTGCTCTTCGACGATGAGCCCAGCTTGACAAGTGAAGTCCTTGATATCGAAAGCGCCACCGAGCATCTCTTCAGTGATGATGTCGTTGTAGTGGCACTCGATGTAGTCAACTGTGTTGGCGTCAAGCATCTTGGTTTGCTTGCCAGCATCCCTTTCGCAGATGATAACCTTAGCGTGATGCTGATGGGTGTTCCACATCGATCCAACTTCTTGGACCATCTCAGTGAACTCATAAGGTCCGTGAACCGTGCTGCAGAGAAACTTGACACTCTCTGGATCTCCGGTTGCTACAGCGACCAGGAACTTGCTGCCCTTGATTGGCGCAAGATCCATCACCTCTACTTCAGCCAGGAAATTGTCCTTCTTTACCGGAAGATCATTCATGCGATTTCTCCTGCCTTATAATAGATTCAGATATTTAGCTCTTTGTAGGATCTAGGTCTTTCTCGGTATACAGCTTTGCCCCAGAAGAAGTTTGCGGCAACGTCAAAAACCTTGCCCTTCTTATCCTTAAGCGTGAGAACGGTGATTGGGCCTTTGAGGCCGGTGCGGTGGCGCCATGGAGCTATGTTGTTGAAGGCTGCTGCCGTCATGCTCTTCTTGTCTTGCACGAAGTAGCTCCCAACATTTGAGGTCCAGATGACGTCACCAATGTTTACGGTGTGAAAGAAGCTTATCGCGTCCTTCACCTCGTTGGTCTTCACTTTGTTTGCCTTGTTATGATCCGTGACAGCCTTCCATATGTCCTTCTTAGACTTATGAAGCTGCGAAGGATCGTACTGATCTTCTAGCAGAATTGAGTCAGCATAGTCAGGGTCAAGCTCGAACTGAAACTTTTGGCCTGGCATCCTATAGTCGTCGGTATCTAAGCTACCCATGCAAGTATATAGCTTGCCGACTGGAGTGCCCTTCTTACTCACTTTCTTGATGAATGGAACGCCGTGCTTAGAGCTATGCACAACCTTGTACTTCACTGGAGCTCCGTAGGAGTTCCTCTGAAGGATCATCTTACCGAGACCGTCGTCCAGATGTAGTATGAGAAAGTCGCCAACCTGAAGTTGCTTGGCTTTTTCCCAAGCCTCTAGACCAGCTCCGAACTTGTCGTCGAATTCTCTGATGATGTTGTGGTCTTCAAATGTGAGTGCTATTTTGCTCATATAATCCCAACATCTTTTTTACCATCTCTTCATTGCGCTCATAGATGTGAAGGGAGTGAACAGTGTGTGTGTAAGTTCCCTTAGTTAGATTTGGGTAGGTAGGTTTGAGTTCTTCCACCATGCGATCGATCAGGGACATGAACCAAGGCATATCGTAGACTAAGCCAAGAACCAGATCATTGGAACGCATCACGACGGATAGATTCAACTTATCTTCACGTATTAAGAAGTTGGCGTGCATGGTACATGTTTGATCCTTGTTGCCAACCCATTGATGCTGAGGAAGAGAAAAGCGAACTATTGCCTGTCTAGTATCTTTATCCTGTTGTAGAGAAAGCTTTGCCCATTCCCATGGCGTGCGCATCTCTGTGTTAAAATCTTGAAGTCCCTTTGCTAATCCTTCGAAAAAGTTCCCATGGCTCTTATTTTCCCAGATCAGGTAGCCATAAGCGGAGTTCACGGTTCCATCCGGATTTGCAAGCTTTTCCCAAAATTTAGAGGCCTTACCAAACTCCTCAGCTGTGTTAGCGCATGAGTTATATAGCTCAGTTTCCTTTGCTGTATAGGATTCTATGGTCTTGTTGCGCTCAGGATCAAGCGTAACAATAGGTTCGTTCGATGGATTGAGCACGCGAAACGTGTAATCCGTCTTCTCCCTTACAGGTAAGCCGCGGGGAGCTGAACGATAATCGTAGTTGAAGTAGATGTCTTTTAGGGTACCGAGATAAGCTTCATGGATCGTTTGATATGTCTTCATTGGAGGATTTATACCGTGAATACCACACAGTTAGTTTGTCAGTTGATGGATCTAACGGAGTAACATGTATAGATATTGAGAAGCCGATAAGCTTCATAAGGAGCTGCATAAGACTATTAACTCTATCGGCACCAACATCGTCGTTGAGAAGCTTGTTTCTAAAGTCGGAGAAAGGAATTTCCTTTACTCTCGGTCCGTCTCCCATAGGGTCTCTTCCAGATTGGAATGCCATACGCCGTACCCGTACCTTTTCTTGGTGAGACGCTTCATCAGCTGTCCTACGCGGTTGAATAGATGCTGGAACACGAAGGTGGATTCTTTAACTGAGCGTCCATCTTTGGTTCTGTATTCTGGGTTGTAGTTGTGGAGAGCTACGCAGACCTCAGCACGGAGATGCTGGCGAATATCGTTCACTGTCAATCCTGAGTTACCGAGAGACACATCTCCACGATTGCGGTTGGTGCTCGCCTCATTCCAGTTCTTCACTACGCTGTCGCGGATGTACTTCTCGACCATGGGCTCATACTTGAGCACGTCGTCGTTGGTTAGAGTTCTTTTCACTGTGTTCTTGTTACTCATACTTCTCTCTCATCATCTCAAGGATTGCTAGCACGTTCGCTGCATGCGAATCACCCTTGGTTAACTTAGTTGCGCGAATGTATCTGAATAAGCCAATAAAACCCTCTGTCGATGGATTATTGGTTATACCGCGCGGAACGGAATGTAGCCATTTGAAGAGCCGAGATTGTTTCGGATTCTTTAGAGGAGAAATCTCTTTGTAGGTCTTCGTGATATCACCTAAGATGATGTTCAGAGCATCATCCGGAGTAAATGAATGCTCAAACTTCCTCTTGCTGCGACTGTAGGATTCTCTATATAATTTGGCGATGATGGACTTTATCGGATCTTCACCTTCATCCTTAAGTTCTGTACTCGGATCGTACTGATCTTTTAACTCAAATCTTATTGACGTTCCATCGCTATCTAAGTTTCCAGTGTAAATGGGTTTGCTTACGCCAAACTGAGCAGCTATATCTCTAAACACTGACATCACTTCTCCTCTTCAACTGAGTAGATGGGCATGTTATTGTGCGTCATAACCTTGAGCTTACATAAATTGGTTAGGTCTGCTAGATTACCGTCCTGGACGTAGTTCCAGATCCAGTAGCCAACTTTATTGGAAAGATCCATGTCCCTGATGCGCCACTCGTTCGTGCTAAATACTTTGCGTAGTCTATCCTGGATAGCTCTTACCTTCTTCTTGCCAGATTTACATCTCATGGCCTCTGCACAATTTCCCAGGATGTCTAGGATCTCGTTTAGGCGATCAAAGTTCAAGGCGCAGTTTCTCGTTAAGTTTCCTACGGCTTCGATACCCTTGGCACCCATCATCCCTTGAAGGTCTTCGTCCGCCAGCGTTGGAACAACCTTTACTAGGTAGATCTTGCCGGAGACAGATTGAGTCTCAGCATTCAGCTCTATCTCGCCATCGGTCTCGAACTTGAAGCAGTTATCAATCGTCTGCTGTTCATCGTAAGATAGATTGCTTTTTATATGGTTCTTTGTAAGTTCACGAACTACGCTGCTAATAGAGAGGGTTAGGTAGGAGGAACCTAGTTGATTCAGAAGCGTCTTGCTGTCAATCTCAGTACGTTCTGGCAGCCGAGCGAGTAGTTCGTTAAGGCTTGAATCGATGGTCTCAGTCATCTGAGTCATCCAATCGAGTTGCTCGAATTTTTTGTCGTCA
>Ga0265338_10002413_pt1 | contig 28135 bp, 23 predicted proteins | sample 42126metaG_FD_193579 | JGI IMG/M metagenome (GOLD analysis project Ga0265338, IMG submission 193579) | Rhizosphere microbial communities from Carex aquatilis grown in University of Washington, Seatle, WA, United States - 4-21-26 metaG | ecosystem: Host-associated > Plants > Roots > Rhizosphere...
GTGTCGGACGGACGGCGGTGTCGAATTTCGACAGCGCCGGCACAACGGTCATCACTACCAACATGGTGGTCGCTCCCAGCGGCAGCGCCAGCCGCGGCCAGGCCGTCATCATGACCATCACCATTACCGCGCCGCCGAATTTGCCGCCGGCAGGGGCGCCGGTCTCCAGCGTCACCGTCGGCAACGTGACCAATCTCAGCGCGACCTGCACCGCCTCCGGCACCGTGGTGGCGATATTTGCCATTCCAAGCAGTGCCGCTACGGGCGCCCAGAATGTCGTCGTCACCTTTCCGCCGCCGTCCAACCAGACACAAGGTCCGACCTACACGCTCACCGGCGGTTTCACGATCAATTGAACCCACGATGAACCGCACGCTGAAAAGGATTCTGCCGTTCATCCCGTTCCTGTTGGCCACCGGGGCGGGTGCGGCGGATTTGCGGGTGGATTTTCTCCCTCAATTCAACGGCGCACCGCTGGTGTTTGATGCGCTCAAAAACCAAACTGCGGACGGGCAGACCGTTTCCGTCACGCGACTGGATTTTCTTTTGTCGGACATTGCGCTGCGCCGCACCGACGGGACCTGGATGGGACAACAGAATTGGTTTGCCTACATCAGTGCGCGGGACGGCAAAACGAATTTCACCCTGGTAAATGTCCCAATTGGAAATTACGACCGCGTGCGCTTTCACATCGGCCTGGAACCGGACATCAATCACGGCGACACCGCGCAGTGGCCCGCCGGTCATCCGCTGAATCCCGACGTGAACCAACTCTATTGGGGCTGGTCGCGGGAATTTGTTTTTCTCGCGCTCGAAGGCAACTGGCGGAGTGCAGGCGGCTCGCCCGCAAGTTCATTGCCAAACATCATGCAGACGAGCCGTCTGCGCCCCGATGAAAAAATCAGTGGTTATTCGTATCACCTCGCCACCGACCGCGAGCTGATGACGATTGAATTGCCCGTCGCTCTTGACTTGAATGCCAGTCGTGAACTTCAAATCAGTTTGGATGTCGGAAGAATTTTCTCCGCGCCAAACCAAATCAGGCTGAGCGACGCCACCGATACGACGCATTCAAGGACAAACGACACCCTGGCCGTGAAGCTCCGGCAAAATATTGAAGCCGACTTTGTCGTCATTGTCTCGGAGGGGCGAGTTCCACGAATCCCTGAATCAAATTACCCAAGCAGTTTGGGTCTCGCGGAGCTCGCCCCCCCGAAAACAAACGTCCTGATTTCGCCAAATGCCACACCGTATCGGCTGACGTTTTCGCAATTTGCGCCGCAGCCGGATTTGCCGCGCGACAATCCGTTGACCGGCGAAGGCGTCGCGCTCGGCAGCAAACTGTTTTTTGACCGGCGGCTCTCGGCGGACCATTCCCAATCGTGCGCAACGTGCCATCATCCACGCGAAGCTTTTTCCCAGCCCAGACGGTTCAGCCGCGGCGTGGACGGAGACCTCGGCGCCCGCAACGCCATGCCGCTGCTCAACCTGGCGTGGAAATCGGCGTTCTTCTGGGATGGCCGGGCGGACACGTTGCGCGAACAGGTTTTGCAGCCGATTCAAAACCCCATCGAGATGCACGAAACGCTGGCCAACGCGGTTAAAAAAATTTCCACGGACAAGGATTATCCGCGGCTGTTTGCCAATGCCTTTGGCTCGCCGGAAATCACCTCCGACCGCATGGCCCGCGCGCTGGAGCAGTTTCTGCTCGTGCAGGTTTCATTCAATTCAAAATTTGACCGTGTGATGAACGGCTCGGCAACGTTCACGGACAACGAGCAGCGTGGCTTCGAGCTGTTCAACACGGAATACGATCCTTATCACGGACAATATGGCGCGGATTGTTTTCATTGCCACGGCGGGCCGCTGTTCCAAAGCCAGAATTTCGCAAACAACGGACTGGATTCCACATTCAAAGACCTGGGCCGTTACCAGGCGACCAAGCGTGCCGGCGACGCAGGAAAGTTTGCGGTGCCGTCGTTGCGCAACGTCGCCGTGACCGCACCGTACATGCACGACGGGCGATTTCGGACCTTGGATGAAGCGGTTGAACACTACTGCACCGGCATGAAACGCAGCGCGACGCTCGATCCCAATCTCGCCAAGCATCCCGATGGCGGCATGCCACTCAGCGCAGAGGACAAACGTGCGCTGGTGGCATTTTTAAAAACGCTGACGGACGAAAAGTTTTTGCCGCCGGCCGACCGTGCAAATTTTGCGCAGAAATAATTTGCAAAATTATTTTGGCTTCACGACCCCTTAAGGTTCATTCGCGTAAAGTGGCCTTATGAAAAATTCAATTACGCAAGTCCAACTTGGCCGCCGGCCACGCTGGATGGTCGTGGACGACAACCGGGACATTTTAACGCTGATCCGTGACATCGTCGCGCGGTTCAGTGACGTGGACATCGAATGTTTCAATTCGCCGCAGGATGCGTTCGCCGCATTCGAGGCCGAGCCGGAAGCGTTTGATTTCGTCATCACCGATCTGGAAATGCCGGGCATGAGTGGCATCGAATTAAGCCGCCGCCTGCGCGCGCTTTCACCGTCGTTGAGAATTCTGCTTGCCACCGGCAGCGAACTTTTGAGCGACGAGGAAGCCGCGCAAAAAGGCTTTTGCGGACTGTTGCGCAAGCCCTTTCCGCTCGCCGCGCTGCAAAACGCGCTGGGACCGGCCACCCTGAAATTTTCGGGAAATTCACTGGTCTTAACAGCAGCTTAAGGTTCACCCGTGTAGATTGACGACGTAATAAAAATTCACACCGCAAAAAAGAAAGCGAAGACAAAATGAAAACGAAAATGAACATCCTCCTGACCATGCTGGCGCTCGGGGCGTCAACCGCCATCGCCACCGCCCAAGCCAACCACGATGGCCCCTCCGGCGGCGGCGGCCCCGGCGGTCAGGGCGGCCCGGGTGGACACCATCGTCACCCGCCGTTGCCGATTGTCATGGCGCTCGACGCCAATCACGACGGCGTGATTGATTCAAACGAAATCGCCAATGCGAGCGCCGCGCTGAAGTCATTGGATAAAAATGGCGACGGCCAGTTGACGGCCGATGAATACCTGCCGCCACTGCCGAAAGATGCGCCGGCGGATGCGCCGCGCCCGCCAAAACCGCTGATCGTCAAGGCGCTCGACGCCAACGGTGACGGCGTGATTGACGCAAATGAAATTGCCAATGCGCCGGCCGCATTAAAATCGCTGGACAAAAACGGCGACGGCCAGTTGACGCGGGATGAATACATTGGCAAGCGGCCCGGTCCGCCGCCGCAGGATGCCAACGGCGGCAACCAAGCTGGCGGCCCGCCCGACGGCGCTCCGTCCGGCCCGCCTCCGGACCAGCAATAACTTCTGTTCGGATGAACGGAGGGCGGCGGGTTGGGCTGTAAAACAAGGTGTGAAGCAGTCAATCCGCCGCTTGAATTTTTGGTGGGGCGAGACTCCCGGCGAGCCGTGATAAAACGTTAACCCCCGGCTCGCGAGGACGCTCGCCCCACCGGCTTATTGCGGCTGAATTCCAGCGGCAACAGCCGGCAGGGCATCCCGGTAGAGGAATTGCCACGCCAGCAGCGCAGTCAGAATGGCCAGCCCGCCACAGATGACGTATGGCAAAGCGGCAACATGAACGTACAGCGTCGCGGCGAACAGCGGTCCGAGAATGCGCGCCAGGCTGCCGGCGCTTTGGGCAACACCGATGGTGGCCCCCTGCTCGTTCGCGGAAGTGAGATTCGAGAGCAAACCAAAGAGCGGCGGACGTGTCAGGCTGGTGCCCACCGCCAGCAGGGCCAGAACGAAAAGCATTTTGATCCATGGCCAGCCGTCGGAGTGAAAAAGCCCCGACCACATCAGCGGGCCGTCGCCTTTGACGTAGGGCAGCAGGGCAAGGCTGACACCAGTCAGAAACAGGCTCAACGCAATCAATTTGGGTTCGCCGAATATTTTGACCAGCCGCCCGATGGCTCCGCCCTGGATGACCGCCCCGATGAGTCCGCAAAAGACGAACAGGGAGATGACCGTCGTCGCCGGTTTGGTTTCGTCCACGGTGATGCCAAGGTTGAAATTGTCGCTCACCAGCAGCGGCAGCGTGCTTTCAAAACAACTGAAGGCAAATGTCGCCAGGAAAAAAATCAGGACCAGCAGCCCGATCTTCGGTTGCGCCAATGTGTGTCCCCATTGGGTGAATCGCGGACGCCGGGTCGCCGGGATGGAGGCAGGCTGCCGGCTTTCGGCCAGGATGCAAAACGCCAGGAGAAAATTTGCCGAGCACAGGGCGGCGGCCGTCCAACCCGGACCGGTGGCACCGAAAAGTTTTAATGCGATGCCGCTGAGTGCGGGGCCGAAGATGAATCCCAATCCGAACGCCATGCCGATGAGGCCCATTCGCTTCGACCGGTTTTCCGGCGGCGTGATGTCGGCGATGTAGGCCTGGGCGACGGTGATGTTGCCGCCGCACATTCCGCCGAACGCGCGGGACAAAAGCAAAATCCAGAGCGCGGCGGTGTGGTTTTCCAGCCCGGAACCGTACGCGAACAGAACATACGACAGCGCCGCACCGGCCGTGCTGATAAGTAGGATGGGCCGCCGGCCATGATGATCGGACAACCTGCCCCAGACCGGCGCAAAGATGAATTGCATCGCGGAAAACGAGGCAATGATAACGCCGATCATGAAACCGCTGGCGCCGTAATGCTTGCTGTAGATCGGAATCAGAGGGACCACGATCCCGAAACCGATGAGGTCAATGAAGACCGTCAGGAAAACGACGAGCAATGATGGTTTGCGGTTCATGTTACGACAGGTGCAGAGTCTAATTGCAAATATTAGCGAGTCAAGTTACCTACGAGCGCGTTCTCGTTTGTGCAGAATGTGTCACTAAGATTCAATAAGTCCGTTTTGCACCCGCGCCCAGCATCCCGTAGAATTTTGAATGCAGGCCGAGTTGTTTTGGCTTCGGTGAATTGATTGAGGTCCAAACTCAATCACGCTGTCGAGGCAACCGAAGTCAAACCGGCGGCTTCCAAAGCCGCCCTCGGCCTGCATTCTGTTTTTACTTTTCCAGACATCTTCAAAATTCACAACCGAAACTTGTTGGAAAAATACTCACATCAAGACATCTTTTCGAGAATTGTGAAGAACATGTCATTAAGATTTAACAGTACCTCTTTGCATATTCGGCAATAATTTCATTTTGTCATCTCATGATTGATTCCGTTTCCGATACTGGTGCGGCGGCCGATTTAAAAAAGGCGCGCAGGCAAAAAGCGGCCCGCGCGGAAACCCGCCCCAACGTTGACCGGCTGCCCCCGCACTCGCCGGAGGCCGAGCAGGGCGTGCTCGGGTGCCAGTTGCTTTCACCCAACGAGTGTGTCGGCGAAGTCATCGAAAAGCTGAAGGGCATCGGGCCGGAAGTCCACTACGACCTGCGACACCAAACCATCCAAGCTGAATTGTTCGAGATGTACGACGCCCGGATGCCCATTGACATTATCACCCTTCAACAGCGGCTCAAGGACAAACAGCTTTTGGAACAGGTCGGCGGCATCGCCTACCTCGCGCAATTGCAGGATGTCGTTCCTAGCGCCGCAAACCTTTCCTGGTATTTAGAAAAAGTCCTCGAAAAATTCCTGCTGCGGAAAATGATCCGCACCTGCACGGACGTCGTCGGGCGGGTGTACGATTACGAAGGCGAAGTGGACGCGTTGATGGACGAGGTGGAGCGCGACATTTTGCGCATCAGCGAATCGCGGGCGCAGGGCGCCGTGCTGGGCGTCAAGGAGCTGGTGGGCAAGGCCATCGGGACGATTGAAAATTATTTCAGCCGCAAGGGAGTCCTGAACGGCCTGGCCACGGGCTTCGCGGACCTGGACCGGATCACGGACGGTTTGCACGGGAGCGAAATGATTGTCATCGCCGCGCGCCCGAGCATGGGCAAGACGTCGCTGGCCATGAACATCGCGGAGCACGTCGTGCTGGAGGAAAAGCTGCCGGTGGCCGTGTTCAGCCTGGAAATGAGCGCGGAATCGCTGGTGCTGCGCATGATGTGTTCGATTGCGCGCGTAAACCTGCGGAGCATCCGCGAAGGATTCATGAGCGAGGCGGATTTCCCGAAGCTGACCAGCGCGGCGGGCCGGCTGGCGAACGCGCCCCTGTTCATTGACGACACGGCGGCGCTTTCCATTTTGCAGCTGCGCGCCCGCGCCCGCCGCATGTGGCAGCAGCACGGCATCAAGCTTTTTGTGGTTGATTATTTGCAGTTGCTCCATTCTACTGGGAAACGTTCGCAGGAAAACCGCCAGCAGGAAATCTCCGACATTTCCAGCGGCCTCAAGGCGCTGGCGAAGGAATTGAAGGTGCCGGTGATCGTGCTCAGCCAGTTGAATCGCGAGCTGGAGAAGGACAAGAGCCGCAAACCGCGCCTGTCCGACCTCCGCGAATCAGGCGCGATTGAACAGGATGCGGACGTGGTGGGTCTGTTGTACAAGCCGAACGCCGGCGATGATGATGACGGCGCCGCCGCGGATGAGCCGGAAGGCCTGCCGGTCAACCTGTTGATTGCCAAACAGCGCAACGGCCCCACGGGCGATGTAAATTTAACATTTTTGAAATCGTACACTCGTTTTGAAAGCGCAGCCAAAGTCAGCGAAGAAGACGTGCCCGCGGGCCGATAGCCGATGAAAGTATTCACCCGCCTTTTCGGAATCTGGCTGTTGCTCGGCTGCGCGTCAGTCGTGTGGGCCCAGCCCGTCGGTCCGAAAATCGAGCGGTTGGACGTGAAGTACATCGGCCCGGCATCCGTCAGCGAACAATTCATCCGTTCCAACCTCCACATCAAGGCGGGCGACAATTACTTTCCCTCCGCCACCGAGGACGACATCCATGCGCTTTATGCGACCGGGCAGTTTTACAACATCCGGGTGACGGCGGATCCGGGCGAGGGCGGCGGCGTGGTGTTGACGTATGTGGTGCAGGGGCGGCCGCTGCTGACGACCATCAAGCTGGAGGGCAACGACAAGCTCAGCGATTCCAAGATCCGCAAGAAAATCACCGCCAAGACCGGCCAGCCGCTCGACGAGCAGAAACTGTTCACCGACACCCAGGAAATCCAGAAACTTTACGAAAAATACGGTTACGCCGGCACAACGGTCAAATACGTTTTGAGCATTGACGAGAATGCCGGACGCGGCATCGCCACCTTTGAAATCGTCGAGGCGCGGAAGATCAAGATCAAGGAGGTGGATTTTATCGGCGCGGCGGCGTTTTCGCAAAAGGAGCTGCGCAAGCAAATCAAGACCCGGCGGCACTGGATGTTTTCCTGGCTGACGGACAGCGGGGTGTTCCGGGAGGACGATTTCAGCGACGATCGCGACCAGCTCGCCGATTTTTATCACACCCACGGCTATCTGGATTTTGAAATCCGGGACGTGAAGTTTGAACACCCGACGACCAACACGATGGCGATCCGTCTTTTTATTTATGAAGGACGGCAATACAAGGTCGGCTCGGTCACCTTCGCCGGCAACCAGCTTTTCAGCGTGGACGACATCCGCCGCGGCCTGCAAGCCGTGCGCGGCACCGAGCATTCCAAGGACAAGATCGGTCCGCATGGCTTGACGATGGACACCGGCGACATTTTCACGCCCGACGGCCTGAACAAGGACACGCAGGCCATCGAGGATTTTTATGGCAGCAAGGGTTATATTGACGTGACCCGGGGACCGGCCCTGCACGCCGAATACATTCCGAACGTGGAAACCGGCACGATGGACCTGGAATTTCAGATCAAGGAGAGCCAGAAATCCTACGTCGAAAAAATTGACATCCGCGGCAACGACAAGACCAAGGACAAGGTCATCCGGCGCGAACTGGCCATCTCTCCCGGCGAGGTGTTTGACATGGTGCGCGTCAAGATCAGCCAGCAGCGCCTGGAAAACCTGCTGTATTTCGACAAGGTGGACATGCGGCCGGAGGCGACCGACCCGCCGATTGCCGGGCGCAAGGATTTGATCGTCAACGTGGAGGAGGAAAACACCGGCAATTTCATGCTGGGCGCGGGGTTCAGTTCCGTGGATTCGTTGGTCGGTTACGCGGAAGTAACCCAGGGCAATTTCGACCTGTTTCATCCGCCCACCTTTACCGGCGGCGGCCAGAAGCTCCGACTGTTTGTCCAGCTCGGTACCCAGCGCCAGGACTACGAACTGACGTTCACCGAGCCCTGGTTTTTAAACCGCAAGCTCGCGCTGGGCGTGGATCTTTACCGGCATGAATGGGATTTCGACAGCCCAAACAACATTTACAACGAGACCCGGACCGGCTTCACCCTGAGCTTGACCCGTGCGCTGTGGAGCGACTTCTTCATCGGCAGCGTCAGCTACACCCTGGAAGACGTGGGCATAACGCTTAACAATGGGTTTCATGGGACAGAAACCGAACTGGTGGGCACACCTCCTATCCAAACCCCGACAACAGTTTATCCCAATGTACCGAACGACATCTTGGAGCAGGTCGGTGATCATTTGTATTCTCGCTTCAGGACAACGCTGGCCTACGACACCCGCAACAGCCCCAAATTGCCGAATCACGGCCAGCGGACGGAATTTGATCCTGAATTCAGCGTCGGCGATTCCGATTACTACAAACTTGAACTCAAAACATCCTGGTATTTCCCCGGCTTCTTTACCGGCCATGTGATTGAGATCGTTGGCAGCGGCGGCGTTGCGGGCAGTGTGAGTGGCGGTGATGTGCCGTTTTACGACCGTTATTATTTGGGCGGCCTTTATAATTTGCGCGGTTTCAAATACCGCAACATTGGCCCGCGCCAGGCGTTCAATCCGTTAAACCCGGCTGTGGTGCAGGACCCGATTGGCGGCGACAGCTACTGGTTCGGCTCGGTGGAATACAGCCTGCCGATTTTTGAGAAGGACAACGGCCCTGGTGTGCGTTTTGCCTTGTTCTACGATATTGGCGACGTCGGCGCCAAGTCCTACAGCTTTACCGGAAATTTTGATGACGACTGGGGTCTGGGCCTGCACATCAACATCCCCAAACTCGGCCCGTTGCGGCTTGAGTATGGCATCCCCATTCATCACGATCAAAATAACGGGCCCACCGGCCGGTTCCAATTTGGCGTGGGCTGGTCACGTCCTTTTTAGATAATGCGCTTATCCAAAAACATTCCATCAGCAGGACTTGGCGCGGTTGCCTTGTGCTTGCTGGCGCTGGCGGCAACTGCGGCCCAGCCCGCCGCCATGATGTCAGCCAACCTGCCGCTTTACTTTGAAGCCAATTCCGGCCAGAGCGATATCCCGGCACAATTCGTTGCTCGCGGCCATGATTACCAGTTTTTGATTTTGCCGGCTGAAGCCCAAATCCTGCTTCGCAACGCCGACGCAGGGTCCAGCATCGTGCGGCTACAGTTCATCGGCGCAAATCCGCAGGCGCAGATCCGCGGCAGCAGCGAATTGCCCGGGAAAATCAACTACCTCACCGGCAACGACCCCGCGCACTGGCGAACAGACGTGGCAACTTTTGCCAAGGTCCAGGTTGGGGAACTTTATCCCGGCATCAGCCTGGTTTATTACGGCAACCAGCAGCAACTGGAATACGATTTCACGATTGCACCGGGCGCCAATCCGGACGCCATTGCCCTTCATTTCGCCGGCGCGGACAGGATTTCAATCAATTCCCGGGGAGAACTGATTTTGAGCCTGGCCGACGGGGAAATTCGCCAGCCCAAACCGGTCATTTATCAGACGACGGACGGCAAACGAAAGGAAATTGAGGGCGGTTACCGGCTGGTGGATGCACACACAGCGGCGTTCGCAGTTGGCAACTACGACCGCACAGCACCTCTGGTGATTGATCCGGAGTTGATCTATTCGACTTATTTCGGTGGCACTTCGGGTGAGAATGGCATTGCGATAGCCGTGAATACGAATGACGGTTCCATTTACGTAACGGGTGAGACGCTTTCCCAACTCATACAAACGAATGGCGCATCTTTCGCATTTCCAATACCGGGCGCATTTCAAACCAATTTCCAAGGCGGAAAATTGACCGGTGACGCCTTTGTGGCCAGGTTCAACAACTCGGGAACCAGCCTGATTTACCTGACGTACCTCGGTGGCAGTGCTGATGACGGAGCCTTCAGCATTGCTTTGGATGGCGCCGGCGATGCGTTTGTGACCGGCTTTACCGATTCGTCCAATTTTCCTGTCACCGTCAATGCGATACAACCGGCCATCAGCGGGGTCGTGAACAAAAGCACTCATTTTTATCCGACTGCCGCTTTTGTGGCAGAACTAAACTCCGGCGGCTCAAATCTAATTTATTCGACCTACCTCGGTGGTTCCGGGTCGGATGCGGCTACGGGCATTGCCTTGGATAGTTTCACCAACGCCTATATCACCGGCTTTACCTATTCGTCGAATTTTCCCGTCACGGCCAATGCGTTGCAAAAAAAACTGGCCTGCACCAACACTTTCGTAAATGCCAATGCCTTCATCGCCAAAATCGGCCCCGGCGGCTCCAACCTGCTTTATTCAACCTATTTTGGCGGCACCAACTTTGACGAAGGCTTCGGCATTGCCGTGGACAGTTCCAATTATGTCTATGTAACCGGTTACACCGCCTCGACGAATTTTCCAAACAAAAATGCGTTCCAAACACGCCTGAACGGTTCGACCAACAAGACCTCCAGCTCCGATGCGTTTGTTGCCAAATTCGATCCCACCGGCACCAATCTGATATATTCAACCTACCTGGGCGGCACAAATACTGACATCGCCACCCACATCGCGGTGGACAACAACGGCGGCGCTTACGTGACCGGCTGGACTGTCTCCACAAATTTTCCAAATACCGTTGGCACAAATGTGGCCGGACTCTATTCCTACGTGGCCACCAACACCCTCAACTTCGGCTTTGGCACCAATGTGTTCCTAACCAAAATCACGAATGGGACCCAGGCGGGTATTGCCTGGTCCGTGATGTTCGGCGGTTACTGGGTTGACTTGGGACAGGGCGTGGCGGTGGACCCGGCCGGCAATGTGTTTGTCGTCGGCTCGACCTCCTCCACCAACTTCCCGTGCTACCCGACCAACGCCATCAACAATTTGCGCTCCACCAATTCCGGTAGTTCCGACGTTTTTGTGACCGCCTTGAATTCCACCGGCACAAGCCTGCTCTATTCCATCCGGCTGGGCGGCAAGACCGATGATTTTGGTTACGGCATCGCGGTGGATGCCCTCGGCAATGCCTACATCGTCGGCCAGACGTACTCAACCAACTTCCCGGCGCTGAACGCCTACCAGACCTTCCGCAACGGGACCAATGACACTTTCCTGGCCAAGATCATTTTGACGGTGGTACCGCCGACCATTGCGACGCAACCGACCAACCAAACGGTGGCGGTGGGTTCGACCGTGTCCTTCAGCGCCTACCAGAGCACAAACGGCACGCCGCCTTTCTTTTTTCAATGGCAATTCGTCGGGACAAACCTGGTGGGAACGAACCTGGTGAATGGGGGGAAAATCAGCGGCGCAACCAACAACGTGTTGACCATCAGCAATGCGCAGACAAACAACAGTGGCAGTTACTGGCTGATCATCACGAACTACGCGGGATCGGTGACCAGCTCTCCCGCCGTTCTCACGCTGACGAATATCCCGCCCACGATCACAACCCAACCGACGAACCAGACGGTTGGAGTGGGTTCGACCGCGGTCTTCAGTGCCCACCAGAGCACAAACGGTACGCCGCCTTTCTTCTTCCAATGGCAAATCGTCGGGACGAACCTGGTGGGGACGAACCTGGTGAATGGGGGAAATATCAGCGGAGCAACCAGTAATGTGTTGACCATCAGTTCCGCACAGCTAACCAACAGTGGAAGCTACTGGCTGGCCATTACGAACTACGGAGGGTCGGTGACCAGTTCCGTCGCTGTCTTGACGGTGCTGACGGCACCTCTCTTCGAAAACATCATGGCTGCAGGAAACACCAACGGCGGTTTTATATTGAGCGGCGCCGGCGGCACGAACGGCGGCACTTACTACGTGCTGACTTCATCAAACCTCCTGGTGCCGCTGACCAACTGGACGCATCTGGCGACCAATCGCTTCGACAGCCTCGGCGGTTTTATTTTCACCAACACCTCGCCAACCAACGCGCCGCAGGAATTCTATTTATTGCAACTGCCGTGATTACGGCATGAGTTATAACACCAGTTTTCAGTTGGCGTCACCGGCGGATTTTGCTTTCATATTCCCATGAGATTTTTACGAAGGACCGTTTTTACCGTTTTGTTGCTGCTGGTTTTGAGCGTCCCTGCCCGGGCGCAAACCAAAATCGGCACCGTGGATTTGCGCAAGCTGTTTGATGGCTATTGGAAAACCAAGACGGCCCAGGCCGCGCTCACCGACCGCAAAAGCCAGCTCGACAAGGACGACAAAAGCATGCGCGACGACCTGAAGAAGGGAAGCGACGCATATCAGCAGTTGTTGGAGGAGTCGAACGACCAGGCCCTTTCCAGCGATGAACGCGACAAACGCAAACAGGCCGCCGCTGACAAAATGAAGCAGTTGCAGGACTCCAAGGCCGCCATTGATCAATACGAGCGCCAGGCACAGGTCACCCTGTCCGAGCAAAGCCAGCGGATGCGTGAAAGCATTCTCAATGAAATTAAAGCCGCCGTGTCCAGCCAGGCCAAGGCGGGCGGTTATACCTTCGTGTTTGACAGTGCGGCGGAAACCGCCAATGCCACACCGGCAGTCATTTATACCAATGGCGAAAACGATTTGACCGATGCCGTTCTCAAGCAGCTCAACGTCAACGCGCCGATCAGCACTGCTCCAACGGCCCCGGTGGTGGAAACGCCATCGTCGTTGTTGAGCACCAACGGCTCATCCGGGTTCAACTTTCGCTGAGCCGTTTCACCGGCTTCTCGAAAAACAGCCGGTGCGATTCCTCCAGGATGCCGGGAATCCGTTGGGCAAAGGGACTGTTCCGCAACGCCGCCGACAGGTTCAGTTCGCGGACCTTGGCCGCATTTTCACCGGGAAACCAGTGTTCGGCCTGACCCAGCAAATTGTAGCGCATCTTGGCCCACGCCACGAGGTCGAGCGACTTTGCATACGTCCACAACCGCAGGATTTCCGAGATGTTCACCTGCCCCGGCACCTCCGTAAAATTGGGCAGGCCTTCGAACCAGCGCGCACACCAGTCCCCGCCCAGAATGCGCTCCATCTCCGCGCGCAGGCGCCGCTCCACCGGCGCAATCGTCTCCGGGATTTTGTCGTAAAACTTCAGCGCGGCCACGTGCTCGTCAAAATCGCCGGGCCGGGAGGCGCCGCAACTGAGCGTGTGGACCTCCTGCCGCGCGAGGCAATAAAGGTCGTTGAACCCCATCGGCGACAACGGCGCGCAAAGCTCCACCATCTTTTTTGACGGTTCGTAAAGTTTTCCCCCTTTGTCGTTCGGGCTGATGATGAAGACGCCCATGTCGAGCCGGCGCGCGGCTTCGAGGGCGGTCCAGTTCAGGTCGTTGACAAAATACCAGTGGACGTTGAAATAATCGAACTCGCCGGTGTTCACGGCTTCGAGGATGACGTCGGTCGGCGCGTGCGTGGAAAAGCCGACGAAACGCACCCGCCCGTCCTTTTGCAACCGGCGCACCGCGGCGAGGCAGCCGTCCTTTTTCACCGACCAGTCGAGCAGCTCACGGTTGTTGATGCCGTGCAACGACAGCAAATCCACGTGGTCCAGCTTCAGGTATTTCATCGAGGTCTCGAAGGTCTGGAGAAATTCCGCGGCCGTTGCCTTGGGTGAAACCTTGGTCTGGACGATGATTTTGTCCCGTGGGAGTTTCGGCAGCACACCGCCCAGTTGCATCTCTGAAGTCCCGTAGCCGCGCGCCGTTTCGATGTGGTTGATCCCGAGTTCCAGGGCGCGGTGGATGGTGGCTTCCAAGTTCGCCTGGTTGTCGCGCGGGATGTCCTGGGGATCCACGTCCTGCCATTTGAACTGATAACGCATCCCGCCGCAGGAAATCACCGGCATCTTCAGTTCCGTCCGCCCAAAACGACGATATTTCATTGGAGCGAAAGTAAGTGACCCACCCTCCGATGGCAAGCGGCCGGACTCAGTTGATTTTAAAAAATGGTGCTTGCCTCATGGCCCGTCGCCACGTAAAGTTTGCGCTCTTTTGTAACAAAGATTTATGCGACGACCCAAAGGTATCAAAACGAAGAAGTCGGTGTCCAAGCGGTTCAAAATCACCGGCACCGGCAAGGTGTTGTTCCGCCACGCCGGCAAACGCCACCTGGCCCAATCCAAAAACGCCAAGCGCCGCCGCCGGCTCGGCAAGGCCGGGGTCGTGGATCCGACCGATGCCTATCGCATCACGCAAAACCTGCCGTTCAGCCACTGATTTTCAACGTTCATCAGCCACCTACAATCTCCTGATATTTTATGCGAGTAACCAATGCCGCCGCCTCCCGCAAACGCCGCAAACGCATGGTCACAGCCGCCAAGGGCTACCGGATGCGCCGTTCCAAACTTTACCGTTACGCCTCCGACGCCGTTGACCATGGCCGGCAATACGCCTACCGCGACCGCCGCGTCAAAAAACGCACGTTCCGTTATCTCTGGCAGATCCGCATCAATGCCGCCGTCCGTGAACTCGGCCTGACCTACAGCCGCTTCATGGAGGGCCTCAAGGCCGCCAAATGTGCGCTCGACCGCAAGGTTCTGGCCGACATTGCCGCCACCGATGCCGCCGCCTTTGGCGAACTGGTGACCCTGGCCAAGAACGCGCTGAAGAACAAACCCGCCGCCACGCTCGCGAAGGCATAAACGTTTCAAGTTTTCAGTGTCAAATTTTCAGCGGGCGGCCAGCAATGGTCCGCCCGTTTTGCTTTGGCTGAAAACTGAAAACTTGAAACTTGAAACGCAAAGCTCAACACTTCCTCAAATGTCTCTGCTGAACGAAATTGAACCGCTGAAGCAAACCGCGTTGCAGGCCTTGAAGAACGCGCCCGACCCGGCTGCGCTGGAACAAACCAAGGGCGCCTGGCTTGGCGCAAACGGCCGGTTCACCGCGCTGATGAAACAGCTCGGCACGCTGTCGAAGGAGGAAAAACCCGCCGCCGGCAAGCTCATCAATGCCGCCAAGATGGAACTCGAGGCCGCGCTCGCCGAACGCCGCGGCGAACTCGAACTCAAGGCCGCCCTGCCCAAGGAACCGACGGATTTCACCCTGCCCGGACGCCGGCGCGCGCTCGGCAAACTTCATCCGCTCACGCAGGTGACCGAGGACATTGTCCGCGCCTTCCGCAAGCTCGGCTTCGCCGTCGCCGACGGCCCGGAGATTGAGGATGAATATCATTGTTTCGACGCGCTTAACACCCCCGCCGACCATCCCGCCCGCGATGCGCAGGACACGTTCTATCTTTCCCAAGACCCGAAATCCGAGACCCGAAATCCGAATTTACTGCTCCGAACTCACACAAGTTCCGTCCAAATCCGCGTGATGAAATCGCAACCGCCGCCCGTGCGCATCATTGTGCCGGGCCGCGTGTATCGCCGCGACAACGCCGACGCCACGCACAATCCGACTTTCCAGCAGATCGAAGGGCTTTACGTGGACAAGGGTGTAACCGTGAGTGACCTCAAGGGCACGGTTGAATTTGTTTTTAAGGAATTGCTCGGCAGCGACGTGAAAATCCGTTTCCGTCCGCACTATTTCAGCTACACCGAGCCGAGCTTCGAGATTGATTTCAGCAGCGCGCTGGTGAAGAAGATGGGCAAGGACTGGCTGGAAATCGCCGGTTGCGGCATGGTGCATCCCCAGGTGTTTGAAAATGTCGGCTACGATCCCGAAGTCTGGACCGGCTTGGCATTCGGCTTCGGCATTGAACGCATTGCCATGATTCGTTACGGCATCAACGATATCCGGCTCTTTTACGAGAACGACGTGCGTTTTCTGCGCCAGTTCTGAACGTCTCCGTGAAAATGGGCGGAACTCAGGATCGACGATTTTCGAAGCTGACTTCTTGGTTATTGCTTGCAACCCAACTTTACCCCGCATAGTTTTTTCAAAATTAAAGGCATTCCGAAGCGACCATAAACTATGAATATCACCTGCTGGCCCAATCAATCTCAAACCCCGCCGTGCCCGAACGATGCAACGCCGGCGCGGACAGCTCAGGCGAACTTCCAGCTGTTGCTTTTGATCTGTTTATGCGCCGCCCTCGTGGGCTGTGCCACACCGGATACCAACATTGTTTCGCAACCACAGGGCGCCGAGGTGATGATCAACGGGGTCAATCTGGGCACGACACCGATCCACCACCAGTTTGACTTCAAGCAAACCCCCACTTCCACCGTGGTTGCTTCCAAACCGGGTTACCATAACCAACAATTGATCATTACCAAGGAATCGTCCGGCATTCACGACAACCAGTTGGTCATCGTTCTGCCGGAAGACGAAGCCTACAAGGTCACCACCACGTCCGACGCGGACAATGCCTGGCTGCGGGTGCAGGTGGATCCTTCCTTGTCACCGGATGTGGTCTGGCAAAAAGTCGTGGATTCCGTCACCAGCCGATTTCCGAGCCTGGAAATGCTCGACGCCGCGTCGGGTTACATGCGCAGCGTCTATATAAATCAAAAATTCAACGGCCCGGACGGGGATTATCAGGTCCGGACCCGTTTCATTTGCTCCATTTCTTCGAAAACACCGCTCGTGTATAAATTGAAAATCGAGTCCGAGATCTCTGCCGGCCATCAAGATTGGATGCCGTATGATCGTGTCTTCAAGGAAGACGCCCAACTGGTCGAGGAGCTTCAAGGACGATTGGGCGTCAAATAGCCTCTAAAGTATTTTCTACCAACAACCAAATCCAAATATGAAACGTAAATTTCTATCCATCGCATTATGTTCTGTCTTCGTGGCACTGCTGACGGGATGTGCGTCGAAGGGCAATATAAGTGGTCAGACTGAAACTTCGGTTTCCTTAACCGGGAAAAATTACAGGCTCATTAAAGGAGGCGCCAGGGGAACTGATCACGGCTTTTGGTTCTTGTTTATTCCGATAGTCAGTCCCAATTTTGCCGACGCCAAGGCGTCGTTGTACAAATCGGTTGATGTACCTTTGACAGGCAAAGCCATCGCCCTTGCCAATCAGACTGAAGATAACTCGTTTTTTACTTTGCTTATCTTCTCCATCCCACGAATTACTGTAACCGCAGATGTAATTGAATTCACAGAAGCGGCCGGCGGTGTGACTCCGGCGCCCAAGTAAGCTGGAACGGGAGATCCATGCCAGGGCTGAATCTCTCCGTGCAGCCCAAGCTCTAGCCTTACCGGCCGCCCGCCCGCCGGAACCAATTCCATTGCGGCAGCCATGCCATCCGGCTATTTTTCACCGATGACGCACGGTTTTTTAAATAACTCCATGAATTCACATATGAAAAATCTGCTCAATCGTCTCTCGTTGTTCGCCGGTGTTACGGCGGCGGTTTTGATCGCGACCGGTTGTCAATCAGCCAAGGATTCCTGTTGTTCGATGCCAGCCTCCACTTCCGCTGCTGCAGTGTGTCCACCCACCAAGGAAGCGCAGGCGGCGATGACGCCGCAAGCCGCGCTGGCAGAATTGAAGGCGGGCAACGCCCGGTTTGTGGCCGGCCATCCGCTGGTCCGTAATTTTCCGGCCGACGTCAAGGCGACCGCTTCCGGCCAGTATCCTTGTGCCGTGGTCCTGAGCTGCCTGGATTCGCGCCAGCCCATCGAAATCGTCCTGGACCAGGGCATTGGTGATATTTTCAGCGCGCGCGTTGCCGGCAACGTGCTGGATGACGACATCCTCGGCAGCATGGAATTCGCCTGCAAGGTTTCTGGTGCAAAATTGATTGCCGTCATCGGCCATTCCAACTGCGGCGCCATCAAGGGCGCCGTGGACAGCGTGGAACTCGGCAACCTCACCGGTTTGCTCGCCAAAATCCAACCGGCCATCGCCCAGGTTCCCGCCGACGTCCAGCCGCGCAATTCCAAGAACCTCGGATTTGTGGACCAGGTCTCCGAAGCCAACGTGCGCCTGGTCATGCAACAAATCCGCGAACGCAGTCCCATCCTGCGCGAGATGCTGGATAACGGCCAGATCGGCCTGGTCGGCGGCATGTACGATCTTTCCACCGGCAACGTCCATTTTTATGAGAAATAGATTTGTGGCAGCATCACCGACAGCCGTTTCATTTGCGGAAACGACGCCGGGTTTTTGAGCCGGTTAAGGATTCCGAACAGCGGTTGACAGGATTCCATATTAGCCTATTTTAGAAGCATGAAAACGACAATTGATATTCCAGAAAAGTTGATGCGGGAAACCATTAAACGTACTTGCGCCAAGACCAAACGCGACGCGGTCATCACGGCCCTTGAAAAATACAACCGCCTTCAACGCTTGCGCGAGTTGAACGCGAGGTTGCGCGGGACGTTTGTTGATTTTATGACCCAGGAAGACCTCAAGGTCATGCGCGAAGATGCGAAATGGGCGAAAACGGCATGAAACTCGTGGACACATCCGCGTGGGTGGAATACCTGCGCGCCGGGAACAGTGATGTCGCCGAAAACGTGGAGGCACTGGTTCTGGCGGATGAAGCAGCGTGGTGCGACATGGTGATGCTGGAGCTGTGGAACGGCGCACGCGGACAGGAAGAAAAGCGGAAGCTGGCAGAATTATCAGCCGCCGCTCCGCGTCTTGAAACCACCGCTGAAGTCTGGGAACTGGCGCATCGGCTGGCCGCGCGCTGCCGCGACAAAGGCAAGACCGTTCCAGCCGCCGACGTTTTAGTTGCCGCTTGTGCCGCACATCATGAGGTCGAACTGGAGCACTGCGACACTCATTTTGACAACATCTTGCCCATCGCGAACAATTTATGACCACGGCGCAAGACAAAGCCGAGGCCGAAGTGCGCGCCGCCCGTAAAATATAATTTCATGAAAGTCACCCTTAACTGGCTCAAACAATACGTCGATTTCGACTGGTCGCCTGAACAACTGACCGAGCGGCTTACCATGCTCGGCCTCGAAGTCGAGGGCGTCCACAAAACCGGCGGCGAGTTCGACGGCATCGTCGTCGCCCAGGTCATCACCAAGGACAAGCATCCGAACGCCGACAAGCTCACCGTCTGCAAGGTCAACGACGGCCAGGGCGAACGGCAGATCGTCTGCGGCGCGCAGAATTTCCAGGCCGGCGACAAGGTGCCGCTCATTCTGCCCGGTTCGACCTTGCCGCCCAAGCCCGGCGAGAAGGAACCGTTCACCATCAAGGTCGGCAAAATCCGCGGCGTGGAATCGCACGGCATGATGTGTTCGCCACAGGAACTCGGCCTGCCCGACCAGGTTGACGGCCTCCTCATCCTGCGCCCGGACGCGAAGGTCGGCCAGCCCTTCGCCGAGTATCTTGGCCGGAGCGGCAGTGACGTGGTTTATGACCTGGAAATCACGCCGAACCGGCCGGATTGGAACAGCGTCATCGGCATCGCGCGCGAAATTGCGGCACTTACCGGCAACAAGCTGAGGATGCCAAATCTTTCGGAGGGCGGAGCTCAGCGACGCCCTGACTCAAATGCAAATTTACGGGATCGTGGAACTCGCCCCTCCGAAAATGCGACTGACCTTGTCTCCGTCCGCCTCAACGACCTGGAGCTTTGTCCGCGCTACACGGCGCGCATCGTGAAAGGCGTGAATATCGGCCCCAGTCCGGATTGGCTTCGCTCGACGCTGGAGAAGGTCGGCATCCGCAGCATCAGCAACGTGGTGGACGTGACCAATTATGTCATGCTGGAAATCGGCCAGCCGTTGCATGCGTTTGATTATCATTTGATCACCCGTGGCTGCGTTCGTGAGAACGCGGCAAACCAAAGTCAGCCGCCGTCTCATGACGGCAGCCACAAACCAACCATCGTCGTCCGCCGCGCCGCTGCCGGGGAAAAATTCAAAACGCTCGACAACCAAGAGCGCACGTTGACGAATGAAATGTTGCTGATTGCCGACGAACAGAAGGGTATTGCACTCGCCGGCGTCATGGGCGGCCAGAACACGGAGATCAACGACCAGACCGTGGACGTGCTCATCGAGAGCGCCTATTTCTCGCCCACCAACATCCGTCGCACGAGCAAGGCGCTCGGCCTGCGCAGCGAGTCGAGCTACCGTTTTGAACGGGGCGCGGACATCGGCATTTGCGATTGGGCCAGCCAGCGATGCGCGCAACTAATTCTGGAAACCGCCGGGGGTCAGCTCGCTGAAGGCGTCGTGGACGCGTATCCAAAACCAGTTGAACCAAAACAAATCACCCTGCGCCATCAAAAGGCCAATGATCTGCTCGGCATCCATCTGAAGCCTGAGGAATGTGAATTTTATCTGGGACAACTGGGCTTGAAAAGCACTGGTCGTAAAGCGCGTCCCGTGGACGTCGCGACGGAGTCCGAACCGGTGACGTTTCAAATCCCCACTTTCCGCGTGGACCTGAAGCGCGAGGTGGATTTGATCGAAGAAATCGGCCGCCTGCATGGGGTGGATAAAATTCCCTCCACCCCGCCGCGCGGCGCGATTGGAGTGAACGCCTACGACGCAACGCACGATGTCCTGGCGGAAGCTCGGCGAATTTTGAGCGGGTTGGGCTTGAGCGAGGCGCAGGGGCAGACACTGGTGTCGAAGGCCGAGAGTCGAGGGTCGAGTGCTGAACTGACTGCGCTCGCCAATCCCTTAAGCAGCGACATGGATGTTTTGCGGCCGAGCCTGTTGCCTGGATTGATTCATTCATTGCGACACAATGTCAGCCACAAAAATTACGACGTGGCCCTGTTTGAAATCGGGCGGGTGTTCGCACAAACCAACGGACAAAACCGCGAAGGGCGCCGCGTGGCCATTGCGCTCACCGGGCAACGCGCCCTGCCCTTCTGGAGCGGCCCCGACCGCGAGGCGAAGTTTGACGCGTTCGATTTGAAAGGGCTGATCGAGGAATTTTTCGACCAGTTTGGCTTGCGCGGAATGAGCTTCACGCGCCGCACGGACAGCACGGCATTATTCCTCGAATCGGCGACCATCTCGCTCGGCAAGAATCAAATCGGTGAATTCGGCCAGTTGCTGCCCGCGCTGGCAAAGAAATATGATTTGCGCGATGCCGCGCTGCTGGCGGAATTGAACCTGGATTTGCTGCTGGCGCGCCGCAACCCCGCCAAGTCGTTCAAGCCGCTGCCGCAATTCCCGACCATCCGCCGCGACGTGGCCATGATCGTGCCCGAAGCGACGACCCACGACGCCGTCTTGCAGGTGGTGAGGCAGACCAAGCCGGCGAACCTGGAGGCCGTCGAGCTGTTCGATGTGTTTCGCGGCAAGCATGTGCCGGAAGGCCAGAAGAGCCTGGCTTACGCGTTTACGTATCGTTCGCCGGAAAAGACCTTGACGGATGCCGAGGTAAACGCCGCCCACGAGAAGATCGTGGAAACCTTCAAGCAGCAACTGAAGGCGACGGTGCGCGAATAAACTTGAGGATACAGCGGCGCTCGGCCAAGGCTGCGACACGCCGGCAAAATCATTCCACCTGGACAAACGGCGGCATGGGGCAATCCAGCGTGTCGGCGACGGCGCGGAGCAGTTCGGCTTCGCTTTCGACCATCACTCCATCGGCACCAACCGTATAGACGCAGGCTTCGATCAAATTCTTTTTGATGGTCGGCACGGCCAGCGCAAGGCGGTTGAGCGCGGCGTCAATCTGGTTCACGCCGCATTGGTCACGGGGCAACAACGACAAAGCGCCATCATCGGGCGCGCGCAGATATGGTGCCCCGAGGTCAAAGGCCTTTTGGACCGCGACCGGATCACTGCTGCCGACATTGGCCAGCGCGGACAACACAACGGCGCAGTCCGGCACCAGCGGTTTGAGCGTGTAATATTGGACAACCGGCGGACGCGCACCGCTGAATTTCGACGCGAGGTGGCGGGTGACAATTTTTTGCAGCACGAATTCAAACAGTTCGATCTTCCCGTCGCTTTCAATCAGCCACTGCAAGGTCTGTGAAAATTGATCAAACTGCTCCGCGCTCAACTGCCGCAACGCACCCAGCGCCAGATTGACGATCGGCAGGTGCGCGTGTTGGGCGGCGGCGGAAATGTCGGGAAACAGCGCGGCGGTTTTGGCGGACACGGACGGTGAAAAGCGTTTTCCAATTTCGGCAATCTGGATCGCGCGTTCATTGGGGTCGCTGCTCAACAACAGCGCGTAAATCAAAGCCGCGGCGTCGAGCGGTTCACGCGCGGCGGCCTTCACGCCTGCCGGCAGGGAATCGCGCAATTGCTCGGCATATTTCAAATGCAACGGCGTCGGATTGCCGAGATTGGGCAGGACGGAGCGCGACCGGATGACCGGCGGCCCTTCGTCGTCGTCGGAAGCCAAAATCGCGCCACCCAACCCGGGGCCGAAGAGATTTGGCTTTTGCGGGCGTCCCGGTTTTGAAATTTCTTCGGTCGGCTGGCCGGTTTCACGACGGTAAACTTCATCGCGTTTTGCATCTGGCACACGTTGGAACTGTCCGTCCCACGCCGGATCAATCGCCTTGATGCGAGCGTCCAGTGGCGGGTGCGTGGCCATCGCGCCGAAGAACTGGTTGCCGTTCACGTCGCCAAAAAAAAGATGCGCAGCATCGGGCGCGTGCGGCGACATAACGAGCGACGTGTAGCCGCCGACCTTTTGCAGCGCGCCGGAAAGTCCAGCGGGATTGCGCGTAAACTGCACGGACGCGGCGTCGGCCAGGAATTCGCGCTGACGGCTGATGGCGGCTTGAATCAGGCGACCGAAGAAGACTCCGAGCGAGCCGATGACCAGCAATAGCAGTCCAACGAGCGGCAACGGATTGCGGTCGCGGCTGCTGCCACTGCGCATCTGCATCAAGATGCGACCGATGGTGGCAATGCAGAAGATGCCGAACAAAATCCCGATGAGGCGGAGGTTCAGCTTCATGTCGCCGTTCAAAATGTGGCTGAACTCGTGGCCGACGACCCCCTGCAATTCATCGCGCGACAGCTTGCTCATGCAATTGCTGGTGACGGCGACGGCGGCATCGCTGGTCGTGTGGCCGGCGGCAAAGGCGTTGATGCCGTCTTCATATTCCAATACGTAGACCTGCGGCATGGGCACGCCGGACGCGATGGACATCTCCTCGACGACATTGAGCAGTTTGCGTTCGTCGGGGTCGGTCGTGTTTGAACTCACCAGCCGTCCGCCGAGCGATTCGGCCAGCGCGCCGCCGCCGCCCGCCAATGCCATGGTCTTGTAGGCGCTGCCCAGAAAAATGATCGCGATGGTGCCGAGCGCCACGCCGACAAAAAGTTGCGGATTCCAAAACGCGAAGGGGGTTGGTTCTGCGTAATAATGATGCGATTGCTTCAGCGCGACATAACCGGAAACAAACACCGCAACCGCATAAATCATCACGATCATCGAGGCGACCGCGAGCATGAAATAAAGAATGAGCAGCTTCGTCTTTTTGCGGGCCTTGTCCTGTTGGGCGAAGAAGTCCATTTTAATTCTCTGTGGCAGCCGAGGTAACGAGGCTCACTATTTTAGATTTACGATATACGATTTGCGCGATATGCCTGAATGGTAGCGAGATTCGTCAATCGTAAATCCAATATCGCAAATAAATCAGAGCCTCCTTACGTCGGCGGCTGCACGCGATTTACGAAAACGAAACCTTCGGCGCATCCTTCTGCTCCGGCTTCTCGATGACGAACAGTTCCGCCGGACTGAAGTTGAACATGCTGGCAATGAGGTTGCTCGGGAAAATCTCGCGGTCGGTGTTGTAAATCATCACCGAGTCATTGTAGGCCTGGCGCGCGAAGGAGATTTTGTTCTCCGTGGAGGTCAACTCCTCGGTGAGCTGCATCATGTTCTGGTTGGCCTTCAAATCTGGATACTGCTCCGAAACCATCATCAGGCGGCTTAACGCGCCGCCCAGACCGCTTTCAGCGGTGGCCAGGCTTTTCACCGCGTTGGAATCCCCCGGATTGCTCGCGGCGGTCTTCGAAGCGGCGTAGGCAATGTTGCGCGCCTGGGTGACGGCTTCAAGTGTTTCACGTTCGTGTTTGATGTAGCCCTTGGCGGTCTCGACGAGGTTGGGAATCAGGTCATAACGGCGCTTGAGCTGAACGTCAATCTGCGCGTAGGCGTTTTTGAACCGGTTGCGGAGCGTGACCAGCTTGTTGTAGCCGCCGATGACAAAACCAATCAGACCCAGCAAACAAATCCCCACCACGGCGGCAATCATCAGTCCGATAATCATAATTTTCCTTTGTTAAAGTTGACCTACAATTAGGCCAAAGCATGTCCCCGGGCAATAATAATTTGCCCGCCATTTTGGAATCGCCCGGCGGAAATCGCGGCCCGCCAAGTTGAGATGTTCATGGTTCCACCAGCACCGGCATCCCGATCCACACCAGCTTGCTCAAATAGTCCGCGTCCCAGTTCGTCAGCCGGAAACAGCCGTGCGACTCCGTCCGTCCGACCTGTTCCGGGTTCGGCGTGCCGTGAATGCCATACCCGGTCTTGTCCAGGCCGATCCATGCCACGCCCACCGGATTGTTCGGTCCGGGCGGCAAAATTAATTTGTGATCCAGCGTTTTGGCCTCGGGCGACTCGGGAAACAATTCCGGATCCAGCGTGTAATTTGGGTTGGGCGCGACCACAACGACGTGCAGCTCGCCCACCGGTCGTTTCTCGACGCGTTGCGCAATGCTGCAAGGGAAATGCGCGATCAAATTTGTCTCCGTATCGAACGCCTCCAGGTATTTGTCCGCGAGATGGATGGCCACGAACGCCGCCTTGTCCGCCGGCATGGGATACTCCACGGCGGGAATCTGCAAAACCGTGCCGGCCGTGAGGTTGGTCCAATTCACGCCCGGATTGAGCCGCCGGACCAGTTCGGGGTGTGCGTGGCCCTTTTCGGCGACCAGTTCGAGTTCGGTTTCATAATCCAGCGCGGACTGTTCCGATTTGGCGAGCCACGTCTTGCCGAGCGGCTGCAATCGCGCCAGGTCATTCGTCGTGACCACATAGGTCGTCAGCAGAGGCGCATCGAGGATGAGTTGCGCCCGGGTGTTGGTGTTGAGCAGGCCGGTCTGGGGTAGATTTTGGGTTCCCTGAAAAACTGAAATCGCCGCGCGCGTCTGGGAACCCAGCGCCGCGTCAATGGAACCCGGAGAGATCGTCCGCCGCGCCAAGGCCACCTGCGCTTCAAACACATCGCGAACCGGACGCGGAAAATCACCCGCCGCCTGACGGACAACGACCAACGGCATCAACTGCGGCCTGGCCGCGACGACCGGTTTCGCCCGGACGGGTTTCGAGGCGTGTTGGTGCCACCAGAAAAACCAGATGGCGAAAGCCATGAAGGCCAAAATGAGCAACCAGCCAAAACCGGAACCTCCGCGCTGTTTACGTCGCGCGCGGGCAAACCGATGTCGGGTGTCGCGAGGCACGCGGAGATTAAGCCACAGACAAAACGGCAACCCAAGACCGAAGTCGCCCTTAATTCAAATTCAGGACCGCGTCGCCGATGAGCTTCGCGGCGGCATCATAACCGACCAGGTGGGTATTGACGACCAGGTGGTAGAGCAGCGGGTCGTTGATGTTCGCGCTGAAATACCTTTTGAGATATCGCTCCCGGGCACGATCCTGATTCAGGCAGAATTTGTACGCTTCATTCACCGTCAGGCTATAAAATTGATGGGCGTGCTCGACGCGATTTTCGAGCGGGGCCACCAGCCGGACATGGAGAATGTGCGGCAACCTGGCCGTGATCATCGTCGCGCCGCGGCCCACCAGGATCACGTTTCCCAACCCCGCCAGCCTGAGGATGGTCTCGGCGGTTTGCTCGATGATCTCCTGCGTCGGCGGATGCACTTCAAACACATCGGCGAGGATGTCATCAATTTTCGAAACGCGGTCCTCGGGCAGGAATTTGGCCAGGCGGGTCGGCAGATTGTGATCTTCCAGCACCTTGTCAATCAGGTCGCGATCGAACACCGTCCACGGACAGGCATCCCCGGATGAATGATGGTGCAGATACTGGCCCAGCTTTTCGGCGACAATGACCGCTCCACATCCGGCCTGTCGTGAGATCGTCACCGCCCGGCGAACCTGGACATTTTTCCCCGACGAAACGCCGGGCTGGCTCGCACCTTGAAGCTGGCTGCTGATAAAGGAGAGACAATGGTCAGTATTGGCATTGACGATCATAAGGGCCTTTCCATGTTTGAACCGGCAGCGGGTGCCACATCGGTCATCGTCGGTTTACACCTCACAATACCGCCGACTTGAGCGGATGCAATGGGGGCAAAAACGATTTGATAACGGCTAATCCAAATGATTAAGCCGTCCGGCAGGTCAGGGCTGGGCCAGCATTCTGGAGTAGGCGCCGGCAATTTGTTCCACCAGCGGCGATGGCGTCACCGGTTCGCCGTTGAAGGCCGCCACCGGCACGATGCCGAAGACGCTTTGGGTGACGAAAACGCCTTCGGAATTTCTCAACGCCTCGGGTTTGATGACGCGTTTATTCGTTGGCAGGCCGAGCTCCTGGCAGATTTCCAGCACCACGGCGCGGGTGATGCCGGGCAGGACGCCGCGACCCGTGGGCACGGTGCAAACGGTCTCGTCGTAGATCCAAAACAAATTGCCGCCGGCAGTTTCGGCGACTTCGCCATTGGAGTTGATCAACAAGGCCTCGTCCGCGCCCTGTTCCCTGGCTTCCCTGCGCGCCATCACGTGAAGCAGCTTGCTGGTCGTCTTGAATGACGACAACGGATCGCTTGCCGGAATGCGATAGGACGACGTGATGAGGCTCCACTGGACCGGTTTTTCCAGGTCTATCGGTGGAACCGGATTCAAGGTCATCACCACGGTCGGCTGGCCGTCTGCCGGCGGCGCATAACCGCGCGCGCCCGGCCCGCGCGTCAACGTCACCCGCAGGATCGCCTCGGGCATTTGATTCTGCCCGATGAGTTGCCCGGCGAATTTCTCCAGTTCCCTGGGCGGGAACGGACATTTGATCTTCAAAAAATCCGCGCCGCGCGTCATCCGTTCCAGGTGCTGCGCCAGGCGAAACGGCCGGCCGTTGCAGACCCGCATCGTCTCAAAAAGTCCGTCGCCCAGCAAGAATCCACGGTCGTTGATGGGCACGACCGCCTGGGCTTCGGGTACAAACCGGCCGTTGAGAAAAACAATCATGGGTTTCAATTCCTAATGCCCTTTCAACTATCCGAATTACAGTGCTTCCGCGAGCGGAAAAATCCGGCGCCAGTCCTTATTTGCGTGCCGGCACAGCGACTGATTTTGAAGGTAGCTGCAACTTCAGCGCCGCCAGAAAACCTGCGGCCTTGGCCAGTGTTTCCTCATATTCCGCGGCTGGATTTGAATCCGCCACAATGCCGGCGCCAACGTGAAAATAAGCCATCTGACCGTGACAAACCGCCGTGCGGATGGTGATGCTCAACTGGCTCTCCCGGTTAAAACCCAGGTAGCCGTGGCAGCCGCAATACGGCCCGCGCGACAACGGCTCGAGTTCGTCTATGATTTCCATCGCGCGGAATTTCGGCGCGCCGGTGATGCTGCCGCCGGGAAAACATGCTGCCAGTGCCGCCAGATGCGTCACGTCCCTTCGCAACCGGCCTTCCACGGTCGAAACCAGATGCTGCACCTGCGCGAACCGTTCGAGCCGCGCCAGTTCCGGTGCCTGTACGGAACCGAACTCGCAGACCCGGCCCAGGTCATTGCGGAGCAGATCCGTGATCATCACCAGCTCGGCCAGTTCCTTCGGGCTGGTCTGGAGTTCGTAGGCCAGTTGCGCATCGCGCGTCGGATCGGGGTCGCGCGGGCGGGTGCCCTTGATGGGCCGTGTCTGGACATGCGCACCGCTCAAGCGCAAAAACAATTCCGGGGATGAAGACACGACTTGAAAATCACCACAATCCAGAAACGCGGAAAACGGCGCGGGTGAGGCCGCACCCAGTCGTTGAAACATTTCCCAACCGGAAAAATACCAGGGAGCGGCGAGCCGTTGCGAAAGGTTGACCTGATAAATGTCG
>Ga0265338_10002414_pt1 | contig 28130 bp, 9 predicted proteins | sample 42126metaG_FD_193579 | JGI IMG/M metagenome (GOLD analysis project Ga0265338, IMG submission 193579) | Rhizosphere microbial communities from Carex aquatilis grown in University of Washington, Seatle, WA, United States - 4-21-26 metaG | ecosystem: Host-associated > Plants > Roots > Rhizosphere >...
AAATAAGACCTATGAGTCAAACATCATGCATATTATGCTTCCTGGCTCGTAACGTTAGTAGTTACTCGCTAGGAAAAAGAAGCAATGAAAATAATACACTATATATGATACAAAAAAAGAAAAGAACGAAAAACGTTGCAAGAAAAGGAAAAAGTACACTACTTCTTAACTCGACTTTGATTGCTGGTATGCGAAACAATCCCTTGCTCTGGCTCCGCAACTCTCTTGCATATGTCGCATTTTGAATGGTAAATCACCGTTTTTCTCCTTTCACATTACCCTCATCTAAACTGAACTTGTCATTAAATCCTGAAGGCTATATTGGTCGTTGGTAATGAGAGGATTGGAGGTACTAGTTAGTATATAGACACGACGAAAGTACCTTGTAGCAAGAATGAAGGCTACATTTTGGCATCATTCACTTAGGTTTTAATGAAACATAGTATAATTTTCACTGATATTGCATAATAAAGTTTCCAAATTCTGGAATATAAATCATTCCATTAAGTTATCCCTATTGTTTTGAACTTCATTATCCTTTTGAGGAAATTGGGAAGTGAATTAGAATTATCAAATTAGAATTATCAAAACGTAATATTAAAAGCCTACTTAAATAGGACGAAATTTACTTGGATTATAAATCCCAATAAACCTACGGGTAGTTACTATCCTCAAAAGAAAGTCGATTTGTGATGAAATCTTATCCACTTCAAACTGACTCATCCATAGTATATCTATTTCTTAACTGACAAACTCGAAACAAAAAAAAGAAGTTCCTCTGAACTTGGTTGGTATTTTGATTTGACAATGAACCACCTCTGTAGCGTAATTTTACTTCAGTAAACTTGGTCCATTACTTCCGTATAATATAGAAAAAGATTTTGGTTGCATTTAAGCAATGATTATTCAATTCTCAAAGGTCAATCTCGACATTCTTCCAGGTGCACTCGAGAATTCCAACAAAGGGAAGTTCCAACGGTGTGTTTTGCTTACACACAAGTTCTCAGAATTAGTTGTCAAAATAAGTTATCCTGATCCACTCCAAATAGCAAACCAAATAAACTGCATTCAGCTCTTCACTTAACGTTGTTGATAACCTTCTTCCCCTGTATAGTTCTCTACCCCTTTTCCATCAGAAAAAAAGATAAGGGATAATCCAATTTTGGCAAACAAAAAAAACATTGAGAGTTATTTTGTGTTAATTTCTGTACTTCTGGGGGTTGTGCGGCATCAAAACTTGATATAGAGGCTGATAGGCCAATGCTGTCAGGACAAAGACCGTTTCGCATCAAGAAGTGCCGACGCAGACGGTTGATAAGGTATTTGAAAAGTCAATGCACAAGTTTGGAAATCCTTTTATTTCACCTCGCATTTCACTTTTGAAAAGAAGTAGGCTAGGGTACCTATCTCTATAAAAGAAACCAGGTTTATAGAACTCAAAAAAAGGCATGCATCAAAGATCTCAAAACGTTAACCCTTTCCTTTAACCCTCACTTATCTACAGAGTTCTCCAATATCTAGCAAAAAGCAAGAAGAACTCGATTTATTACTTTTACCCCTTTAGCACAACCTGGATTGAATACCTAACATAGCCATCATTCCAAATTAGCCAAAAAATAAGCTCCAAAATGACAGTCAGCATTCTATAAGCATTTGAGAACATACCATCTGCTTCAAGCTTGAAATGGTACCGCAGCCGGTATGGTACAGCAGGCACAAGTGAGATAGATCTCATATATAATGAATCTGCAAAGGCAGCTCCTCGACATCCTTTCGTTTCCACTTCTCCATTTCTTGTTGTACATAAGTTCCCGCAATTTGTGTCCACAAATTAATCAAAGACCAAATTAGTAGAGTCATAGTTCTAATAAGTCTATCTAATTAGTTGTACCAGACTTCAAGCAAAGGAGATTTCTCTCCTTCTAGATTGACCTGGAAATTGTGATCATAAACGATCATTAATGCTGATACATACTTCCTTATGATGTTTCTTGAAAAATGTTCTGTGACATAGAAAACTTATGAACGTTTACTTGAATTTATGTGAAGTTGTAATCATAGATTTGCATTTCACACCGATTGCAATTGTCACAATATGTTGATATAAACCATTACTAGGTTTAGCACATTCTCCACCACCCACCACTGAGCTTCTTCAATCTTAAGAATCCGAGACCACTGGTGACACCAGCACCTTTGGTAAGGTCAAGGCCTCAGCTGTCGCACCCTAGCCAATTGCAGAGGCAGAAGCCGAAGACCATAATCGAGAAGAGTTAACGAAGAGAGAGGTGTTGGAGAACATGGAAGGGAGGAGAAGAGAGGAGATGAAGGCGAAATAAGAAAGTGCTTCGAAATATGAAGTTGAGAAGACCTGCCAGGTTCTGTATCGGTGGATTGGAAATCTCTATCGGCAAGCAAAGGTCTATAAAAAAGAGATACCCATCTATGGCTTAATCCCTTTTCAAGAAGCCGAGCTTTATATCGATCAATCGATCCAGCATCAAACTATTTAAGAGTATAAACCTGACTTTAATAAGTCAAGTTGTGGGCCTTTCCTGCCTTCAAGCAATAGAACAAGTGCCCTTCTTTTGGAGTTCCTCCGCAGCACTCTTCAACCATAGCCCCTCCTCTCTATTCAGCATGAGCAAGGGCGGTGGAGAAGAAAGAGCAAGAGCAAAAGAGCTGTAGGAAGCGAAGGAGTAAGTACTGAGTGAAAGTCATTTCATTATTAGTAGAAAAACGTTGCAATGTGCCGCAATAGAGCTTTACATGTGCACTCAAGCCAGGCATAAATGTTTTTTCCCTAGTTGGTTTACTTCGACCATGCTATATTGAATTGATAGGAATGAGCAAGCGTTTTCAACTCCAACCAATTCACCATTGATGAAACTAGAACTATGACCCATAGACAAAGAAGGACTTTTATAGATAGAATAAGGCACTAATAAAGAAAAGCATTTCGTATGAATATACGGGCGTCAGTCAATAAACTGGAAAGCAGAAAGGGAATGGTCGAAAACAAAACCGGTGGCATATAAAAGAAGGCAGAGAAGATTTATGGAATATTTTATTTAAAGCACTCTCTCATCACACTCCAATCCGGGACAAAACTATGCTGGGTGGGACTATATGAACCACAACTTCTGTTCTTTGTAGTACTTCTTCTCTTCAACGTATTGTAATCCGGAGAAGCGTTTTGTTCTTTTTCTTTCAATGTTGATAGATAATATGAAAGAAGTAAACTTCACCCTGAACAACCTATATATTCTCAAGTAGTTGATATAGTGCCGGATGCCGCCCACATAAAGTCGAGCTGCTGTTGTTTTGAGTCAAGCATCTCCAGAAAGATGTAGAATGGTGTAAGCAACTTGGAACGTCAACATCAAGTAAAGGAACTTGGTTTTTGGAGTACGTACTGTGATCTGATTCAACTCTTTCGTAGAGGGTAGCGAGGGAGAATTATGAATCCACATCTAATCAGTCTAGTACTGAAATAGGAAATGCTATGGCACTGATTTTCTTTCAAAGTGTAAGAACAAAGTCTTTTTTTCAATGAGAGCCACGACATCATTTCATAGTTGAAGTCTTAAGTCTTATTTCTTCAAGTTCTTTATCCGACATAGATATATTCCCATAGGCACTTTGCTTTCGCTGGCTTCAGAAGAGAAGAGCGTGGCCCGCCTTCAAAGGCATGCTTGCTAGCCCTACGTCAACTCTTGCCTACGCTTGCAAAAGCTCAGTTTAAGTAGAAGGAAGGTCACTCCTTTGATGAAGGAGACTCGCCTTGGGACTGTCGCGCTTCACTCTATGCTCCCGGGCTCCTTGCTATGCTATCTTTCTTGCTCCTTCACTCGCTGCTTCGCCAGAACTTTTCCTACACAACGCTAGAACGCCGGATGCAGGTATTAGAAAGGAGAGCTTACTTCCGGATCAAGACAGACGTATAAAGCTAGCTGTGCATCAACGGTCAGAAGACCAAAGAAAATCAGGATGAATCGCTCCTTCTGGAATCCCCTTTTAGCCGAGTGACTTCCCTCAAGCATTTCGTGTATTTGGCTGGGAAAAGAAGAAGAAGGGGCTCAGATCCTCGTTTACAAGATTCATTCGTAGGCAAGTGTAGTTTGTCAAGTTCATAGATTGCTTTTTGTCAATCAAAGAAGCAGTAGGGGAAACTACCTCCGGATGCTTGCTCCTTTTCTCAAAAAAGGAAGATTTTCTTTACGTCACTGTCAAAGGTCAAATATGGTGAAGTCAAAGCCTTGCAAAACATCCCCACCCAGAATACCGGATCCCGTAACAGGAAGAGAGAACTCCCGGTTAATGGGACGAAAGACTTTGATCTAAACGAATCGGTAGCAAGAGCTACTGAGGAATATGGAGTCACTACTCACGTTGCATTAAAAGTTGGAAACTTACTTAGACAAATGGAAGAAGAGAGAAAGAGATAAAATGCACTCTTTCCGGCTACTGTGCTTAGGTCAAAGCAGGCACAAGATGCTCCAGCCATATATTCGCACCCCCTCGTCCATTGAACTGTGATGTGCCTCACTCAGGTGAGAGCGAAAGAACTTCCTTCTTGGGTTAAAAGAATAAGAAGAGAAAGACATACTGAATGCAAATCCAATAGTAGTAAGAAGTCAAATGCGTTGACCAGTCAGTCAAGCATGTATGCAATTCTGTCTAAATTAAATAGCGGAGAAAGATTCCACTCACTAAGGTTTTGAGTATAGTCTTCTTTCTTGTGTTGAAGCTGCTGCTTGTTCGAATAGAGTCCCGTACTTTCCATTCAAAGCTATTTACATGGTCCATATGTTCTTCATTTCCAATCTGACCAAGAAAAGAAGCAAAAGAAAGAGTTCGGACAACTTTCTCCATATTCTCCAATTGGATATCTTGACTCTGTGCGTGCAGAAACATTCTTTCATTAGCGTGCATTGGATGCTCACCTACTGATTCCAGCCAGCCACTATTATTATAAATAACCATCTATCTAAGCACCTAGTAGCACCTAGTAAACATATAGAAATAGAATGAAAAGAGAGCACGAGAAGAAGCAATTGAGAAAGGTTCTGAACTCCGTCAGATATGATCTAGACTTTTATCCTTTCTTGGATGCAGAAGCAATAACCCTAGAGATTGGTGCTTCTCTTGGCAATTCAACCTAGGCTGGCATGACGGTTCTACCTAAGCCAACTGGAAAGGCATTCCTATCCGTACTTGTTAATAGTGCCAGAGCTAAAGAAAGGTGATTAAGCCCGATAGAGAGGTAAGCTGAAGAAAGAAATACTTAAGCACAAGGCAACGTATGAACTCTGCTTACGGAGTGAGTGTTCTTTCTTTGTAGATACTATTCCTGAAAAGATAAAAGGAATGGACGAATTAGAAAAAAAAACTTCTCTTTTTCATGACATGAATATCTTGTGACACCTTTTCTTTATTAAGGGCTTCCGGTGCCGTGATAGGAGTGAGTGTATCCAAGCACATCAACTACCTAAGCCGCCATACTGACTACTTCTGAAAGCATTCAATAAGGATCAAAGATTGGGTAAGGAAATTGAAAGTGAGCCTTTATTAGGTAGGGAAGTACGCTTTCGGCAGTTCTAACTAAAGCCCACGCCTAATCCAACAGAGCAGGAAGGAGCTAGGGCCTATCGCGAAAGAACTCAAGCCAATAGCGTTAGGAGCTCGCATACAACAAGCAACAGGGCTCTGCACGAAGGTCTGTTCTTAGTCGCTTAATACGTTATGCATTTCCGGTGGGGCTAGCCGCGCATCCCTTTTCTTGCTTTCGTTAGCACATCCGATTTCTTGCTGACTTCTTCTTCTTCTTTCACTCTTTTAAGAGACTTGTGATCTTCGTCTATCAACTCCGCTATTTCTCTTTCCAACCTTCTTTGATCTTGAATGAAAAGTAATTGACACGGTTCTCACCAGCTGATAAGTCTCGCACCACTGTAGTAGGCATTGATCAGAAACGTGTCTTCTTTCTGCTTATGTGAATAGGCCAATTGCTATCATCATAGTAGTGCATCCGGAGCTTATAAGCAGTGAAGAAATGGTTAACTTGCTTTCAATGTAAAAGTGACCAGATAGATTCTTTTGAAATACACCTCTAAGTATGTATCAGAATGTGCCTCCCTCATATATTCAAGCTATCTTTCTCTTTCAACAGTCCAAATTCACTGTAGGAAAAGTCGAGAGATCCTTTCGTACCGGACAGAGATTCTTTGCAAGGGCATCCGGTGAACCAGGAAGTAGATGTCAGGAGTCTTTCAATCGGAATAAGACCTTCCCATAGATAGAACTAAATCGTAGAGCCTCTTATTCCTCATCAGAGGCTTTATCTTCTACTTGTTTTGTAGGTGCTTGAGAAACATCCAATCGTGAGAAGTTGTGTAAGTAGATAGTAAATGCTTCTTTCTCTTTTTTCAATAATGTATCCAATTCGACTTCTGTCTTCAAAACTATCCATTATGAGTTTGTATAACTGAAGGGGGTAGACATCAGAATGGAATTGCTGAAGAAGGACGAATCAACATGCTGATGAGGCATATGAACGTCATTGACTGACAAGTAGAGTCTCGCGGCTACAATGAATGGTTTTGAAGCAGCTCAGTACCTCTTGCTTTGATAGCTTTGATCTAGGATAACTACGCTTACTATTTTCTAACACTGAAGCACGGGGGGCATCGCACTTATTCTTTCTTAGATTAAACTTTTGATGACATTTGTGTATTTCGTGGTAGTATTATCCTTTTGCCTTCCGTATAGACTGGGATCCTAATAGTCCGGTATCTCCATTTCCCTCATAGAATTATGCATATTAAAGCATTATTAAATATATATTTGCATAGACACCTTACTCACTCGTAGGAATTCCTTCATTCTCGGGAGTTGGCGCTGTACGTACTGATTGTACTTGTGATTTTCTTCCGGAAGGTCGCATTGAGGCCGGAGGTTGTAGTCAACTTCCGATATTGATGGATAAGCACACCGGATGTTGAGATCCATAGTTGCCATAGAGAGTCAGTCCATTTCGTCTGGGTGGAATTCATGTACTGCTATTATGCCGGATGAGGATCACTGTGTCTTGTATTTTCTATAACATAATTATCAAAGTAGTTGCTCAGTCTTTGGTTCCTTTTTCTATTCATTTTCATAGTGTAGACTCTAATTAGGACCAACAGCCATCATACTAAAGAATTGTTGACATAAATACTGATGAGCTTCATAGGATTGAAAAGAACGTCCGTCCGCTGACAATCTTTGTATCAATCTCGTACTTGTTAAGTATGGCTTCCTATATTGAGAATGGATTTCTCCCAAGATTATCTCTCTGGTTTAGTGTGTCCCATATATTATATTGTTGTTTCAGGTTTTCCTCAGTTCATCCAGAGGCACGAAGTGTTGAATATAAGAATTCTTTTTTGGGATCAGTGAATTGATTATTGAAAGCGTCCCATTTGACACATTCTTCACGGTAGCTCACTGCTATATTCTAAGGCGTGGACAGTTTACATAGGTTGTGGTGATGTATTATTATACGTTTTCTCAACAACACTCATACTGTGCAGCTTTCTGATGGATAAAGTTGACAGACAAAGGTAGAGATTGATGGCTTCCTTTGCTCAAATCCGGATTCTGAGACTCACACGAACGACGCCTCTTTTTATTCATGCTATCATAGACCGGATGCCTATCTTATATTCTTAATGCTCCGGATGCCTATCTTATCCGGAATCATAGTTTCTTGGATAGTTGTATAGTCGAACTATGGCACGCACAGGATGAGCATATCCAACAACCTCTATTTCGGCCGGATCAAAGATTCCATAGAGTTTGGCAAGATACCTTTCTTTCACTAGCTGACACGTGTTAAGAGTCCAAAAAAAGTCTTTCTTTCTTTGAAGCCTACAGAATTCCATGCTGCCAACCTATTGGATTTTAAGGCACTTAGTACATGTCAAAATAATGGGTGCATTTCATTTGCCAATCTTATGGTGAAGAAGTTCCATCGAATTGTGGCAAATTAGCTCTCAAATAAGGCATCTCTTATTGTTCCTTTGATTAGTGTCCTCAAAAAAGACCCTTCTTCTTGACTTCATAATTATTATTTGAATTAAAGCCTTGATGATAGTTCCTATTGTCCTTCTTGTTATTGATTCGTGGTCTTTGATAGGTAATTTTCTGATTATTTCCAAGATTCCCATTTTCTGAGCATATAGTGAGATAATTTTCAACGAGACAAATTGCTGACATACCTGCTTTGGTATAACAGCATAGTGGTCTAGTACTGCTATTAGCCGCCTACTATATGGTAGTTTTGACCAACGGGATCTGGTACTGAAAACCTGTATTGAACTTACGATTAATGGGTAGTAAAAAAACATGAATAAGACGAGATAGATCCCATATAACAACACCCTTAAATCAACAAAGCCTGGTGGGAATATTCGTTCCAAGCTCTAATCGCCAACTCATAAGCCCTGACTGAATCTACTTGTCCCATTATCCTATTCAAACTCACCCTACCTATGTTCCCCTTTTTCAATCCATCCAGCGCTTCCCTCTTAGAACTGATGCTGCTGTTATCAAAGAGAGAATTGTCAATCCAACCGCATTGGTAGTGACAAAACTGGTCCAGTATAGTGATCTGGCTGGCTTGGTGGACAAATCAATTCAATTAATCTAGATATAGAAAATGAAAAGAAATGGAACTTGGTAGGCATTCTTGAGAATCCTTTGAAAGATATACAGATTCAGTGTGAATTTAGCTTTGATATAGAAAAAAGCTATGGGAATTATCAATCAATATGTCAAAATAGTGAAATAGTAGTGATTTCTTTGCTCATCCATAGAAAATCTCATGCATGTTTCTGAGCTTCACTTAAGAAATAGTGCCTCAGTCTCTTTACATGCTATAGCTGATCAAACATTTTGGATTGGTGATCTTCTATTACCGGAGATTCGTGAAGTATGGACTCAAGGATGATCATCCCCTTCATTTATTAACGTCGGTGGTTGCTATAGGACTATCTAGAAGCTAGCAGTTCCGCGCATGGTCTGAGTAATTTGAGAAATGCTCGTGTGGCCGGGAAAACCATGAAAGTGGCAGCAAAGGTCCTGCTTTTTCTCATTTCTTGATTGGTTTGAAATGGATATGATTATGGAATGTCTAAATATTTTTTGCCCATGCCACATAAACAAAATTCCAAATTCGCTTTGAAGCAGCAGTTTCAAAGACCAATAGAAAAAGAGCATTCGCTATGCCGCCCAATAAGTAGGTTATCCAGCCAGATAGTTTTCCTTCATTCTCATTTGTTGAGTTGCGAGAATGGAAGAGACGGGACTAGTCAAGTTATCTATTGAACAAGGAAAAGCCCAAACCGGTTGCCCTTTCGTCTCCCTCTTCTTACCATTTGAAAAAGTCCTGCCTACTCTATTCTGATTTGCTGAAAGCTCCAAGCTCTTTCCATCCAAGCTTCACTCAGAGTCGTTCCGTTCCTCATCAACCGTTCTTCTCCATCTTCTCTCGTTCCTCAGATATCCCATTCCACTTTGAGGTGAAACGGCGCCTTAGGTTCCAGTCTGGATAATCCTAGCTAGATAGGTGTCTTCCCAATCTTCTTCCGATCAATGTAAGTTCCTCCGACTAAGCCACTTAACGTGAAACCATACACTATTGACATACACTATTGACAGACTTATGACATAAACTATTGACTTACGAGACGTCACTTTGACTTGCTTCTACTGTAACGTACTGGCTTCTTTCTACTTTGACTTGCTTCTATGGTAGGTAACGTACTGGTTGGTAACGAAGGTTTTGAACAGCTTTCTTTCTTGCTTTGATGCTTGATACACTAACTGTTCCTATCTGTGCCTATTGAATGATGTTTTTGCCTCAGGTAGACTATTAAGAATTTGTTTGTTATCGTGCAGAAGATCCTGGGTCAGTTAGGGACTCAGTCCAGAAACTTAATGTATTGGGTCTCATCAAAGCTATCTTCGCTCACCCCGGTCCTTCCTTCCTCTTTCCATTCGGTACCTAACTATTTCCTTCCATATTGAATAGCTTTTATCGGCACTAGCACAGCCAGCGGATATAAACCAATGAAACTACGAGATAGCCCTTTTCCATAATACTACTTGATAAGCTAAACACGTTGCTGAGTTGTAAAAACGTTGCAACAAATTAAGCAAAAGACCAGGCTAGTGAGTATGATATGTACGATGAGTATGATTCCAAGGCACTACCCTTGCGTGCGAGGATGTTCTCCCCGGTGACGAACTTGTGCCCGAAGCAGTTTTAGATGACTCGATCCTAGGAGCGTTGTCTTTTTCATATACTCTCACCTTAGTGTGCTACACTTGAGTTCAATCATACCTGGCCAGAAAAAGTGACAGAGGAGGTTCCGAAGGAAAGTGAAAAACAAGAATTTGGGAATGAGGATGGTGATTGGCAATTCAGGTACGGATATTACCCCATTTCCGATCTTCTGCTTAAATTGGGATACATGAAATACGGGGTGGACTCGAGCGGAGGTCACTTTAGTCGATATGCTACTGTCCCGACACGTTCCAACACCTCAAAAGGCCCGTAGTACTTGGCAACAACCAATGCCCTTTCTGTGACACTGTCACTTGACGGTAGGGCTTTAGTTTTAAGTATACTTGATCACCCACCTTCAACTCCCTTTCAGTTCTTCCTTTGTCTTCGTATTGTTTCATTCGGGCTTGAGCTTTTATTAGGAAATGAACATAGCTTCCTGTCTTTCTTTCAGATAACGGTCTATGGCCTCAATTGAAAAAGTGGGAGGTGTGCCAAGTCCCAGTTGAGGTGGAGAGTACCCAGGTGGGTTCGCAATTTAGAGAAGAATGAAAGCTACTGTTATACCAGTATTCTACCAAACTCAGCCAAGACATCCACCGGGTTGGTGAAGCACATGTTTCTCAGGTAATTTTAAAGACATTGATTTACTCTTTCCGTTCGCTTGGCATGAGTGAAATTAAAAGATTTTGGTTTGGATAGTGATGAATGAGGTTTGGGTAGACATGATGTTCCGTCTTAAACAAATGGAGAAGACGGGAATCTTTTTTGGGTTTCAATCCGTTTGTTCAACTTTGTACAAAACCATTATACTTTCTTTTCGTTGGAATTGAACTAAACTATACTGGAATTGCTTCTATTGCCGGGATGTGAATCTCTGAGTCTGACCTTACCTGACAGGTCAATCCGACCTGACCTGCCTAAGAATGACCTTCTGGGTTGATTGGGCTAAATTCAAACAGCACTGAACATCAAAGCAACATTTGGTTTTCATTGCATATTTGACAGCACATTGAACTTCATTTCAAATATGAAGTGTTCTGGGCCTGGACCGATTTCAAAATGATTGCTGAATGGAGGATGAACTTTATTCTAATCCCAGGACGGTTATTGGGTAATTAGAAAAAACTTGAATTTAGTTCCACATTGCAAAGTTTTAAATTGACTTGCCTCTGTATCGTAGCCATTGATGAAATCTCTTGACTTTGTTGTTTGTGAGCAATCTAACAACCATCTTTACCTGTCTATTTCTCTGTTATCCTTACTTACCTGATTCAAAGAACTAAGAAGAACTATCAGGAGTTCGATTTCAGATCATGATATCATGAACATTCCGTTGAAACTGCTAAATCTATAAAAAGTGGCGCTTCAACAAGCAAGGTCCACAGCGCATTAGAAACAGGGCAAGCTAATAAGTAGGTAGGGCGGGAGCAGCTAACTAGAAAACGGAGCTAACTATGCATTCCACGGATGCAATATAAGAATGAACTGGGGCTGGCTTTTCTGTAACTAGTCCTTCCTGCTGCCCAACATTCTACTATTCCAACTCTTCGTTCCACGGAGCTAGGAAGAAGATAACAACTACATAGCTGGACAATTCTTCCTTTCAAATTAGTTCCTTATTTCTTAAACCATTCATCAGCCGTGAAAACATGGACCTTGTTCTTTATTTCACTTTGTATCAGTGTAGTCTGTTTTCCGCCGCTATCCTTTCAACCTCAAGTTCAAAGTAAGATTCCAGTAAACAAGTTATTCAGAAAGATCAGTGTTATTTCTGGTTTTTCGCATTCAATCCGATCGGATCATAATTGTCGTATACAAGGTTTGGTTTAGAGAGATCCGATCGAAAGAAAGAACATTTTCTCTTGATCTTGCTCTTCGTCTTTCTCTATTCTTCATCTGGCACATGGTATCAGTTGTGCATGGGTATGTTATGACCCACCTTCAACTATGTCCGGTAGCTTCACTTGAAGAACCCACCTTTCTATTTGCATGGCTCTTCGCTTTCAGTAAAGTAGTGTACACCGCAAACACAGGCCAATGTCGAACCTAGCCGTGACAGCTTTCAAGATTGAGAAGGGAATCTGAAAGGAACCCTTGATCCGCCGCCTAGCCGTCTGATCAAGAGTGTCATCTTGCTTGTGGTAGGCCGGCCTCGCTAAAGCGGAAGTTTGACAATTTAGTAAGATACCAAGGGATTCTTTGCTCGTCTTTGGCTTACTCTAGCCCACCTCCGTCTTGAACTCTTATTCGGTGTCATGCTTACTAATACTCATCTTCCTTAACTTTCTACCAGAAAGAGTAGGCGGGAAATCAAGACATTACATTCTAGTTGCTTGGGGCAGTAAAAGCAAGTAAGCTGGGTCGGGAAATAGGCATTTGGTCTATCATGATAAGTAAACTTCTTGTTTTTCATAAATTCTTTATCCTCAAAATCTTAGCAACTAATACTACTCCTATTTGAAAGAAAGGAATACATTATTTTTTTAACAAACTACACCTTACAAGAAACTACTATTCATTTTCCTAGTCACAAGAATAGAAAGAACATATCGGCCTAGAGAAAAAACTTAGGATAGTTCTGCCCAAGACAATACATCCAGAAGCCAAGACGTATGATGCTTCCCCAAAACCATAAGACCGAAGTTACCTGCTTGACTCAGAAACTTTTTACAAAAGTCAGTAAGTAAGAGTTTAGTTATGCAAAAGAGGAGTACATTAGATATACATCCAGAGCAGAAGACACCATACATTTTCTATTCCAATGCAGAAGACAAAATCAATACATCTCTCTTTTATATTCACTCATATCTATTTATGTAGTTATACTTAATTGACTCATATTCTAGGAAAACTGTAGCTAGCCCCAACTACTACGCGTATCTTACCTACTGTCACTAAGCCCCACTTTCAATGCCCTACCCTGTAAATAGCAATCCGTCGCTTAAGAAGCAAATGCCCTAATCGGTCACTTCAACAACAGACATAGGTTAGTTAGACGAAGATACCTCTCTTTCCTGCTACTCTTATTCCTCTTACTCTTATTCCTATACATTTGATCACTTAATTTGCTAACTTAAGACATAGACATTAACTTCTTTTCTAGAATTAACTACTACTCTCTTCCCTCCTATACGCAATAACTGGCCTATCCCCATTCTTGAGTTTGGTTACCTAGCTAGTTGACTTTTCCTCAAGTCACTGAAATCTACACATACATAAAGGTGTATTTTACAACGCTACCAAGCCCCATTGCCTATGTTTCCTTCTACTCAGCGGTAGCTTCCAGATTGCTACTCTTTCTTGAAAGAAAGTGATCGATAGGCTTCTGTATCAAATAACCTATAGATGACTTTATTGATAAGGTTTATTCCGTCGATAAGCCACTCTATGGCTATATTCCTTTATTCAGGAAATGTATACGCCGATATTCCTGTCTTTCTGTTCATAGGAGTTCTTACTCTACTCGAATCTGTCATGGATGTAGAATCGAATCAGGTAGGCATGAGTTGATTGATAAGAAATCTGACTTGTAGTTGAAGCTGAGCATTCGGTACAGTAGTTTAATAGGTCATTGATTTGAATGATGAAGTGCCCAACGCCTGCCTTGGGTAACAAAACTAAATAGAATATGTCTGTCTTCGGATGGATCAGAGATATGAGTTGTTAATAAAGTGACAGATTAGTACACATACGGAAAGCAGGGAGCGTTGGAGATAGGGTTAGTACAATAGTACTTGGGACAAGAATAGGGCTATAGGGAGGGAGATCGACACCACAAGTCTGTCTACTAGCAATTGGGTGCTCGGGAAAGCAGATAAGAGTAGCATCCGGCAGATAACTAAATTGATGTCTTCGTATATTTACTTTGACGTATTGCCATTTCTGACGACGTAGCAGTAGTGGAAAGCAACGGATACGCATTAGGTAACCTACTCCCTTGTCTTATTTTCTGTTTCATATATGTAATTCTTTATTTGCTTATGGATGCATCAGTTTATTTTTCTTTTCATAGGTAAGAGTATCCATATGTACAGCATTACCTGGAAGAGAAAGTATATGGGTAAGCCTACCTTAACTCTACCTTCACTCCCCATCTCTACTCCTCTTTTGGATAACTCCACTCGAGTCTGTTCTTGAAGCAACGCACTAGCATTTCTCAACGAATGGATTTTCTTCCTTCTCTACTATTTGGTTGAATTAATAGATAGGGCGGCTAGGGGCTTGTTACAGCTTTGATTGGTAAGTAAAGTTAGGAAAGTAGGGATTGGAAGAAACATAGAGAATGCGTGTAATTCTCTTTTCTTGGTACTAGGGTAAATGTAAGCTGAGGATTGCCATTTACAGTTGTTACTAGCAGACTAGCAAGGTAATTTATTCTTTCTAGTGAAGTAGTAGACATTGGGATTAGCCAAGTAGATCTTTTATTTTTCTAGGGAGGACTCGAATTTCTCTTCTGAGTAAGAAAGTCATCTATCGATCTACTGTACCAAGCCCTAGTAACAAAACAAGCAAATACATTAAAGAAAGTCATTGAACTTAAAAGACGACATGGCCTGGCCTAATTCAAAGACAGATGATAGTGGCTAATCCGTCACTTCAACTACAACTCATTCCTTTTTGACTAACAGCTTCTTTCTTTGTTCATTTCAATTGCTTCAGCCCGCCCTCATTTAGCTCAACATAGTCATCTTCTTCCCGGTATTCATTAGTTCAAATATCTTCTCTCTACACTGGGCCCATGGCTTCTGACAAGAGTAACACAAGTTAATTCCTTTTTTGGTTGGTGGCTGCATTAGGTTGAGTAGGGTTTTTTTATCTTTTCTGGTTATTGGAAAACTTGTTGGCTGGTGATGAGGTTGCAGGTGAAGGGTGAGTAGTATTCGTTCTTCCTGGGGGTTTGTTTCGTTTATGGAGAATGCCCAATACCATTTCTTGATGTGCAGCCACCATGTAGACTTCATCTGCGGTTTTTTGCATTTGACTTATCACCAATGTCTTTAGTTCTTCTCTCAATCCACCGCTGCGCGCCTTGCATGAAAAACTCTTCAGTGTAAGTAACTGGGATCCGCTCTTTGCATGGCCTTTTTTATTTTAGTTGCAACGCGCTATGAATTTACTTTAGCAATTCATGCTTTTCGCCCTGACTCTGTATTATTCAACCTTGGCGTTGTTTGAAATAAGAAATCACCTCATATCCACCTATGATTTGGTTTGGTTAAAAGCTAGCTGTGTTCAATGTAAGAGGAGGGGATTAATGACAAAGACCTGGGTAAACCATATCCCGAGGTAGCATTCTTTACGTAGCCAGAGGGAAAATTCCATTATATAAAAATATGAGTCTTTCACTCCCTTCCTGGCAGACTGATAGGCTATCTTGCTCACTGACTCCCCGCTTTCCTGCATCGAAAGCAAATGTCCCGACTCATAGGTATCTCTTCGATCGGTTGACACGAAGGAACTTTAACTGAAACTGCAGCAGCAGGGCGAAAGACTGACAGGCGGAAGAGAAGGCATGAAAGTATCTAGAGAGTAAGTTGACTTTAGAGAAGCTTCAGCTGGCTGGCGCGAGAAGGAGCACTCGAAAGAAAAGCAGGAGAGCACCTTACGAAAAGAGCATTTTCTTGGAATTACCCTACTGGGCTTGCTGTTGTGCCATAACCTTTTTGTGATGCACGTGTGGAGAAAGGATTGGTTGCTGCCAGTGATGAGAATGTCGTCAACATACACCAATAAAATTGTCGTGTGGCCTTGAGCATAGGAGATAAACAATGAGGGATCATATTGGGATGGAAGCCGAACTCAATCAAGGCAGAGCTTCATGATTGCCCCATCTACTCATATTAGGACAACGCCGGATAGGATAAACCAAGAGTTCTCTATTTATAGGATGGAACGGATTGATCCACATCACCCCCAACTCATCTTCTTTGTTAACCCTCGGCTCTGTTGGGAATCACCTTAGGATCGGACAACTTTTCTTTGGAATTGCCTTTTGAGTCCGATAAGTAAGGAATAGAATATCTTCTAATTGAATAGAATTTAAATCCATAAAAACAGAACGAAAGACATACAACAATCATTCTACTTAGGTTTTCTTTGGATGGATCTTCCTTGCTAGAATACTCTATTGAACACTTACTTCCTTGGTTTCCAGTCCTACTCTTCTAGGAGCCCAAGTACTTGATCCATAAGCTGAACAATGAGAATGAGCTCTTATCTCTTCTTTTTAGATAGAATAATTTGGTTATGGATCTGCCACTGGCTAATGCAATTTCTTGGAGGTTGGTTGCTTAATAAGAATGGGCCTATCTCATTGGCAACACGGCAATAGGCGCTAATAACTTGGATGAGATACAGAGAAAGAGAAACACAAGATACAAATATAAAAGTAGATAAATTTCCAGTTTACACTATCTCCTAAATATAATAGAATAGCTCAATTGAGAATTTAACTTTTTGCTTTTCTCTTCTTCAATTGGCATTTTTTATATTAATATAAACGTTTGAAGAACTACTTGAAAAACTTCACTACTAATTCTGGCATGCACCAAAGCAGATTTCAATAAGTGAGTGCTTGTGAAGCAATTTCTTATTTCCGCGCATCCGATACTACTTGAGCAAAGAAGCCTTCCAAGCTTGAGTCGTCTTTCCTTGTTCTTTTCTTTATTCTTCTGTGATTGGCCTTTATACTTGATTTTCATTCTGTACTTGCTTTTCGTATTCACTACTTTTCTGTTGTACGCGTTCTTCCTTTCTGGCGGGCGCTTCTATAATATTAGAATCATCCTCTAGGCAGGCTATTATTATAAGCAGCTGTCTAAGAAAGAGCGAATAGAGGAACTCAATTTATGCCTTATTCTCTCTATCCCTATGTGCTATTAAAGTACGAATTGTCAAGTACTTATTTTGTTAAGTTGGTCAAAACTGACACGCTATGGTTTATTAATTGGTGAGTTCATTCACTTAAGAAGAAGTAATAAGGCTCAGGAGAAAATACCAGTTTGCTTACTCACCACATCCTGCACTTAACTCAAAAAAAGAGCCGTCTTTCTTTTAGGATTTGCTCTCTTATAAGAGAAGAGCACTATTACACCTTCTATTACTCAATCTACTTCTTGGTAGGATGTTCTGCCGGCATAGGAATCAAATCACTTAAGAAGAAGAGAAGAGACAGGCAGGAAGAAGGATGACTCACTATGGGTATATGCAATAGGTCTTTTTTCATGTAAAGTAAAGGCGCGCAGCGGTGGAAATATAGGCTTATGGAAGGAATAGCCTTTGAGGCAAGTTAGGGTGCTAGGGAAAAGCAAGAGTACCAGAATATTGCCGTAGTGTAGTAGTTCTTTGATTCTGACAATTGCTTTAGGCAGATAAGCGGATTATTTGAACTCTCTTTCTCCGGGGAATATAATATAAAGTTTCTTGTTCTTAAGCGAATGCGGTTGAAGCGATCAAGGGTAAATACTTAGTTACTTGGGCAGCAAGGCCGAAGGACAAAGGGAAGCCTATGCGAGGTAAGCTGGCTCTCCCAACTCCGCTGATGTGTAGGTGGTACCATCAGTAAATCCGTCTGTATTCCGATCTTCAGAAGACGAGGCAGTCCACGTCTAAATAGTAAGGAGGCGCAGATATCGTACTTATCCAACTTCGTATGAGGTTCTGTCTCCTCTTTCCACAGTAGCCGAAGGCTTGAAAAGAGAAAGCAAGATTGTTAATACTATGGTGAGTGACACTACCCCCAATATCTTATGAGGAGGTGCCTGGAGCTTCGGAATTGAAAGGTAGTCAAACCTCATCGCTGATGCTCGATTTCCAGTGTGTGATTTTTCGTAAGTAAATAGCTTCGCTCCTTCTTTTACTAATTATTCAGTTGTCACTTTTTATCATGAGTAATTTCGTTGCTTTTCATTTGCTTCTTCTCTTAAGGGTGAGTGTGTACTTTGTCAATTCCTCTCTGTAGTAGGAGAATGAAGTGACCCTAATGACATATTATATGGAGTGCGAGAATTACCTCTACAGCTTTGACACCGGGCTCACTCAACTGCTAATTACTATAATTTGGTCTAACTTCAACTCTTGGAATTGCACTATTGTATGTATACTCATTTAACGACGAAGTTGCTTCCGGACTGAGAGAAGTGGCTGGCTGAAAGGGCAACACGTAAGGTAAGCTTGGAGTGTGTGACTGATGGTTTCATACATACATAAATAAGTGAATATGTTCTCCTGGATGCGAATGAAACACTCTTCCTTTGGAAGGGAGGGCTAATTACCTAGCTTTTAGTGGATATAATCCCCAGGAGATAATAGAATTCCCAGGGAGTGACTAGAACAGTTCCTCCGAGTGTAGCATGTCCGAGTAGTGAGAATCAATACTCGGACCTGCCACCAGCTAGATACCTATCTAAGCAGCAAGTAAGGAGTGTTGGTCAATTAGAATAGGCTTGTTGCCGGGACAGATTTCTTTGTTATCAAGATCGCTGCGCCCCTTACTCTCTTGTATGAGGAACATACTTTCTGGATGGCTCATCTCTCTCGTCGATTGGCTTCCCACTGTGTAATTGAATGCTTTGTAGTTGATTCTTCCTCGGCTCTTCGCCAGCACTCGCTATCTCGTCTTAAAACATATCGATATCATGCATTGTGCTTAGTAAGTTCTTCTATTACGAAATTCTTGATTGCCTAGAAATTCCAGTCCCAGTATGCATTGAAGTATAGGCTTGGACCTGGCGAATGATTTGTCGGACAACCTTTGTCGAACAACCAGAGTAGAAATATTTCTTTCTTGATTGTTGGAAAACCTTATTCTCGGTGAGTTAATGCATCTATCTTGCTATTGCAACAGCAGCTTTCTGCCCATTATCTCTTCGCACGCGCCTCATAGATAGTTTCAGTTGTTCCGCCGAAGAGTTGAGTAGAATGATTTGTTGTGAAAGACTTCCTGGGCATTATCAGAGTTGGTTGAAAACACCAGATAGAAACATCAATGAAAAATAGAACTCGAAAGAACGATCGAGGTTGTCCTACAAATGCACATATGAGATTTCACTACTTACGAGAAAGACAAAATAGAACTCGAGGAAGATTCCGATCACTCTAACTATTTGGGAGTCGAGGAGTAGGTCAAGAAAAAGCAAACTATCAGCAGATGAGATAGGCTTCTTCTTCTACCGAATAGAAGTTGGCATAGGCAAAATAGGTCACTCTCTCCTTACTATCAGTAAATAAATTGGTAAGGCATTGACAGCTCTCATTCACAAGGATTGGCACGTTCTAGGGCTTCTTACTAGAAGATTTCTGTTCTTGAAGTGCCGGTAGTAGTTGAAGCAAGGGATTGGTATTTATGGGTAAGAGTATAGGAAAGTCAAATAGATAGGTATCAGAGTATAACGAAAGACTAGAATCTGAGGAGAGGAATGCTTCTAGGGACAGCAGGTCTAACCACCTAACCTATAGAGTAGTTGATGTCTGAGGAAATGTCTCAAAGAGTCGAGTGGAGAGCGAGGCGGGAGCGAATGTTTAAGCTGCCAGTAGTTGTTCTAGTAGTTCTTCTTCTTGCTTAGGTAGTAGTTTCAGCCGGATAGGCATTGGCATACATAGGTCATTTATTATAACTAGGGGAAGTGACAGTAGGCCAAGGTCTAACCTATTTAGTAGGGCTAGTCCTTAGTCTAAAACAGTTAATTCCTTTCTTCTTCTCTCTTCCTTGATGCTTAAAGAAAGAAGCTGCCGGCTTAGGGGCTTGTGAATTACTTTCTTACTCTGGTATAAGGCTTCTTCTACCGAATCTAGGTATATTAGATAAGTCCACTACCTGGCATAGGGTATTAAGAGTTATTCGAACAGCTAGAACAGTTGGCAAAGTATAAGGAAACGTAGTATAGGTGATATAGGGGCATATGAGATAGGGAATACAGCTCCCTTCACAGGCGATATGACTTTATTTTCAACGTAGTAGCATCCTGGTCGCTCAGAGGCAGTAGTACTTCTTTTTTTTCTTGTGTCTTTGTCAAGTAGGTCACTTGGGTAGGGCTTTAGTGAAATCAAGTCAGGTAGTTAAGTAAAAGTAAGTGAGAAAATGTCTATTATCATATATATATATAAGTTGAGGTATTTTACTTAGAATACTCTAGGACTTTGACTACTGCGAAAGAAAGAAATTCCAAAGTGTTTGTTTGAAGAAAGTCAATATAGGTCTATGACTTTGAGTACTATTACTTTCATATTAAGTTACCATTCTGGAATTCCAGAAATAGGTTTTGTAAAGCATCAAGTAAGTGAGTCAATGCCTGTTGTCTTCTCTTTAGTCTTTTATACGTCAGAGAAGTCCTTGGTGGTCTGTCCGATTGAATCTCCTTCTTCCTGCTCCATAGACCTATACATGCTGCAGAGGGGTTAACCTCTACTTTGGTGAGAAAGGTGCTAAGGCGCACTACTATATATGGTAAAAAGCACTAAAAAGGGCCCTATCTATGTGATAGTGACTTTACTTCTTTAAGTGAGCTAGTTGATGTATAAACTATTGCCCATCCATTTGACGGTGTGAGCGTTGATCCTTTACGAACTGTAAGAGTCAAAGCAGAGACTGAAGCTTACTGGCGCCTAATTGCATGCTTCGCTTCAAGTGCACTAGGGCTTTGATAAAGCACCTCCCAAAAAGGTGTTTTCAGCTAAAGCCGGTAACCGATGCCTAAGAGACCTTTAATTCTCACTTGGCTTATCTAGTGCAAGGTGCTTGGCACCGATTGATGAGAGAGAGCGAAGCACTTGCCTTTCTATGGTTCTATAGAAGAGAGTCGAGATGATGTAATAAAAAGAAGTGGGGGATAAGCTTTCTTTCTTTTTCTCTAAAGCTTTCAAGAAGTAGCAATAGAAATAGGATTGGTAGATAACTCCCTGAGTCTTTGATTGAAATCCCAACTCCAACTGATAAAAAGAAGGCACTCAGTTAAGGTGATTGGCTCGAAAGGTAGGATGATGGTAAAATGCACCACCCATGTTGAAGCTTATCAATGTAGATGTTATCTATGCCGTACCCTTTTGTCAGCTTCAATCGATTTCCTATTAAAGGAAGGTGTCCTAGGTATTATTGATAAAGAAGCAAGGGGCCGAAGTAAGGGATGAAGATCATTGGCTGTGGTGACTAAGCCTAGTGTCAGCTAATCCAACTCTAATTGGTAAAAACCTTTTCGGGCAAGTAAGCTGCCAATATTCTTGAATAAAGCTGATCAGGTAAGAGAGAGCAGTCGAGAGGCTGAGCCTCCCTCGGTTGAAGGATAGACTTTCATAAAATGATGAGGGTGCTGACCATTGAACGCCTGTTCTTAGGGCTCGTAAGGTGGTATCTCACATTACAGAATAAGAGCGTAGGAGGTCTTTCTCTGATCCTCTATCTGCTCCCGACTCTGCTTTTGCCTGGTTTAAGAGCTTCATCAAAAGGGAGTTCATAAAAGGATCATTCCGTAACAGGTTTGAAGGGGTTCGCTCTCCTTGGATTACTGCTAAGATTGCAAGGGAGTGTATCTCTCTTTGTGCTAGCAAGCGAAGTGAGCCGTAAAGCGGCGAAGGAGTGCAGCGACCCGATTACTTTAGACCTGTAGCTCTTGTTGTGAGCCAGAGACCTTGGATTGCTGTTGCATATTCAGCTCCTGTTGCTTTGGACCAATGTCTTGGGAATTGTTATGATAGATGGCTGAAACTTGTCATTGTCTTCAGGCGATGTGCTTAGGATGACCGCCGAATCACTCATGTTATGATCTTCTACATCCTAGGTCTTCCCGTTCTGACCAAGCGAGAATGTATGCCGCATCGACTACCTCTGTGCCTAAGGCTGTGAGGGAGCATTCCTTTCTGAGTCCGAGGCGAGGCACTTACTTCCTACTCTGTCAGCTACGAAATGTATTCTTCCTTTCTTACTTTTCTTCCGCAATTGGAATCACAATTCCGATCAAAAGTACAGCCCACTGCTCAGTCTCAGTTAAGGGAGCTTATTAAAGAAAAATAGGTCTTTCAGTCTTAGCTCCAGCGGCTTCAGGAAGGACTGGAAGCGTGACAAGAGCCAATCCCTCTTCGGGGGACTTAGTTGATGCCTATTCTTCTTCAAGAGAAAGTCAGTGCTACGTAGCCCATCCATGGGTACTACTTCTTTACAACATCTGTCTCGATTTCCAGCATCTCGCTTTAAACTGGTACCTACTCGCGGGCAGTAGTTATATCTGCTGAGCCATCCAATAAAAAGTGAACCAGAGCTTCTATGACATCAGCTGCGAATCTATCTGGCTAGATCCTCGAAAATAGGCAAAAAACCGGTGTTTTGTAGGGCACGCCCTTTCGTCATCCGTATCCTCCTCTGCAATCCCTTCCCATGCCTTTGAAAAATTATTTGTTGCACCACCGGCATAGAAAAAAAAAGAAAAAGAAAGAATACGGTAAAAATGATCCAAAAATAGATCGTTGCAACTAGGACAATATAGAAAATGATACCTGATCTCTATATTTGATGGTTACAATTTGATACCACTCTTGCAACCAATGGCATCTGAGAATTTTCAAGTGCTGAAGCAACGGTGGAATCTCTTCATTAGATGAGATTTGCGCTGAGCGGTACCGAACAATACCCTAACGTTTCAGAGAGGTGATGCTGCTAACACCAACTACGAATTGCAAATACGTGCATCCCTAGAACCTCAAGAGAAGGAAACTTCTGGCCACTTAGTGAAAGAGATGTTATGTTCGCGGAGCAAGCAATTTTAAAAAACTGTAAGGATGGGAGGTGTAAACTATAAAGCAAGGATTCACTAAGCTCCCCAGACAAAGTTAATCTACTCAGAGAAGGGAGCTATTTCGGCGAAGGACAACCTCTATATATTAGAACTCCTCTCACTTGCAGGAGTACATCTTGGATCTGTCAATTATGTTATGGTCGGAGTCCGTCCCACTCATGGTGATTTGGTTGAATTGGAAGAAGCTGTGGGTATTATGGCGAGTCAATCGATTGGGGAACCAGGAACTCAGCTCGCTCACATTAAGAACTTTTCATACTGGTGGTGTGGCGGTACTGCCCAACATGTACAAACTACTTTTCATGGAAAAAGTAAATTCAACGAGGATTTGCTTCATCCCACACGTACCCGGGGCATCCTGCCTTTCTGTGTTCTACAGATTCTATGTAACTCTAGAGAGTCGGGATATTAAAATGTGAGTATCCCCTCGAAAAGTTGGATTTGAGTTCAAAATGCTCAAAGAATCAGAACAAGTTATTGCTGAGATTCGTACTGGAATGTCTACTTTTCCTTTTAAAGAGAGAGTACAAAAACCTATTTTTTCGGAATAAGGGGGAGCACTGGAGTACCGATGTCTACCATACACCTAATACATATAGTAATGTGCATTTCTTACCAAAAACAAGCCTGGGGCAGGAAGTCCTTGCCGGTAGAGTGTCTTTTTCGGTCTACAAGGATCAAGATCAAATGAATGTTGATTCTTTTTCTGTTGAAGAAAGATATATTTTGATTTCTTACCTCTCAATAACTAATAATCAAGTAAGATATAAATTGTTGGATACTTCTTGTAAAGGGGAAATTGTGGAGCATTCACGGACTGATCAAATCATATCGAACAGTCATTCGAATTTCATATATATATCCTTCTGTCTGCAAGTTCCATCCAACAAGAAGGAGTCAAAGGAGAACGTACAGGATGCGCTGATGAGATAAAAACTACTTTTTGACATTCAATCAATCAACCCCTCTTTCGCTATGATCCGATTCTAATCGTCAGGGAAATGGTTGTCCATAGCCACCAGGAAAACAAGGAAAGCACAACTCTGAAGTGGTGGAAAAGAAGTCTGTTAATCAATCTCACCCAACATATTATGTAAATATGGACCATCTTCCCGCACCATAGTTTTCATACCCAACAATGTAGACCGATGTCCACCAATACCAATAGAAGTCAGTGCCTTATTATTCTATCCAAACGACTCAAACCAATGAAAGTTGACCGACAGCAAGTTGATTGTTTAGCCTTCGTACCACCTTTTTGACGTCTTTTCGAAGGCACGAGCTTGCCCGCTGCCCCCGGGTGGGTCGGTAGTGTAAGTAGTGCGTCTCGTGAATGAATTAACTCGGTTTAGGAAATGAACCCCAACAGGCTGGAATCTACCACTTTGAGAGAAGGGAAAAAGGGCAGAGTTGACACAGAATCAGGAGGGAGTTTTTCTATAAAAGAAAGAACTGAATTAGCTTCTTTTATTGCTCCCAACCGGTATACCATGGCGAGCCTTTCCTTTATTTTCAGACTAATTACTCTTCCCTATCTACTGCTAGCAATGTTCATTGGGTTAACGATCGGGGGGTTCCCTCTTCAATGGTGTTCGTCCAAGTGGATTTCTTTTGATAGTGAAATAAATTCCATTCGTTCAATCGTATATAAATAAAAGGCTTCACGTGGAAATTCCTCGCGTTAAAGAAAGTATGTAGATTCAGCAGTAGTTACTGACAAAGAATCGGGAGTGGATAGGGATGAACAGGCAAAGGGACCCCTGATCTAATAGACAGAAATGCCAGAAATATAAGTTATCGAGCCACAAGAGGTCTCCCCTCATGAACCCTGGTTCAAGGCGGTTGTAAGGAATGGAAATCAAGGTTAGGTAGTGAATATCCATTCAGGAGCGGTTTCCCCAATCCACATAGGAAGAGAAGTTGACTGCCCTCCGATCTCTCCATTTCATGATCGAGCTGAAAAGAAAGGCTATTTTGGACTTGACACGAGCCTTAAATCGACTTGTTTGCCCGCGGGGATGCGTTGATATCTGCTTTCCCGGGTATCCTAGTGGTTCTACGGGAAGGGCAGCTGAACAGGGGAGAGAGAAATTGCAAGAGGCCAATGAGCCGTGACCACTGAAAATGGAACGGTCAATAACTCCTTCCTCATTACTGATACGTTTACCTCCAAATACAAGGCCTGGGTTCGAGAGGGGCCTCCTTCTTACTCTTTGCAAGGAATAGTCCCTCAGGTGTCCAATCTTGGGTCGTGGGTCAAGGATTGCTTGCGATATTCTCGCTGGTACTATATGAATGACGGCACTTTCGCCTTCTCCCTAGAATACTTCTTCTCGCTTCCTCAGGTCAACCTCTTTTTCCTCTCTCTTTGATCGTCAAATGAGAATGCGCAGCTCATTTAGCAAGAAAAAAGATTACCCACGAAACGTTGAACAGCCATAGATAAAAAGAAAGAGAAGTTTCTTCGAGGATGGAATCCAAGTTCCGAGGAGGATTTTCATTCAATAGCCTGTACGTTCCCATGTCGAAGCTGCCCTAATAGCGATGAGTCTACAAGGCGGCGGGTGATCCAAAGAAGGGAACAAGCAGAATTGCATAGCCTCGACCTGCGGGAAAAACTTGAGACAAAGGGAGGGGACTGACAATATCGACAGACCGGTATTTCTGCTTTCTTTCCTTAACAGCTATAGGCACCTAAACTCCAATCGGACAACTACCCAAGCTTCCTAAACGTTCTCGGTACTTGAAAGATAGGCTTTGAAGGTCAAATTGGCTATCGGAACAAGAACTTCTCAGGCCGGGCACATCATACTCTTCAGGGGATTGTGTCATGTCAATTTTCATCTGTCTGAACCCATACTTAGAGCATAATTCGTAGCAAGGATTGGAAAGATCAATGAGAAAGATTCTCCAAAAGGGAGCTTAAACTCATGATAGAAGCCCACTTTCGTTAGTGAATATTCGACATGTCAAAAGATGTTTGTGCAGACCGCCCTTCTTCCAGCATGCCGTCTTAGCTATCAATTAGCTATAGAAGAAAACTACCCTAGAGTTTAGCTAGGTACCGAAAATAGCGAAGAAAAGGAATGAAATCGAGGATATTAATTTGTTAAATAAGTGTTTTCTAGTAGAGATTTCTCCACCTCAACGAAAGGTTCTTTACTCTTTCTTCTAAGGAAGGTGTACCACTCATGAGGTTTCCCGACTGGTACGGCAGGAAGTAGATCTCAAACCAGCGAAGAGTGAAAGTTGCACGTCAACGGGTTCCGATGAGGTTGTGAGATTTCGAACTCGGCTCGTACGTGACATGTCAATTTACATAGTGAATATCTGGCTGGCGTATCCACCCTGAAAGCGAGAGCTCGAGGCCAAGAGCTGATGTCTGGCTGGGTCACTCGAATTCTTCAATTGAAGATTTTTTTCTTAGAAAGAATATTTTATTTTATTTAATAGTAAGTAACTAAGGAAAACTTTATTCTTTTTTCTGCTTGTACACAAGGCAAAGCACATAAGCTTCCTCAAAGAATGTAGGCAAATTTTCCATTGATTTAATACATGTTGATCCGTGGGGACCCTATCCTATTCTGTACCTGGTTATAAATAAACTGTTTTGTTCACTTTCTTATTGGTTTTTCTTTCCTTTTTATATCATATATAGTGTATGTTGTTCCGTTGGAGCGCATGCATGAATTTCTACGTTTCGTGGTAGAACCCACGCCAATCTCATCTATTTTAACTCTCATAGAAAGAGAGAGTTATGAAAATGAAATTCTCTCCTTGGGAGGGAGACAGAGTACTTACTTGACGATAGAAAAGAGAAATGGAAGAAATCGAAGCAATTAAAACTAGGACCGCAGAGGTCCTAGAAGAATTGATTGAGACCGGAAAAGCTTCAGCCCGAAGTGAAATAGCGAAGGCCATGTCGGAAGCACGTTATAATCAATTAAAGGCCAAGGCCACCCAGGTTGAAAATGTGTTACGGGATACTGTTCAGGAAAACGCTAAGCTAAAGGAGGATCTCGCGGCGGCCCAAAGTGAGCTGCCCGCCGCGACCCTCGCGAAGGAGAAATTCGCACCCACAGAGGGGGTTATCTCCTACTATGGAGATAATCCCGGCACAGACAGCCCCCTTGATCAATTTGAAATTTTCCCATTGCTTCCTATGAAATTGGGAGACTTCTTTTTCTCATTCACTAATTCCTCCTTGTTTATGCTGCTGACTCTCGGTTTGGTCCTACTTATGATTTTGCTTGTCACGAAAAAGGGAGGGGGCAAGTTAGTGCCAAATGCTTGGCAATCCGTGGTAGAGCTTATTTATGATTTCGTGCTTAACCTGGTAAACGAACAAATAGGTGGTCCTTCCGCAAATGTGAAACAAAAGTTTTTCCCTTGCATCCTGGTCACTTTTACTTTTTTGTTATTTTGTAATCTTCAGGGTATGATACCCTTTAGCTTCACAGTGACAAGTCATTTTCTCATTACTTTGGCTCTCTCCTTTTCTCTTTTTATAGGCATTACTATAGTGGGATTTCAAAGACATGGGCTTCATTTTTTTAGCTTCTTATTACCCGCGGGAGTCCCACTGCCGTTAGCACCTTTTTTAGTACTCCTAGAGCTAATTTCTCATTGTTTTCGTGCATTAAGCTCAGGAATACGTCTATTTGCTAATATGATGGCCGGTCATAGTTTAGTCAAGATTTTAAGTGGGTTTGCTTGGACTATGCTCTTTATGAATAATATTTTTTATTTCATAGGAGATCTGGGTCCTTTATTTATAGTTCTTGCATTAACCGGTCTGGAATTAGGTGTAGCTATATTACAAGCTTATGTTTTTACGATCTTAATCTGTATTTACTTGAATGATGCTATAAATCTCCATTAATGAAAATGCGGAATTTCATAATTGAATAAAAAAGAGGGCTACAGCTACGGCAGCACTGAACATCGGTCAGTCAAGATATTTTGTTTGGAGAGGTAGATAGAACTACGTCTTCTTAGATAAGGACCCAGCGAGT
>Ga0265338_10002416_pt1 | contig 28094 bp, 73 predicted proteins | sample 42126metaG_FD_193579 | JGI IMG/M metagenome (GOLD analysis project Ga0265338, IMG submission 193579) | Rhizosphere microbial communities from Carex aquatilis grown in University of Washington, Seatle, WA, United States - 4-21-26 metaG | ecosystem: Host-associated > Plants > Roots > Rhizosphere...
CTACTCAGATTTGAGAGACGATTTTGCGCGCCCGCTAAGGGGCGGGTTGTCTTGGATCGGGCAGTCGATCCGGCGACCGTCCGGCATGATGTGATACAGTGGACCGCCTTCGGCTCGGGGCAACGGGATTAGTCCCACGTCGCAGAACACACAGCCGCAGCCTCGGGTGACGGTTTCCATAGCGGGCCTAAGTCTCCTCAGATTTGATAATCCACTTTAGCGTTGGAACGGTCCCGGCGCTTGCCGGGTTTCGACGAGCACTTGCGGCTCCGATCCACACGAGGCTACCGGGTATCTGCATGGCCTCGACTACAACCCGGTTGGGGCTTCCTGTTGTCACCGTATTTTCTCCGGTCCACGAGTTTACCTTGCCGCGTCCGCAAGGTCGTTGCCAGTGTGCCTGAGTGCTCCCGTTCCAACGCTAAAGTGGCTATTCCTTCTCAGTTTTGACGACCCGCACATCGGCGGTATCGGGGGGGTTCCTGATAGTTGGGCCGGCCCCGTTTCCGAGGCCGGCGTTGGCTTACTGTTTGCCGATAGTTTTTTCGCTCGCCAGCGCGCACATGGCGTTGGCGGCGTTGCACGCGGCCTGAGAAAATCTCAGGGCATCCTCCGACTTGTCGGCTTTCGCCGCCTTGTCGATCATCTGCTTTACAGCTTCTGCGCTCATCGGGTTCTAGCTCCGAATGTGCCGTCCCTTGATGCCGGCGGGACAGCGAGGCCGGTACGGGCCTAATCCTTCCGACAGAGCAGGCGCGCGAGGCGCACCAAGATTGAGGGGCGTTCCGGCGCCGGTTCGTCACGGCGTCCGAGGTCAATAGGATAGCCGACCCACCCGCCGTTCGGCAGTTCCGAGTAGGCGTAGCTATCGCGCATCAGCGATCGGTCATTGATGAGGTGCATCGGGCCTAATTCTCCTCCAGAACTTCGCCGAGCCGGAAGTTCATTCTCAGCGTCCCTTTGCGGGCCTGCTCGGTGATCTCCTCGAAGGCGATTGCCGCCTCGTAGGGCGTCTTATACCGAGCGGTCAGTCGCACGGAATTGTCGGGCATCAACTCGATCTCAAGGTCTTTCGTGCCACTGAATTTAGCCACCGGGGTGATCCTTTAAGCTGCTGCGACCCAAACGAAGCCGGCGATGCAAGCCAACATCACAGTCCACCACGGGACCGTCCCGGTGATGTGGATGAGGCCGAAGATCAAGCCGAGAGAAACCGCGCCGAGCGCGATAACTAAGGCCCAAAGAACCTGTATCCGTGCTGCCATCGGGCCTAGTCTGCGCTCTGCGCAGCCTCCTGTGTCGGACGCTCCGCCATGGCGCGGCGGCGCCGCTCCTCGTGAAGCATCGAGATAAGCTTCGGAATGTCGTCGAGCGATGCGGTCAGAACCATGTCGGTGTCGTTCTCGCGATCAACGGGAACGCGCATCCTCCACTCGGCGGAACCGTCGCAAAGCCTGGCGACCATGCTGCGTGCTTTGCGATAGCGGTTCTCGATCTCGATTACGTCGTGCATTGCGGCCTTTTACTCCTCGATTGTGCCGTCGCCGTTGCAGTCCGGGCACTCGGCCACGGAAGCCTCCTCGGCGGCGAGGTTGACGGGGTCGAGATACTGCTCCCAATCGAGGACAATTTCGCCGTTGCCGCAGCAGCGTTCGCATGTCTCTGGCATCGGGCCTAGCCTGTTATCTCGGCCAGCGCCTTTTCGCCAGCCTCGGTGATGACGTAGCAGACGTGCGGCGGCATGGCTGTGATCCCCGCCTTGACGATGAGGCCTCGCTTAGCCAGCCGTTCAGCGCGACCGGCAAATCCGTTCCACGGACGCCAGCCGCCGTGCGTCGCCTTGATGGCGCGCAGCATCTCGATTTCAGCCTTTTCGGTTGCGTCGAGCATCGGGCGTCTCCTGATCTATGTGCCAGTATTTAAAACAGGCCCCGGCACCGGCCCGCATTCTCTTTATAAACAAGCCACCTTGACTTGTCAAGAAGTGTCGCGTAGATTATCTGATAATGGTGGACAAGCCCGATTTTCGCGACCTGATAGTGGACTGCAAAGCCTGCCGCGCAAAGCTACAGGCGGAGTTCCTAGACGGCTCGACGTACACAGACTTTGAACCCCTCCTGCGCTCTGTGCGGAAGGGGAACATCGTGCGCGTCTATCGCCCGTTCCTGCTCGGGGGCGGCAAAGGCAGCACCCACAAGCAGCGGAAGGTGTGGGCGGAGCGCGCCGACGCCATCAAGTGCAAGGGCGGCAAGCTGGCGTCGATAGACCCGCCGCTGACGGGCGCAAAGCTCGCCATGTTCGCCTCGGTCGAGATTTCCAACGTGGCGCGCGGGAAGGCAGGCAAGACCAAGAAAGGCAAGCCTCCGAAGGAGTACACGCCGGAACAATGGGCGGTCATCCGCAAGCACTGGCCGCGCCGTCATGGCGTCAAAATCCGTGAGGCAGTCGAGACGATCAACAAAGCTATTGCCCCGCGCAAAGTGTCGGCGGCATGGCTATATGCGAACGTTAAATAGGAGCAATGGCGATGCGCAAGGCGCTTGAAAGCATTCTTTTTGTGTCTGAGGATGAACTGTCTCGCGCGCTGGCGGACACGATCCTGTCGCCCGACGAGTCATTCGACGCGCAGGCCGCGAAACTCATGGCTGCAATCCGCATGAACAAGGGCAAACCAGCGCCTTGTCCGAGAATGCAGTTGGATTCATAGGAGGCCGTCGTGCTGCTCAGCCGGAAAGAAAATTACGAGTGCGACCTGTGCGGCGACCAACGCGAAAATCCGCAGGGCTGGTCAACGCTTGCACCAATGATCGGTGACACGCGAACAGATTTTCGATCCGGCGTTAAACACGTATGCGCCAAATGTGCCGCCGACATTCAGAAGAAGATCGGAAAATAAAGGAGCATGACCGTGGACGCGAAGCAAAAGGCCGAGATCGGCTTGGACGTGCTCGACGCGCTTGCGGACACATGGGCCGAGGCGGTTGATCTCACGTCCATGATTAAGAACGTCACCAGCCCAATGAACTTGACCAGGAGCGCGCCAGACGATGTGCGCGAAAAGTTCAAGGCTCGGATGGAGGCGCAGGTTAGCGCCATCGTCCTGCAAGCCTTCATCGAGGGCGCGATGCGCGGCGTCGATCTTGTGAATGATGAAATTAAGCAGATGCGAGCGGACGGCGTTGACCTCAATCTTCCGCAACCAAACCTGTAGAAAGACGAGCATGGCCGTGGCTGAGACGCAGGAAGCGAAAGAGGCGCGATGGAAGCGCGAGGACGAAAACACCCGCGTCGGGATGCGGAGCGGCAACCCGCTCGCCTCCCTCTGCTTCCATTGCTACGGCCGGCATTGGGCGCCGACAGGCGACGAGTGCCCGCGTCCCAAATATGAACGCGAGTCAAAATAGGAAACCAAAGTGAGGAGCCGAATCGTGGCTTACGAAAACCTCACCGACGACGAACTCCGCAAGCTGGAAGAACAACTCTATGATGCGGAGCATGACGGTGCCGATACGTGGTTCGAGCGAGATCAGGTTTTGTGGGAAATGAACAGGCGCGGGATGATGGATCGTCCACAACCCGCCGCAAAGTAAAGGAGCGACCCATGCCTAAAGGTCCAATCGCAGAGTGCCCCCGTTGCGATGAGGGGGATGAGCGATCCATCGGCCGAAATCGTTGTGGCCTGTGCGAGTGTGAGTTCTTTGTCGCCCGCGACGGCAAAGTGACGGTTGCTCAATTCCCGGTTAGCGGTCCCGCGTTGTCGGAGGCCGCGATCTCAAGGATGTGCGGCGGCGCATTGAAGAAATAGGAGGAGCATGGCCGTGACCGACAATTTACAATGGTTGGCGATTGGGGTTGTCGCGCTAATCGCGCTTCATGCGGCATTAAGAACGTATTAAAGGAGCGGCCTTGGCTCATTCCCCTTCCTCCGAGTTCACGGCTTGCTGCTGATGAGCCGCCAGCAATTCGTCGCGCTTGGCTGCCTGGCGATATTATCGATGCCGTACCCAATACAAACCATTGAAAATAAAGCGGAAATGTTCCCGCACAACCGACGCAACCGCTGGGTGAGCGTGCCCGTCGGTAGTGCCATCTAGCCTCCATCAGCGCATTAGTTTTGCACACTCAATGCTTTTCGGTAGACACTGAGAGGGTAACATGGCAGATTTAGATGTGATGAAAAAGCCGCCTTCCAGATCAGACATGGTAATGGCCGAAATGGACACGCCCCGCGTGTTCACGACCATTCGGCGGCTGCTCGGCGAGAACCATCTCGAAAGGCAAGAACTGCTGGATTTGCTGAAGATCGCGGAACGGCGTCATGGCAAGCCTGCGCAGCCAATCTTGGTTGAGTCCGAACAGAGTGATTCTGCGCCGCCCGAATCCGCATATGAGCCGCGTGGCTTTGACGGCAGCGTGGCCGGGCTTGTCGCGGTGTACCGGAGCCACAAAGATTCGGCCTTCGCTAAGGTCCGATACAGCACCCAGCGACATTACAACGTTCTTCTTGACCGGGTAATTGAGGATTGCGGCAAGGTATTACTGCCGGACCTGAATGCCCAAGCCTTCGACGCGCAGTACAAAGCGTGGATCGAAGGCGGCAAGACCGCCATGGCGCACAGTCTCATGGCAATGTTCCGAAGCCTGTTGACCTTCGGTGTCATCGTTTTGGATGACGCTGAGTGCAGGCGACTGTCGGTCATTCTCAGCAACATGCGCTTCAAGCTTCCGAGACGGCGAGATGAAAGGCTTACCATAGAGCAGGTCCGGGAAATTCGGAATAAAGCGCACGAACTCGGCCGTCATTCGATCGCCTTAGCACAAGCTTTCCAGTCTGATTTGAAGGTGAAACAAAAGGAAATCCTTGGCGAATGGGTCCCCTTATCTGAGCCTGATCCGTCCGACGTTGTGCACGACGGAATGAAATGGATACGCGGCATCAGATGGGAAAGTGTCGATGCAAACTTCATTTTGCGCCACACGACTGTGAGGCCCCCCAAGAGCATCGAGGTCGATCTAAAACAGCACAGTATGATTGTGCAGGAGTTGACGCGCGAGAACTGGACGCTGGATCGCAATAAGTTTCCCGCAAGCGGCCCGATCATCGTCAGTGAGTTCACTAAGAGGCCGTGGATCACAAATGAATACCGCCGGATTTGGCGCAAGATCGCCACGGCCGTGGGCGTGCCGAAAGAGGTCCGCAATGCGGATAGCCGGATCGGCTCTGTCGAAACAGAGGATGAGGACACGGATGCGCAAGAGGCGCACCACAGAGCTTCCTGAGGCCTGCTAGCGGGTCTTTGGAGGGGAGCCCCCTGGCGGCGGTGCTGCCGTTCGCCAGGGGGAGAACTGAAGCCCAGCCCGATCCGCCCGCTGGTAGGGGCGATTAATCGGGTCAATTCCAACCCCGCTCGTACAGGGGCTCGGAAACCGCCCTCGGTGCTGCCAGCGCCGGGGGCGGTGCTTTTTATAGCACGTCTAAGTCCCTGTTTCAATGGAGTGAATCAGGATTCGCAAAAAAGCACTTGACGTACCCATATAGACGGATACTATTGATCCCACGAAGGGATTTGGCGCTATGGCAAACTCTGTACTTGACGCAAAGCACTTTCACGACGAACACGCCGCCTACGAATATCTTGAGGCGCGCATCTGGCCGAACGGCCCGGTCTGCCCGCATTGCGGTGGCGTGGAGCGCATCGGGAAGCTTCAGGGCAAGAGCACCCGCGTCGGCGTTTACAAGTGCTACCAGTGCCGCAAGCCTTTCAGGGCGACCGTTGGCACCGTGTTTGAGGCGAGCCACGTGCCGCTTCGCCTATGGCTTCAGGCGGTGCACCTGATGGCGTGCAGCAAAAAGGGCATCAGCGCCAATCAGCTTCACCGCATCCTTGGCGTCACCCTCAAGACCGCTTGGTTCATGGCGCACCGTGTCCGTGAGGCAATGCGGACCCTCGGGCTTGAACCGATGGGCGGCGACGGCAAAATTGTTGAGGTGGACGAAACCCTCTTCGGATTTCAGGACGGCGCGAACGCGAAAACCCAGCGTTGGGCCGGTCAGTTTCGGAACGTGGTTTTGACCCTTGTAGAGCGCGGCGGATCAGCCCGTAGCAGGCACGTTGACGGCACCACTGCCGGTCAGCTTGTCCCGATCATGCGTGCCAACATTCAGCGCGAGACCAAGCTGATGACCGATCAGGCGAGTTGGTATCGGGGCGTTGGCAAGGACTTTGCCAGCCATGAAACCGTTGACCACAGCAAGGACGAATATGTGCGCGGTGAGGTTTCGACCAACACCGTTGAGGGGTACTATTCGATCTTCAAGCGCGGGATGAAGGGCGTGTATCAGCATTGCGCCGAAAAGCATTTGCATCGCTATCTGGCGGAGTTCGATTTCCGCTACAGCAACCGCATCGCCTTGGGGATTGATGACACCGCCCGCGCGGATCGCGCGCTAAAGGGTATCGTCGGGAAGCGCCTGACCTATCGAACGACTAACCACTGAGCGGCCCTATGGGAAAAGCAGGCGAAAAGCAAAAGCGCCGACCGAAGATTAAAGACAGCAAACAATCCGAGCGGTTCAAGGAAGCCGCTCGGGAGCTTGGCGCGGATAAATCTAATGATGCTTTTGATCGTGTAGTAAAGGAAATGGTGAAGGCTGACCGTAAGAAGGAGGATGGGCGTTAGCTACCGTTTGGGCCGAAGCACAACTATGGCGTAGATGAACCCCATCATCCCGGCAAAAAACAGAAATGGCCTTGTGTCCCCGAACGCGGCGAGGGTTGCCTTATTGCATAAGGCCGACAACAGCATCGCGGACGTACAGAACGTAACGGAGTCCGTGATTCTCTGAATGAGAAGAGTTTCGAGTTTGGCAAAATCGGTAGCGAGGACTTGCCAAATTCCGACTACGGCCATGTAGCCCAAGGCTAGCACGGCCATAGTGAAATAGACGCCCTCTTCAGTGTTTGGAAGTATGCCAGCGAATGAGTGCAGCACAGCCCGCCCCGACAACGGCCCCAACTAGTGCTGCGACGACCTGGTGATCTTCCGAGAAATTCGCCCCCAGTAAATGGTACACTGCGCCGACCATGATAATGCCGAGCAGCCCAAAACTGGCCGCGCCCTTTATGAAAAGGCGCAGCGGCGACTTCCCGCCGGCGATAACATCGCGATGATGAGTCACGACGCTCATGGGAGCGATCCTCTACTCGACAATGAGGGACGGGGCGTTAACGCTCCGTTTCGACCCGAGTTCCGGCGACGCAGTGGGCGGACTGTGCCCAGCGTCGCCCAGATTTGCAAGGGTTAGCTGTAATTCGCTAATGCATGTAGTTATTGATTTGAAGCAAAACTAGGGCCGCTTCCAGGGGGGTATCGTGGAAGACCGCCATATGAAGCTGATCGGCGCCGCGATTGGGGGCGCGATCTGTGTGGTAATTTACGGTGCTCTCAGGCTGCCCTCATGGCCGGAGGTAGCCTTGGCCTTCGCCTTCTTTACAGGCGCTCTATATATCAACTTTTCTATGTATTAGGGGACGGGTACGGGAAAGACAACATCGCCGGCTGCCTGCTGTGGGTGCTTTACTGGCATCTCACGGAGGAGCGCCATAAGCCTCTCGTTCTCTGCCGTCAGGCGCCCCCGCTCGATCACAAGCGCCTCGATCTTGCGCAGTAGCTCCAACTCACGAGCCGAGCCATCTGCCGTCAGGCGCTCGATCTCGGCATCCTTAACTGCGATCCGATCTTTCAGGCACTCAATGTCGCCGTCTTTTGAAACGATCTCGCCGATCAGTGCGGAATTGTTGTTCATGTGCCTTAACTTCCGACTATTCACCATCCGGTGAGCCGCCGCCTAGCCCAAGATCACTCAGGGGCCACTCTCTCCCGAAGGTAGAGAGTAGAAAACTACGGCGGCTCGCCGCATGACGTACGACACGACAGCGTGGCCCGCTACGTGGGATGGCCGTATTTGTCCATTTGCTGAAACACGAGGCCGTTGCCGTAGTCGGCGAGCTGGTAGACACGACCCTCTCGCCGGGAGAGTTCGGCCTGCATGATCGCGACTTTGTCCCGTTCGGCGCGGCGACGGGATTCTCCAGTCACGGCGTCAAAGATGCCGCCCAATGTTTCACCTAAACTCATGACTTGCCTCTCCGCCTCCTGTTGTGCGGGATTAACACGCGCTTACTCATGTGCCGTGCGTAAACCTGACGCGACCTTCGCCCCAGGAGTTGCCGGTGTGGATCAGCGACACGTTCGGGCGCGAAATGCCGTAGAGCCGCGCGATCTCGCGTTGCGGCATTTTGCCCTTTAGCGCCCGTATCTCAGCCGCCAGTTCCTCGGTCAATTTGGTGCGCGTTTTGAAATTGCCGTGCGCAACCCGATCCAGTTGGTTGCCGGTCTTTGTCTTCCAGTCGAGATGACGCGGGTTGACGCACCCCTTATTTCCATTCCCGCATGAGTGCGCGGCTTCGTGCGAGCGGGAGGGCGCGGGACCATTCACCAGTTCGCACATGGCGCGGTGCGCGTAACAGTGCCGACCTAGGTGGCCAAAGTTCCCATAGCCGTCCACGGTGCTAAACGGCCATTTCAGGCAGTCGTCGCCAGAGTAACCGACGTGCGCGCGCAGCCATCGGATGCCTCGACCATTGCCCCTCACGTTGCTCATCTCGACCTCAATGCAGTTGGCAGCTTAACCGTGTGCCTTCACGCGAACGCGGTCGTCGGCGTCGCGGAACCTGATCTTTCCGTTCATCGTGACAGCCGAGACCCCTGGCGGGACGGTGATCGCCTCATGCGGAAGCCAAAAGGTCGGCATCCAGTCTTGGTCATGGTCATTAGCTTCGACCCACGATCCGCACTCGTACTCCTCCGACCATTGGAGCAATTTGATCCCTGTGTCGTAGAGCCAACCCCATATGAGTTTGCCCTTCGGCGCCGTCTCGATTGGTTGCCACTCCACATTGCTCTCCTATTTCCTCAGCGTTTATCTAAGTTTAAGCGTGCCCTCGTTCGCCATATTTCTGGCGGCGGGTCGCCCAGGCTCGGGCGCGAATCTCTGACATTTTCGCTGGTGCCTTGGGCGCGGGACGCTTCCGTGGCGTCCGCAGCTCGGGGCCATCATCAAGGCCGGTGTTGTCGGCGCGACGGTCATTGCCGCACGGGAAATCGACCACATTGCCGTTCCCTAAATCTAGGAACTGCGGGTGGTCTCCGTCGCAGATTGGGCACCGATCCATCTTCGACCTCAATGTTAATCGTGGTTTAAGCGTCAGCACGAGCTGCAATAGAGGAAGCGGCCCGCATGGGTCAGCTGCCATCCGGTCACGGTCATCGTGCCGAGCCTATCGACGCCAAAATTTCGCTCCATCGGCTCGACCAATCCCTCTTCGTGCAGCACCGCATAAATCTTCGCTGTCGACTGGTAGGGGAGACGCCCTTCGATCTCAGCCGCGAACACGCGCTCTAGGGCCTGGATGGTCTTCTTGCCGCTCATTTCCCGCTCCTTCGCGTTCGCGTCTCGTTCACTTTGGGTTCCGTGACTGAATAACACCTGTGCTTTCAAGCACTTAAAGTTGTCCGAACATGAATGAGCCAACTAGACATTTCAATCGCTTACGATGGTCATTCAGTCAGTGTTCAGTCATCGCTATTCGTGATGCGTTCTTTCGCTCTATGTTCGCGGCTTGTTCAGGCGATGAGTTTGCCTGCGCTGAAGCACGTCGGCGGTCTTTTCCTCGGCGCCGCGGGCGTACCGCTGCGTCATCGAAATGTCGGAGTGTGTCGCCGCCTGCTTGATGCTTTCGAGCGGGGCGCCGGCCTCGGTCGCCTCGGTGATCGCACCGGCCCTGCTATCCATGTTGCGGACGCCATTCGGCACGCCAACGGCTGTTGCGTATATGCGCCAGAAGCGGCGGAACTCGTTTGTGACCCACGGCGCACCGCGCCCCTCACAGACGATGATCGGGCCGCTCGCCGGCAGGTTGGCGCGGATACCGCCCCATCCGGGGAATGCCAGGTCGAACTCCTCGATCACCATTGAGGCCGCGCGGAGGTTGACCGTGATTTCCTTCTGCCGCTTGCTGGTGACGTGCTTGACGGTCAGGTTGTTGTCGATCTCCTCCCAGCGCAGGCCGCGCAGCCACTTGGAGTTGGCCCAGATCACATCGCTGATGCCGGGCTCGTTGACGGGTATCCATTCCCCGAGCACATCCTTTTGGCGCAGCATCAACTCGAATTGGAGCGCCTGGGCGAGAGCTATCGACGGCTTGCCCTGTCTGTGCGCCTCGGCGCGGATCGCGATAGCGTTCTGAGCGGTGAGGGTAGTGACCCTCGCCTTACCCATCGGGAAGCGCATGTCGTGCAAGGTCATCCTGACCTCCCGGCACTCCTTGTCCTCAAGGATCGTCGCGCCAAACGTCAGCAGCGTGCGGAGCATCCCGACGCAGGCGTGCCCCATCGGGATTTTGCCCGACTGTTCAAAGCCGCCATGCCAGCGCCGCAGCTCGCGCCCTGTGATTTCCCGGATCATGTAGGAGCCAAGGTCTTTCGCGAGCCGGCGGCAGAGCGTGTCGTAGTAGACCCGCGTCTGATAGCGCAGCTTCCGGTAAGGCGAGTCCTTGTCCTTTTGATAGGCGTCGATCAGCCCCCCGATGGTCTTGTCGAAGCCCATTTCCTGCGGGATGCCGCCACGGCCCCAGATCAGCATGTTGCGCTGGAGGGTCTCGCAGTCGGCTTGGATTTTCGGGATGTCGTCCTCGGCCGGCCATTCCCCGATCCAGAGCCGGCGGCTCTTGGGCTCGTAGCCGCGCAAGGATAGGTCCGTGCGGCACTGCCAACGGGCTTCCCATCCTTTCGAGCACTTACGCCAAGCTAGGCCGGGCGTGTTTTCGATCTGGGGGCGCTTATCGGCCATTGGTCGCCTCGATGTCTTCAATCGTGATTTTCTTGGCGACCAGGAGGCGCAGCAGAATTGCGACCGTGCCCGAGACGCCGCTTTTAGCCCAACGCCGGGAGGTTACGTCATTGACGCCGAACAGACGCGCCGCCCCCACTTGGGATAGCCCTAGCTTGGCGAGAGCGGCGCGGTATTGGTTGGCGGTCATTTGTGGTCACGGTCCCATGCGCGCAGCAGCAACTTTGTCATGTCGTCCACCACGCGGTTCGTCTGTGGGCTATAGGCGTGCAGCGCGTCGATGCAGTCCAACCGACTTGCTGTGTCGGCCAGGGCCTCATTGACCATCCGCGACACGCGCATGAACTCAGGGTGCTCGGTGAAAGCCACTTTCGCCATCTTGTCTCTCCATCGCCGGGCATCATTGCCCTTGCTGATGACGCTAACCTAGTGCATTTTGTCTGCTAGTGCAATATGCTACGTTATCACGAAATGTTACAATCCACGGGTTATGCACTGCGGCGCTCAAACCGGGCCGTTTTGGGCTGCAAAACCTCGTTGGTCATTCGCCAGTATTCTATCACGGCGGGCCAGTAGCGCCGGTTCCCGTATAGGGGGTTCTTCCGGGGGAAGCCGCTCAGCCGGTCATCGTCAAGGGCATTGATCGCGCGGCGCATGTCGTTTTCCGGCACGCCCGATGCCTTTATCAGTTGTTCGTCGGTGACCCAGAGCGGCATGTCGTTCATGGTGCTTCGTTCTTAGGAAATAAGCATTGTGGTCACGCGCTTGGCGTCAGCACGTCCTTCACATCATGGGTCGCTGCGTCGCCGGTCGCCTTCCAGAAACACGCTTCAGCGCATGTCGCCCATTTGATGGCCTTCACCGGGTCGTCGTTGTCGATGACCAGCGTGGGCACGAGCGCGGCAAGCTGCTCTCCAAGGGAGCGCCACATAGTTGAAACCTTCTCACCTGCGTCGAATGAGTCCATTTCACGCTCTCCGTCCTGTAAAATATTAGTTAGGAATATGCCAAGCACTCACCAGCCCATGCTGCGGTCGAGTTCTTCGTGTGCTTCCTCACGCTCGGCGCGGTGCGCTTCCTGCTCCTCTCGCAAGCACTCGGACTTCCCGCAGGTGTCCATGCGGTCGTAATGGCGGTTCTCGATCACGCCCATCGACTCGCCGCAACACCAACAGAACCTTTCCTTCGCGCTCATTTCACTTCTCCGTTTTGTAAAATGTTGATTTAGGACTAAGCGTTAGATCGCGTTTCGCGGCCTCAACACCATCGAACGTCGAAATGAGAATGGGGTGAGTTTGCCGGATCACAGCGCGCTTCAACCGCGCCGCCATGTGCTCGCGCTGAAATAGACGGTAGCTTCCGGCCATGTCCTCGACGATCAGATCGGCGGCTTCCTCTGCGAACCGGTGGGCGATGTGCCAGATTTCATTCGAGCACTTCTCGCCGCGCAAGTAACTACGGCCGCATTCGCACTTTATCCAGCATTCGCACGTACCGGCGTCGGCCCAACAGGCTGAGCACTTCCATTTCACGCCTGCAAAAAGATGGTCCATAGCGCTCATGGTTTTCGTCTCGTATCCGCTGCGCTCACTCGGGCGACCAGTGATCCTTCGGGATCGCCTTAGCCAACTCGATGATGCGGGTTGCCCATTCGATGACATCGCTCTTGCGGTTGGTGCCGATGCCAAGATTGACGCGAGCGAGAGAGTCCGCGTGATTGCGGATCAGGGCGAACTTTTCACTGACGGTAAGCTGCTTCATGGTCTTTCTCCTGATGGTTGTTCAACCATTAAGCGTGCGCTCGTGTGGACCGGGACGCTCGGGCGACTTTCGCCGCCCGGCATCCACAGCCCTCGCGGAGCGTCAGCTCTCCGCAAACATGATGATATCCTTCGGGACGCCACGCTTCGCCGCGCTGGCGACGTTCAACTGCGTCTTGATCGTGCGCAGGATTTCGCGCGCCTGGGTGGCGACGGCATCGGCGCGGTTCGCCTGCATTTGGTTCGTTCGCACGTCATTGAGGGTTTCCCAAAGAACGTCGCGGAGGGCGCTAGCCTTGAGAGGCCCGATGACCGTAACTTCTTGGGCCTGTACCTTCGACGCGAGCGCGCGTTTGTTTTTTGTTGAGCGTTTGGTTTTGCTGACGGATTTCATAGTCCGAACTCCTCGTTTTGATCTCTCTGGTTAAGTCCAAGAACAGCATGTAGGCATCAGCGGCGGGGCCATATTCGCTAGCCCTTAGTTGACGGTCGTACTCACGTTTCCAACACTTGTACTCAGGGCGCCGGCAGTACTCGACGTGCTTCGGCATCCTTTTCTTGCGCTCTATGGCGGCCTTCGCCGGGTCATAGGTGCGGACGAAATGGGCGTGCTTCTTTGCCTTGATCGTCGTCAAATTCCGTTCCCGATACGCCATGTCGTAGAGGCGCTTTTCCTCTTTCTTCTGCACCGTGGTCTTGTTCTTCCGGCGCGCTAGTCCCGAGCATTCCCGGCTGCAAAAGAGCCGCAGCCCGGCCTCGCGGGAGCGATTGACGGCACCCGAAGGCTTGTTAGTCATCTTGCGGCAGTGTGCGCAGCGGAATTTCATGGTGATTAACTGGCTGTTATGCACGCGCACTGAGCATTTCGCGCGCCCACGCCTTGAACTCGCTGACGTTTTGTTCCGATATGCCAATTTCTCTATTGCGGTGTTCTTCCGCCATTTCGTGAAACAGGTTATCGAGGTCCGCGTCCGTCATTCCGTCCTCAAGATCGGACTCAAGAATATAGAACGTCTGCGGTCTGCTCTTGCCGACATATCCATCCTCAAGCTCGTATCGGCACTCAAAGTCGTTTTTGGCCATGTCCGTCTCCTCAGCGTTCAACTCAGGTTAAGCGTGTGTCTTGGCTAGCATCTCGCGCCAAAGCTTGAGACCATCTGGCGTATGAACCGCTCGATATTGCTGGCCAGATTTTCCCTGGGCGAGGCCGCGCCGGTAGAGCGACTGCGCGCGCTTCAACTCGTCGCCGGGTGGCAAACTCAGACCGCCACCGTTCGTCCGGCATATGCGGTCAAGTAGTTCCCATTGCAGATGTGTGAGCGGCTTCATGGCTTATCTCAAGACAACTCTGCGCTCAGTATTCGATCCAGTGCTTGGGCTTCTCGCGGCGGTTGCCATAGCTGTCGCAGCCCATCATTGCGTCAAGCGACCCGTTCGACTCGCGGTTTCCCAGATACTCGTGCTTGCGTTTCGGCACGAGGCGCTGACCGCCTTCGGGATCGCCGGTCGTCACCAAGTCCTCGCGAACAACGTCGTCTTCACGGACGCGAGAGAGGTAGCCGTTGAGCCTGGCGACCTCCATTTCGGAATTGTGGAGTCGCTTCTTCAGGTCCGCGAACTGCTCGCGCGTCGCCGTCACCTGCTTCTCGCGTTCCTCGGCCAGCCCGCGCCACTTGCGGCCACTCTCGTAATTGCTGTCTGAGAGCGCCTGCAATTCCGCAACCTTCACCTCAAGCGCCTTGATCGTCGGCCTAGCCATTAGTTTCCCCTGTATCCATCATTGATCCGCAGACAACATTTCATCCCGCCATCAGCACGCTAGGGCGCGACTGAATGGCTGCTGTGACTACCTGGAACCCTAGTTCGTGGTTGCCCGTGCATGACCAAAGGCGAAGCGCGTACAGGATCGGGTCGATGCCGTATCGCTTCCAGAACTTGCGCTCGTCGCCGGTCTTGTGCTGCTCGTCGTGGTGCGTCTGGCACATCGGTAAAGTCCAATAGTCGTCTGCTTTGGCTCCGACGCCGGCATTGACCTTGACCACGCGGGCGTCACTGAAACGGATGTGCGCGGCTTGGGACTCGATCTCGTTGCCGCACACGATGCAGGGCAGGGACCGGATAAAGTCTAGGTGCGCGTCTAGTTTCTGGCGTGGTACGCGCTGCATTATGCCGCCGTCGCTTCGTCACCGAACACGACACCATGACGCGCGCCAAACTCGTGCATCAGTTCGATCATGTCCGACATTTCCTGCTTGGATAGGTCGGAGGACGAGCGCCCGATGCTGACAAACCCGGTCCCGTCTAGGTTTGGGATGGCTTGCGTCTCGCGCTTGAGCGCATCGAGAAACAAAATCTTGTAGTCATCTGGTCGAAGCTTCTGGCCGTGCCACGGAACTTGCATGGCAATGTCCGTCAGGCTCGCCCACATCTTTGAATTTTGATCCAGCGACCGGCGCTCTGCCTTCACCTCCACACGCGCGCCATCCGGTGCCGCAGCGATGGTGTTCACCGCGCGGATACGGTCGGCTTTCGTGTGGAGGATGAAGTAGTAGCGGCTCATGTGCTTCTCATGCTGCTCCAGGCTTTGCGCCGACCGAAACTGTCTGCCACATTGGCAAGCGAATTTCGGTCGGCACTCGCTCATGGCGAAAGGCGCTGCTCATGCTTGCGCCAGATGCCCATGCATTCCTCTTGATCTGGCGGAAACATAGTGTCGGTACGTGGCGCGATGTTATCGTTCCAGAAACTCTCCAATTCGTCGAACGCGGTGAACTCCGCGCACTTCGTTTCGAGCCACGCCATAAAATTTGATGGTGACAGTTCCTCATTGGTCGGCCCGATTGGCTTCATTTCGGGCGGCGGCGGCGGCTCGTCGCGCGGAGTTACGTCGCGCATCTCCATGCGCTCCGCCTCGTCCGGATCGATGATGCCGGCAAATCCGAATGCATAGCGGGCGCACTGTATCAACGCCTTGTGGCGCAGCATCCGGCGCGGATACTGCTTCCACGGGTCCGTGCTGCGCAGGCACTCCGCAAGGTACTCCGTGACCACGATTGGCTTTTCACGATCCTTGCGCCAAATCCGGCAGGTAATTGCAGTAACCTTCCCGTCATCAATGTGATCGTCAAATTCGATCCCGTTCAATGCGGGATGTGAATTGACGAGATTGCACCAGCCATCAATGCCGACGATTGGCTGGATTCCGCCGCTCCGAGTGGGAAAAGCGTAGATTTCTTTGGTGATCGGGTTGAGGTCGTATTCCTTGGCGACCAACAAAAAAGCCGCAAATTGTTCCTTGGAGCAATTGTTCGGAACGACCGTGGCGCGCAACGTCTGCTCGAAAGCGGTCGGCTCCATTCCAAACCGTTCCGACATATCGATAAGAACAGAGCGGCCCTGCGGTCTAGTGATTGTGGCGACTGCGGTGTTCATGGTGTGCTCACGCTGCCTGTTTGTCTTTTTCGACGGTCACGCCGGCAGGGACGGTCCCGGCCTTTACTTCAGATTCCGCGAATTTCTGGATCACCTCATTGATCGCTGAAATGAAGTCGATCCGATCCTTGAAGTACCCGTAAGCCTCGGCGCGGTTGGTGATGACGACCTTGTTCGCACTGCGAAGGGCAATTGATCGCCCTCGCGTCCCGACCTTTACGGAAGTCGCCGCTACTTCGTTGGCATTGGTTTCGGCCTGATCGGCCACGGCCTTGGCTTGGTCCGCGCGATGTTGCGCAGCGGCGGCCGCCTCCATGTCGCCTTTGCGGGCCGCTTCTTCCGCAATACGACGCGCCTCGGCTTCCTTGGCTTCGGCTTCACGACGAGCCTTCTCGGCGGCCTCGCGCGCCTCGCGCTCTGCCTTTTCCTTGGCGGCCTGCTGCGCAACGAGGAACGGAGTGATGACGGCCGATTTGATGCGCTTGTAAATATCAGCGGCAGTCGTCAGCGGTCGCCACTTGTCGTCAACCTCACGACCGGCCTTGAGGTGCGGTGCCTTCTCAGCCTCGCGCGCCTTGTCAGCCTTGGCATGAAGCTGCCCTAAGCGGTTTGCCAAGTCGGCGGCTCGGTCAGCATCAGTCTGCGTCTGAGCCGCGCCCTTGGCGATCAGGGCAGCAGCTTCGCGCGCCAAGTCCTCGATATCGTCGCGGATGGCCTCAAGGGAATTGTCGTCCGGAGCGCGGTTACTCAGCGTCACGGCCTCGTGCTGGTCTGGCCAGTGGCCGCCGCCGATGATGTCCTTGTATTGCTCGTGGGTGATCGGGTGTTGTGCGGCCCAGGTCCAGCGATCCATTGCTGTCTGTTCGCTTACGTCCTTGGTGCCGATGCGACAGCGAATTGCGCCGTCCTTGTACCAATAGGCAACGGGCTGATCCGGCGACCCCTTGTAGCCCTTGAGGCGGTAGAAACCAGCTTGGGGCTCGCCGTCGAGGATTTGGATTTTCTCGCCGGCAAGGCGGCGCTGCCAGAACGAATATTGCTCGCGATCTTCACTCATGCCCGCTCTCCATATACTAAGGTACATTTGTCCAAATCGTCATCCATCAGGCGCAGCTTTGCCCTTGTCGAGACTTCCTGAATGCGGTCTGCACTTGACCGCATGATCGCGAGAGCAAGGTCTAGCGGCATTGCCCGTCCCTGTTCCGTCATGTTCACGGCGTGGATGAGTGCCGTTCGCATCAACTCGAATTGGTCCGTGATGCGGAGCAAATCGGTTGCGATGCTGTAATAGGTGTCGCCAGCGGCAGAGGAGGGGGGACTTCCCGCCGCTGGCGACTTCATCGCGGTGCCTGTGCGCGCGATGAAATTCATATGTCCTTCTTCGCCAGCATGTAGATGCCAACGATGATGAGGCCCGCGACCGATAGAGCGATGATGACTATGGCTGCGGTAATCACGGTGTTGCGATCCAGTACGCGAGGACAATCGCGAAGATGCCGCAGAATGCGATGGCCTCGATGGCGAGGGCATTGAGCGTTCCGGCGAATACGGCAGGATCGTCTTCGGGGCGGTTCATCACGCTTTCTCCAATTCCAGATCGAGGCTGCTCGGCTTGTTGCGGCGGAAGCAGCCGTCCGCAGCCCATGTCGTGATTTCGCCGTCAAGTAGGCCGATGATGCTGTCGCCGTTGGCGTCGGGCTGAGGCAGTACAGCGACGACTTGAACGGGAAGGCCGCGACGGGTTTTTGCGATGGTGCCGGGGGCGATCATGCGGCCTCCTTCGCGTTCTTTCGCGCGAGCAGGGCGGCAATGGTGCGGTCATCGCGGGCGATCAGGGCGCGGCGCTCGGTGCGGGCGCGCTCGCCTTCGCGGAGCGAAGTGGCGGTGATCGAGGCTTCCAGCGATGCAGCCCAGAAATCGCGGCTTTCAATGGCCCGCTGAAGCTGCTGTTCGTCCTGCGCCGTCCAGTTGGGAAGGGTGTCGTACATGTCAGGCTCCGCGCATGATCTGCTCGGCCATGTCGGCCGCAGCGCGGAGAAGGTTGGCCTGCCCGACATTGGCGGCGCGGATGGCCTGCCACTTAGGGCCTTCGAGCTCTTGATCGGCCAGCGTCAGCATCGTCGCGCTGATGCGGCAGCATGTGGCGATCTGCTGAAGATTTGCCTTTGCGATGTGGTCCATGTCCCGCCCTCTCTCTAATCAGTGAGGGGAGACTAATCCAAGAAATTTTGATATGCAAGGGAAAAGATAAAAATAGTTTGGATAATCGCGCAATGCCTCATTTTAAGGCATTGCTTCCTACCTTTAGGTGTGTTCTGGTTCTGTTCCTAAAAGACATACGGCAGATGTTTGATTGTGGTCGATGCCGAGCGCATCATATGCGGGGCGGTATATGGATGACGAAGGCTCGTTAACCATATGAAATCAGGAACGAAGCCATGAAATCGCAAAACGACGGGTGGAGGAGACGGCAGGCTGTACAGCTCGCGGCGCAGCTTCCCGAAAGTCGAGCGGATGCCCTAGCGGTAATCGAATATGTGAAAGAGATTGCGGAGGGGCACCTATTCCCGGCTGAGTCGAGTTATCCACAGGCTGCAAAATCCCGGAAAGATCACGGGCGCGTCTTGGAACTCTGCCCCGGCCCGAGTTCGCCAAGCCGTCTGGCAAGCTCCAGCGGTAGCCCGTCCGCCTTGCCAAAATAGAGCCAATCCAAGGTCAGACCTGGTACTTTCTGCACCAGCAGGAAGGCCATTTGGTTGCTGAGAGGGAGACCCGTCTCGATGTTGTTCCATCGCTGCGGAGATACCCCCAGGAAGGCCGCAAAGGCATTGCTGGTGTCGTAATCCATGGCCTCCCGTAGCACCCTTGCGCGCTCGGCTATTGGGCTGGTTTTACGGGCGATTCCGCTCTTTGACATGGGGCGGGACGATGGCCCGGAGCGCTTGGACTTTCCATCAATCTCTTTTGGGCCTTGCAAATCCAAATAGCTTGGATTAGTTTGGCCGTATGATTGGTGAAGATCGACAAGAACTGACATCGGCGGACTCTGTTTTCGATGCCCTTGGCGGTGTCGGCGGTGTCATGGAAATCACAGGTGCTCGGTACAAAACCGTTCACATGTGGAAATCCGCGAAGTCGTTCCCTTCTGACACCTACGTTCTCATGACCTCTGCGCTGGAGCAGCGCGGGCTTACCGCCGTTCCCGATTTGTGGGGAATGAGACAGCCGTCGAGGGCGTCCGCATGAGCGCGCCGGACCTCTTTGCCTACGCCGAGAGCAAGCCAAACTACCGCGCCTCGGACCCGATCACCTCACGCGATGCCGGGCGCAGCGCGCGCGACTTTAGCGCCGCCCATCACCAAGCCATTCTCGCGGTTCTCCGCCGCGCCGGCAGGCCGATGGCCCCGGAAGAAATCTCTGACGCTTTGAACTTCCAGTATGCGCGCGGCTTCGTTTCCGTCGCGCTCGACACGGTTCAGGTGTGCAAGCGCGTTGCATCGCTCATTGAAGGCGATGCCGTAGAGCGCACCGCCGAGCAGCATACAAATCGAAGCGGGCGCAAAGCGTTTCGCATACGCATCAAACGACAACCTGATGAGGCGGCATCCGCCATTGGATAGCCGCGCGGATTCGTGCTGGCCCGAAGTCGTCCGGCAAGACGATCAGGGCCGATAGATCAACTACCGGGGCTGTATCCCGGCGCAGGATAAGGGCAAGCGCCTCGGCAGAAAGCTGAGGCAAATCGGTCAGTAAAGGTCGCACCTCGTCCATAGCAGGAAGCTAGGACAGGAGTGTTCCATGAGTGCGGAAAAGGTTTCCGGTGTGGTTATGCGTGAATTGGTAGCTGCTGTGGCAGGCCCGATCCTGCCGAGTGACAACCGGGAGAGCTGGCTAAGGCGTGCAGCCCGAAATGCGGGCGCATCCTATCGGCAGGCTAAGGCGTTGTTCTATGGCGAAATCGATGACCCGCATCACCGTACAGTTTCGCTCTTTCGAGAGGCCGCCGGTCGCCATGAAGTCCGCAATCTCGCCGCGCAATTTGAAAGCATCGCTCGTGGCATTAACGCGAGGGACGCGGATTTTTACAGCAATCATGCTTCTGCATTTCTCGAAGTTGCTCGCGTATTGCGCGGTTTGGATAGCGCCAGAACTGAAGGGGTAAGGGGATCATGCGAACTGAATACAGCGAAACAGAGATCGGGGATATCAGACGATTAGTCGCCGCTGATCTGACCTACGCGGAGATTGCCGAACGGTTTCCGCATCGCACGCACAAATCAGTTTCGATGCAAATCCAACGCATGGGGTTGACGGCGAAGCTGTCCAATCGCCCCGAAAACAGGTCGGAGCGGGATTATTTGCGCCGCCTGTTACGCGAGACGGCCAATGAGTCACCCAACAAAAACGTCGAGCATGACGAAGCGTTCCAGCGCGCAGTTAAAAACGCCGTCGCGGATGGCCTTGAATTTGTAAGCGAGGGCGTCTCGACCGTTCCTTGCACTGAGAATCCAAAAATGATCCGGCCTTCGATGCCGGTTTGCTTGCGTTCGTCCGCGCTCGTGTGCCTTGAGCACGGCGACACTCGCGCTGGCGCTCACTTCTAGTAACTCACCGCGTACCCGTAAAATCTGATTCCAGGAGTGTGCCATGTCCGATGCAGGACCGGGACACAATAGCGCAACGCAGGTCGCGCGTGAGCAACTGCAAGCACTGATCGAGCGCATCGAGCGACTTGAGGAGGAGAGGAAGCAAACGGCCTCAGACATCCGCGACATCTACCAGGAGGGCAAGTCGTCTGGCTTCGACACCAAGGCCCTGCGCGCCATCGTTCGGCTGCGCAAGATGGACGTTGACCAGCGCCGGGAGCAAAGCGCCATCCTAGATACCTACATGCTCGCTCTCGGTATGGCGGACTAGCGTTTGGCAACGCCTATCGCAGACATGGTGGAGCAACTTTTGTCGGGTGGAATTCCACCGGACGCGATTGTGCTCGCCGTCCGCACAGCAGAACTTGCGATCCAGAATACCACAAGGGCTAGTGATGTGGCTGATAGCGCAGCCGCTAAGCGTAGAGCCTGGGATCGCGAACGCAAGCGGGCCAAGCGCGATGTGTTCACCGGAATTCCACCCGACAGATCGGAAAGCGTATCTCTTATAGACCTCTCCTCTAGTGGAGAGACTGTAAGTGTAAGGAAGGAAGAAAGTAAGAAAGAGTGCGAATCCACCGGAATTCCACCGGAATTCCACCCGACGCGACGACGCAAGAAAGGGCCGTTGCCGCCAGAATGGCAGCCGCCGCAGCGTGCGTACAATCTCGCCGTTTCGCTTGGCCTCCGCGCCGAGCAGATCGAGCCGCAGTTCCGCGACTATCTGGCGTCGAGCGGCAAGCAATACGCCGACTACGACGCTGGGTTTTGCAATTTCATCCGCAACGCCATCAAATTCGGAAACGGTCCCAGAAATGGAACGCCTCAAGGAAATATCGCGCCAGCCTTCGATGACCTCATTGACCGGGTTCGTGCCTTCGACGACGCACCTGGAGTTCGCAGCTCAGAGGGCGAAACTGATGTTCGGCTGCTATCGAAAGGGTGACGCGAACGATCCAGAGACATACACGGCGGCTATTACGGCCATCCTTGCCGAGTATGAGCCGGAGGTAATCCAGCGCGTCACGGACCCGCGTACGGGCATTCCGCGTAAGTCAAAATTCATGCCTAACCCGGCTGAATTGTCCGAGGCGTGCGACGAAGCCCAGGCCTATCTGACGGCCGAAAAGGTGGCGATTGAGAAGGGCTGGCACTGGAACCGCCACAAGTGGATTGAGTCGGGAGAGACCGCCTAATGCCGCGCAATTCTCAGGCTGTCTGGTCCGACCAAGAGATCGAGGCGCTCGTCCAGCTCCATGCCAAAAATGCTAGTCGCGACGAGATGCAGCATGTTTTATCCCGATCCCGAGGGTCGATTTCGTCAAAACTTGATCGTCTCGGCATTCTTTCACGTCCCAAGAGATGGGTACCCGAAGAGATCGAAGTCGTTGTTTCAATGTTTAAAAGCGGAGCATCCTATTCGGAAATAGGTCTGGCTGTAGGCAAGACCAGAGGTGCGGTTGGTGGCGTTATTGGGCGGTTGAGGGCTCGCCGTGAATTGCCTGCCTTAGACGTTAAACAGCATAAAGAACTCCAGCAAAAGCGACAGCCATTCCGCATTCCTACTGAGCGCGTCGCGCCGCGGGATACGGCTGGCCGCATGGAATACAAGCGGCTTCTCAACGCTGGGCTTGTCGAGGCTAGGGGTGCGCGGTCAACGGTTTCAAAAGAGGACAACCATACGCCTCCGGAAATGCGGAAAGCGCTTTTGGATTTGGAGCCGAATACTTGCCGTTGGCCTTACGGAGTAAGCGATTTCACATTTTGCGCGCGGCCGTGTCACGGCAGTTATTGCCAATACCACTATTACGCCAGCCGCTATGGCACCGCGCCTGCGAACTCACTTGTTTGCGAAGCAGCCGAATGATCGGTCTCACCCCCAAACAAATGAAGCTCTTTGATTTCATCCGCACGGAGATTGAGGCGACGGGTGTAGCTCCATCCCTGGAGCAGATGGCATTTGCAACAGGGTGTCAGACAAGGGGTGGGGTAGGGGCTAAGCTAATCGCGCTGGAGAGCAAGGGCTATATCCGCCGGACCCGCTACGCCCATCGCTCCATTGAGGTGTTGAGGCCGCGTATCGTAGAACTTAATCCGGAAATTCACCGGCTTACGACGCAATACGCGGTTGAACACAACATGCCATTGGAGGCTGCGGCCAACGACCTGCTGAGAGGCGTCCTGGTTCCACATGAAACCTAATACGATACATTTTGTGAACCTTGCGTGCGTTGAAATCCACGAAAGGGAAATAACATGACGATTGCGGAACGGGCACTATCAGCGATGCGCGGCGCGGAAATCCCGATGAGCTTTCCATTGGGTCGCGCATGGCATGTCGTCACGACTTCACCACGCACGGAATTCTCGGTTGAGCGCGAATTGCTCAATCTCGGCTTCGATGCCTATACGCCGAGGGCGAAGTTCCGGAAAATCCTTCGCGGACATGTCTCGCACGAAGAACGCGCACTATTCGTCGGATATGTATTCGCAATGTTTGATGTTGAGCGTGAGGAATGGTTTGGACCCATCACGGAAACGGATGGGGTGAGGGGAATTCTCTCGAATAACCAAATCCCCTGTAGGGTGTCCGCTGGTGAGATAGAACGGCTTCGACGTGCGCAGCTAGCGGGGGTATTCGATCTAACGCATCCTGGCGCTTCCTTTGCCGAAGGATCGGCTGTCAGAATCGAGGAGGGGCCATTTTCCGGGTTCATCGCAAAAGTGAAATCCGCGACGGCCAAAAAGCGCGTCAAGGTGCTGCTGGAATTTCTAGGCGGCCGAACTGAAGTCGAAATTGATCCCAGCCAGTTGTCGGCGGCATAGGTCATGCGGGATATAACTTACAAAATATTTGGCTTCTGGATAAGGCGTGAGGCCTGCCGAATGGCCGCGACCGCGATGCAAAACCATCGGGCGGAGGACGAATTGTGTCCGCGCGCTTGGTCTTTGACCGTGTTTTTCGAGAGTTATATGGTGTATGGGTCAGATTGGACAATGGAAGGGTTCGGGCCGAAAGAGCCGGTAGATTTAAAGGCGGTCGATACTCACGAACACGCGAGCGGCCAATGAGCGGTATAGAACTCGCCCAACTCTACATCTTTTCTCTCGGCGGCTTGGGGATATTTGTTATATTCTATCAGATAGTGGCTGGCATTGCCCGTCGCGAGATCAGGAAGGCAATGCGCGGGTATCTCATGGCGCGGACGATCCAGCCGAGAGACAATCGAGGGAGGTTTACGCGATGATTCACCGTTGGTTATGCCTTGTCGCGCTAGCCGATCTCATTGTCGCACCAACCAATGTGCGCGCTCATACGCTGCCTTTTTGTTCCGCCCTGCCGCCGGTTGATGGCGCGTCCGGATTGTCTATGGGGTGCCTTTTGCCGGATGGTACGGTAACGACGAGGTATATCGCTACTTTTAACACAGGAGAGACGTTCGTTAACGCCCCGATTTGGAGTGGATGTGAAGTAGGATATGAGCCTGTCATGCGGATGAATCGATTATGGACGTGCGCGAGGGACTTTAAAGACCCCACTGATTCGTCACGCCGAAGAACCAAGTGATGAAAGTATCGAAAATGTACCTTATTGCAATTCCGGGCAAATTTGACATGATCGCTTCGGCTGTTCGCATGGCTATCGACCCTCGGGCGTACATCGGCAGCTTGGCCTTCGGGCCAATGACCGTTTGAGCTGATGGCTCGCGGTTGTTTTTGCACGTTTCCAGTTTGGCGGGCACCGGCACACCCCAGAGGTTGGATTAATCCAAGCCCGGTCTGTCCCGCCAACCCCATAGCGACGCATTGAACGGTTTTTGAAAACCGGTGAAATTGGACCGTATTCTTTGAAAACAATCAAAGGTAATCAAAATGTCTCGCGGAGGTAAGCGCGAGGGCTCTGGCCGTAAGCAGGGTGCATTGACCGTCCGCACCCGGAAGGTGGCTGAGCAGGCCGCCAAAGAGGGGAAGACGCCCTTGGAAGTCATGCTCGACAACATGCGTCATTTCCAGAATGTTGCGCTGAGCGCCGAGGCCGTTATCGAAAGCCTGAGTATCGAACAAGCCGAACTTGGCGATATGACGCCAGAAGCGCAGTTCAAGAAGCTACTGGCCGAGGTGAAGAAGGCGGCTGGCTTCAGACAGATGGCCCACGAATGCGCCAGAGACGCCGCGCCTTACGTGCATCCCAAGCTTGCGGCAGTTGAGTTATCGGGCAACCCCGACAAGCCTGTTGAGCACAAGATGACGGTTGAGTTCGTCACGGCGGATAAGGACGCAACTTAACAATTGGACTCGCGTTGTCCTTTGAATAGCGGCAATCCTGCTGCTGAGATCAAAGGATAATTCCCATGCAAGTCTATGACACGCTACGTGCGGGCGGTATTTCAAGGCGAGCCTGAACTGATAGCTACTATGAGCCATCGCTATTATATTCGTTGCCATGATAATGGGCGTCTATATAGCGATGGCGCTGGTTTTTGAGATACTTTGCGAGCAGAAATGAACGATACTATAAATTTATACGCGGCATCCCAAGGCAGTCAGGCTGAATACTACGTTAATGTCTATTCTCCGATCTGTTGGGAGAGTCATATATATTGGGATGGTCGCCCAGTTGATCGGCAGATGATGGAGTTTAGAAGCGGTGTTGCCCTTAAAAATAACGGGTTGAAAACGCTCTATCGGCTAAGAGTAAAAATTAAGAAAGCTAACTAATGAGATCGGCAGGGATCATCGATTTGGTGGTTCCTGCCGGTTATTTGGGATGAATATGATCGAACGCCGCTCATTTCTCACCGGGCTTGTCAGTTTTGTGGCCGCTCCGGCGATTGTACGCATGTCGTCGCTGATGCCGATACGCGGCATGTTAATGGCATCGTTGACTGAGTATGATGGGCCGACTGTAACTAAGATTGATGTTCTGTATGGGATTTGGATTGTTTCTGAAGTCTTCAACTCGGGAAATTATTGGGTAAGTCTACCAGGAATAGGGCGCGAGGCACTAGCCCAGCCACTCCCGGGTCATGAAGGGCTTCGGATTGGCGATCAAATCATGCGTCGAAATTTTGAAATCCCGTCATTAGAAGTTAGAGCGTGATCCTCCAACTTTCTCCGCCACTTCCCCTGTTTACACCGCGCGGCAAAGGCTTAGCCCATCTTGTCATTGACTACGGCATCGAAGCGCATTTGTGCTGGGTCGTCGCGCTCCAGGAAGACGGATCAATCTGGGCCTTCCAAAATCCCGATGTACGGATGGAGTTCAACCCGACAATCGGGCGCGTTGCTAAATAGCATAAGCATGACCGGACATTGGACTGGCCGGGCCAATTTGGACTTTCCGTTCATCAGCCTATTCCTCGCCTATGGCGGAATAGGGCAGTCGTTCCAACGCAAATCCCTCTGATCTACCAGATTTTTGTGTGTGAGAACCCGCAGGCGACAGCTTGCGGCAGCGCTTAACTTCAACAGGAGACGATCATGAAACGTAAACTCTTTATGGCGCTGGGCTTGCTGGCTTTCGTTGCCACGCCGGTTCTCGCCGCTGGTCTTTGGCCTGATTTTCCGATTGTGGGTGGCGCGTCGTATTGCGCGTCGACCTCGACCGGTGTCAACGGGCAGGTCTGTACGGTCACTGTCCCGGCAGGCCCCACGGCCCTGACCGGTTCGGAAACTGTGCCGGCTGATACCAACCTTGCGCAGGGTCAGCCTCCTCAGACCGTCAAGGTGCCGGTTTCGACCTTGGCCTCGGGTGCTTATGCGAACGTGTCGCCGCTGACTGGTACGTCGGTGGTCATCCCGAACAACGTCAGCAACTATCTCATCACGCCGGCCGGCACGATTGCCGCGCTGACCGTGACAATGCCTTCGGCCCCGACCGATGGTCAGGTCGTTCGCATCAGCTCGTCGCAGACCGTGACGGCGCTGACGCTCAATGGCGCGTCGGGCCAGACGGTCTCCAATAGCCCGACCGCGATCACGATCTCGACCACGGCGACTTATGGCTATGCCTTCATCTATCAGAAGTCGTCAAAGATTTGGTTCCGACTGCTCTAGTTCCTCCCCGGTGACTTGCTCACCCGACTGGCCGCCGGTTTCGACTGGCGGCCATTTTCTAAATATGGGGCTCGCGATGAAACGGCTTCTGCTCGTCACGGCACTGATGCTATGCGCGCCTTATGCAATGGCTCAATCAGCCGTTCCGGCAAACGGCTATCCACCTCCCAATTTGTCCACCGTAAATTCCTCTGTGGTGATCACGGCTGGGGGGACATTTCAGACGGTACTAGCGGCAGTCGGTACTGGCCGGTCTCGCCGGTCACTGACCATCCAGAATAACAATTCCACCGATACATGCTGGGTGCATATTGGCGCCGGTTCTGTAACGGCAGCAAAGTCAATCGCATTGGCACCGGGACAGGCTTACACCCGCTATTTCCCCTATGTGCCGAGTGACGCAATCCAGGCCACGTGCGCAACCACCAGCGACACGCTCTATGTCGACAATCAATAAAATCCTGATTGTGTTGGCACTGATCGGCACAGGCACAGCGGCGTGGGCGTTTAGCGTCAGCCCGCAGGTTGGTGGCGGTATTGGCCAATCGGATGGCGGAATTTCTGTCACTGGTGCAGCACCGGGACCGCCTCCAATCGGGTGCTCTGGACAGATCGACCTATCAACTGGCTGCGTGCAGCCAACGCTGGGAGTCTTCTGATGCGCAAGCTGGCCATACTTCTAGCGCTTTTGGCTGGCGTGCCAGCGCTGGCACAGAATTATCAAGCGACCCAAGGATCAGGTACGACGTTCGGCTCCAAGCTGGTGAGCGCCGTCAACTATCCGCAGATTCTGTTTTGTGATCCTTCAACGCCGTCGCAATGCGTGGGTGTTAACTCATCGGGCCAGATTACTGTTTTGCAGGGAGGGTCCTGGACCGTCACGGCGAATGCCGGCACCGGAATTGCCACCTCAGCTAATCAGGCGACCGAAATAACGTCTCTTGGCACGATAGCGACGAATTCTGGTACGCAGGCCACGGCTGCAAACCAAAAGATCATCAATACTTGGGCCGGCGGTACGCTGGGCTCGATGGCCAATTACGGCACGTCGCCTGGTGCGGTTCTCGTTCCGGGCGTCAACTCATTCATTACCAACATACCACACGTGGTATGCGACAGCGGTTGTTCAGGGTCGGGTGGCACATCTGCTACGGACGAGGCCGCGTTCACCTACGGGACGAGCACCTATACGCCTTCTGGCGGCGTCTATAATGCCTCGATCACCAACTTGACGAGTGGTCAGGGCGGTGCTGTCGCGCTGACGGCAGCTCGTGCGTTCACCATTGA
>Ga0265338_10002417_pt1 | contig 28088 bp, 21 predicted proteins | sample 42126metaG_FD_193579 | JGI IMG/M metagenome (GOLD analysis project Ga0265338, IMG submission 193579) | Rhizosphere microbial communities from Carex aquatilis grown in University of Washington, Seatle, WA, United States - 4-21-26 metaG | ecosystem: Host-associated > Plants > Roots > Rhizosphere...
CCGAACGCGCCGTGCGTGCTGGTGTGGCTGTCGCCGCACACGATGGTCATGCCCGGCTGGGTGACGCCGAGCTCGGGACCGATCACGTGCACGATCCCCTGCCCTTCGGTGCCGAGCGCGTGGAGCTCGATGCCGAAGTCGCGGCAGTTGGTCTCGAGCTGCGAGATCTGCGCGGCGGCGGCGCTGTCGAGCACCCGGATCTTTCCGTCGGACCCGCGCGGCGTCGTCGGCGTCGAGTGGTCCATGGTCGCGACGGTGCGCTCGGGCCGGCGCACGCGCAGACCGCGCTCGCGCAGGGTGCTGAACGCCTGCGGCGACGTGACCTCGTGGATCAGCTGCAGGTCGACGTACAGGATCGCCGGCGTGTCGGCGGTCGACGGCCGGACGACGTGGGCGTCCCAGATCTTTTCGAACAGCGTGCGCGGTTTGCTATCGGCCATGACTCAATCTCCACCGGCGACAGTCATTCGTCCAATGACATGTTTGAATCGGATCCATCGCTCTCGTGAATGGCTCGGCTAGGAGCGCACCGCGACCCCGGCGGGCTCGGCGGCGGCGCTCGCGCGCACCAGCGGCAACTCGAACGCGTCAGCCAGCGCCTGGCAGCTCGCCTCGATGATGTTCTGAGAGACGCCGATCGTGCTCCAGCGCTCCTCGCCGCGCGCGCTCTCGATCAGCACGCGCGTCTTCGCGCCGGTGCCGGCCTCGGGGTCGAGGATACGCACCTTGTAGTCGGCCAGGTGGACCTCGCGCACCAGCGGATAGAGCGGATCGAGCGCCTTGTGAAACGCCACCGCGAGCGCGTGCACCGGGCCGGTGCCGTCTGCGACGGTGTGAACCACCTCGTCGCCGACCTTGAGCTTGACGGTCGCCTCGGCAAACATCTCGTTGCCGCGGCGTCGGTCTGACAGGACGACGACGTCGATGACCTCGAACGGCGGCACGAAGCTCGGCTGAGCCCGCCGCACCAGCAGTTCGAATGATCCCTCGGCGGCCTCGAACTGGTAGCCGCGGCTTTCGAGCTCCTTGATCTTGCCGACCACCTGCTGCTCGCTGCCCTGCGCGTCGACGCCCAGCTCGCTGGCGCGCAGGCGCACGTTGCCGCGCCCCGAGAGCTCGGACACCACGATGTGCCGGCGGTTGCCGACGCGCTCCGGCGGGATGTGCTCGTAGCTCGCGGTGACCTTCTCGACGGCGGCCACGTGCACGCCGCCCTTGTGCGCGAACGCCGACGCGCCGACGTAGGGCGCGTGCGCGCGCGGCCGGACGTTGGCGATCTCGCTCACCGCGCGCGACAACTCGGTCAGCTTGGCCAGGTTCTCGTCGGTGACGCAGCGGCGGTCCATCTTCAGCTGCAGCGCCGGGATGATCGAGATGAGGTTGGCGTTCCCGCAGCGCTCGCCCCAGCCGTTGATCGTGCCCTGTACTTGCACGCAGCCGGCCTCGACCGCGGCCAGCGCATTCGCCACCGCCATGTCGCCGTCGTTGTGCGTGTGGATGCCCAGACGCGTCGGCACGGTCGTCTTCACAACGCCGACGACCTCGGTGATGAAGCTGGGCAGGCTGCCGCCGTTGGTGTCACACAGCGCGATCCAGTCCGCGCCCGCCTCGGCCGCGGCGCGCACGGCCGCCAGCGCGTAGTCACGGTCGGCGCGGTAGCCGTCGAAGAAGTGTTCGCAGTCGTAGACCACTTCCTTGCCGTTGCGCTTCAGGAACGCGACGCTGTCGGCAATCATCGCCAGGTTCTCTTCCAGAGAGATGCCCATCACCTTGGTGACGTGCAGCGTCCACGACTTGCCGAAGATGCAGACCACCGGCGTCTGCGCCTCGATCATCGCCTTGAGGTTGGCGTCGTCCTCGGCGCGGATGCCGGCGCGGCGCGTGCTGCCGAAGGCGGTGAGCTTGGCGTGCTTGAGGCCGAGCTGGCGCGCGCGGCGGAAGAACTCCACGTCCTTGGGGTTCGACCCCGGCCAGCCGCCCTCGATGAAGTGAATACCGAACGCGTCGAGCAGGCGCGCGATCTTGAGCTTGTCCTCGACGGAGAGGCTCAGGCCCTCGCTCTGGGTCCCGTCGCGCAGCGTGGTATCGAAGAGATGGATGGTCATCGGAGTCTCCAGACGGCTCGGCTGAATCGGCCTAGCCTAGGAGAAACCGACGAGAATCTCCAGCCACACGACGCCCCAGCGCGGTTTTTCGCGCCCGGACCGTGGGAGCCCGGGCGCGTGGAGCTTCGTCAGGGCGACCGCATCAACGCGCCGTGCGGCGTATCAAACGCAGCACGATCAGCAGGCAGAGCGCGCCGATGAAGGCGACGAAGATCGTGCCCGCCAGCCCGTGAATCGGGGAATGCCAGTGCATCGTCCGGAACAGCAAGCCGCCGAGAAACGAGCCGACGATGCCGATGACGATGTCACCGAGAAGCCCGAAGCCGCCGCCCACGACTGCCGAGGCCAGCCAGCCGGAAATCAGGCCCACTACCACCCAGAGAAGGAAGATTTCAAGCGTCATGGGTCAACCTCCAACGCGGAAAATAGGCACCATTGAGAAGGGCGCAAGGCACGCTCGAGCTTCCCGTAACCCTGTCCGGCAAGTCCCGTCCTGGTCCTCGCCCGTCCCCGCGCGGGCCGCCCCTACCCGCGGCGCGGCTTCGTGATATCCGGCGCCCGCCCATACGCCGGCACCGCGCTTTCCAGGCTATCCACCTCCCCGCGCGCCAGCCGGAGCAATGCCAGCCGCCCGACCGATTCCGCGGTCGGGCCCGAGACCTCCAGCCGCCGGGCGCGCTCCCGTGTCGCGAGCGCGCCGTCGATGACGGCAGCGTACCGATCCGCGCCGTTACCCGCGATACGCAAGGCCGCGTCCGCCGGCGTCGCCGGCAGCAGCTCACCCGGCGCGAGCACCCACTCCTGGCCGATGGACACCACGAGGCTCGTCCCTTCGGCGCGGAACAGCCCGGCGTAGATCTGCCCCTTGCCGGCGTCGATGCACGGCACCGCGATCGGCGCGTCCGCGCCCGGGCGAACCGTGTCAGCGGTTCGCAAGATATCGAGCGCCAGCGCCGCCAGCGACGACACCAGCAAGAACGGCCGCGCCGACGGCAGCGCGAGCCCCTTGCCGACCGCCAGCCCGACGCGCAGGCCGGTGAAGCTGCCCGGCCCGGCCCCGCACGCGATCGCGTCGAGCGCCGCCGGTACGATGCCGGCCTCGCGCAACACCTCGTCGCAGAGGCGCAGCAGGTTCGACGAGTGCCGCTCCGCCGTCGCCTCGCGCGCCGCGCGCCGCGCGCCGCCGCGGTCCAGCACGGCGACCCGCGCCGTCGTCGTCGCGGTCTCGATGGCCAGGATGCAGCCGTCTCGAGATGGCGATGGGGGGTGCGTTGGCCCAGATGATGTTTCGCTCATGCGTTCCGTGTCCCGCCGGGTGACGTCAGCGCGGCAGCAAATACCTAACCACGTCGTTGCGCAAAGCAAACAGCATCAACGTCGCCACGATGACCAGCCCCACGTACGAAGCGATCTGCCGCGCGCGCACCGACGGCGGACGCCGCTTGAAGAGCTCGATCGTGAAGAACATCAGCAGCCCGCCGTCGAGGATCGGCACCGGCAAGAAGTTGAGCAACGCCAGGTTCACGCTGATCACCGCCATCAGCCACAGGTACTGATCGAACCCCTGCTCCGCCGCGACGCCGGCGACGTAGCCGATCATGATCGGCCCGCCCAGCGTCGACAGCGGCACCCGGCCGCGCACGATCTCGACGAAGCCATACGTCATGGTCAAGATGATGTTCCCGGTGCGCTCGAACGAGTGCGTGACGGCGTAGCCGAAGCGGTTGCGCACCGGGACCGGCGGTTCGGTCTTCCAGGCCAGGCGGTTCATCGCGCCGAAGACCAGGCGTTCTTCCTCCTGGCGATAGGCGTCCAGCTCGGAGCGCACCTCTTGCCGGAACGACGCCTCGTGCCGCTGCCCGCCCGGCGACAGCCACGAGATCTTGAACGTGCGCTGCGGGCTGACCGCGAGCCGCTGGCGCAGCAGGTCCCAGTGCGGCAGCGGCTGCCCGTCCAGCTCCAGGATCTGATCGCCGCGCCGGATCCCGATCTGGTCGGCGGGGCTGCCGGGCTCGACAGAGAACACGAAGAGCTCGGCCGAGGTCAGGCCGGTCTCGTAGCGGCGGTGCCCCGCGCCGTCGAAGATCGCGACCGGAATGACCACCGCGGAGGCCGGACGCTGGATCTCGATGTGTGCGAACGGCACCGCCGAGTAGCCGCCGCGCAGGTAGCTGATCCGCAGCGGCGACGCGCCGGCGTGCTCGACGGCCTGACCGAACTCCGCCCAGGTGGCCACCGCGGTGCCGTTGATCGACGTGACGAAGTCGAACGTCTTCAGGCCCGCCTGCGCCGCCGGCGAATTGGGGTCGAGCACGCCGATCTCGGGCAGGTGAAAGCGCGGCGACACGCCGATCCAGCCGACGATCTCCTTTCGCTGCAAGGTCCCCGAGCGCTCGATCTGCACCGGCGTGACGTCGCGCTCCTCGGCGTCCGAGCCGCGCCGGATCCCGAAACGCAGCGTGTGCCCGAGTGAATCGGCGATCACGCGCTCCAGGTCCTCCCAGTAGCGGATGTGCTTTCCGTCGACCGTCTCGACGCGATCGCCGGGCGCGAGGCCCGCCTCGGCGGCCGGCAAATTCGGGAGCACCGACCCGATGATGGGCGGCAACAACGTGCGCTGCCCGGTGTAGTGCACGAAGTAGATCAAGAGCGGCAGCAACAGGTTGAACGCCGGCCCGGCGACGACGATCGCGTAGCGCTGCCACAGCGGCTTGTCGGACAGCGAGCGCCGGCGCTGGCGATCGATCGGCGGGATGGCCTCGGTCGGATCCTCGCCGAGCAGGCGCACGTAACCGCCGAGCGGCACCAGCGACAGGCGGTATTCGGTCTCGCCGCGCGTGAAGCTGAACAGCCGCGGGCCGAAGCCGATCGAGAGGCGCATCACGCGCACGTCGAACAGCTTGGCGAAAATGAAGTGCCCGAGCTCGTGCACCAGGATCAGCACACCCAGCAGCGCCACCACCGCCGCCGCCCAGAAGAGCAGGTTCATCGCGCGCGCCCCCCCCACAGTCGGCTGGCCGCGTGGGCGGCCGCGCGCGCCGCAGGCGCCGGGGACGCACATCGGAGCGCAGGGTGGGGCGCGGAGGGGGCCATCGCGTGGATCATAGTGGGTGCCACAGGACTCCGGTAAAATCTACCCTGTGAAGAAGCCCGTGCGCGATCCGAGCTCGCTCTTGCTGTCCCAGGGCAGCCCCGAGGCGATCAGCGCGCGGCTCGAAGAGATGGAGCGCAAGATCGACCGGCTGCGCGCGATGTACGAGACGTTCTTCTCCGGCATCGAGCGTCAGCCGCCGAACGCCCCGCGTCGCGAGCTCAACCGCTTGATGCTGGAGACGCAGCAGGTGCAGATCCGCAACGCCGCGCTGCGCTTTCGCTTCCAATCGCTGTCGCAGAAGTGGATCCTCATGACCACGTACTGGAACCGGACGCTGCGCGAGATCGAGGCCGGCACCTACCGCAAGGACGTGGCCAAGGTGTCGCGGCGGCTCGCGCAAAAGGGAGCGCCGCTGACCGAGCAGGAGGCGGTGGCCCTGGGTATCCCGGCGTCGCGCGCCCGGGCGCTGATAGCGCGCCAGGCCGCGCGTGGTGGGCCGCCGGCCGCTCCCGCGGGCCCGACGGCCCCAATCCCCGCGGCGCCGTCCCCGGCGCCGGTGGCGGCTGCCGCGGGCGGCGCGAGCCCCGGCGGCGGCGCGCCGTCGGGCGTCCCGGGCTTCTCCGAGGACGACCTGGCCGCGCTGCATCGCCGCTACGACGAGGTGGCGCGCACGACCGACCGGCCGGCGCCGACGCTGGCGCAGCTGCGCGACCGCCTGGCCAAGCACGTGCCCCAGGTCATCGCGCACCTCGGCACCGAGAAGGTGGAGTTCGACGTCGTGGTCAAAGACGGCCGTGCCGTGCTGCGTCCGAAAACCGGCCCCGGTCGCACCGACCGCTAGAGGCAGACCGGAAGATCGGGTCCGCCAAGGCGCCCAGACCGCCAGCACCCGACCCGGACCATCAAGAGGTCCGGACGTGGAGCCCTCGGCGTCAGGACAGTTGACCCAGGGGCACTATCACGCCACCGAAGTGATCTGGTCGCGGCGCTCGAGCCGGCCCTCTTTCCACAGCGCCAGCTCGACCGCCGCCAGCAGCGGGCCGGTGGTGTGCCGGTCGCGCGCCGACACGGCGATCGCGTCGGGACCGGCCTCGGCATGAATGGCAGCCTCGCGCTGATCCGGCGGTACGAGATCGATCTTGTTCATGACCAGGAGGCGCGGCGTCTCCGCGAGGCCGAGGTCGCCGAGAATCCGCTCGACCGCCGCCATCTGCTCGCCGTGGTCCGGATCGGCCGCGTCGACGACGTGCAGCAAGAGATCGGCTTGGTCGAGCTCCTCGAGCGTCGCGCGGAAGGCCTGCGCGAGATCGCGCGGCAGATCGCGGATGAATCCGACCGTGTCGGCGATGATCACTTCGCGCTCGCGCGGGAAGCGCAGGCGGCGCGTCGTCGGGTCGAGGGTCGCGAACAGGCGGTCCTCGGCCAGCACCTCGCTCTGGGTCAGCGTGTTCAGCAACGTCGACTTGCCGGCGTTGGTGTAGCCAACGATGGCGACGATCGGCAGGCGGCGGCGCATGCGCTCGGCTCGGCGCCCGGCGCGCTGCTGGCTGAAGTGTTCGATCTCGCGCTCGAGGCGGGTCACACGCTCGCGCGCGCGGCGGCGGTTGACCTCGAGCTTGGTCTCGCCGGGCCCGCGGCCGCCGATGCCGCCGGTGAGCCGGCTCATCATGGTGTTCTTCTCGTCGAGCCGCGGCAGCCGGTAGCGCAGCTGCGCCAGCTCGACCTGAAGCTTGCCGTCGCGGCTCTTCGCGCGCTGGGCGAAGATGTCGAGGATCAGCATCGTGCGATCGATGACGCGCAGATCGGTGAAGTCGGCGATCGCGTGCGCCTGGCCCGGCGTGAGATCCGGGTCGAAGATCAGCACGTTGGCGTCCAGTTGCATCGCGCGCACCAGCACGTCCTCGAGCTTTCCGCGCCCGAGCAGATACTTGGGGTCCGGCTCGGGCCGGCGCGCCTCGATCACGCCCATCACGCGCACGCCGGCCGTGAGACAAAGCTCGCGCAGCTCCTCGACCTTCGCACCGTGCGACGCATGCGGGTGCGGCACGCCGTTCGCGCGGCGGGGCACGTCGACGACGACCAGCAGCGCGCGGTCGCGGCCGTCGGTCGCGACCGCCGATGGAGCGACGCGCTCGAACTCCTCCTCGAGCGCCTCGATCAGCGCCGCGCTGTCGAGCTCGCTGCGGTGGAACGGCTCGCTGGGCAGCACGCGCCAGGGCGGGCCGCCCTCGATGGGCGGCAGCAAGTGCGCGACGTGGAGATCGGCGGGGCGCCCATCGGGCGTGACGCCGACCGCGGCGACCAGGTCCAGGCGCAGCAGCGCCAGGTCGACCAGGTCGTCGCGCGTGAGCGGTTCGTTGCGCAGGTGCGTGTGCACGAGGCGCAGGCCGCGAAAGCGCCCGCGGCCGGCGCGGATGCGGCCGATCTCCGGCAGCATCATGCGCGAGGCGTCGCCGACGAAGACGTGCTCGACGTCACCGCGCCGGTTGGCGAGGATGCCGACCTGACGCTCGATCTCGCGCGAGATCTCGGACATGTACCCCGCGAGCTCGCCCGACACGATCTCCGCCGGCCGCAGCCGCCGCCGGTACACGCGCTCGAGCGCGTGCAGCTGGCTCGGCTTGAGGCCGACGACGTTGCCCGTGACGGTGTTCAAACGCTCGTTCCGCCCATCCGCGGAAAACCTAGCGCCGCAGGCCCCGTCTCGCTAGTCATTCCAAGAGCGCTTGGCGCGCTAGCCTTTGGCGTTGCTGTCCTCCGAAGCCGCGGCGGCCGGGCTCGACTTGGCGGCGCCGACGCCGATCGGCACGCTGGCGCGCTCGTCGATGAGCGCCAGCGCGACCGCAAGGGCGCGCCGCGCCTTCTCGGTGGTCTTCTCGTCGGCGCGCAGGCGCTGGTAGGCACGCACGATCTGGTCCTCGTAGTCGGTGACCTTGGACTCGAGCTCGGAGATGCGGTCGCGCGTCTGCGCGATGCGCACGTCGCGGTCGCCGACCTCGCCGCGCGCGGCGTCCATGTCAGCCTCGAGGCTGGCGATCCGCCGGTGCGCCTGGTCGACCTCCTGCACGCGCGCCGCCAGCTCGCCCTCGGCGCGCGCCGCGCGCCCCAGCGCCTGGTCGTAGTCGCTGCGGTGCTTCTCTGACAGCTCCGTCTTTTCGGTCAGGTGGCGCCGCTCGATCTCGGTCACGCGCTGGTGGTGGCCCTCGTCGCGCGATTGCAGCTCGGCGCGGCGCCGCCCCTCGGCCGCGTCCAGCTCGGAGATGCGACGCTGCTCCTGCTCGACGATGTCGCGCTGGCGCCGCTCCTCGGCTGCGGTCAGCTCCTCCTCGTGCCGCCGCCGCATGCCGAGGATCTCGTTGCGGTGATCGCGCTCCTTGGCTTCGGTCAGCGCCTCGTACGCCTGGCGCTCGGACGCCAGCTGCAACCCCTGCTCTTCCTTGCTGGCAGCGATCGCCTTCTCGTGGTCGCGGCGCAGGCGCGCCACCTCGCTCGTGAACCGCTCGTTCGCTGCCGCCTGCTCGTCGCTGAGCCGCCGCTGCAACGTCTCGACCTCGGCCTTGTGGGCGGCGTCGATGCGCGCCAGCTCCGTCTGGTGCGCGGTCTCCATCGCGGTGCCGCCCGCGGCCTGGTCGTCCTTGAGACGCCCGACCTCCGTGCGATGCGCCTCGTCGGTCTCGTGCAGGCGCGCCTCGAAGTCGGCGCGCGCCCGGTCCATCTCCGCCCTCGCACGCGCGTCCTCCTGCGCCATGCGCTTGCGGATCGCCTCGACCTCGTCGCGCGCCTTGTGGATCTCGCCGTGCGCGTCGTCGAGCCGCGCCTTCAGGCCCTTTTCGCGCTCGGCCGACTTGTCGCGCTCGCCGAGCAGCTCGGAGATCTTCTCCGTCGACGCCACGACGCTGCGCTCGAAACCCAGCGTCTTCTCCTCGAGATCGCGGCGCGATCGATCCAGCTCGCGGATCTTGTCCTTGTGGTCGAGGACCTGGCGCTCCTTGGCGTCGAGATCCTCGCGCAGGTCGAGGATGTCCTTTTCCTTTCTGTTGATGATCTCCCGGAGGGAGAGGAACTCGCGCTCCTTGGAGAAGGTCGCCGTCTGGTTGAAGCGCTCGCGCGCCTCCTCCAGCTCCTTGCGCAGGGTCTTGCGCTCGTTCTCCAGCGAGCCGATGCGCGCCTCGAGCTCGACGTTGCGCGCCTCGGCCTCGCGCAGCGCGCGATCGTCGACCACCATCACCGGCGCCGTGCCGACCGGCGCGCCGTCGTTGAGCGAATCGTCGTGCTCGACCTCGTCGGGCGAGGGCGGCACGTCGACCACATAGTCGACGAATGACGAGGCGGCGATCATCGGCAACTGCGGCGCCGTCACCGGATGATCCTCTTCTTCGTCGTCGGCCGGCTCGATGCCGTCGTTGTCTGCCAGGGTGCTCGGCCGGAAGAGATCGTGATCGGCCGGGGTCGCCACGGTCTTGGGCGGCGCCTCCCAGCCCAGCGACGCCGGCAGGTCCTCGTCGGTCCACAGCGACCGCAGGTCGACCATGTCGCCGCCCTCGGGCGCCGGCTTCGCCACCGCCTCGTTGGCCCCGGCCTCGAGCGCCGCGAAAGCGGCCTGGGTCTCGGAGTCGAAGGTTTCACCCTGAAACGGCGACAGCTCCGAGCTCTCCGGCGGTTCCAGCACCGCCTGCTGGGCGGTGTCGGAGGGCACCTCGGCCGCGAGCGCCGCCTCGAGATCCTGCGCCGACGCCGCGACCGCGGTCGGCACGTCCTCGCCGTCATCACCGCCATGATGAGCGACGGCATGGCCCGCGCTGCCATCGGATCTCGAGCTGGCCGCCATCTCCTCATCGCCGATGATGATGTCGCCCGAGTCCGCCTCGTGGATCTCGTCGACGTCCTGCTTCTCGCCCAGGGGCACGAGGTGGCTCACCTTGGCCAGCAGCTCTTCGATGTTGAGCGGTTTCAGCAAGTACTCGTCAGCGTGGGCCTTGAGCTTTTTGTGCTGCTCGAAGGTCGCGAGCGTCTCCTCCGATGAAATCAGGATCAACGGAATCTCGCGCAGCGACGGGCTCCGCTTGAGCTTGTTGCAGATGGCGTACCCGACCTTGCGGGGCTCAACCGACAGGATGATCAGCGACGTCGGGTGGGATCGCCCCCACTCGATGGCCTCCTCCCCGTTGGGAATGCTCTCGACACCGAACCCGTACGGTGAAAGCGCGTTGCGGATCTCCGCGACGGTGTCGCTATCCGGTTCGATGCACAGGAGATTACGTTCGGCCATCTCGCCTCCTCGGCGCCGCATCCTAACAGAAGCGCCGGCGCTTTTTTCCGGAGACTTGGACCGCTGCCGCCGCGGTGGCGCGCGGCCGAAAACCCCTGTGATTCAGGGCGCGCTCGGACGGAAAGCCACGGTGAGCATGCGGGCGAGCGCGTCCTCGTCCAGGTCGGACGTCACCACGTAGCCGAGGCCGCGGTCGCGATAGGCGGCGGTCGAGATGCCACGGCCACCCCCGAGGTAAATCTCCCGGCCGTCGATCACGCGCCGGTGCGGCGCCTCGAGCGAGTCGTCACCGGGGTCGAAGACCAGCAGCGCGACCCGGTGGCCGCTCGTGTCCTGCAGAACCAAGTAGGCGCCCATCCGCTCGCCGACATTCACCAGGCGCCCGCCCTTGCAGTTGGCATGACCGGCGAACGCCGGCGCGTGCACCGGGAAGTCGAGGCGGCCGCGGAACCACGACGCGATCGAGCCGCAGTCGGAGCCGACCACGTCCATCGGCATTTCGGCCTGATAGCTCCGCTGCGCCTGTCCCAGCACCTGGGACTGCGTGCGGCGGACGGTGGCGGTGATGAACAGCAGCAGCAGCGCCGCGCTGGCGGCCGGGACCAGGCGCGAATACCGCAACCATGCCCAGCGGTGCCGCGGAGGCTCGGGCGCGACGGCGCCGAGCGCCGCGTACACCCGGCGGCGGAAATCGGCGGGCACCGGCGGCCGCGCCAGGTGCGCGCGCACCGCCGCCTTGAACCGGCCCTGCAGGAGGCAACGCCGCGCGCACGCCTCACAGCTGCCAATGTGCCGTTGAATCTGCTCGCGGTCGACGCCGGTCAGCTCGCCGTCGACGTAGGCCTGAACGGAGGCGGCCGCCTCGGTGCAGGTCACGACGCGTCTCCCCCATTGCGGCGGCGGCGGTACGCCGCGATGTCGACCGGCGCCTGGACGTCGGCGGGAGGGTCGGGGAATTCTTTGAGGGTTCCCGGCTGGATGATCCCCTGCTCGACGGCGTACTGGTGCAGCAGGCCCTGCAGGATCTTGCGGCCGCGATAGAGCCGGCTCATGACCGTCCCCGCAGGGCAATCCATGATCTCGGCGATCTCCTTGTACGAGAAGTCTTCCAGGTCGGCGAGGATCACCGCCATGCGGAAGTCGGGCGGCACCGCCGCCAGCGCACGCTCGACGTCGGCGGAGATCATGCGCCCGAGCAGCGCGCCCTCGACGTCGCGGCCCTGCCCCGCCGACCCCGCGAGGAACTGCTCGACGTTCGCTTCGGACGATTCGGCTTCGGTGAGGATCTCCGCCTCGCGCTCACGTTCGCGATAGCGGTTGCAGAAGGCGTTGGTCAGGATGCGGAACAACCACGCCTTGCAGTTGGTGCCAGCCTCGAAGGTGTCGAAGAACCGATAGGCGCGCAGCATCGCGTCCTGAACCAGGTCCTCGGCATCGCGCTCATTGCGCGTCATGCGGAGCGCGGCGGCGTACAGCGCCGGCATGTGAGGCATCGCTTCGCGTTCGAAGTCAGCTTTGGAGGGACGGCTCTTGAAAAGCGGCATTCCGTTTGGACCTTCTCGGCGTTGTCAGCTCAACAACCCGTTGTCCCTGGAAGTTTATTCCACAAACGGCGCGCGGGGCTCGGACGGCGCATCAGAAGCAGGTCACCTTGACGAAGAAGCGCTGTCCGGCGGCGGCCATGCCTGAGCTCGAGGTGTAGTCGGCGTAGGTGGCATACACGGCGCCCGAAGAGGAAACCGTAGAGATCTGGCCCATCTGCCCGATCGCTGACGGGAAGATCACCGGATTGGTCCCGACCTGGCCTCCCGCGTCCACCCGCCAGGCTTCGGCCGCACCCGGCGCGGCCAGCACGACCGCATAGTCACCCCCGGCGACGGCGCCCACACCCGCCAGCGGTGGCTGAGCATCGGCGCCCCCGAAGGTGACCGCACCGGCGAACAGGTTGGAGGTCAGGAGGTTGCTCGCGGCATCATAGACGCCGATCCAGCTGCCGAGCTGGTTCTGCCAGGTGGTGACGTAGCCGCCGGTGGTGGCGGCGCTGAGGGGGCAGGTCGGGTTCACCGTGCCGAGGCGGAACGTGACCGACCCGTCGAGCCCGCCGTCGTCGCGAACCTCCAGGAGCGCCCAGGTGGGGTTGGGGTCGGTGATCGAGACCTGGGTCAGGTACCCGACCGCCAGGTCGTCCTTGCCGTTGAAGAACGACAGGCAGCCGACCTGTGGCGCGGTCGTGCTCGCCGGCTGCACCAGCGGCGGCCCCTGCGGGCGGCCATCACCCCCGAGCGACAGCACGTTGATCTGGGGCTGCCCCGGCACCGTCCAGGCGAATCCCGCGCGCGTGCCGAGACGGCCCGAGCTCATCGCCACCAGCGCCAGGTTGGGCGACGCCGGAGCGGGCAGCGTCACCATCGTGTCCGTGGTCACCGGAGTGCCGCCGGCCACCGGCACCGCCATCACCTGGACGTCGACCAGGCCCGCGGTGCTGGCAGGACCGCCGTAGGCGATGAGCACGGTGTCGCCGGGGGTCGAACCGCCGGCGGCGGCGAACCAGGGACCGAAGGTCATGGCCGGCATCTGCACGCTGGCCTCGGCGCCCAACGTCCCGCGCTCATCGACCGGCGCCCAGCGGACCAGCGGCGGGTCGCTGCCGATGAGCAGGAAGCCGTTGCCGACGCGATCCAGGCGGGCGCCGGACAGCAGGGTCAGCGGCGAGGCCGGCTGCGCGACCTGCTCCTGAAAGTCGCAGGTCGACGGATGTGAATCAGTCTGACAGGCGGGCAGAGCGAGGCCGAGACCAGCGAGGCCGACGAGCGCGATCGAAGATCCCGCGCGCCGACCCAGGCGGATCACGCAGCCACCACCGCTCCGTGACACTTCTTGTATTTCTTGCCGCTGCCGCAGGGGCAGGGATCGTTGCGGCCGACCTTGGGCTCGTGGCGGCGCACCGGTCGCGCCTCGGCCTCCGCGGGCGCGCCGTCGCCGCCGCCGCTGCTGGCTTGCGCGGTCGCGCCGCCACCCGACTCGATCGTACGCCGGGCCGCGCGCTTGCGCTGTGGCTGGGGCACCTCGACGGTGGCCGCCGATTCTTCGCGGCGCAGCTGCATGTGAAACAGCTTCTCGCAGACGTTGCGGCCGATGATTCCCATCATCTCGCCGAAGATCACGAAGCCTTCCTTCTTGTACTCCTGCTTGGGATCCTTCTGGCCGTAGCCACGCAGGCCGATGCCCTCGCGCAGCGCCTCCATCGCCTTGAGGTGATCGATCCAGCGCTGGTCGATCTCCTCGAGGTAGAAATAGCGCGAAAAATACAGGAAGACCGGCAGCGAGAACTCGGCCTCGCGCGCCTCGATCACCTTCTCCAGCTCGCTCCACAGCTTCTCGACCAATACCTCGCGATCGAGGAACTGGTTCTCGATGCTCGGATCGAAGCCAAAGCGCTCCTTGACGGCGGTGGTGAGCGCCGCGAGGTCCCACTCCTCGGCGTGGCGGTCGGGCGGAGCCAGCTCGTCCGTCACCCCCTGCAGCATCTCCTCGCACAGATCGAGCAGGCGCTCGCGCTGCTGGATCAGCGACGACGCGACGTCGCGCGAGAGACGGTCGAGCGTGCCCGTGCGATCTTCGGCGGCGCCGCTGGTGTCGGGATAGGCGCCATACTGCCGGTAAATCGCCGAGCGAAGCCGATCCGGATCGAGCGGGATCGCCGCTGGCGCCGCCGGCGGCGCCGGCGCATCGGGGGTCGCGGGTGGCGGAGGCGGCGGCTGCGTGAGCGCGTCGACCATGCGCGCCAGCGTCGGACGGACGACGCCCGCCAGCGATTCGACGGTGTGCTTTCCCGACTCGGTCGGCACCGGGCTGTCCGCGGCGGTCTTGCCCTTTTTCTTTTCCTCCTCCGACGGCTCGGGCGCGTAGCGCCCCTCGAGCACCTGGCGGCGCAGCGCATAGATCGTCTTGCGCTGCTGGTTCATGACGTCGTCGTACTCGAGCAGGTTCTTGCGGATGTCGAAGTTGTGACCCTCGACCTTTTTCTGCGCGTTCTCGATCGCGCGGTTGATGAGCGGGTGCTCGATGGGGACGTCTTCCTCCATCCCCAGCCGCTCCATGAGGCCGGTGATGCGCTCGGCGCCGAAGATGCGCATCAGGTCGTCTTCGAGCGACAGGTAGAACCGGCTCGAGCCGGGATCGCCCTGGCGGCCTGAGCGTCCGCGTAGCTGGTTGTCGATGCGCCTGGACTCGTGGCGCTCGGTGCCCAGGATGTGCAGGCCGCCGGCGGCGAGCACCTCCTGCTTCTCGGCGTCGCACTGCGCTTTGTAGCGCGCGAACGCTTCCTTGAATTTCTCGGGATCGACCTCGGCGCCGGGCTGGCCAGCCTTTTCCGGATCGATCTCGGCGCGCGCCATGAACTCCGGGTTGCCGCCGAGGATGATGTCGGTCCCGCGGCCGGCCATGTTGGTCGAGATGGTGATCGCGCCCTTGCGGCCCGCCTGCGCGACCACGTGGGCCTCGCGCTCGTGCTGCTTGGCGTTCAGGACCTCATGCGGGATCTTGAGCTTGCGCAGCTGCGAGGCCACGACCTCGGACTTCTCGACGCTGACGGTACCCACCAGCACCGGCTGGCCGCGCGCATGGCACTCTTTCAGATCCTCGATCACCGCGCGGAACTTGCCGCGCTCGTTCTTGTAGACGACATCGTGGTGGTCCTGACGCAACATCGGCTTGTTGGTCGGCACCACGGTGACGTCGAGCTTGTAGATCTGGTGGAACTCCGACGCTTCGGTGTCGGCGGTGCCGGTCATGCCGGCGAGCTTCTTGTAGATGCGGAAGTAGTTCTGGTAGCTGATCGTCGCCAGCGTCTGGTTCTCTTCCTGGACCTCGACGCCTTCCTTGGCCTCGATCGCCTGGTGCAGGCCGTCCGACCAGCGGCGGCCCGGCATCTTGCGGCCGGTGAACTCGTCGACGATCAGGATCTTGCCTTCCTCGATCAGGTAGTTCACGTCGCGCTTGTACAGCGTGTGCGCGCGCAGCGCCTGGGTGACGTGGTGCAACCACTCGATGTTCTCGGGGTTGTACAGGTTGCCGACGCCGAGGCGCTGCTCGACGCGCTCGATCCCGCTGTCGGTCATGATCGCCGAGTGCGCCTTCTCGTCGACGGTGTAGTCGATGTCCTTGCGCAGCGACGGGATGATCGCGTTGACCTTCTGGTACAGGTCGGCCGACTGCTCCGCCGGGCCCGAGATGATGAGCGGCGTGCGCGCCTCGTCGATCAGGATCGAGTCGACCTCGTCGACGATCGCGTAGTTCAGGTCGCGCTGGACGTAACGCTCGATCGAGTCCTTCATGTTGTCGCGCAGGTAGTCGAACCCGAACTCGGAGTTCGTGCCGTAGGCGATGTCCGACCGGTAGCTGCGCTGGCGCTCGGTATCGGTCAGGCCGTGCACGACGATGCCGACCGACAGGCCGAGGAACTTGTAGATGCGGCCCATCCACTCCGAGTCGCGGCGGGCGAGGTAGTCGTTCACGGTGATGACGTGGACGCCCTTGCCCACGAGCGCGTTCAGATACACCGGCAGCGTCGCGACCAGCGTCTTGCCTTCGCCGGTCTTCATCTCGGCGATGCCGCCCCGGTGCAGCACCATGCCGCCGATGAGCTGGACGTCGAAGTGGCGCATGCCCAGCACGCGGCGGCCGGCCTCGCGGCAGACCGCGAACGCCTCGGGTAGGATGGAATCCAGCGGCTCGCCCTTTTCGAGGCGGCGCTTCAACTCGGGCGTCATCGCTTGCAGCTCGGCGTCGCTCTTGGTCTGGAGCCCGCTCTCGAGGTCGCCGATCCGCGCGACGATCGGGCGCATGCTCTTGATGACACGCGCGTTCTTGGTGCCGAAGATTTTTTTGGCGACGTAGCTGAACATGTAATTGCCCTCGCGGGGCGATTTCACCTTATTGCGCCGACACCCGAGGCGCAAGGTGTTCGTGGTTGAGCTCGGTGCCCCCGGTTTTCAGAGGGTGGCAGGCGGTCGGCGGGCGGAACGTACGAACAGCTGGCCCATGGCGGCACCTCCGTAAGCCACCGCCAGGATGAATGCGTAAACGAGGACGACCGGCAACAGATCGAGGATCGCCAGGATCATCCAGACGAACACGAAGAAGTCCCGCTTGCCGATGATGTTGATCCAGGAAAAGAGATCCCCCGAGCTGCCGGTCATTTCCTTGAACGTCGTCCCCTTGGCGAACCACCAGCGGACCTTCAGGACCTCGCCCCCCTCGCCCTGCTTCACCAGCTCGCGATACGCGATGATGTTGTAGGTCAGTAACATCGCGCAGGCACCGAGCGCGAGCCAGATGTCGTTGTGGCTGCCACCGTGGCGCGACAGGCCCACGCCGATCGCGGCGACCAGCGCCAGGTTCAGCGCATCGTCGACGATGGTGTCGAGCCACTCGCCGATCGCCGTCTGCTGGAAGCGCACGCGCGCCAGCTCGCCGTCGCAGCCGTCGAGGATCGACTGCAGCTGTGCGAGCAAGAACCCGAGCACGATGCCGATCTGGCTGCCGCCCGCGATCAGGAAGCAACCGAAGAGGCCGAGGACACCCGCGCCGAGCGTGACCTGGTTCGGCGTGATCGGCCAGTGACACAGGTAGCGGCGCGTGATCCAGAACGAGACCCTCTTGTTGATGTGGCGCGCGACAAAACCGAGGTCGCCGCGCAGCAGATCCTTGAAGATCGCGTCCTCGGCGGCGACGCGGCTCGGCTCGTCGACGACGCGCAGGCCGCCGTCGTAGTTGTTGGCGCGCACGCGCACCACGTCGGCGCGCAGCACGACCGGCTGGCCGAACTCGGCCTCGAGGCCCACCATGCGCGTCGCCGCATCGTTGTCGCCAGGGTCGAACCTGCGCACCTCGACGCTGGGATCGCGCTTCTCCGGCAGCGCGATCGCGCCGTCGGTGGCGATCACCACGCGCGGCACCTGCGCGCGCCCCAGCTGGCGTAGCGCTCGGTCGATGACCCGCAGGCCGCCGACCTCCAGCACCGCGCCCGGGGCCTCTTCCCGGGTGGCGCGCAGGACGACGATCGGCGGAGGAGTCTCGGTCTCGCTCATGTCCCCCGCACGATGGCAGCCGCGGGCGCGCGGCTCAAGGCGAAAAGGTGGGGCGTCTGCCTCTCGTCTCGCTCAGGACGACGGGCTCCGGCGGCGGAGCCGCCTAGGCCCCACGCGCCGGTGGCAGCAGCCGATCGAGCACGCCGGCGAGCTCGGCCGGCGCCCGCGTCAGGTTGCGCCGCGTCGCGCGAAAGACGTTGGCTGTGCTGCTGTCGAGCACCACGTCCGCGCGCGCCGCCGGATCGCAGGCGGCGAGGTAGCGCTCCTGCGCCGGCACGTAGCGCGCGTCGAGCCGGTGCTCGATGACCGCGCGCGGCCGCCCGCGCGCGAGGTCGCGCTCGATCAGCCGGCGGCGTGCCTCGACCGCCGCGAGCTCGACGTAAATCACCAGCCCGGCGGCGGCCGTCGGGACGCGCAGCGCGAACACGCCCTCGACGACAGCGACGCGCGCACCGCCGAGCTCGATGGTGCGCGCGCCGGCCACCGTCTCGGTGCGCGAGTCGAACACCGGGATGGTCACGCTCGGCGCACCGGCGCGAAAGGCCTGCAAGCAGCGCTCGAGCTCGTCGAGCGCGTAGTAGTCGTCGTAGTACGTGTCGACCTCTCGGCGATCGGAGCGCGCCCAGTCGACCGGCCGGCGAAAATCGTCGACGGAGAACGGCGCCACCGGCCAGCCCGCCTGTTCCAGCCCGGCCACGAGCTGCGCGGCGAACGTCGACTTGCCGCTGCCGTCGACGCCATCGATGGTGATGGTCGAGATCGGCGGCACGCCCATATCAGACAGTGTCGGCGCCGAAGTGCGGCCGGAGCTGCTCCACCAGCGCCGCGTGGCTCGTTCCGTTGCTGGCCAGGCTACCGCGCCGGTGGGCCGTGTCGCGCTGGTTGTAGCGAAAGACGCGGCCGTCGCCGTCGGTAAACTCGCCACCCGCCTCGCGGACGACCACCTCGGGCGCGCAGGTGTCCCACTCCATCTCGCCGGGGCTGAGGTTGATGACGAGATCCAGCTCGCCGCGCGCGATTGCGTTGTACTTCACCGACGCGCCCATCGGCACCGCGCGCCGGTCGAGCCCGGTCGCCGCCAGGCAGGCGCCCAGGCGGCCGGTGGCGTTGAGGCGGCTCACGCCGACGCGCATCTCGCCGATCTCGGAGACGGGCGATACGCGCAGCCGGGTGGACGGTCTCCCGTCGCCGTCGTCGACGCGAGCGCCACCACCCGCGCGCGCCGAGTACAGCCGGCCCGCGACCGGCTGGAGGACCGCCCCGACCACGGCGACGCCGTCGACGGCCATGCCGACGTGCACGCAAAACTGGTCGGTGCGGGCCACGAAGTCGCGCGTACCGTCGAGCGGATCGATGATCCAGACCCGGCGCTTCGAGAGCCGCTCGTCGCCGTCGGGCAGCTCCTCGCTGAGGATGCCGTCGTCGGGGAACGTCGTGCGCAGCAGATCGACGATCACGGCATTGGCCTCGAGATCGGCCTCGGTCACCGGCGACTGGTCGGGCTTGATCTCGACGCGCACATCGGCGCCGCGCTGGTAGTGGCGCAGGATCGCCGCCCCGCCGAGGCGCGCGGCTCGCTCCGCCGCGTCGAGCTCGCGTGAAAAATCCACGGTGTCGACGCTACCACGTGCCCGCACGCAGCGCCGCCTCGGCCCGGTCGCGCTCCTCGGGCAGGTCGACCTCGAGCCAGCCGTGGCCGCTGATGTCACGACATGCCGGCGGCGTGCCGGCCGCCGCGAAGCGCGCGAGCAAGCGCTCGACGTGGATCGCGCGCCCCTCCTCGGCCAGCGCCGCCTCGGCCTCGGCCCAGTAGCGCGGCGCGAACGCGGCCGGCACCTTGGTCATGCCGACGTAGCCGCAATCGAACGTCGTGAGCGTCTTGGCGATGCGGCGCACGCGCCCGCCGGCGTCGCGCTCGACCTTCATGTCGTCGTCGCCGAGCGTGCGGTCGCGATCGATGAACGCCGTGAGCTCGTCGGCGGGCGCCGCCGCCAGCGCCGCGATGGTCGGCCGGTAGATGTGGTCGACGTTCATGACCAGGAGCTCGCCGCGCAGTCGTGGCCGCGCCGTCAGCAGCGACACCAGATTTCCGTCGCGGAAATCGCGGTTCTCCAGCAACGTCACCGGCAGCGCTCGGCGCGCGACCTCGTCGGCGACCAGCGGGAACGAGAAGCCGCCGACGACGACGATCTCCTCGGCGCCCGCCGCCTGAGCGAACCGCACCGCGTACGCCAGCAACGGCTCCCCGGCGACGGTGATCAGCGCTTTGGGCAGACGTTCGGTGAGGGAGCCGAGGCGGCTCCCCAGCCCCGCGGCCAGCAATGCAACCTGCACCCGCCGAGACTAGAACAAGTCTGGCAGCGCGGCGAAGCGCTTTACGACCGGAAGGTGCGGGAAACGCAAGGTGAAGCGGTCAGCGGAGAACGTGCCGGCGATCCCGACGAACGGGACGCCTTCCTTCTCGGCGATCTCCCCGTCGTGCAGCGAGTCGCCCACGAACAGCATCTCCTGGCGGCCGACGCCGAACACCACCGACGCCTTGTCCAGGTGCGGGCGTCCCTTGGCGAGGCCGCCGCCGAACCCCAGCACCAGATCGAACGTGAAGTCGGCGTGGCGCTGGAAGGCCGCGACGTTCTCGGTCCCGTTATTCGACGACACGGCGATGCGCACGCCGCGCGCCCGCATCCGCTCGAGCGCACGGCGCGTCTCGGGCGACATCCGGATCGCGTCGCAGCGAGCCGGCTTGCGCGCCTCGAACAAGTCCGAGGCGATCGGATTGCGCGGGTCGCCGGGGAACACCTCTTCGAGCTGCTTGATGAACGGCAGGCCGCAGGTCGCCAGGTAGAGCTCACGCGCGAGCATCCGCGGCGTCCCGTACATCCGCTCCATCACATCCGTTGCCAGATCGGCGAGGGTCGGCATGCTGTCGATCAGCGTGCCGTCGAGATCACAGAGCAGCACGCGCGGCAACGGAAGCGGCGACCCGACGGGGGCGCCCCGCCCCCGCGCCGGAAGGATGACCGCGTCGGTGACAAGCGATGACGTGGCGGCGAACGGCTGGACAGACATGGTGTGCAGGTCGAAGCAGCAATTGATACGCCATCCGGCTGTCGCGCCCCAACACTGCAAAATCTCGATGAAAATTGCGACAGCTCGGCAACGAAGTGGTGAAGGTTCACCACCCCCGTCAGGTGAGTTTCTGACACATTGGCGAAGTCCCTGTTAGGATTCTCCGCCATGGATCTCGACGCTGAGCTACGCGCGACCGCACGCGCCCACCTGGCGCGGCTGCTGCCCAAGGTGCTGGAAGACGGTCACGTCGACGAGAGTGAGAAGGAACAGCTGCTGGCGGTGTTCCGCCGCGGCATCCTCACCACCGCTGACGTCCGCGAGGTGTTTTCGACGTTTCTCAAGGGCCTCACGGGGCAAGTCCTGGCCGACGGAGTGGTGACGCCCGAAGAGCAGGAACGATGCCGGATCGCGGTCCGCGAGCTGCGCATCCCGCGCTCGTTCCTGTCGCCGGACTTGATCGCGATCATCGACGGCTCCTCTCCCTGACCGGCCATCTAGGCGATGGATACCGGCGTGCCGTCGAGCGCGCTCGGGAGCGGCTTACCCAGCGACTGCAGGATCGACGGAAACAGGTCGACCGAGCGCATGCGCTCCGCTCCCCAGGCTCCGTTCACCGCGGCGGGCACCAGCATGTGCTCGCGGTGCAGGCCGCCGTGCGAGCCGTTGTGGGGCTGGTACTCGAAGCGCGCGCGCAGATCGTAGCCCAGGCGCGCGCACACGATCAGGTCGCCCGCGCGCGGCGAGCGGAAGAACTCGCACACCTGCCAGGGCGCGTCCGGGTAGTCCGAGGCCGCGGTCAGCGACGCGACCTCGGCCGGCGACATCCGGTCGGGGAGCGCGGGGTAGCCGAATGGGTCGGCCCCCTCGACGCGGTAGCGCACGGCGCGAGCGCCCCCACCGAGGGAACCCAGGTCCGGCGCTATCACGGCGCGACCAGCCTGATTGGCGACGACGTAGGTCGCGGCGCCGCTGCCTGACGCCTCGGCCCGACGGTAGATCACGTGATCGATCGCCGGCTCGGCAAGCAGGCGCGCCACCAGCTCGGCGGCCCGGCCGCCCGACGTCTCCAGATCCGGGCGATCGCGCCAGCCATGCTCGCCGGCCAGATAGACGTTGGCCATGGCGTTGCCCGACACCATGACCGCCGCGTCGGCGCTGAAGAGGCGCCGCCAGATCTTCGGATACGACAGCGTCTTCGGGTAGACGCGCGCCACGAACTCGTCGATCTCGAAGTGCGTGTGTGTCGCCGACTGGCCGTGGTCCGACGTGAGCACGATCCGCGTGCGGTCGAGCCGGCCGAGCCGCACCAGCGCGTCGAGCACGCGCCCGAACGCGGCGTCGAAGCGGCGATAGGCTTCGTCCGACTCCGGGCAGAGCGGCCCGAAGCGATGCCCGAGCTCGTCGACGGCCGGGAAGACCGCGAACGCCGAGGGAAAGCCGGCGTCGAACGCGCTCACGACCGCATGCTCGGCCTGCAGGTCCGACGCGTACCAGTCGCGGCTGGCCAGGCTGCGCAGGAACGCCGCCGCCTTGGAGAACCGCGTGCGCCGCGCGCGCGCCGGGCAGCCGCGCACGAACCAGGTGTTGATGTCGGCCAGCCCATCGACGTGCTGGAACAGGGTGCCCACGTCGGCGCTGACGTCGCCCGCCAGCTTGAGCTGGCGCAACGGCGCCATGTACGAGCGCGTGCGGCCGAGAAACCCGAACCGCCCCGGCCGCTCGGCCCAGCGGATGCCGGGCAGGTTGGCGCGCCCCGGGTGCGCGCCGGTGAGGATGGGCAGGTGCGCCGGGCCGCTCACCGACGGAAAGACGCTGGTGGCGTGACGGAAGCCGCCCGTGTCGAAGAACGTCCGCTTCATCACCGGCATGTCGCCGGCAGCCACCAACCGTGCGATCACGTCGGGGCGCGCGCCGTCGACCAGGATCGCCAGCAGGCTGTCGTACCGAGGCGCGTCGGACACCGACGCAACCTACAGCAAAGCTAGGCGCCGATCACGAGCAAGAACTGCCAGTGCCGCGCCTCGATCCCGTAGCCGGCATCGAACCCGATGAGCGGGATCGCGATCGAGCGCAGAAAGAAGCGCAGCCCGGCGCCGACGTCGTTGTGGATGTCGCGCTTCGCAGAGAAGCCCGCCTCCTCTTGCGTGGGAAACGAGCGCCCATCGGGCGTGGCGCGGACGCGGTAGCCGGTCAGCGGGTCGATGTCCGGCGGCAGGTCGCGGAACCAGAGCGCGGCGGCGTCGTAGAACACCAAACCGCGAAAGTCGGCCGGGCCGACCGAGAACAGGGCGAAGTGATACTCGGCCTTGGCCGAAATCTGTGTGTCGCCCCGGAACTGCTGGTAGAGGTAACCGCGCAGGTTGGGCCCGCCCACGGTCAGCTCGTTCCAGAAGGGCAGATCGTGGCCGGTCGCCGCGTACGCCGAGTAGATGAAGTTGTGCGACCGGAAGAACTTCAGACCGCGCTCGAAGTAGGCGGTGGCCCGCCAGTACTCCAGGTCGCCGCCGAAGCTGGGACTGGCGACATCGAGCGCCACGCCAAACGAGGTGCCGGTCATGACCGCGAACTCGCGCGCGCGGAAGTCGAAGCTCAGCGACGCCTTGCCGATGCCGGCGGTCGCGCCCTGAGTCGCGGGCACCGTCATCATCTCCGGCGCCGTGTCGGTCGCGGGGATGTCGGCGCTGCCGACCGTGTATTTCTGCATGCCCCACGCGACCTGCGTCTTCAGCCGGCGTAACCAGGCGATGCCGAACACCGTCTCGAAGCCATACCCCGTCAGGTGCGTCTCGCGCAGCGGGAAGGCCGGAACCTCGGCGTTGTTGTCGTACTCGGGGATGACCTGCTTCTGCACGTTGCCCTGCAGCTGCCAGTAGCCCCACCCACCGAACAGCGCCGGGTCGCGGTAGGCCAGCACGGCGCCCGAATCGACGTCGGCCAGGCGGCCGCCCACGACCAGCTGTTTGCCGCGTCCAAACAAATTGCCGTCAACGAACACCAACCCGATTGAACGGTTGTTCGACGACCAGGACGCCGTCGGCACCGGCGCCCAGGGGAACTTGTCCTTGACCGCAATGTTGACGCGCACGCCCTCGCCGTTTTGCTCCCACCACACGTTCACGTCGGCGAACAGCCCGGCGGTGTTCAGGCGCTCGCGCGCCCGCTCCAGCGTGTCCAGCTCCAACGTATCGCCGATCTTCACGCCGGCGATCGAACGTACCGTGTCCTGCTCCGTGCGCGAATTCCCGAGGATGCGCACATCGGTGATCGCTTCACCGACCGCCCACGCTCGTGCCGGCGCGAAGAGAACGGAGGCGACGATGATGACGACGATCGCGGGCAGGACCAAAGTGGCGGTCATCACCGCCCGACCGGGCCGAAGCAAGCTCAAGCCAATGGTCCGCATGGCATTAAGCATATCGACCGAAATGCGGTTCGTAAACCGCGGTCTCCCCCTCGGGGAAAAACCCTGGTAGCTTTGCCGCCCATGCCCGCGCCTTTCCGAGGACAAACTGGGGGTTACCATGCGTGGATAACCCGGCACCCTGTGCACGTGCTGGTGCTGGCCGCGCTGGTCACCTTCGCCGGAGGGTTTCTGGCCTGGCACTTGAAATTGCGCACTGCCTTCTCGGAGCTGCTCCCGAGCCGCGACCCGGGCGTGATTGCCCTTACCAAGACTCAAAACCGAATCGGCGACATGTCATTGCTGCTGATCGGCATCCGCTCGCCGGACAAGGCGGCCAATGAGCGCTACGCGGAGCTCCTGACGCAGAAGCTGCGCACATTGCCCAGTCACGTCGTCTCGCTGGCTACATACAACGTACGTGATGTTAAGGACTTCTTCGAGAAGAACAAGTGGATGTACGTCGCGGAGGACGACCTGGAGTCGATGCGCGACCGACTGCGGACCGAGATCAGCAAGCGCAAGAATCCGCTGTTCGTCTCGCTGGGTGACGACGAACCGATCGATGCGATGCAGAAGCGCATCGGCAAGCACAACGCGCTGGACGATCGGTTCCCCGGCGGGCTCTTCACCAGCGCCAACGGCGAGTACATGTGGGTTGCCGCGCTGCCGCCTGGCGGCCTGTTCGTCGAGCACGCGGGTGAGTCGCTCTACAAGGCGGCCCACGAGCTGCTCGCGCAGTTCCCGCCCTCCAGCTTCCACCCGCAAATGCACGCCGAGGTCGCGGGCCCGATCGCGACCGCGATCGCCAGCCGCGAGGCGATCGAGAACGACATCAAGACCGTGACCGGGGTCTGCCTGCTGCTGGTCGCGCTGTCGATCGGCCTCTACTTCCGCAAGGTGCGCGCGATCTTCCTGACCGGCATCCCGGCGGTGATGGGCGCGGTCGTGGCCTTCGCGGTCGCCGACCTGGCGTTCGGCTACCTGACGTCGTCGACCGCATTTTTGGGGTCGATCATCCTCGGCAACGGCATCAACTACGCGATCGTCCTCATGTCGCGCTACGAGGAGCAACGCGCGCGCGGCGACGATCCGTCCAAGGCGCTGCGCGAGGCGCTGCACGGCTGCTGGCGCGGCACGCTCGTGGCCGCGATCTCGGCATCGGCGGCGTACGCGTCGCTGATGGTCACCAGCTTCCGCGGCTTTTACCAGTTCGGCGTCATGGGCGCCGTCGGCGCGATCTCATGCTGGATCGCGACGTTCACGGTGCTGCCCGCGATCCTGATCCGGCTCGACATGCGGTCGCCAGGCGGCACGAGGGCCAGCAGCCAGGTGCGCGCTCCCGTGAACCTGGGTCCGCTGGCGCGCTTCACGCAGCGCTGGAGCACGCAATTGGTGCTGCTGTTGAGCGTCGGGTCAATTGCCTCGGCGTTCGGGCTGCGGCACTTCCTTCAAGACCCGTTCGAATACGACTTCCGCAAGCTGAACGCGAAGCTCAACACCACCGAGGAGTCGCAGGCGTTCTATCACAGCATCGACAAGCTGTTCGGACGCTGGCCGTCGCCCACGATCGTCCTCGGGGATTCGATCGACGAGGTCGAGCCGATCCGCGCGACGATCCGCAAGCAGGACGCCGACCAGCCCGGGCCGGACGTCATCGGACAGATCACGACCGTCTATGATCTCTTGCCGGGGCCGCCGGACCTGCAAAAGCGAAAGCTGGCGCTGATCGCGCAGATCCGCAAGCTGGCGCACGATCCGGCGCTGGACGTCCTCGACGACAAGGAACGGGAGCAGATCTCCAAAGTCGACCCGCCGCTCGGTCTGCACGAGCTGGCCCCGATGGATCTGCCCCCGATCGCGCGGCGCCCGTTCACCGAGGTCGACGGCACCATCGGACGCGTTGTGCTGGTCTATCCCGTCGAGACCGGGCTGTCGGTCTGGAATGGCCGTGACCTGCTGCGGATCGCGTCGGTGTTGCAGTACCTGCACCTGCCGAACGGCAAGGTGATCGAGACGTCGGGGTCGGCGGTGGTTTTCGGGTCGATGATCGGGTCGATCCTCAAGGACGGACCGATCGCGACGGCGGCGTCGTTCATCGCCGTGCTGATCATCGTCGCGTTCACGATCCGACCGGCGCGTATCGCGGCGATGGTGCTGAGCACACTCACGCTGGGTGTGCTCTGGATGGTGGGCGCCGCCGGCTGGGGCCACGTTCGCGTCACCTTCCTGAACTTCATCGCGCTGCCGATCACCTTCGGCATCGGCGCCGAGTACGCGCTGAACGTGCTGACGCGCTACCGCGAGGACCGCAATATCGTGCACGCGGTGCTGTCGACGGGCGCGGCGGTCGCGCTCTGTTCCTGGACGACGATCGTCGGGTACGGGTCGCTGCTGGCGGCGCGCAATCAGGCCCTGAACGGCTTCGGCTGGATGGCGATCCTCGGTGAGCTCTCCTGCCTGATGGCGGCGATCATCGCGCTGCCGGCGGTGCTGCTCTGGTGGCGCAAGCGCGCGCGGCGAACGTAGCTACGGCGCGCGGCTTGGCGCGAGCGCCGTCCGCTCCGGTCAACGTCCGACGAACCAGCCGTCGTCAGGACGGGAGGCGACTGTGCAGCACGCCGGCGGTCGACAGGATCAGGAACAGCCCCAGCGCGACCCACACGATCCCGAAGATGAGGTGGCGCCGCCGCGCCTTGGCGGCGGCAGCCGCCGCCGCCTCGGTGGGGTCGGTGTCGAGCTCGCGGCTCGGCCGGCGCACGCCCATCCAGGCGGTGCGCCAGGCGCCGAAGATCACCAGCATCGCGCCGACGACATAGAAAAAGAGCGGCGGGATGACGAGATTCATGCGCCGAATCTGCCATTGGCGGCGGCAGCGGACAAGCGCGACGGCGCTCAGCTCGCGGTCTCGACCGCCTTGAACTCTCGAATGACCGTCACCCGAATCTGGCCCGGGAACGTCATCTCGGCCGAGATCTTGCGCGCGATCTCCGCCGACAGGTTCACCGCCGACAGATCGTCGACGCGGTCTTCCTGCACGTAGATGCGCACCTCGCGCCCACCCTGCACCGCGAACGCCTCCTCGATGCCGCGGAAGCTGCGGGTGATGCGCTCCAGGTCCTCGAGCTTGGCGACGTAATTGTCCTCCATCTGGCGGCGCGCGCCCGGCCGCGCGCCCGACATCGCGTCGGCCGCAGCCACCAGATAGGCGTAGGGGCTGTTGAACGGCTCGTCGGTGTGATGAGCGCCGATGGCGTTGGCGACCACCTCCGGCTCGCCCAGCCGGCGGGCGATGTCGGCGCCGATCACCGCGTGCGAGCCGTCCATCTCGTGGGTCAGCGCCTTGCCGATGTCGTGCATCAGCGCGGCGCGACGCGCGAGCTTGAGATCCAGGCCCATCTCCTCGGCCATCATGCCGCACAGGAACGCCGCCTCGACGGCGTGCTTCCACTGGTTCTGCGTGAAGCTGGTGCGGTAGTTGAGGCGGCCGACCAGATCGACGATCTCCGGATGCGGGCGCGCGATCTCCAGCGTCGCGCACGCGCGGCGTCCGAGATCGACGAGCTCGCGCCCCAGCTCGGCGGAGATGTCGCGCGCCGCCTGCTCGACGCGTTTCGGGTCACTGCCGGCACCCGAGTTGCGGCACAGCCAGGCGACACAGCGCCGCGCGATCTCGCGCCCCACGCCGTCGAGCCCCTCGAGCCGGATGGCGTCGCGGCCGTCGGAGAGCGCAAGCTTCACCCCGGCCACGCCTTCGATCGCGCGCAGATTGACCTCGTCGCGCCCGATGACCGGATCGGCGGCCGCGCCCTGCGGCAGCGGAATCAGCGACATCAGCCGCTCGGTCAAGTAGTGGCCCGAGAAGCGGCCGACGGCGATCCCCATGACCCGCTTCGCGCGCCGGCCGGCGTCGTCGGGTGGGATCTGGTCGGCGACGCGCACCACCTGCGCCGCCGCCAGGCGCGCGTCTTCGATCTCGGTCTCGATCAGGCGCGCGCGCAGCGCCGCCACGGTCTGACCCGCGCAACGCTCCAGCGCGGCCGGAGACTCCACCTCC
>Ga0265338_10002418_pt1 | contig 28077 bp, 29 predicted proteins | sample 42126metaG_FD_193579 | JGI IMG/M metagenome (GOLD analysis project Ga0265338, IMG submission 193579) | Rhizosphere microbial communities from Carex aquatilis grown in University of Washington, Seatle, WA, United States - 4-21-26 metaG | ecosystem: Host-associated > Plants > Roots > Rhizosphere...
GGTAGGGATGGTTCAATCTGCAACCGAATTCCTCTTCGCGCTGAAACCGCGACCAGGCACCGTTACCGCTCGCGTACATCTCGTGTGGCACCTTCACGGCTACCGGTTGACCGTGATCCTGCAGGTCCTCGGCCTTGAAAACCTCGGCCATGCCCCCGTGGCTGATCACTTCGCCCAGCAAAAACCGGCCATCCAGCGTGTCGCCCGGGGCAAGCTTCACATAGCTGGCTTGATCAGCCGGCACATTCCGGCTGCGGGAAGCCGACGATACCGCCACAGGTTGACCCAGTTTCATGCGATGATCGTTAGCCTACCAAACGTATGGGCTGTGATTCAATGATCCGGACGAATCCCGACAGGGGCATCCATCACCAAGCCGCGTCCGCGCGCTGGCACCACCAGTACGGGACACGGCGCGTATCGAACCACCTTCGCGGCCGTTCCGCGACGAAAAAATCCCCACGCGCCAACGGCGCCGTGGCTGGCCATGATGATCATGTCCGCGTTGGTTTCCCTCGCTTCATTGACGATCTGTAGATGGGGCTTCCCGCTGGCAACCACGATGTCGGTGGTGATCTCCTCTCCCCAGATCACGTCTACCAACTTGTGGATTTGCAATTCGCCGGCTTCGCTCAGTTCTTCAATCAAACGCTCACGCGTTATTTTGCGTCTCACGTGTGAGCCGTCCGGTTTCACGATATGCAGCAGCGTTACTGTCGCTTTGTACTCCCGCGCCAACGCCGCCGCGGTCCGCAACACTTCGACGGTGGATTCCAGAAAATCCAGCGCAACCAGAATCCGACGCAGTCTCACGCCGGCGGAAGTTGATCTTATGGCGCGCTGTTCGGTCTTGCGAAACGGAGGATTCTCCACGTCCGATCACCTATCCCTTCCCAGTGGCGCTCCCTTCCGCCTTCTTTGTGTCCAGCCCGTCCAACGCCACATTCAACTGCAGCACGTTCACCCGCGGTTCCCCGAAAACACCCCATTGCGGCAGTTCGACGAACTTCTCCACCAGCGCGCTGACCTGGTCCGCGCTGATACCGCGCGCGGCGGCGACGCGTCCGACCTGCAATCGCGCTGATTCGGGACTGATATGCGGATCCAGCCCGCTCGCCGAGGTAAACACCATGTCCGCCGGCACCGCTGCACCCGAGGGCAGCTTGTTGCCGGTGAGGAACGCCGCCGCGTTGGCGGTGACGTTGGATTGCAGCGCCTGGCTCGTGGGACCGAGGTTGCTGGCGCCCGAAGGCACAGTGGCGTAACTGCCCGCTGAGGGACGCGGCCAGAAATACTTATCGCCCGTGAATTGTTGCGCCAGCAACTCGGAGCCGACTATCTGGCCATTCCGCTCGATCAGGCTGCCGTTGGCCTGGTTGTGAAACATCACCTGGGCCAGCGCGGTAATGACCAGTGGGTACGCCACTCCGGCCACCACGGTCCACAATATCGTTTGTCGAATAGATTGAATGAGAAGTTTCATTGGTTTTGTCCTTTCTTCACTGTCAGGGCGCGAGGTGGACGGCCACCAGGAACAAATCGATCAGTTTGATGAAGACGAACGGGATGATGATGCCGCCGACACCGTAGATGAGCATGTTCTTGCGTAAGATGACCGCCGCGCCGAGCGGCTGGTATTTCACGCCCCGCAACGCCAGCGGAATCAGCGCCACGATGATCAGCGCGTTGAAGATCACCGCGCTCAGGATCGCGCTCTCCGGCGAATGCAGGTACATGATGTTTAATTTGTCCAGCGGCCCGCGTCCGCCTGCCGTCGTGGCGTACAACAAGCCGAACATCGCCGGCAGAATCGCGAAATACTTCGATACGTCGTTGGCAATGCTGAACGTCGTCAGCGCGCCGCGCGTCATCAGCAGTTGCTTGCCGATCTCGACCACCTCGATGAGTTTCGTCGGGTTGCTGTCGAGGTCCACCATGTTGCCCGCCTCGCGCGCCGCCTGGGTGCCGGTATTCATCGCCACGCCAACGTCCGCCTGTGCCAGCGCCGGCGCATCGTTCGTGCCGTCACCTATCATGGCGATCAACTTGCCGCCTTCCTGTTCCAGCCGTATGCGGGCCAGTTTGTCTTCCGGTTTCGCCTGGGCGATGAAATCGTCCACGCCCGCCTCCGCGGCGATGGCTGCCGCCGTCTGCGGGTTATCGCCCGTGATCATCACTGTGCGCACGCCCATCTTGCGCAATTGTGCAAACCGCTCTCGAATGCCGCCCTTGACGATGTCTTTCAGGCGAATAACACCCATCACTCGCGAGCCGTCGGTGACCACCAGCGGCGTGCCGCCTTGCGTCGAGATGTCGAATACGGTCTGCTCGACCGCTTTGGGATACAGCCCCCCACGTTGCTCGACGTGCTGGTGGATGGCTTCTGCCGCGCCTTTGCGGATCACGCGCACGCCTTTGCCGTCGGGATCGATCAAGTCCAGGCCGCTCATCCGCGTCTGCGCCGTGAACTTCACAAATCTCGCCTGCGGCTCGGCCACTTCGCGCCCACGCATGTTGTACTTCTCCTTGGCCAACACCACGATGGACCGGCCTTCGGGCGTCTCATCGGCGAGCGACGCCAATTGCGCCGAGTCCGCAAGTTCCTCCGCCGATACGCCCGGCGCGGGAATGAAATCGGTGGCCATCCGGTTGCCGAGCGTGATCGTGCCGGTTTTGTCCAACAACAATACGTCCACGTCGCCAGCGGCTTCCACGGCGCGTCCGCTCGTGGCCAGTACGTTGCGCCGCATCAACCGGTCGATACCGGCAATGCCGATGGCGCTCAACAGTCCACCGATGGTCGTCGGGATCAAACAAACAATCAGCGCCAACAACACGGGAATGGATGTCAACACGACGCCCTTCTGCCCGGCGGCGGCTTCGTTGTACCGCGCGTATGGCGGCAGGGTGAACACGACCACGATGAACAACGCCGTTAGGCTGACCAACACGATGTTCAATGCGATTTCGTTCGGTGTTTTCTGGCGTCGCGCGCCTTCGATCATTGAGATCATCCGGTCCAGGAATGAATTGCCTTCTTCGGCGGTGACCCGCACGACGATCCGGTCGCTGATCACTTTCGTGCCGCCGGTGACCGCGCTGCGGTCGCCGCCGCTTTCGCGAATGACCGGCGCGGACTCGCCCGTGATCGCCGATTCGTCCACGGTCGCGATGCCTTCCACAATCTCACCGTCGGCGGGAATCGTGTCGCCCGCTTCGCAGACAAACAGCTCGCCGATCTTCAGTTCCGCGGCCGGCACCGAGCTTTCCTTGCCCTTGACGAGCTTGCGGGCCATCGTCTTGGTGCGCATCTTGCGCAACGCGTCGGCGTGGGCCTTGCCCCGGCCTTCGGCCATCGCCTCGGCAAAGTTGGCGAACAGGCACGTGAACCACAGCCAGAGGCAAATCTGGATGTTGAACAGATTGCACCCGCCCGGCGTAAACAGGATCGCCGTCGTCCAGATCGATCCGACCCACACCACGAACATGACCAGGTTCTTGATCTCGTCCCGCGGATTCAGTTTCTTGAACGAGTCGATGACCGCTTGCTTCACCAACTCAGAGTATTTGATTTCAACTTTTGTGCTCATGGTTCTTTCCTTAGAAAACGCGTCCGGCCAGCATCAATCCGTGTTCCACAATCGGCCCGAGGCACAGTGCCGGGAAGAACGTCAGCGCGGCGACAATCATGATGATCCCGAACAGCACGAAGCCGAAGGTCAATCCGTTTGTCGGGAGCGTGCCCGGCGAAGCGGAGACGGTCTTCTTCGCAGCCAGGCCACCGGCAATCGCCAGCACCGCGAACGCCACGCCGAACCGGCCCAGGAACATCGTCGCGCCGAGGGTCAGGTTGTAAAAGTTCGTGTTCGCATTCAGTCCCGCGAACGCGCTACCGTTGTTGTTCGCGCACGAGGCATACGCGTAAAAGATCTCGCTCAACCCATGCGGGCCCTGGTTATTCAGGCTCGACAGTCCGGTCGGCAGGCTGCACGCGATCGCCGAACCCAGCAGGATCAGAAAATTCGGGATAAGTATCCCCACCACCGCCCACGTCGCTTCCCACGCCTGGATTTTCTTGCCCAAATACTCCGGCGTGCGCCCCACCATTAGTCCCGCGATGAACACGGCGAGCAAGACATGCATCATGATTCCATATAAACCGGCCCCGACACCACCAAACACGATGCAGCCGAGCATCAGGTTCCACAACGGCGCCAGGCCCGCCAACGGCGTGAAGCTGTCGTGCATGGAGTTAACCGCGCCGCAGGAAGTCCCCGTTGTGGCCACTGCGAATAGCACGCTGTTCATCACGCCGAACCGCTGTTCTTTCCCCTCGATCAACGGTTGTATATTGGCGACGACGGGATTGGGCTGTGTCTCCGCCCACCACGCCAGCGCGAAGCTACCGACCAGCAGCGTCAACATCACGCCAAACAGCACCCACGCATGCCGCTTGTCCCCCACCAGCACGCCAAAGGCGTACACCAGCGAGGCAGCGACGATGATCAGCCCGAACATTTCCACGAAATTGCTGACCGGCGTCGGGTTCTCGAACGGATGGGCGCTGTTCTGGCCGAAGAACCCGCCGCCGTTCGTGCCGAGTTGCTTGATGGCTATCTGCGACGCCGCCGGCCCCACCGGGATGCTCTGCGTTTCGACCTTTTGGTCCACCATCACAGGATTGCCCTTGTCGTCCTTGACCGGGTTGCCCTTGTCATCGGTCTTCGGCACCTGCGTGGTGTACGACTCGATTAGCTTGGCGTCCGTGTAGGGACTGAAATTCTGCACCACTCCCTGGCTCACCAGCACGAGGGCAACAATGGCCGAAAAGGGCAGTAGCACATACAGCGTGCCTCGCGTCAGGTCCACCCAGAAGCTGCCCAGTGTCTTCGCCGAGGCGCGTTTCAAGCCGCGCGCGAACGCTACTAGGATCGCGATACCGGTCGCGGCACTGAGGAAGTTGTGGACGGCCAATCCCGCCATCTGGGTCAGGTAACTCATCGTGCTTTCACCCGAGTACGCCTGCCAATTGGTGTTGGTGATGAAACTGATCGCAGTATTCAAGGCCAGAGCCCAGGGCACGTTGGGGAATTTCTGTGGATTCAGCGGCAACCAGCCCTGCGTCATCTCCAGCGCCATCAACGTGACGATCCCGAGGACATTGAACATCACCACCGCGAGGAAATATCGCTTCCACGACATTTCTTCCGTCGCATCCACACCACCGAGCCGATAAAACCATCTCTCGACCGGCCCGAGAATGCCGGAGAGCCACGTGCGCTGGCCCTGGAACACGCGTCCCATGAAACCGCCCAGCACCGGCGTCAGCCCGATTAACAATCCAAAATACAGTACTAGTTGAACAATCTCGTTCGCCTTCATGCTCCTACTATCGGCTGCACCAAGGCTGAAGCGTTAATTAAAAGCCCCTACAAACGCGCTAAAAAGGTGTTAACGACTAATGGTCAGATGAATCTGGGAATTGCCGTACGCGCGGCCAAGTGTTAGCTTCGGGCCGTGGAATTCGCCATCATTATCATCGGCCTGCTCATCCTCGTCGCGGTCGGGGCTCTCATTGTCGTGGTATTGCGCGAACGCAACCGGCCGCCACAAACCGACCAGTCGCTCTTGCTCCTCCAGCAGCAGATGAACGGCGTTCAGGAGCGCCTCGATAAGTTCGGACAGACCGTCGCGGAAAACCTCCAGCAATCCACGGCGCAAATGAACACGCGCCTCGACCGCGCCGCACAGGTCGTTGGCGATCTCCGCGAAAAAGTAGGCCAGATCCACGAGGTCGGCAAAGCGGCTGCAGAGTTGGTGAACATCCTGCGTTCGCCGAAACTGCGCGGCGGCATGGGCGAACTGTTCCTCGGCGACCTGCTCGCGCAGATTCTGCCGCCCGAACATTTCAAGCTGCAGCACCGCTTCCGTAGCGGCGAGGCGGTGGATGCAGTGATCCAGATTGGAAACAAGTTCGTGCCGGTCGACTCGAAGTTCCCCCTGGAAAACTTCCGGCGTATCGTGGACGCGCAGAGCGATTCGGAACGCGTGGCCGCTCGCAAACAATTCCTCCGTGACGTGAAGAAACACGTCGACGCCATCGCGACGAAATACATCCTGCCCGACGAAGGTACCTACAATTTCGCGCTCATGTACGTTCCCGCCGAGAATGTATACTACGAGACCATCATCAAGGAGGAAGCCAGCGCCTCCGGTGAAGAGCGTCCGCTATTCAGCTACGCGCTGGAGAAACGCGTCGTCCCTGTTTCGCCGAACAGTTTTTACGCCTACCTGCAAACCATCCTGCTCGGCCTGCGCGGGATGCAGGTCGAGGAGCGCGCCCAGGAAATCCTCAACACGCTCGCGCGTCTGCGCGGTGATTTCGAGAAGGTGCAGGAAAGTTTCCGCGTCCTCGGTAAACACCTGACCAACGCCCAGGGCAGCTATAGCGAAGGCGAGCGGGCCCTCGCCAAATTCGACGCCAAGCTCGGCCAGATTGAACAACCCACTCTTCCACCAGCCGACCAGACCAAATTGACCTGAGCAACTACCGCAGATGCCGGTTCCAGGCGTCCGTGGCGTATTTCTCGCGATCCAGCTTCTCAGCGAGTGTCCTCTCGGCATCGCTAAGTTCGTACTTCTCAAACTCGATCCCCAACGCTTCCTGAAAGCCGCGCTGGATCTGTTCGACGGAAAGTTTCGCCGCCACGGAACCTTGGTGCAACAGGCCGGACTTGGTGCGGCGTTGTGCGCCGCCAGCGAGCTTGCGACCATCTGCCACCACGTCACCGTGCACGGGTTTCTGGAAACATTCGTACTGCCCTTGCGGCGAATGTAGCTGTGCCTCGTGAAGCGCAGGCCGTGATTCAAACGCGGCGGCGACAGCTTTGTGCAACGCGCAGTAGGCCTCGGCCGTCTTCATCGCATACAGCGCATGTGCGGGCGGCACAATAACCGTGTAGGTGGTGTCCCCGGCGTGATACACCACACCGCCGCCCGTGGGACGGCGGACTACTTCGTATCCATCGGCAAGATGTGCGGGAAACTTCTGGAAATACCCGAAAGAGACGGACGGCTTCTCCCATGAATAAACTCGCAGCAGGGGGCGCCCTCGCTTCGCGGCAGTCTGTAGCAACGCCTCGTCCAGCGCCATGTTGAACGCCGCGCTTCCCGCGGGGGATTGCAGAAAGTCCCAAATCTCAGCCATGTAAGAATTCTAACGCGCTAGTGTGAAGCTGGCGAGTGCTGATCGCGACAGAACTCTGCAAATGCATCGTCCAAACACCCCACGTGAGTGAACGCCAAATGTCCATAACGGATACTGAAAGCCGCCCGCGCCTGCGATTCGGAAAGACCAGCGGCTTCTGAGAGATACAGTGCCACGGCAAACGATGTTCGGTCGGCCCCGTGTTCGCAGTGAATGAGTACGGGCCGTCGTGCTCGCCGTAGGACAATCACGAGGGCCGCCGTTTGCTGGGATGACGGCGCCCGATCACCTGCCAGCGGAAAATCGACGTACTCGACGCCGGCCATCTGGGAGGCCTCCTTCTCCCGCGTGTGCCATAATGCGTTTGTCTCCGGGCGCAAGTTGATGACGGCGCGGAGCCCATCCCTGCCGATATGCTCACGCAGTCGCGGAGCGGACATCTGGGCGGAACGGTAGAGTTCCCCGGGAATAACCACATGATAATTGTCGTACCATCCGAGCCACCACAACGGGACAGCCAACAAGACGAACACGATGGCCATTACCGCCGCGCGTACGAGATTACCGGGTCGGCTGTGGCGAGATGGCGACATTAGCAAACACTTCGTCCGGTTTCAGGTCCCACGCCTTCAGATAGGCGCTGATATACGACTCATCCACCTTCTCGTTTCGGAGCCGTTGCAGGTACGCGATCTTCCAGGCGTTGGCCAACTTCAACACCTCGGCATCCGAAGGTTCCGTCAGGTACTTGGTATCGACCAGCAATCTGAGCACGAAGTTCTGAACGGAAACGTCATTCGTCGCCCCCGCAGTATGCGCTAACTCCTGATATTGCCGCCGCATCTCAAGAATATACGTCCACAGCAAAGCATCTTCGGAAAAGGCCTCAGGGGGATACCCCGCCTCGATCTCCCTTTTCTCGCGCAGTTGTTCACCTCCGTTCAACTGGTCTGGCGTCATGTGGGCAAGATTGCCTTCTTTTTCGAATCCGCGCCGGATGCCCAGAATCGCCTGCGCAACTATCAATTGTTCACGTTTCAGCGTCTCTGGTGGCCTCGGATGTGTGCGACCGAACTTATTCCAAAATGCAGCCTCTTTGTTCGAATAATGAATAACCCGAGTCGGTCCCTCTACTACTCCCGTATGCTCCTCTACGTCTCCCTCATCCTTGAAGTGTGGAAGTGACGAGTCAACATAGGGCATGGGGGGGGTATCCACGACCGTGCTGGGCAGCGGCAACCGCAGCCGAATCATCCAGCCAAACGACACGGCCTTTCCAGAACTTCTCCGGATCCAGCGGCTTGCCCCACCAGGTTGTTTCCTGCGCCGCCTGCCAATCAAGCTCGTCAGCGTGCTCGGGTACTTCCCCAAGCTTTTCCAACCGCGGCAGGCGCGCCTGAATCTCCGCCAGGTATGCTGCCTTCTCCTGAACCATTCGCGACATTGGCGGTCCCGCAGCCACATTCGTCTGTGCCGACAACCGGTCGAACAATCCCGTAGTGGCAAACACCAGAACCACAACCAAATTGGCCGTCTTCATTTTGTTACGCTTCCGAAACCGCGACTTCACCCCCTGATGCTGTTCAATCAGACACGGTCCGTCAACGCTTTGCTCAACAAAGCATCAATTCGTGGCTTGATTTTTACCGTCCATGACTCATCTTTGTGCCGAAAGCAATCATGGCGCATGGGATGGATTTCCCCAACGTGGTTTTGGCCGCTCACCATCGCCGTCTTCCTGCTCGAAATCGTCTTTGCCCTAAAGCTATGGGGGATCTCCCGGTGGTTGCTGCGCGCTTTCCTGGCGCTGCTCATTACACAGTGCGGAGCACTCCTTTTGATTATCATCGGAAATCTAGTGCTCCCGCCGGTCCCGGTATCATCTGATTTCCAAGGGTTGCCTCCGTTGGGGTTTTTTGAACCAATGATTATCGTGATTTGCGGGGTCGCGACCGTCCTCGCTCTCCTGGCCCTTCTTCCCATAGGCATTTTTCTTCTCTGGAAGAACGGGAAATCAAACGACGCTGAACGCCATGACCGAACTGTACCGCCGGCTTCCTGATGTTTATTCCACACCACGTGCCCTCAAAGCAGCTGTCTGCCGACACTGCGTCGATGTTGCGCGGACACAATGACTCGTGTACACTGTCCTGTCTCGGAGTTCCGATTTTATGACACTTACCGAAAAAATCATGGCCCGCGCCGCGGGCGGAAAACCAGTGCAGCCCGGCGACAACGTCTGGGTGAACGTGGACGTCCTCATGACACACGACGTGTGCGGCCCGGGCACCATCGGCGTGTTCAAGCGCGAGTTCGGCGCGGACGCCAAGGTCTGGGACCGCGAGAAAATCGTCATCATCCCCGATCATTACATTTTTACCGCCGATTCGAAATCGAACCGCAACGTGGATATTCTCCGCGATTTCGTGAGGGAACAGGGCCTGAAGTATTTCTACGACGTCATCGACGACCCGAACGGACATTGGGCGTTCGACGCGAGTCTGGGCCAACTCAAGCGCCAGTACGGCAGCAGTTTCGCGGGCGTGTGCCACACGGCCCTTCCCGCCAAAGGCCACACACGACCCGGCGAAGTCCTGCTCGGCACGGATTCGCATACCTGCATGGCGGGCGCCTTCGGTGAATTTGCGACGGGCATCGGCAACACGGATGCGGGGTTCGTGTTCGGCACGGGCAAACTGTTGCTCAAGGTGCCGGAAACGATGCGGTTCTGGTTCGAAGGCTCGTTGTCAAAAGGCGTGATGGCCAAGGACGTTATCCTCCATTGCATCGGTGACATCGGGTTTGACGGCGCGACCTATCGTGCGATGCAGTTCCAGGGTCCCGGCGCAAAGGCCCTCACCATGGACGACCGCATGACCATCACCAATATGGCCATAGAAGCCGGCGGCAAGAACGGGATTTTTGAGCCCGACGAAAAAACGTTTGCCTATGTGGACGCGCGCACCAAGGCGAATGGCACGAAGACGAAGTACGAACCGCTATTTTGTGATTCCGACGACAAGCAGACGTTCGTCTACGACAAGAAGTTCGATCTTTCGAAGCTCGAACCGACCGTGGCCTGTCATCCCAATCCGGGCAATCGCAAACTCGCCAAGGAGATGGGCAGCGTCCAGCTCGACCGCGCCTACATCGGCTCCTGTACGGGCGGCAAGACCAGCGATTTCCTCGCGTTCGCCGAAGTCATCAAGGGCCACAAGGTCAAGATCGACACGTTCGGCGTGCCGGCCACTCCCGACACAGTGCGCGAGTTGCAGGCGACAAAGATGAACGGCAAAACCGTCTGGCACGTTTTGGAAGAAGCGGGCGTGCAGATGACGGAAAACGCCAGCTGCGCCGCGTGTCTGGGCGGGCCGACCGATACGTTCGGGCGGTTGAACAAGCCGATGAAATGCATCAGCGCGACAAACCGGAATTTCCCGGGGCGCATGGGCCACCTCGAATCCCAGGTGTTTCTCGCGTCGCCCTATACCGTCGCGGCCAGCGCCATCACGGGACACATCACTGATCCGCGAGAGCTATTGGGCTGATGAAGCTCCACCTCGTTCGTCATGGCACTGCGTCCAGCGTCGCCCCGACCGATGCGGAGCGTGAACTCACTTCTGATGGCCGGGAAGAAGCGCGCATTGCGGGAGCCGCGCTGGCGGAATTGGATGTCAGCGCTTCTTACATCCTGAGCAGTCCGCTGGTGCGCGCCCGGCAGACCGCGGAGATTGTCGCCGAGGCATTGAAGCTTAATAAAGACGACGTGGCCTTGCTGGACGAACTCGCGATCAACACTTCCACCGCCTCCCTGCTCAAGGCCTTGAGACCCTATGCCCTGGCTGGCGAAATCATCATGGTCGGCCACATGCCGTCTCTGGCCGAACACCTGGCCGCGTTCATCGGCGCGGCGAATGGGCGGGGCTTCCCGCTGGGCAAAGGCAGCGTGGCCTGCGTCGAGTTGGAACACTTGCGCGCCGGCTCGGGTCACCTTCGTTGGCTGATGCGCCAGAAACAACTGCGTCATCTTGTCGAACACAACGCGTGACGTGATCGCCGGTCTCGCTTGACGAGGAGACCCCGTGACAGAAGGTTCCGAAACGACTTGACGATTTCAAACATCTGATTAACAGGTTATCTCACGGCTGGACCCCACCCCGAAGTTCGGGCCGGAGGAAATCGATGCATTGGCCGATCACATCGCGCAGTTTTCGCTCGTCGCGCTGAAATGATTGAGGAGAACGAACGACCGCAAATAACTGAGTCCCCCGCCATGAAACCCGATACGGAACCATCTGCCACAACCACGTCCACCGAATCACCGCCGGTCATGGACAGTAGCGGATCGCGCAAGCGGTTCATACCCATGGCCGTCGCCCTCGGCCTGTTGATCGTCGGGGCGGTGGCGGTATATTATTTCGTTTTCTCCCGTCCGTATCAGACGACCGACGACGCATTCATAGATGGCCATACAATCCCGATCAGCCCACAGGTCGCAGGTCACGTCCTAGCCGTGCTTATCACCGACAACCAGTCCGTCAAAAAAGGTGACCCGCTCGTGCAGATTGATCCTCGTGATTATGACGCGGCCTTGGCCCTGGCACGCGCCGACCTGGCTGCGGCCCAAAGTCGGCTGGCGCAGGCCCAACATCAGGTAATCGTCTCGCGCGCCAAGGCGGAACAAGACCGGGCCGCCGTCGGTGTCGCCGAAGCAGAATCGACACGGGCGGGAGCCAACTTGACGCGCTATCAAAACATTGAAAGCCGGGCGGTATCGCGCGAGCAGGTTGACACGGCCACGGCTGCCGCGCACGCCAGCGCCGCGGCCCTGGAGGAAGCCCGCAAGAAAGCGGATGCTTCCGATGCGCAGATTGGGCAGGACCAGGCGCAGATCCCGACCGCCGACGCGGGCGTGCACCAGGCTGCCGCCGCGCTACGCCAGGCGGAGTTGAACCGTTCCTACGCCGACATCGCCGCGCCCGAAGACGGCTGGGTAACACATCGCGTGGTCGAACAGGGCCAGTATGTGCAGGTCGGGCAGGCGTTCCTGGCGATCGTGCCGCGCAACATATGGATCACCGCCAATTTCAAGGAGACGCAACTGACGTACATGAAACCCGGCCAGCCGGTGTGGATCAGGATCGACGCGTTTCCGCAAAAGAAGTTCAAAGGTCACGTGGACAGCATCCAGGCCGGCACAGGAGCTCAGTTCAGCTTGTTGCCGCCCGAGAATGCGGCGGGCAATTACGTCAAAGTCGTCCAGCGCGTACCGGTCAAGATTGTCTTCGATGAAGGCGAGGTCCCGCAGCAAATGTTGCCACTGGGCGCGTCGGTGGTGCCGGAGGTGAAAGTGCGATGAGCGATGCCGCCGCGGTCCGTCACGACGAAGCGCTTTGGCAGCAGCCACATAATCCGTGGATCATTGCGCTGGTGGTGACGATGGCGACGTTCATGGAAGTGCTGGACACCAGCGTCGCCAACGTGGCGTTGCCGCATATCGCCGGGAATCTGTCAGCCGGCCTTGACGAAAGCACCTGGGTCCTGACGTCCTATCTGGTGTCCAATGCGGTCATCCTGCCATTGAGCGGCTGGATCTCGGAAAGAGTCGGCCGCAAACGATTCTACATGAGTTGCGTGGCATTGTTTACGATCAGTTCCCTGCTCTGCGGTTTTGCGCCGAATCTGGCGACGCTGGTCTTCTTTCGGGTGTTGCAGGGCGCCGCCGGCGGCGGCCTCCAGCCCAGCGAACAGTCCATCCTCGCCGACACATTTCCACCGGCTAAACGAGGTATGGCGTTCGCGGTGTATGGCATGGCGGTGGTGGCGGCGCCCGCGCTGGGTCCAACGCTCGGTGGATACATTATAGACAATTTTACCTGGCGCTGGATTTTCTTCATCAACGTGCCCGTCGGCATCCTGTCGTTGATACTGACCTCGCGGCTGATCTCCGACCCTCCGTACTTGAAAAAGCAACGGCGCACCGGCGCGAAGATCGACTACATCGGGTTCGGGCTGGTGGCCGTGGGGCTCGGCTTCCTCCAGGTGGTGTTGGACAAAGGCCAACGCGACGATTGGTTCGAAGCCCCCTATATCCGTGTGTTCACCTTCATCTTTGTCGCGGCCCTGGTTTTGGGGGTGATTTGGGAACTGCGCGTGAAGGACCCGGTTGTCGATCTGCGGTTGTTCAAGGACCGGACTTTTCTGATGGGCAATTTCATGCTCTTCATGGTGGGATTTGTGATGTACTCCAGCACGGTGCTGCTCCCGCAGTACGCCCAGGAGCTCATGGGATATACCGCGGAACTATCCGGGATGTTGATCTCGCCCGGCGGGATCACCATCATGCTCTTGATGCCACTGGTCGGGTTTCTGGTCTCCCGGTACGACGCGCGCAAGATCATCGGGTTCGGCTTTCTGATGATCGGGATCGCCACCCTCAATATGTTGCGATTCAACTTGGGCGTCGATTTTCGGACGATGATGTGGGCCCGCGTGTTCCAGGCCGGCAGCCTGGCTTTCCTGTTCGTGCCAATCAATACCGTCGCGTACGCCTATCTGCCGCGTGAGAAGAACAACGCAGCCTCGGGCTTGATCAACCTCTCCCGCAACATCGGCGGTAGCGTCGGCATCTCCTTCGTCACCACCATGCTCGCGCGCCGGGCGCAATACCATCAGTCGGCGCTCGTCGATCACCTCAACAGCTACAACGGACATTTCCTGAGCACCGTGCGGACACTGGGACACGGCTTCGCCAACTCCGGGGCCGGCACGGTGATGGCCACCAAACAAGCGTATGCGGTCATCGGCAGCATGGTGGCGCGGCAATCGGCATTGCTCGCGTATCTCGACAACTTTTGGTTGTTGGGCCTGTCGGCCCTGGCTTTGGTCCCGCTGACCTTTCTGATGAAGAAGTCCAGACCCGGAGGCCCCCTCGCGGTGCACTAACATGATTCGAATCATTGCCATCGAACGGGAATTTGGCTGCGGCGGAAGCGAACTTGCCGAAACACTTGCCGCGCGTCTCGGTTGGAAGGTGTTGGATCAGTCGCTGACCGAAGAGGTCGCGCGCATCGCCCAGGTCGCCCGCGCCGTTGTCGAACAACGGGAAGGCCGGTTGGATCCGTTGGTTTACCGTCTCGCGAAGGTCTTCCGTCATGGCTGCTACGAAAAGGCCATCCCCGTTAGCACACAAGAAGCCTTCGATGCGGACCGCGCGTTGGCGCTCGTCCAACAGGTCGTCGAACAAGCCGCGACGACTGGCAATTGCGTGATCGTTGGGCGGGGTTCCGCCTTCTTCCTGCGCCAGCGGACCGATACGCTCCGGGTGTTCTTGTTTGCGACGCGTGAATTCAAGTTTCGCTCCCTGCTCAGCCACACGCAGAATGAGGCCAAGGCCAACGAATTGCTCGATACCGTCGACCGCGACCGGAGAATGTTCGTGAAACACTATTTTCGCCTGGAATGGCCGCTCCGCTCCGCCTATCACGCCATGCTCAACGCGGCGCTTGGCGACGACCTGATTCTTCGCACGATCCTTGATTTGATGGACGCACTCAACAAGAAGGAAACGTCGGCATGAAAGCCAGATTTACCCTGTTACTTGTTTCGGCAACCGTGGCGCTTGCGGGCTGCGCCGTCGGGCCTGATTATCATCCACCGAAGACCCAGTTGCCCGCCAATTGGAGCGAAGCCCAACTGGGCGGCACGACCAATAGCGCCATGACGGCCGTCCAGTGGTGGAAGACGTTTAACGATCCCGAATTGAACTCGCTGATCGTGCGCGCGGCGGCCACCAACTACGATCTGCGCATCGCGGAGGGGCGACTCCACGAGGCACGCGCGCTCCGGACCGGCGCGTTCTTTGACCTTGGTCCGACGATCGACGCCTCGGCCGGCTACACCGACGTGCGGCAGGCGAGGAACTCACTTCCGTTCAGCGGTTCCGCCACCAACTTCAGTTACCGTTTTCATACCGACTTGTATGACGCGCACTTCGATGCGAGCTGGGAAATCGACGTGTTCGGCGGGAAACGACGGGCCCTCCAGGAGGCAAACGCGCTCCTCGCCTCCGTCGAGGAAGATCGGCGCGACGTGCTGGTGAGTGTTCTCGCCGAGGTCGCGCGCAATTACGTCGATGTCCGCAATTTCCAGCAGCACCTAGCCATCGCCGCCAAGAATATCGCGGCTGAACAGGATGCCGTCGATATCACCCGCGCCCGTTTCCGTGCCGGCTTGGCGAGCGAACTGGATGCCAAACAAGCGGAGGTATTGCTGGCCACCACCCAATCACAAGTCCCTGCATTCGAAGAATCGCTCAAGCAGGCGGCGCATCGACTGGCGGTGCTCATCGGCCAAAAGCCGGGCGCGTTGCTCGATGAACTCAGCGCCACCGCGCCGATCCCCGCGCCACCTCCCGAGGTCCCGGTGGGCCTGCCATCAGATTTGTTGCGTCGGCGGCCGGACATTCGTCGCGCTGAGCGCCAACTCGCGGCAGCCACCGCCAACATCGGCGTCCAAACAGCCGAGTTGTTCCCGAAATTCTCACTGACCGGCGTAGGCGGTTTCCAGAGTTTTTCCGCTGGAGACTGGTTTACCGGCGGCAGCAAATACTGGTCCGCCGGGCCATCGGTGATGTGGCGTATCCTGGACCTGGGTCACGTGCGCAGCCAGATCCAAACGGCCAACGCCCGGGCACAGCAATCCCTGGCGATGTACGACAAGACCGTGCTCACCTCGCTGGAGGACGTCGAGAACGCCTTGGTGGCCTACTCCCAGGAACAAGTTCGCCACCACTCGCTGCAGCAGGCCGTGGACGCCAGCCGCAGTGCGGTCGAGATTTCCAATGAACTCTACAAGAACGGGTTGACGAGCTTCCTGAATGTAGTGGACGCGGAACGTTCGTTGTACCAGGCGGAGGACGAACTTGTCCAAAGCGAGCGCACCGTCATGGTGAATCTCGTGGCGTTGTATAAGGCCCTCGGCGGCGGCTGGCAAACGACCGTCGGGGGTGCAAGTGGGTCGCCTCGCGCGAAATTATAACCGGCGACGCATGCTTTGGCGTTGCACATAGTAAGGTCGTCCGCTACATTCCCGCGGCCATGGCTGCAAAATCCACCAAGCGAAAATCCCGGTTGCCGAAACCTTCCGCGCTGCAAGATTCGGCTCTGCAGCCTGCCTGGTACAACCCGTTTCACCTGCTGACGCCGGGTGACAAGGCCCCCGAGGAATGCAACGCGTTCATCGAATGCCCGATGCGCAGCAAAATTAAATACGAGTTGGACAAGCGCAACGGCATCCTTCACATCAGCCGCATGCTGCATAGCGCCGTGCACTACCCGAGCAATTACGGATTCATCCCGCAAACGTACTGTCGCGATCACGATCCGCTGGACGTCTTGGTGCTGTCTCAGGAACCGGTGATTCCCGGCTGCGTGATGAAGGCGCGCCCGATCGGCATGTTGCGCATGATCGACCAGGATCTGGAGGACATTAAGATCATCGCCATCCACGTTAACGATCCGATGTTCGAGAGCTACACGGACATCTCGCAATTACCTCCGCATGTGTTGCGTGAGGTGCGGCACTTTTTCGAGATCTACAAGGAATTGGAAAACGCCAAGCTTCCTGTCGTCGAGGATTTCCGCGGACGGGTGGACGCTCACACGGTAATCCGCCAGTCCATCGCGGCGTACAAACGGTTTCGCACCCAACTCCTCGACTGCCAGTTTCCCGATTACTGAATGGCCGGTTGACGTTGCCGCGAGACGCGCGGGAGTGGACAAGTTGCCACCCCTGTGCTAAGGAGCGAAGGTTGCTGCGAGTCTGCAAGGAGATGGGAAAGAGCGCGATGTTCACGCCACTGCCAACGATGCGGTTGTACCCGACATGTAGGGAAAGAGATCGCGGCAGATTTCTCCTTTCCGCCGTCTGTCTTCTCGCCGTCATCTTCGCCGCTCCTCCCGCGGCTACAGCCCACAAGGTCAAGGTTTGGGATTCTTCGACCGCGAAATTAATCCAGGAAGACGGGGGCCGGCTTCTCGCGGATTATGGGAGTTTCCAGTTCTATGAAGTCGACCACCTGCGCCCCGAGTTGCTGCAGTCGGACGCCGCGGAAGTTTGTGACAATTGCGATCGACTCCTGCTCAACGCGGCAAGTATCGATACTTCGACTGCGACCATCAAAGCAGTGCGGCGACCGGCTGCGACCTCCACCGGCAAGCGGTTGCATCTGATTCAATTCGTCGGTCCGGTACAATCCGCTTGGCGTGAGGCGCTTCGAAAAACCGGGGTGCGAATCATCAATTACGTCGCTGAGAATGGCTATCTGGTGTACGGGGACGCCCCATCCATTGCCAAACTGCAAAGTTTGGCCGGCTCCTTGACGCCCGTGCAGTGGGATGGTGACTACCAGGACGACTATAAGATCCACCCCGATGCCAGATTCCTCGACGAGACTGGCAAACCGAGGCAACTCCGAACAGATACGTTTGCGATCCAGCTCGTGGAAGACGCGGATGCAAATCCCGCGACACTGGCTTTGATCGAGCGCCTTAAACTGGACCCCATACGCCGTCGGTACAGTTTGCTGCAGTGCGTGAATGTGTTCGTGCGGCTTCATCCGCAGGATCTCGCCACGATCGCCGCGCAGCCGGATGTGATTTCGATCCAGCCGTACACGCCGCCGAAGAAACAGGATGAACGACAGGACCAGATCATGGCCGGTAACCTTTCAGGAAATACGCCGAACGGGCCGGGTTACCTGTCGTGGCTGGCGAGCGTGGGATTCACCCAGTCCCAGTTCACCGCTTCGGCATTCGTGGTGGATATCAGCGACAGCGGCATCGACGATGGCACCACCGCGCCGGGGCATTTCGCCCTCTACACGCTCGGAAACACCAATAACGCCAGCCGCGTGGTCTACAATCGATTGGAAGGCACACCCAACGATCCGGGCAGCACCATCCAGGGCTGTGACGGCCATGGGACCATCAATACTCACATCGTTTGTGGATATGACGATCAGCCCGCCGTATTTCCGCATACGGATAGCAGCGGGTATCATTACGGCCTTGGTGTCTGTCCATTCGTCAAGGTCGGCTCATCGGTGATCTTTGATCCGGCCTTCTTTACGAACCCCGATTATGCGAATTTGATGTCCGAGGCGTACCACAACGGCGCCCGTATCAGCAACAACAGTTGGGGGTCAACCGACGATGGCTTCTACAATTCCGACTCGCAGGCATACGACGCCTTGGTGCGCGACGCGCAACCCTTGGGATCCACTTTTCCGGTCGCCGGCAATCAGGAGATGGTGATTGTCTTCTCGGACGGCGACGACGGCCCCGGCGCGAAGACCGTGTCCCCGCCGGCCACCGCGAAGAATGTCATTGCCGTTGGAGGCACGGAAAACGTCCGATCCATGTCCACGGCCAACGGCGGTAACGACACGCTGGGCTTTGACGGCTGCGGCACTTCCGACGTCGATGCCAACAGCGCGAACGATATCGCGAGTTTCTCCGGTCGTGGCCCATGTAACGACGGCCGGATCAAACCGGACATTGTCGCGCCGTGTACGCACATCACGGGTGGGGCGCCCCAGAGTTTTCCTCCACCCGACCCAAACGGCACAGGCTCGTCCCTGCCCTGTTTCCTCACCATCGATGCCACTGATATCGGCGTTTGCGGTCTGTCGGGTAGCGGCACAATCCCCGCAGACAACTTTTTCCCCGTCAGCCAGCAGTTCTTTACGGAATCCTCCGGCACCAGCCATTCCGCACCCGCGGTTGCGGGCGCCTGCGCGTTACTGCGGCAATACTTCATCAACCAATCTCTCACGTCGCCCAGTCCCGCGATGACCAAGGCGTATCTGATGAACTCAGCCCGTTACGTGACCGGCTCGGGTGCCAAGGACAGCCTCTGGTCGAACAACCAGGGCATGGGCGAACTGGATCTCGGGATAGCGTTCGACGGCGTGCCGCGCATTTTGCAGGATGAACTGGCTACCAACGTGTTCACCACCAGCGGGCAGACGCGCACGTTCTCGGGGACCATCGCCGACCCGACCAAGCCGTTCCGTGTCACCCTGGCCTGGACCGACTCGCCCGGCAACACGATTGGCAGCGCTCTCAACAACGATCTCGATTTGACCGTGACGGTCGGCTGCAATACGTATAAAGGTAACGTGTTCAAGGGCGCCTTTTCCGCCACGGGTGGCACCGCCGACCATCGGAACAACGTCGAGAGCGTCTTTCTCCCCGCCGGTGTCACCGCTGACTTCACCGTTACCGTCACTGCCTACAACATTAACTCCGACGCCGTGGGCAACGGGGATACAGTGGATCAGGATTTTGCCCTGGTCGTCTACAACGCCCAATCCATCACCAATCCGCCCAACGAGTGCGCCTTCACTCTCAACTCAACCAACATCACTCTCAGCGCTCAAGGTGCCAGGTCCAAGAGCGTGAGCGTTAAACCCTGCAACGCAACCTGCTCCTGGACTGCAGTCAGCAACGATCCGTTCATCACCATCATCTCGGGTACCAATGGCGTCGGTAGCGGCAGTGTCCGTTACACTGTCCCCGGCAACACCAACACGGTCGCCCTTGGCGGTACAATGACCATTGCCGGGCAGACATTCACGGTCAATCAGGCGGCCGGTGGATGCTCCTACGCACTGAGCCCGGCGACTGCCAAATTCAAGGCGGCGGGTGGATCCAAGACCGTCAAAGTGAAGGCACGGTTCTCCGACTGCGCCTGGTCTGCCGTCAGCAACGATCCGTTCATCACCATCACATCGGGAACCAACGGTGTTGGCAAGGGCGTTGTCTCCTACACAGTCACCCCCAACACAAACGCCGTCGCCCTCAGCGGCACGATGACCATCGCCGGTGAAACCTATACGGTAAGTGAGTCGGCCGGGCCCTGATCGGCGCAATGCGGTGGTCCAGCCGACCTTACCATTCGTGTTCCACGCGCATGACCCATTGCGGGCGCATGTTGTGCGCGGCAAGAAAGGCGATAACGGTTTCTTTATCGGGCGCCTCAAGCTCGCACAGCAATTTCCCTTCGAGCGAATCGGAAACGCACCGGAGCGTTTTGACGGTCTCGTCGCGTTTCAATTCGGCAACGAGCGCCTGCAACGCTTGCCGGGTTAGGCAGGCAACCGTGTGCTGGCTGATATAACGAGGCACGGCGTTTGTTATGGCGATCCGTCGTACGCGGTGCAACGCTTTTTTCGTTGGGTTGCCTCGGAGGCCTGTCGGCGATAAGATGCCGGCGGGAGAATGACATGAAAGATTTCTTCATCGGGCTGGTCGTGGGCGCGTTTCTCACGGCGTGCACTGGCTGGTACTTCGTGGTTGCCCGCAAAGACCCGCGCGTGGTCCATGCCTGGGACGTTTTCGACGTCAAGCTGACCGCCTGGCATCTGCGCGGCGACGACATCAAGGATGAACTCAGCCGCACGGGCAAGGTGTTGCGCCGCCAGGCGGGTGATTGGGGTGCGGCGATGGCCAGCGCTTCCTCTGACGCCGCCATCACCGCCAAGATCAAAGGCAAATACGCGCTCGAACACGATCTGTCTGTATTTGGCATTTCTGTCAATACCACAGATGGCCGTGTCACGTTGGCGGGCAATGTCACGTCGCATCAGCAAATCGGCAAGGCCATGCTGATCGCGCTGGAAACCGACGGCGTCCGCGAGGTGAACTCCACGCTGCAAGTGAAACCGCCAAAGCATCCGAGTTCGTGATTCCATCGCTAACCAGGCAAAGGAGGCTTCGTGGATAAGAAGGAAATTGCCGGGGTGTTCGAGGAGATCGGGGCCCTGCTGGAACTGAAGGGTGACAATCCATTCCGCGTGCGCGCCTATTACAACGCCGCGCGCATGGTCGATGGCCTGCAGGAAGATCTCGGCACGCTCATCAAAGAGGAGCGACTTACCGACATCAAGAGTATCGGCAAAGACCTCGCCGCAAAAATCACCGAGCTATACACGACGAACAAGCTGGAGTTTTACGACGAACTCAAATCCTCGATGCCGCAAGGGTTGCTCGAAATGCTGCGCATCCCCGGTTTCGGTCCCAAACGCGTCAAAATCGTCTATGACAAACTAAAGGTCGATTCCATCGAAAAACTCGAGGCCGCCTGCCGCGCCGGCAAAATCGCGGCCCTCGATGGGTTCGGCGAGAAATCCCAGCAGAAAATCCTCGAGGGCATCACGCTCGTCCGCCAGTTCAGCTCACGACATCGTTACGATACCGCGTACGCGGTCGCGCAGCCGATAATCGAAGCGCTGCGATCGCATCACGGCGTCATCCGCTGCAGCATTGCAGGCAGCTTGCGCCGCCATCGCGAGACCATCGGCGATATCGACTTCCTCGTCAGTGCCAGACCGAAGGATGCGGCGTCTATCATCGAGGATTTCGCCGCCATCCCCGGCATCAGCGTCAGCGCCAAAGGCGAGACCAAAGCCAGTGTGGTGCTGAAAGGCGGGATTCAGGCTGACCTGCGCGTGGTCACCGACGATCAATATGCTTTTGCGCTGAATTACTTCACCGGCAGCAAGGAACACAACATCGCGCTCCGGGCCCGCGCGTTGAAACTGAAGAATCTTTCCTTGAATGAATACGGCTTCTCGCCTATTTTCGAGAAAGAGAAGAGCGCGAAAGAACTCGGCAGCTCCATCAAGTGCAAGTCGGAGGAAGATCTCTACGAGGCGCTCAAGCTCGACTACGTCGCGCCCGAACTCCGCGAAGACATGGGCGAAATCGAAGCGGCGGAGAATGGCGCCCTGCCCAAGTTGGTCGAGTTGTCGAATCTCCGCGGCACGTTTCACTGCCATTCAACATGGAGCGATGGTATCGCGAGCGTTGAAGCCATGGCGGAAGCGGCCATGGATCTCGGCCTCCAGTATCTCGGCATGGCCGACCACAGTAAATCCGAGCGGCAGGCGAATGGCCTCGATGAGAAACGTGTCCGCCAACAGGCCGAGGAAATCAAAAAGTTAAACGTGAAATTCGCCAAGCAGGATTTCCGCATTTTCTTCGGGACGGAATGCGACATCCTCACCGATGGCTCGCTCGATTTTGACGACAAGACGCTCGCGCTGTTCGACTACGTCGTTGCCAGCGTCCACCAGGGCTTCAACATGGACGCCGAGAAAATGACCAAGCGCATTTGCAAAGCGCTCGCGCACCCGAAAGTCACCATGCTCGGCCATCCGACGGGCCGTCTGTTGCTCGAACGCGAAGCTTATGCCGTCAACATGCCCCAGGTCATCGCCGCCGCTGCGAAACACAATAAAATCATCGAGATCAATGCGCATCCGTACCGCCTCGATATGGATTGGCGCCTGTGGAAACACGCCAAGGAACTCGGCGTCAAATGCTCCATCAACCCCGATGCCCATAGCGTCCCCGACCTGCAATATCTTGCCGTCGGCGTTGGCATCGCCCGCAAGGGCTGGCTCGAGAAAAAAGACGTCATTAATTGCCTCCCCCTCAAGGAAGTCGAAAAGGCGCTTCGACGTTAGAAAAATTCTGTCGTCCTCCGCATCCTGATTTTACTGGACTCCAGGCCAGCCTAATCGAAAGGTTTTGACGGCGGCGAGTCGCGGCGTATAGTGCGAATCAGTCGTCACCCCACCACGGCTACGCAAGGAGGATTGGGAATCCGAGCTTCCACAGGACGGAAGTTGTGTCGCTGCGATTCCCGCAAACCGTCTCGTTACAGGAGTGTCGTGGCCATGGAACTGCTTCAGCAACTCATCTCTCTCGCCCAGAACTTTCTTGATCGTGAACCCACAATGGCTCTGGCGCTTGGTGGGGCATTCGTGGCGGCGTTTTTCGCAGCGGTATCGCACCCGCAACCGCCCATGGACGGTAATGGAACGCCTCGAGCTGCGTGGCCGACGGTTGGCCGTTGGTTCCTGCAGGTTGGCTGGGCGCTGATACTCGTAGCGTTTCTGGTCGGTGCTGTCGTGGTCATGAAACGCTATCTGAATGGAGCGCTCGCAGATTTTCGCCAAACTCACGGACGCGTGAGTGAAGCCAACTACGATGCGGTGCAGACCATTTGGGGACCGGAGCAGGATCAACAAGAGCTAACGGTAAAATTCGGCTACGACGAAGAGGTGACCGAACGCGTGGAGTTTGACGACCCGGCCAAGCCGGCGCTTATCAAAAAGAAAACCGTGCACCGCGTCGTGCCGGGAAGCCCATTCGAGAGCGCCCGGCATGAAGTCACGTTGCGCCAGAGCCCGCGCAAAAAGGGGTCAGCGGTCTACGCCGGCTATGAAACCGAGGGGCGCTACTCCTACCGTCTCCGATATCCTGGCGAATGCGACGCCAAGGCGTCATTGCGCTTCCCGCTGCCTTCCGCGGCGATGGTCTGCAACGATCTCGTGGTGAACCTCAACGGTCAGAGCGTCTTGGATCGGCTGCAAATCAGCGAAGGCGCCCTGTTGCTGGAGTTGGACGTCCATAAAGATTGGGTGGCCGACCTGGATATCAAATTCAAAAGTCGCGGCGTGTCGTATTGGTACTTCCAGATTACTGAAGCGCGGGTGATCCGCGACTTCACATTGATGCTGCATCTCCCCGACCTGGCCACGGACAAGCTCAACTACCCGGAGGGTTGCATGACGCCGACCGAAATCACTCCGACCCCTGACAAGCTCGGGTGTGATCTGGTGTACCGACTCGGCAACGCCGTGTCCACCAAAGGCATGGGCATCGCGCTCTCCAAGCCCGAGCAACCGGGCAAGACAACCAATGCGGTGCTGGCAGAGACGCCCACCGCTTGGACGCTCTTGTTTGCGGCGACCATTTACTGCCTCAGCCTGTCGGGGATTCGTCGTGCCGTGCTGTTTGAAATCCTGGTGGGCGCAGCTGCCGTGTTCGCTTACGGCTTGCTCGGAAACTTTCACGACATTGCCTTCGGCTTCTGGGGTTCAGCGATTATTGTCCTTGTCCCGCCGTTCGCTGTACTCGCATGGTTGCTCACCACTGTGGTCGGGGGGCTGGCAGGCAAATTTCTCGCTGCCGAACTGATCCTGTTCGGGATTCTGTATCCATCCGCCGCCGGTCTGGACGCCGCGCACCAAACTCTCTATCTGAACGTGTGCGCTGTTGTCCTTCTGGCGATTACGACATGGCAGATTATACAACGCACAGGCCTTCCGCCGGTATCCACCCCGTCTTGTGGAAATCAAATAGCTGCCCAAACCTGATCGAACGCAAATCCCCCTTCCGCAGTTGCCAAGTCGCATTTTCGCTGGCAATGTTCCCCAGGTAACGACCATGCCAAGCGACCCTGATCTCAAAGCGCTTCTCGAATCTTGGCCCTACGACCCCGAAGACTGTGTCCGCCTTGTCACCCTCGCCGACGGTCGCGACGTCATGCACGTCCGCCTCCCGCTTGGCATCGAACAATACGAGCTCGATGGCCGCCCCGACGGCCTCCGCCCCCATCACGCCGAGTCTTTCCTCGACCATCACGTCGCTCAACTCGACAAGGCCCGGGCCGCAGGCCAGGACTCCGCCTTTCGCCTCAACCCCGACGATTGCATCGAACTCTTCAACGAAGGCGTACTCTACTACTATCGCTACCTCCATCTCTTCCAAATCAAAGACTGGCCCCGCACCGTCCGCGACACCACCCGCAACCTCCGCCTCTTCGACTTCATCCATCGCCACGCCGCCCGCGACGAAGACAAAAATTACCTCGAACAATGGCGCCCCTACGTCCTCCGCATCAGCGCCATCGCCGCCGCCATGATCCAGCTCGACGATAACAACCACCCCAACGCCCTCGCCATCATCCAGACCGCCACCCGCACCATCGAGTCCCTGCCCGACGTCGACGAGGAATCCTACAAGTACGAACGCCATCGTTCCCTCGACGCCCTCCACGAACTCGCCGACGAAATCGAAAAAAACAAACCCCTCACCGAACTCCAAAAACTCGAGCGCCAACTCCTCGACGCGGTTACCAACGAACGCTACGAACGCGCCGCCCAACTCCGCGACCGCATCCGCCACCTCCGCGACTCCGAAAAAAGCGCCTAGCTTTTTTCCGTCAACCTCTTCACCCGCCTCGCCCTGTCTCACTCAATTCCACTCTGTTTGACTGCAGTTCGATCCCTGTTTCACCTCCCATTCCGTCATCCTCCCACCATCCTTTCTCCCACCCCCAAATAGGGCAATCACCCCATAGCATTTCTTCCTCGTGAGCCTTATCGTAATCTCAGAAACTAATAGGAGATTAATACTATGATCATCGCCACATTCACTCCCATGATCGCCGCCGCCGGATACTCCCTCATCTATCTTCTCTTCGGTGGAGGCATCGGCGGTGCCGTCGTCATCTTCTTCATCGCCAAAATGCTCGGCAAATAACGCCCCGCCGGTGTAGCCACGCTTCTATGAAGCGTGCGCCTTGCTCCGCCTGCCTTTGTAGGCCGCATGCCCCCACGCGGCGAATCCCCCCCTACCCCCTTGCCGTATAAGGGAGAGGGTCAGGGTGAGGGTTGTTCTTCGGTCTGCCTCCCCACCGCCCGTTCTGGCCCCCTTCATGCTCCCTAGACGCCCCATGAGTGCCCCCATTCCTGCCAATGAAGCCGAACGACTCAAAGCCCTCTATTGGTATGAGATCATGGACACCGAGGCGGAACAAATCTTCGACGACCTGACTCTCGTTGCCTCCAAAATCTGCCAAACTCCCGTCGCCCTCATCAGCCTCGTCGCCGAGAATCGACAATGGTTCAAAGCCCGCGTCGGCATCGACGCGACCGAGACCTCCCGCGACGTATCATTTTGCGCCCACGCCATGCTCCAGAAAACCATCCTGGAAGTAAAAGATGCAACCAAAGACCATCGATTCGCCGCCAACCCCTTGGTAACCTCCGCGCCGAATATTCGCTTCTATGCCGGTGCGCCCTTGAAGACCGAGGAAGGCTACGGCCTCGGCTCGTTGTGCGTGATCGACTACGTCCCGCGCGAACTCAATGCCGACCAAAGAGACGCCCTCCAGGCCCTCAGCCGCGTCGTCGTCAGCCTCTTCAAACAACGCCGCCTCCTCGCCCAGATCATGGCCGAAGTCGCCTGACCCATCCCGTCCGTCTCCTCAGGGTAAACCCCTAGCGCGCCGCGCCCCTGCCGGTGTAGCCACGCTTCTGTGAAGCGTGCCCAGCGGCACAAGCCATGCTCTCCTTCCACCATCACCCAGGAGGATTCCCATGAGTACACTCACTCGCGACGCCATGCTCCAACGCAATGCCGATGACAAGGAACACCTTCGACTCCGCATGCTCAAGAAGGTCAAACAAGCCCGAGACCTCCGCCACCAAGCCGCCATCGACGACGATGCCGCAGCCGCAGCCGCAACCGTCGCCCCGCCAACTCCTCCGGCGCCCACGCCGGTGTAGCCGACCTGTCCGCCAAGCCGTGTCAGACAAGAAACCGCTGCCGTTTGCGCCAACCTTCAACAAAAAAGGACCCCCATGAGTACAATCACTCGAGACGCCCTGCTCCAAAGCAATGCCGATGACAAAGAACGTCTCAAACAGCGCATGGATAGGAATGCCCGAAAACGTCAACGCCTCAGAACCGAGGCCTCCGCCCATGCCGCGGCCGCAGCCAAGGCCGAAGCCCTGCTCTATCCCCCTCACCCCGTCCCGTCCACCGTAACCCCGGCGAAGGTGGAAACCTTGCCGAAGGTGAAGGTCGCACCCATCCCAACTCCACCCACCCCGGCTCCGCAAAACCCGCCACAGCCCAAACCGTAACGCCGAGCCCGCCCCGCCTTGCCGTTGTCGCCGCGCTTGTTAAGCGCGGATTCTCCTCAATTGGAGGGTCGCGCTCCCGCGCGTCCGCACCCTACGGTCAACACCCCATGGCATTCACCCGTAATCAGCACCACTGTCATTGCACAAACACCACGGGCAAACACACTGGGGAGTTTTTATGGGCACGCTTGCGAGAGACTTCATGCAACAACGAAACGCCGCCGACAAAGAACGCCTTCGCCTCCGCTCGAAAAAAAGGGCCCAGGAACTTCGCCGCGAAAAACAACAAGGCCTCGCCGACGTCGATACCGTCAAACTTCCCACCCCATACCCCATCGACCCCTGGCCTTAGCAGAATCGGATCCCCTGCCGGTGTAGCGTCGGCTGTCCCCAGCCCACTCCGCGCCGTTTCCTTGCCGATTGTAGGGCGGCCGGCCCGGCTGCCATCCGCAAATTGTGGGAGCGGGCTCCAGCCCGCGAATCCGTCTGCTCCGCTCCGTCACAACTCCAGCGCAAATCGAAGCACTTCCTTGAGCTTGGCGAAGACGTCCTCTGGCAACACGCCCACTTTCTTTTCCAGTCGCGTGATGCCGATGGAACCAGTGCCCTGCACATTTGCCACGGACACCTCTCTTAGAAACGGCAACTCGGGCAATAGTACTTCATAGGGGCTTTGCCGATTCTGCGTCGTCAGCGGGACATACAATACCAAAGCGCGTGGCGCGGCGGGATCATGGCGTGAAACGATAACAACGGGACGGGTCTTCGCAGCGAGGCCGAGATCGGCCAACCAGATTTCACCGGGTTTGGCGTTCATCGAGCGTGTCGAGCACTTCCTGTTCGACCTGACGCGAACGCGCCACGTCCAACACGTTCCCGTCCGCCAACTCAATCAGTTCGGCGACCCGACGCTCAACTTCCTTTGCTGTCTGCGGTTTCCAACGCTTCAGCCGGGCATCCAATTTCGCGGCGATGGCTGTCATAACCTCTACAGTCTACCATCACCCCGACCATCCTGCAAACCACATCCGCGCCGTCCCTGCCTTCTCTGATTCCTAATCGGAGAAGGCACTCCGAGACTCGA
>Ga0265338_10002420_pt1 | contig 28060 bp, 20 predicted proteins | sample 42126metaG_FD_193579 | JGI IMG/M metagenome (GOLD analysis project Ga0265338, IMG submission 193579) | Rhizosphere microbial communities from Carex aquatilis grown in University of Washington, Seatle, WA, United States - 4-21-26 metaG | ecosystem: Host-associated > Plants > Roots > Rhizosphere...
GTTGACCATCCCAATGTGTTTCGATCCCGTGCGCCCGAACGAATATGATTCCCTGGCTCAGCCCACTGCGATGGGGCATTTCCCCACCAGCATTGAGGAACTTAACAACTACCTGTCGCGCCAATTTAACGAATGCGTCCTCCATTACAATTTGTGGGTGCAGCGTTGCCCGGTAAGCCCGCCAAACGCCAACAGTATTTTTCCACCGGACATGTATTCGTCTCCGGTCAATTGGGCGAATATAGTGGCGCTCAATCCGTGGATTAAGACCACTCCTGTCGCGAATTATGGTCTCCCCAAAAAACTGCACGACAACGCGGCCGCCCATCTACCATTCGTCAGTTGCTTGTCGGCTTCGGCCCTCGGCCAGGCTGGTAATGGGCTGGCTGATTCGGTTACCGGGAAAGCGTCTTCCAATCCCGCGGATCAATGTGCGAACGTGGCGCATTTTGACAATGGCGTCTTTCTGGGCGTTAACGCCGCCTATGCCGACGGCCACGTGGAATCGCACAACCCAAGCCAGATGAACTGCGGCTATTTGCAAGGCGGCATCTTTTGGTTTTATTGATTTCATGGAACACCAACCGAAATTGTTGGAACAGTTTTCAGTAAATGTGCCTTTGTTCGTGCAATTCTTGATGGTTAAATAGCATTCATGAAAACAGGCCTTGAAGAACACATTCTCGGACGGCCGTGGCGAGCCACCCGGCGTTTTAATGTCTTTTCGGCATTCACCCTGATCGAGTTGCTGGTGGTCATCGCCACGCTAGCCATGCTGTCGGCCATGCTCCTGCCCGCGCTGGCCGGGTCGCGGGCGCAACCCAGGGTCACGGCCTGCGCCGCCAACTTCCGGCAATGGGCGGTGTCGGTCAATCTGTATGCCAACGACCATTTGGATTCGCTGCCGCGCTTTGATTGGAACAGCGGCGGCGGCAATTTTCTCCAGGATGTCTCAATAAACTTTATCCCCAACCTTGCGCCTTATGGGTTGACCATCCCCATGTGGTTCGATCCCGTGCGTCCGGACGAATATGATGCCTTGGCTCTGCCCTCTCAGCTCGGGCATTACCCCACCAGCATCGAGGAACTTAACAGCTACATGTCGAGGCAATTTGCCGAATGCAGACTCCATCACAATTGGTGGGTGCAGCGTTGCCCGACAGTCCCGCCAAACGCCAACAGTATCTTTCCACCGGACATGTATTCATCTCCGGCCAATTGGGCGAATCTAGTGGCGCTGAACCCAAGGCTGAAGGGCACTCCAGTCGCCAATTATGGTCTTCCCAAAAAACTGCACGACAACGCGGCCACCCATTTACCGTTCGTCAGTTGCTTGTCGGCTTCGGCAGTCGGCCTTACTGCTAATGGGTTGGCGGATTCGGTCACCGGGAAAGCGTCTCCCAATCCCGCGGATCAATGTGCTAACGTGGCGCATTTTGACAATGGCGTCTTTCTGGGCGTCAACGCCGCCTATGCCGATGGCCATGTGGAATCGCACAGCCCTAGCCAGATGAACTGCGGCTATTTCCAAGGCAGCATCTTTTGGTTTTATTGATTTCATGTACCACACCTGAAAAGAGTTTCGTATGAAGACAGCCAACTCTCCCCTGCCCGGTGAAAACTCGCTCAACGGGAAGATTCAGCACCGGCCGGCTGTCCGTCGGGCGATGCTCCGGCTCGCCGTGGCGGCCGCTGTGGTGGCGCTGGCCGCCGTCGCCGGGGCCGGACTTCCTCCAGCGCAATTGCTTTCGGCGCGCAATCCGGCCGTGGCACCGCCGGCCGGTGGCAACGGCGATTCGGTGGATGCCGCGGTCAGTCCCGACGGCCGGTTCGTGGTTTTTTCCAGCGCCGCGTGTGACCTGGTGCCGGGAAACGACCGGCAGTTCAGCCTGAATGTGTATCTGCGCGACCGGGGGAGCAACACCACGGTCCGCGTCAGCCAGAACCTGGCCGGAACCGGCGGGGGCGATGCGTCCTCGTTCCTCGGCCAGGTCTCCACCAACGGCCAATTCGTTCTCTTCGAGAGCGGAGCCAACAATCTGGCGGCCGCCAACACCAACTGGGGTCGGGATATTCTCGTCCGCAACGTGCCGGCCGGCACCAACATCCTGGTGAGCGTGGCCACCAATGGCAGGCCGGCCAACGGATCCTCTTACGACGCCGTGATGACTCCGGATGGCCGTTATGTGGCCTTTGTCAGCAAGGCATCCAATTTGATACCCGGCGACACCAACGGATCGGCTGACCTTTTTGTGCGGGACCTCGTGGCTGGCACCACCACGTTGGTGAGTGTGGGAGCAACGGGGTCGGGTACAATAGCCATGGCCGCGCCGCAAATCACGCCGGACGGGCGGTACGTGGCATGTTTCAGCACCGCGACGGGATTGGTGGCGAGCGCCAGCCCGTCGATTAATGGCGAGGTCTATGTTCGTGACCGTGTGGGAGGAACGACGACTTGGGCCAGCACCGCTGCCGCCGCCATGGTGCAGGCCGCATTCGGCGCGGCCGCCCCGGCCAAGATCGTTTCTTATCGGCCTCGTTTGAGTGACGACGGGCGATTCGTGGCCTTCATGTCCGGAGCCACGAGCGTATCTGGCGGCGCGGTCATTTTGGTTTACGACCAGTTGTCCACTACCACCACGCTCATCACGACCAACGCGCTGGGATCATTCGCCAGCAATTCTCCGTATCCGCCATTCGGGGTGGATGAAAACCGGTTTGGCCCCGAGATGACGGCGGATGGCCGGTTCATCGCGTACGCCAGCCGGGAACCCGCCGCCGGCGGCACGAATTTGAGCGTTCACGTGTGGGATTCGCTGGCGAGCACCGACCAGGCGGTGAGCACGAATGGGAGCGGAGTCCCAGCCAATACGATTTCCTATACGCCGGTTCTCAGCGGCAATGGCGGGTTTGTGGCGTTCCTGAGTAACGCAACAAACCTGGTCGCCAATCCCGTCTCGGCCGGTTTCCACCTGTATCTTGGCAACCTCCAATCCGGCGCCCTGCAATTAGTGGACGTGGACACCAACGGAGCAGGGTCAACCGACCTCGGCAATACTTTCCCCAGCCTGAGCGCGGACGGTCGGGTGGCCACTTTCTGCGCCCCGGATGGCAGTCTGGTTTATGGGGACTGGAACAACGCGTTCGACGTGTTTGCGCGGGACACGCTGGCGGGAACGAACGAGCTCATTTCGCAGCGGGATCCGGCTCTGGTTTCGACGGTGGGCAACAGACTTACACGAAAGTCGCCCTATTCCATCAGCGGCGACGGCCGGTGGTTTGTGTTTGAAAGTTTCGCGAACGATTTGTTGCCGAATGACACCAACGGTTTCTGCGATGTATTCCTTCAGGACCTCTGGACCGGCCAGACCACTCTCGTCAGCGCCGCGGCGGATGGCACCCCGGGCCGGGGCGGCCACAGTTACGGCGGGGTCATCAGCGCCAATGGCCGGTACGTGGCTTTTGCCAGCGCGGCGACCAACCTGACCGCCATTGCCACCGCCACCAATCTCAACCTCTACCGTAAAGACCTGCAAACCGGCGCCATCCTTTTGATCAGTGTGGCCAGCAACGGCACCGATGCCGGGGCGGGCAATTGTTGGGACGCGGTCATCAGCGCCGACGGACGGTATGTGGCCTTCGTGAGCACGGCCAAAAACCTCGCCCCGGGCACCTTTGACACCTCTAGCGGCTTCGGCAACTTCAATGCGTTCTGGCGTGACGTGAATTCCGGCACCACCATCGTGATGAATAGCCCGGGATCACCAACCCTCTCCGTTTCTCCCTCGATGAGCGCCGATGGACGTTACGTTGCTTATCAAACCAATCAACTGAATCAACTGAGGATTCGCGACACCCAGCTTGGCAGGGACATTTACTCCAATTCGGCAACAATTCTGTCGGCCGCCATCAGCCCGGACGGCAGCCGGGTGCTCTATCGGAGAACTTTACCCGATCAGGTGTGTGTGGACCAGATCGCCACTCGGGCGGTGCTCCAGTCGTTCAGCAGCACGGCCCCGGTTCAAAGTTCCGGTCAGTGGAGCAGCGATGGCCGCTATGTGGTGTTTACCGGCAATACCAATGCGACCACCGCGGCCTTTGTCTGCGATCTGGCCACGAGTAACACCACGCTGGTCAGTTTCAGGGCGGTCGATCGCAGCGTGGCCAATGCGGCGTCAGATATGCCGGTCATCAGTGGCGATAGCCGCTACGTGGCCTACCGCAGTTACGCGACCAATATCATCACCGGCGACACCAATCCGGCGCCGAAAATTTATCTGTTTGACCGCTCCATCGGGCAGAACACCATCCTGAGTCCGTCCCAGATCGCCGCCACTCCCTTTCCGTGGATCTCCTTGCCGGTCATCAGCGGCGGCGCCGAGAATGTGGCCTTTCTGAACGCCGGGTCCGACCTGGTGACGGACGATTTGAATCGTGTTCCCGACGCCTTCGCGGTCCGGGTGCAGTATCACATCGAGATGACACCGGTGGCCACACCGGGCGGGACCACGACGCTGACCTGGCAGGCAGTGCCGTTGCGAACCTACGGGGTGCAGTTCAAGAGCAACCTGAGCGACCCGTCATGGCAGGATTTGCCCGCGAGCATTTCGTTCATCGGCAACGAAGGAATGGTCATCGTGCCGGCGGATCAGCCGAACCGGTTTTACCGGGTTATCGAGACTCAATAAAACGATTTGTTTCCTGGAAGCGGGGTCAAACCAAAATCAAACCCTTCTGGCGTTGGCTGGTCTGGTTCTCAAACTGGCTATTGCCACCCTGATTCCGGCGGCTGCTTTTAAAAACCATGTGAGGGGGGCAGGCCAGACTTGTCAGAATTTGGGGTGACCCCGGCCAGACAAATTTCCCGGCCGGATGCGTCATACTATTAAATCATGCGCGGACCGGAACTTGAACGGCTCTACGACGAGCACGCCCAGTCGCTTTATGCCTTTCTGCTGAACCTGACCCGCGATGAAGCTGATACCCGGGACCTGCTCCAGGATATTTTTGTCAAACTGGCGCGAGACCACGGTTGGCTGACTGGCGTGCGGGACGAACGCGCTTTTCTCATCCGGCTGGCGCACAATGCGGCGATTGATCTGATGCGCCGACGTGGCACGCGCGATAAAACCCGCGAACAGTTTGCTGCCGAGATCGTCTCACCCTTCGCGCCGGCCAGCGACCCGGACCAACAGGCCTTTCGGGCCGCCCTGGCGGAGGCGCTGGCCGAATTGCCGGCGGAGCAGCGCGCGGTCGTGCATTTGAAGCTGTGGGCGGGGCTGACCTTCGAGAAAATCGCCGGCACGCTGGACATTCCCTTGAACACGGCCGCCAGCCGATATCGCTACGGGCTAGACAAATTGCGCGAGCGGCTGCGTCCCCTTTACGAAGAGATCAAATAGTTTAGATGGCTACAAAGAACACGAGACAAAGAATTTTCTTAACGCAGAGGCGTGGAGAGCGCAAAGAAACGCAAAGGGGGTTTGATCTGATCTTCTCTGCGAACCTCGGCGTTCTCTGCGTCTCCGGGTTAGAAACCACTTTCCCAAAATGAAACCGGACGATTTTGAGCAAAAGCTTCAACGCCAGCCGTTGCGGCAGATCCCCGCCAAATGGCGCGAGGAAATTTTGACGGCGGCTGAATCCGCTGCCACCGCCCGCCACTCGCCACCCGTCACCCGGCCATCCTGGCTCTCAACCCTCAACGCTCAACTCTCAACTGTCTTATGGCCCCATCCCAAAGCCTGGGCCGGCCTGGCGGCGGTTTGGATTCTGATCCTGGCAGTGGATTTCTCAATGCGTGACCCATCGCCGGCGGTCGCGGAAAAAACCGCGCCTTCGTCGCCGGAAGTCATTGTGGAATTGCGGCAACAACAGCGGCTGCTGGCGGAATTGATCGGTTCGCGTGACACGAGTAGCGCCGACCGGTTCAAATCTCTTATACCGCGGCCGCGCAGCGAACGGGTGGAATTTGTGGCGGCATGAAATGGAACTCCTCCGAAAGTGAAATGTATGAATGAAGAACCAACAAGTTTCGGGCAGAAAACAAGGAAGGGTTCCCTGGGGCGGGTCTTGATCATCGCCGCCCTCGTCGCATTCTCCATCGGCGTTGTGACCATTGGCAGGTCACTTACCACGGCTGAGGATTACGGGGCGGCATCGATCCTGGGTCTCGTTATTTTGTTTGTTTTGTTCGGTCTGTTGCTGTTCGTCCGCCGGCTGTACCGTCGGGGCAATTTCCAGCGGGTTGGTTTCGGGTTCGCCTGCCTCGTCACGCTGGTGGCGCTGTTTTACGCCGAGGAGGACTGGCGCGGGAAACATGACTGGGAAAAATTCAAACGCGCATGGGAAGCCAAGGGCGAAAGATTCGACCGCGCCGGCGTGGTTCCACCGGCGGTGCCCGACAACCAGAATTTCGCGCTGACGCCGGTGGCCGCCAGCAGCTATGAAACAGTTCTGGACCAAAACGGGCATGCTGTGTGGCCGCGAAATACGAACGTCATCAATCGGCTGCGGATGAATCCTTATAGCAGCAGCCAGGGCAACAGCGGGGCCCTGGCGTGGCCGACCAACGGAGATTGGCGAGCGGCGAAAACCAGCGATTTGAACGCCTGGCAACAATATTACCGCGCCCTGGCAGCCAAAACGAATGAGTTCCCGGTCCCGTCACAACCGCAATCGCCCGCCGCCGACGTCCTGCTCGCTTTGAGCAAATACGATTCAGCGATTCAAGAATTGCGTCAGAGCGCCCAATTGCGTTACTCGCGGTTTCCGCTGGAATATGACAAAGACGATCCGGCGGCGATCTTGCTGCCGCATCTGGCGGCACTGAAATCCTGCAGCCATGTGCTGCAATTGCGCGCGCTCGCCGAATTGCAAAACGGCCAAAGTGATCTGGCGCTGGCCGATATAGAGCTCATCTTGCGCCTGACTGATTCCGTTCGCACCGAACCGATCCTGATTTCACATCTGGTACGCATTGCGATGCTGAATATCGCCCTCCAGCCGGTCTGGGAGGGCCTGGCCGGGCACCGGTGGTCGGACGCGCAACTGGCCGAACTTGACCGGAAAATGGCCGGGTTGGATTTTATTTCCGACTACCGGCTCGCCATGCGCGGAGAGATGGCGCTGTTTCAGGGTGGCATCTTCGAATATCTGCGCCATCACCCGGGACAGCTGGCCAATCTGGTCGGTGACAGTGCCACGGCTGTGCCGATTCCGGCGCTCGCCATCAGCCGCCTGGTTCCGGTCGGCTGGTTTTACCAGAATCAATTGCATTGTGCCCGTCCGATGGTGGAATTTTATCTGCCGGCGGCGGATGTCAACCTCGGGATTTTTTCGCCGAAAACCATCCAACAGGCGGATGCCACCATTGTCGCCGAGACCCGGCAACTCAACCCCTGCAACGCTCTCGAACGGCTGTTGCTGCCCGCCCTGGGCAATGCTGCAAAGAAATTCGCCCAGGGACAAAATGCCGCAAACCTGGCGCTCGCGGCAACCGCGTTGGAGCGTTATCGCCTCGCGCACGGCGACTATCCTCAATCATTCGACGCCCTGACGCCACAATTCATCGCCAAATTGCCGCCCGACGTCATCAATGGTCATCCATTGCACTATCAACATGAAACCGACGGGCAATTCGTGCTCTACTCGGTCGGCTGGAACGAAACGGATGAAGATGGCGAGGCGAGCCTCAATAAAAGCGGCGCGGTGGACATAAACCAAGGCGACTGGGCCTGGCGATATCCGACGAAGTAGGCCGGGAACTTCAATCCAACTGCCAGGGCCGGCCGGCTGTTTTTTTATTTTCCGGCTGCTCAAAACGAACCAGCAGCAGCCGGCCGATTCCCCTGTGAATAAGAATGAATTTCCCGGCGACGGCAGACCGGTTGCCGCGGCCAAAAGGCCGTCAATGCATGGGTTTAAAGCCCGGCGAACATTCCGGATTGAACCCCGGACGTGGTGAACAACAATAGCTTTGATGATGCTGGCATGTCGGGTGCTCGACACCAGCAGGAATGATTATCGAGGTCATATGTTCTGCTTCGCAAGAATTTGACGATAGTTTTTTCTTCCAGCGGCTCACCCTTATCGACATCTGCTGCGGACCACCCGCGGTACGATGACTTCTTTGTGTCCGGGCTTGAAGCAACCCCTGTTTTGAGCCCGGGCGTAACTTCTTTTGGTCACATTTTGCCGTTATGGGGTTTGGCCGTTCCCATGAAGAAAACAGATTTCAGTCCGCACCCGTCCTTTGCCTCGTCCGGGCGGGGCGGGCGCAGATGACAGGCGGGATAAAGTTGTACACGGAATGCATGCACTCGAACAAAGACCGTTGCTCTGGCAGGCGCTGACCTGGGAGGAGATTGGTTCGTTACGCCGCACCGGAGTGGATCTCTGCCTGCTGCCGGCGGGCGCAACGGAACAACACGGTCCGCATCTCGGCGTGGGCATGGACACGGTCAATGCCGAAGCCTTGTGCCGGGCGGTGTCGCGCGTGACCGGCGTTCCCGTGCTGCCGCCTTTGCCTTACGGTTGCTCACTGGGCCATTCCCACCGCTGGCCAGGCACCCTCGCCCTGCAACCGCAGACGCTCACGGGCACCGTGGTGGAACTTTTTGAGTGGCTGCACGGCGCGGGATTTAAACGCCTCCTGGTGGTCAACGGTCACGTGGGCAACGCCGCTCCCCTGCGCTGCGCCGTCGAAATCATCCGCGGCCGGTGGGACGACGCGCTGGTCTGCGTCTGCAACGTGGCCGAGCTCAGCCCGCGCGTGCGCGCCGAGTTTTTTGCCGACGCGGAGGACTGGCACGCCAACGCCGCCGAAACGTCCCTGATGCTGGCCGGCGCCCCGGAACTGGTGCGGCCGGAAAAGCTCGCCACGGCCGACGACGAGGACCGGACGAACGGGCTGGTCTTTCCCCATCCGGTCAACCGCACCAGCCGGAACGGCGTCACCGGTTTTCCCAGCCGGGCCACCCGCGAACAGGGGGAGAAACTTTTTCAATTCATGGTGGAGGACCTCGCGACCCTGGTCCGGCGCGCCTTGTTGGAACAACCACCGCTCGAACACAGTTATTTTACCACGATCAAATGAATGCCACAGTTAAACCAAAGAACGGGAAGGTCATGCTGCCGAAAACTTCCCGCCGGATTTCCGGAACGAACGGCCTGCCGGCCGGGGCCCTGGCTGCCAACGGAGCGAACGCCACGGTAAAACTCAAGGCCCTCAAGCAGAAGCTCATCCAGCAGGGCGTGAAATATTGCGTCGGCGACTATGTAGACATCCACGGCGTGCCCAAGGGCAAGTTTGTGCCCATCGAACATTTTGAGCATTTCGCCCACGGGTCCGAGCTGTACACCGGTTACGCCCTGGACGGCCTGGGCCAGGCGCCCAATGACGACGAAATCTCCTCCGTGCCGGACCTCGGGCACATCATCCAGCTCCCCTGGCGGAAGGAAGTGGCGTGGATGCCGGCGGACAACCATTTCCACGGCCAACCCTATCCGCTCAATTCGCGCGTGTTGTTGAAGAACATCCTCGGCGAAGCGAGCCGGATGGGTTTCACCTTCAACCTGGGCATCGAATGCGAAATCTATGTGCTCAAGCAGGACGAGCAGGGCCGGTTAATCGTGCCGAACTCCGACGACAATCTGGAAAAAAGCTGTTATGACGTGAAGCGATTCATGGACGTTTTCCCGTGGCTGGACGAAATGGCCGGGACCATGAACGGGCTTGGCTGGGACGTCTATTCCTTCGATCACGAGGACGGCAATTCGCAGTTCGAGTTCGACTTCAAATACGCCGACGCGCTCAGGATGGGTGACCGCTACATTTTCTTCCGGCACATGGCGAAGGCGATTGCCGAGAAGCACGGCCTGCTCGCCACGTTCATGCCCAAGCCGTTTGCGGACAAAACCGGCAACGGAGCGCATTTCAACATGTCCCTGGCCGACGCGCGCTCCGGCAAAAATCTCTTTGCGGTTCCGCCGGAAAAGGACCCGCGCGGCCTGGGTTTGTCGCCGCTGGGTTACTCGTTCATCGCCGGCATCCTCCGGCACGGGCGGGCGTTGTGCGCGGTGCTGGCGCCGACGGTGAACAGTTACAAGCGACTCATCCGGAGAGGCGCCATGAGTTATTACTCCTGGGCGCCGGTCTTCAATTCCTTCGGCACGAACAACCGCACCAACTCCATCCGCGTTCCCATGGGTGGCGGACGCTGCGAAAGCCGCAATGCGGATTCCTCCTGCAACCCCTATCTCGCGGCGGCGCTGGTGCTGGCGGCTGGGCTGGAGGGCGTGCGCGAGGAACTCGACCCGGGTGATCCGCACCACGAAAATCTTTACGAACTTTCGCCGGAAGAACTGGCCCGGGCGGGTGTGCAGGAGCTGCCCCGCACCCTGGGCGAGGCGGTGGAGGCGTTTGCCGCCGACCCGTTTGTGGAAGCGGTGCTGGGAACGGGATTGCGGAGCGAATTCATCAAATACAAACGCGCCGAGTGGGAGGAATATCACCAGAGCGTGAGCCAGTGGGAAATCGACCGGTACGCGCGCCGGTTCTGAACCTGAAATTTTTGCAGCGGTCCCTGATCAAAATCCAACAATCAAAACCAAAGGAGAAAAAATGAAACTGAAGACACTGCTCGTTACCACAATGCTCGGTCTGGCCGGACTGGCCGGAGTCATGGCGGCACCCATCAAAATCGGATACAGCGACTGGCCGGGTTACACGGTCATGGAGGTCGCCAAACAAAAAGGCTGGTTCAAGGATGCCGGCCTGGACGTGGAAATGGTCTGGTTCGAGTATTCACCGTCCATCGACGCCTTTTCCGCCGGTAAAATCGACGCCGACATGATTGTGGCCGGCGACGACATGGTCACCGGCGCGAGCGGGGCGAAAAGCAAAATCGTATGCCTCGTGGATTACAGCGAAGGCAGCGACATGATTGTCGGCGCGCCGGGCGTTGATTCGATCAAGGACTTGAAAGGGAAGAAGGTGGGGGTCGAACTCACGCTGGTGGAACACGAGCTTCTGCTGCAGGCGCTCAAGGTCAACGGCCTGAGCCAGTCCGACGTGACGCTGGTGGGCACGGCCACGGACAAAACGCCGCAGACGCTCGCATCGGGACAGGTTTCCGCCATTGGCGCCTGGTATCCGATCTCCGGCCAGGCACTCAAGCAGGTGCCCGGTTCGAAAAAACTTTTCACCAGCGCCGATGCCAAGGGGCTGATCTTTGACGTGATTGCCGTCAGCCCGACCAGTTATGCCGCACACAAGGATGATTGGGCCAAAATCACCGCCATCTATTACAAGTGCGTGGATTACTTGATGGATCCCAAAACGCGCGATGACGCCATCAAGATCATGTCAGCCAAAGTCGGCGCCGACCCGGTCGAATACGCCAAGAACGTCCCGGGCACGCATTTCCTGACCGTGGCCGAGGCAAAAACGGCGTTGAAGAAAAGCCATGATATGATGTCCATTTACGGTTCGATGGAACTCAGCGACAAGTTCAACCTCGACAACGCGGTGTACAAGGTGTCGCAGAAGCCGTCGGACTATCTGGTGCCGGGCATCATCATGGGATTGAAGTAAAACCGCCGACCACCCCGCGCATGGCGCATCACGACTGGCTGGGATTGAAGCAGGAGCTGCCGCGACGGCGGCGGCTCCTGCTTGCGACGTTGTCGTTTGTGCTGCCGCTGGTGGCGTGGTGCATTTTGAGTTACGTGCCGTGGATCTGGCACCCGTTGATTCATGTCACCGATCCGGGCAGCGTGGATTATTTCAGCGAAGGGCTGGACATACCGCGTGCGGATTTTTACCGGGAAGCGGCCAAGGCCGCGGCGGCGGCACAACCGGTGCCGCAAGGGTATCGAGTCAACCCCGTCTATCTGCCCGCGCCGCACAAGGTGGCCGCCGCATTTTACACCGCTTTCAAAACCCCGCCGCGGCTGCAGGACGAACCCTGGTTGCATCAAAGCCTGGGACACAGCATCCGCACGATTTTCCTCGGCTTCCTCTTTTCCTCCCTGCTCGGCGTGCCGCTGGGCATCCTGTCCGGCGCCTTTCGTTTCTTCGCCCGGCTGCAGGAACCGTTCATCGAATTTTTTCGTTACCTGCCGGCCCCGGCATTTGGCGCGCTGTGCGTGGCAATCCTCGGCATTGAGGACGCACCGAAAATCGCGATCATCGTCATCGGCACCTTTTTCCAGCAGGTGCTGGTGATTGCGAACAGCGTGCGCAAGGTGGACCCGGCGTTGCTGGAGGCGGCCCAGACCCTGGGCGCGTCCAAATGGAAGCTGGTCAGCCGGGTCGTCATCCCGGCGTCCATCACCGACATCTACACGGACATGCGGATTCTGCTCGGCTGGGCGTGGACCTACCTGATCGTTGCCGAAGTCGTGGGCACGATGTCCGGCATCACGCTCTTCATCAATCAGCAGGCACGTTACCGGAATTTCGACAACGTCTACGCCGCCATCGCGATGATCGGCATCATCGGCCTCTCCACCGACATGGTTCTCGCCTGGCTCGGCACGATCCTGTTTCCGTGGAGGCGGCGGTCAGGTTCCGGCTCGCTGATCAAGCGCTCGTGGTTCCCGCTGCTCGAGTCAAAAAAACCGAGGCCGGTCCTGAGATCCTCGTTTCTGCCGGAACCGGAGCCGTCTCCCGACCGGGAAGGAGAATTGCATGTCACCCGTTGAACTGAAACTTCCCGATTACCGGGACCAGTTGCCCGCAGTCGCCGCTCGTTTCCAGCGCATCCAGGAGCGGCCGGTCATCCTGAGCGTGCGGGATTTGAAGAAATCGTTCGGCTCGAACGGCGCCAGGCAGGTGGTGTTTGAGCATGTTTCCCTCGAAATCCACCGGCGCGAATTCATTTGCGTGGTCGGCCCTTCCGGCTGCGGCAAATCCACGCTCATCCGCATCGTCGCCGGCCTGGACGAGGCGACCGCTGGTGAAATCCTGCTCGATGGCAAAGCCGTGGCCGGTCCCGGTTCCGATCGCGGCATGGTTTTCCAGGGTTACACGCTGTTTCCCTGGCTCACGGTGAAATGCAACGTGATGTTCGGCCTCCAGATGCAAGGCATGGATCCGAACACCGCGGAAGCCGAGGCCCGCCAATGGCTGGACATGGTCGGCCTCGCCAAATTTGAAACCTTGTATCCCCATGAGCTCTCCGGCGGCATGAAACAACGCGTCGCCATCGCCCGCGCCCTGGCCAACAACCCGCGCATCCTCATCATGGACGAACCGTTCGCCGCGCTTGACGCCCAGACGCGCTGCCAGATGCAGGCCTACCTGCTCCAGATTTGGAAAAAGGTGGATGCGACTATTCTGTTCATCACCCACGACCTGGACGAGGCGGCCTACCTGGCCGACCGCATCCTGGTCATGGGCTCGAACCCCGGCCGCGTCGTCGAGTTCATTGAAAATCCGGTGCCGCGCCCGCGCAGTTCCGCCCAGTTCATCACCCCGGAATTTCTCGCGCTCAAGCAGCGCCTGGAGGAACACATCCATCCGCCCGTTGAAGAAGCGGTGGAAAAACTGCCCATGATCAAACTGACCGAGGCTGGCGATGAAGTCGAATAAACATGAAAACGCCGCCGCCCGCTTCCTCCCGCCGCCGCGATTTCAATGGCCGGAGGGGCAGCGTTGCGCCGCCATGCTGTGCTTTGATGTGGACGGTGAAACGACGGCGTTGTCCGAGGACCCCGCGCTGGCACGGCGTCGCACCTTGATGTCGCAATGCGAATACGGCCCGCGCATCGGCGTGCCGCGCCTGCTCGGGTTGTTGAAGCACCTTGAAGTTCCGGCGACGTTTTTCGTTCCCGCTTATATTGCGGAACAGCATCCGCGCATGGTCGAGGCCATCGTCCACGCCGGTCATGAAATCGGCCTGCACGGTTATTTGCACGAGAAGCTCGCGCATCTGAACCAGGCGGAGGAGGAAGCCATCCTGGTACGGAGCATTGAGATTTTGACGCGGATCGCCGGCACCCGGCCCTTTGGATTTCGCGCGCCTTGGTTCGAGATCAACCCGTGGACACCGGAGCTGCTGGCGCGGCACAACCTCGCGTACTGCGCGAGCGAGATGGGCGATGACGTGCCGTATTTTCATGCCAACGGCCTGGTGGAAATCCCGGGCCAGTGGCTGCTGGAAGACTGGGAACAATTTGCCTTCAACGCCGATCCGGCCTGGGGCTTCGTCCCGGAAAATTGCGGCAAGGTGTTTGACCTTTGGTGGCGCGAATTCGAGGCGATGTACGATTTCGGCTGTTGCTTCGTGCTGACGTTGCATCCCTGGCTCAGCGGGCGGCCGTCCCGGGTGCAATTGCTCGAAGACCTGGTGGGGGCCATGAGGGAAAAGAGCGGCGTCTGGTTCGCCCGGGGACACGAGATTGCCCACTATGTTCGGACACATCCCGCGGCACGCCGGGAAATTGATTTCGACGTCGATGAAACCACAACCCCCATCCCATCATGAGTTCCACCGCCTTTGAATGGAAGCCGATGTTTGAGCCGCTGGCCTTCGCCCGGCAACTCAGTACCCGCACCGCGCAACCGCCCCTGTCGCTGGCGGAAATCCAGCGCGGCGTGGTCGAGGCTGCGGCCCGCCCGCTCAACCGCGCCACCACGTTGCCCGCCCAGGCTTATACCAGCGAGGAGTTCTTTGCCTGGGAACTGGATCACGTGCTGCGGGCCGGCTGGCAATGCGTGGCGCACGTTTCCCAGATCCCGGCCCCCGGCGATTTTCTGAACCTGGACCTGCTGGGCGAACCGCTCATCGTGGTGCGCGGCAAGGACGACGCCATTCGCGTGCTGTCGCGGGTCTGTCCGCACCGGTCGATGGACATCATGCCCGAGGGTTTTGGTTACGATGGCCACACTCCCGTCGCGGCGCACGATGGCAAACCGGAGTGCGGTCGCACGCGGCTGTTCCTCTGTCCCTATCATGCCTGGACCTTCGAGCTGGACGGCCAGCTCAAAGCCTGCCCGGAGATGCAGGAAGCCGAGGACTTTTGCCGCGACCAATTTTTCCTGAAGCCGTTCCGCAGCGAAATCTGGCAGGGGTTTGTTTTTGTCAATCTGGACGGCCAGGCGCCGCCGTTAGCCGACGGGTTGGGGGAAATGGCTGCCGATCTGGCCGCGTTCCGCCTGGACGAAATGAAACTCGTTATCGCGCGCGAGTGGGATTGTCCCTTCAACTGGAAAGTGCTGGTGGAAAATTTCATGGAGAGCTACCACCATCTCGGGATTCATCACCAGACGCTCCAGCCAATGATGCCGGCCCGCGACACCTGGGCCGAGCAGGAACGGCGTCACTATGTCCGCTCGCATCTGCCGTACAAGGATTCCGTCCGCGAGGCCTATCTGGCCTTTGCGGCGAAAGGCGATTTCTCCGCCGCGCTGCCGCCGTTGCCGGGACTGAGCGCGGCGCAACAATCGGAGTGGGGATTGTTCCTTATGCACCCGACGTTTCTGCTGGCCACTGCGCCGGACCGGGTCATCTGGTACCGGCTCCAGCCGCTGGGACCGGACCGGCTCAAACTGCTGACAACCACGCTGGTGACGCCGGAAGTTCTGAAACGCGGCAATTTTGAAACGCTGCGGCAAAACACCATGAAACAGCTCGTGGATTTTCATCTCGAAGACATGGAGGTCTGCACGGCGGTGCAGCGCGGTTTTTACGCGCGCGGCTGGCAGCCGGGCCGCCTGAGCCATCTCGAAATGACCCTCTGGCTTTTCCACCGTTACCTCGCCGCGCGCATCCGCGACGCCTGGCCGACCGACAACCATGAATCCGCCCCCAGCCAGCGCCCTTGAATCCGACAATGCCCATCCCGTTTTCGCTGGCCGGCAAGGCGGCGATTGTCACCGGCGGCTGTTCCGGCATCGGGCTGGCCATCGCCCGAAGGTTCCGGGAACAGGGCGCGCCAGTGCTCATCGCTGATCGTCAACGTGACGGCAGACATGTGGCGGAGGAGATCGACGCCGAATTCCAGCTCGCTGACGTGTCCGTCGAAGCCGAGGTTGCGGCGGCGTTTGATGCGGCAAAAAAATTATTTGGGCAGGTGGATATTCTGGTCAACAACGCCGGAATCCAGCCGTTGGGCGTAGGTTTTAACGACATTACCGGGCCATTGCTGGAGAAAACATTTGCCGTCAACGTCAACGGTGTTGTGTTCGGCCTGAAATACGCGGGCCGGCAGCTGGCGGATAACGGTCGCGTGATCAACCTCGCGTCGTTTGTCAGCCTGATCGGGGTGCCGGGCGGAACAGCTTATGCGGCGTCGAAAGCGGCGGTGGCGCATCTCACCAAACTTGGAGCCATTGAACTGGCGGCGCGGCGCATCACGGTAAACGCGATCAGTCCGGGCACCATCTTCACGCCGGCGGTCACCGGGATTGCGAACAACCCAGAAATCCCGTTCATTGAGCAACGCACACCTCTGGGCCGGCTCGGCCATCCGGAGGAAGTCGCCGCGCTCTGTCATTTTCTCGCTTCCGATGAAGCGGCCTACCTCACCGGACAAAATATCGCTCTGGATGGCGGGCTCACCACCGGCTGGACCGAATACGACGTCCGGCCTCCAGCCAACGTTCAGAAGGGCAGGTGGGTGGATGATGTGTGAGATGCTCCATAACCCGGAATGCCGGGCACCGTCCTGGCTCGAAGGCGCGCTGGGGCGACCACGGGCCGAGGCGGTGCTCGGGGCTCCAAACGCCTGGCGCGATGCCGATGGCCTGCCGCTGATGCTGGAATTGCCGGCCGGAGAATTTGTCATGGGTGAAAACGCCGGGGACAAATTTGCCAACGATACGGAACGCCCGGCTCACCGGGTGCGCATTCCGCCCGGCCGGGCGCTGGGTTGTTTCCCGGTGACCGTTGGCGAATTCCGGCGTTTCCGGCCGGGCCATGCTCCGGAGGAAGCAGCCGACCTGCCGGTCGTGCGGGTGAACTGGCCGGACGCGTCCGCGTATTGTGCCTGGTTGTCGGCTCAGACCGGCCGGGCCTACCGGCTGCCCAACGAAGCGGAATGGGAATATGCCTGCCGCGCCGGCTCACGCACGCCGTTTGCCAACGGCGATGAAATGACGCCGGCGCAGGCGAATTTTCTTTACGATGAAAACGGCCGGTGCATTGGTGCCGGCCGCCGCGTGCGAGTGGGGACTTACGCGCCTAACGCATTTGGTTTTTACGATTTTCACGGCAATGTCAGTGAGTGGGCGGCCGACACCTGGCATCCCAATTACCTCGATGCGCCCGGGGATGGCCGGGCCTGGGTCGAAACCGGCGTCGACCGCCGGGTGGTGCGGGGCGGGGCGTGGGACTATCTGCCGCGCCTGTTGCGCAGTGCGTGGCGGGACTGGCGCCCGGCGGAGCAGCGCGCGGACAACATCGGTTTCCGCGTAGCCACCAGCGATTTGAAACCGCTCAACGAGGGATGAAAATGGAACTTCATATTTTTAAAACGCTCTGGGGCCGCACGGGCAGCCTGGAAGAGGCCATCACCGTCTGCCACGACCATGGTTTTTCCGGCCTGGAAGGCCCGGCGCCGGCCCAGCCGGCGGAACGCAGGCAATTTCGGACGAAACTCGACGAGGCCGGACTGGAATTCGTCGCGGAGATTTGCACGGCCGGCAGTTACGTTCCCGACCGGCAGGCGTCGCCCGCCGAACATCTTGAATCGTTCCGCCAGCGGGCCGCGACGGCACTGGAGTGTCAACCGTTGTTCCTCACAGTCATTGCCGGCTGCGACGCGTGGAGCGTCGGTGAAAGCGTGAATTTTTTCGGCGCGGCACTGGCCATCGGGGAGGAACTGGGGGTGACCGTGAGCTTTGAAACCCATCGCAGCCGTTCTTTCTTTAATCCCTGGACGACCCGCGACATTCTGCGGCAGCTTCCGGCGCTCAAGCTCACCTGTGATTTTTCGCACTGGTGCGTGGTGTGCGAGCGGCTGGTTGACACCGAACCGGAGGTGCTCGCACTGTGCGCCGAACGCGCCCATCATGTCCATGCCCGCGTTGGCTACGATCAGGGACCCCAGGTGCCGCATCCCGCCGCGCCGGCCTATCAGGCGGCGCTGGAAGCCCACGAACGCTGGTGGACCCAAATCTGGCACCGCCAGTCAGCGCGCGGAATGTCCGTCACCACATTGACACCGGAATTTGGTCCGGACGGCTACCTGCAATGCCAGCCGTTCACCGGCGTCCCGGTGGCCGATCTGGCGCAGATCAACCTCTGGATGGCGGAGCGTCAACGGCGGCGGTTTGCCGAAACGATAGCGCCGCCGATCAGGTCCGCTTTGCAACCGGAGGCGGTTTCACCAGTCCGTTGAAGGGAATGTCCGCATAAAATTATGTTCAAAAAAGTGCTCATCGCCAACCGTGGCGCCATTGCTTGCCGGATTGCCCGCACCCTGAAAGAGCTCGGGGTAGGGTCGGTGGCCGTTTATTCCGACGCCGACGCGAATTCGCTGCACGTGTTGCAGGCCGACGAGGCGGTGGGCATTGGCGGTTCGACGGCCGCGGAGAGCTATCTCAATTTCGAGAAAATCTTTGCCGCCGCCCGCCAGACCGGCGCCGAAGCCATCCATCCCGGATACGGCTTTCTGAGCGAAAATGCCGACTTTGCCGAAGCGTGCGCGCGGGAGGGGTTGGTCTTTGTCGGCCCGACGCCCCAACAGATGCGCGATTTCGGGCTGAAGCACACCGCCCGCGCCATCGCCCAGGCCAACCGGGTGCCCATGTTGCCCGGCAGCGAACTGCTCGACAGTCTGGAACACGCGCAGGCCGAGGCGTCCCGGATCGGCTACCCGGTCATGCTCAAGAGCACCGCCGGCGGCGGCGGCATCGGGATGCGCATGTGCGCGGACGAGGCCGCACTCGTGGACGCCTACGAATCGGTGAAGCGGCTCGCGGCCGGCGCCTTCAAACAGAGCGGGGTTTACCTGGAAAAATTCGTCGGGGTGGCCCGGCACATCGAGGTGCAGATTTTCGGGGATGGGAAAGGAAATGTCGTGGCGCTGGGCGAACGGGACTGTTCGGCGCAACGGCGCAACCAGAAGGTCATCGAGGAAACGCCCGCGCCAGGGTTGTCGGCCGAAATCCGGCAGTCGCTGCTCCATTCCGCCGTACAGCTGACGCGTACCGCCGGTTATCAATCGGCCGGGACCGTCGAGTTCGTTTTCGACGTCAAAAACCTCGAGTTTTACTTCCTGGAGGTGAACACGCGGTTGCAGGTCGAGCACGGTGTGACCGAGGAAGCCACCGGGGTTGACCTGGTAGAATGGATGATCCGACAGGCGGCGGGTGAATTGGATCTGGCGGGTTTTACGCCGTCCCCGGCCGGCGCCGCCATCCAGGTGCGCCTTTACGCCGAGGACCCGAACAAGAATTTCCAGCCCAGTTCCGGCGTGCTGACCCAGGCGGTTTTTCCGGCCGGCGCCCGGATTGAAACCTGGGTGGAATCGGGCACGGAAATTCCACCGTTCTACGACCCGATGATTGCCAAGATCATTGTGAAGGCGGAGACCCGCGCCGCCGCCGTGACGGCGCTCCAGTTGGCCCTGGTGGAAACCCGGCTGGCCGGCATCGAATGCAACCTGGAATATCTCCGGCAGGTGGTGGCCAGCGAGGAATTCGCCGCGGGCGACATTCACACGAAGTGGCTGGCCACCTTTCCTTACCGGCCCGCCACCATTGACGTTGTCGAGCCGGGGACGCAGAGCAGCATCCAGGATAATCCAGGCCGCATCCGGTATTGGGCCATCGGCGTGCCGCCGTCGGGACCGATGGACGATTATGCGTTTCGCGTGGCCAACGAACTGGCGGGCAATCCGCCCTCCGCCGCCGGTCTCGAGTTGACGCTCAGCGGGCCGACGTTGAAATTCAACCTCGACGCGACCATTGCGCTGACCGGGGCCGTGATGGAGGCGGATCTCGATGGCAATCCGGTGGCCTTCTGGCAAAGCCTGCATGTGCGTGCGGGCAGCCGGTTGCGGTTGCGAGGCATCCAGGGGGCCGGTTGCCGCGCATATCTGGCGGTGCAGGGCGGTTTCGACGTGCCGGATTATCTGGGCAGCAAGTCCACGTTCAGCCTCGGCAAGTTCGGGGGTCACGCCGGCCGCACATTGCGCCACGGCGACGTGCTTCACGTCCATCGCGTCGCCCGGCCCTTTGCCCCGGCACGCCAGACGCCGCCCGCGATCATTCCTCGTTATGACGCGCATTGGGAGATTGCCGTTCTCTACGGCCCGCACGCCGCCCCGGATTTCTTCACGGAAGAATTCCTGGCCACGTTCTTCGCGACGGATTGGAAGGTCCATTACAACTCCAGCCGGAGCGGCATCCGGCTGATGGGCCCCAAACCGGGGTTTGCCCGCACCGACGGCGGCGATGCCGGCCTGCATCCGTCCAACATCCACGACACGGAATACGCCATCGGCACGATCAATTTTACCGGCGACATGCCGGTGATCCTGGCCAAGGATGGCCCGAGCCTGGGTGGTTTCGTTTGTCCCGTGACCATCGTCAAGGCCGAGTTCTGGAAGGTTGGTCAGCTCCGGCCGGGCGACACCATCCGATTCGCGCGCACCACCTTCGACGAAGCCCTGGCAATGGAAAAACGGCAGGATCTTGCCATCGCCACTTTGGACAAAAAGCCGGCGGCCGGAGCCACTGAAATCCTCGTGAAAACTTCCCGCCCGGCACCGGGCGGGGCGATACTGCACAGCCTGTCAGTGTCGGCGAATTGCCCGGGAGTCGTTTACCGGCAGGCCGGCGACAAGTATCTGCTGGTGGAATACGGCCCACTGGTCCTGGATTTCGCGCTGCGTTTCCGCGTTCATACGCTCATGGAATGGTTCCAGGCGCACCCGGTCGAGGGCATCATCGAGCTTTCACCCGGCGTGCGTTCCTTGCAGATCAATTTCGACGGGCGGATCCTGCCGCTCAAAAAACTGCTCGAAATTCTCGTGCAGGCGGAGGAGGAACTGCCGTCGGTCGAATCGCTCGAAGTGCCCACGCGCATTGTGCGCCTGCCGCTCGCCTATGACGAAAGCGGCATCCGGTTGACGATCCAAAAATACCAGCAATCCGTCCGCCCGACCGCGCCGTGGTTGCCCAGCAACATCGAGTTTATTCGCCGCATGAACGGGCTGGACAGCGTTGAGGAGGTGCGAGAAACGGTTTATGCGGCCAATTATCTCGTGCTGGGCCTTGGCGACGTCTATCTCGGCGCGCCCTGCGCGGTGCCGGTGGACCCGCGGCACCGGTTCGTGACGACGAAATACAATCCCGCCCGCACCTTCACGGTGGAAAATGTGGTCGGCATCGGCGGTGTTTACATGTGCATCTATGGCATGGAAGGCCCCGGCGGCTACCAGCTGGTGGGCCGCACGGCGCAGGTGTGGAACACCTACCGGAGCACCCGTGAATTTCAGCCCGGCAAACCGTGGCTGCTGCGGTTCTTCGACCAGGTTCGTTTCTTCCCGGTATCGGAAAAGGAACTGCTCGATTTCCGGCGGGCATTTTTGAGCGGACGGGCGCAGCTCGACATCCAGGAGGGGACTTTCAGCTTTGCCCACTACCGGAAATTTCTCGGCGACCATGAGACCGACATTGCCGCCTTCCGCCGGAAACAGCAAAAGGCCTTTGCCGAGGAACGCGAACGGTGGGCTGCCGACGGTTCCGCCAGCATCACCGTCAACGAACCGGTCTCGGACACCGCACCGGACGAAATGGTCGCGCCGCCGAACGGCCAACTGGTCGCATCGCCCATCTCCGGAAACGTCTGGGCCGTGTTGGCGAAGGAAGGCGACCGCGTTGCCGCCGGCCAGAAGGTGGTGGTGGTGGAGGCCATGAAAATGGAGGTGGGTGTCGAGGCGCCGATGGCCGGCATCCTCAAAAAAATCGCCGTCGCCCCGGGCAAACTGGTCACCGCCGGCCAGGCGCTGGCGATCATTGAATCGGAGGTCTCCGCATGAATGTGCCCGAAACCTTCGATCTGTTTTCGCTTCGCCAGGCTTATGCCGATGGCCGGGTAAAACCGGAGCAGGTGGTTGAGGAAGCCTTGCGCCGGGCGGACGACAAGCGTTATCCCAATGTCTGGATCACGAAAACCAGCCGTCAACGGTTGATGGAACTGGCGCGGGCCCTGCCATCGCAACCCAACGACCAGCTGCCGCTCTATGGCGTGCCTTTTGCCATCAAGGATAACATTGACCTCGGCGGTGTCACTACCACCGCGGGCTGTCCGGATTTTGTCTATTTACCGCAGGACTCGGCCACTGTCGTCAAACGGCTCATCGCGGCGGGCGCGTTGCCCATGGGCAAAACCAACCTGGATCAATTCGCCACCGGCCTGGTGGGCATGCGTTCACCATACGGCAGTTGCCAGTCGGTTTTTGATGCGCGTTACATCTCCGGCGGTTCCAGTTCCGGTTCGGCCGTCGCGGTGGCGACCGGCATGGTGACCTTTGCGCTGGGCACCGACACGGCCGGATCCGGCCGGGTGCCGGCGGCGTTCAACCACATCGTCGGCCATAAACCGACGCGCGGCCTGGTGAGCAACCACGGCGTCGTGCCGGCGTGCCGATCGCTGGATTGCGTCTCCATCTTCGCCGGCAGTTGTCATGATGCGCAGGTCGTGCTGGAGGTGGCGGCGAAACCGGATCCGGCCGACCCCTATTCGCGTCCACGCCCTCAAACCGGGGTGACCATCCCCGAAGCGTTTCGCTTTGGGATCCTGCCGTCGGCGCAACGGGAATTTTTCGGCGACACCGAGGCGGCGGAACTTTACGAATCGGCCATTGCCCGATTGCGCGACTGTGGCGGTGAACCGGTGGAATTCGATTACCTGCCGTTCACCCAGGCGGCGGGGCTGCTCTACGCCGGGCCCTGGGTGGCGGAACGGCGCGCTGCTCTGGGCGACTTTTTCAACCGGCACCGCGATGGCCTGCACCCGGTGGTGCGTGAGATCATCGACGGCGCGGCGAAATACGATGCCGCGGCGGCATTTGCCGGCCAATACGAGCTGCAGACGGTGTCCCAGGTGGTGCGCCAGGTCTGGCACAAACTGGACGTGTTGTTGTTGCCGACTACCGGCACGACCTATCGCATTGAGGCCGTGCTGCGTGACCCCGTCCAGCTCAACAGCAACCTCGGGTATTACACGAATTTCGTGAACCTGCTCGACCTGGCCGCGCTGGCGTTGCCCGCCGGCTTCCGGCCGACGAATGGTCTGCCCTGCGGCATCACCCTGGTCGGTCCGGCATTTTCCGACGATGCGTTGCTAGCCCTTGGGGCGCGTTATCATCGCGCCCTGGGCGGGAACATCGGTGTGACCCAGGCCAGAATCACCCGGCAACCATTGCCCCGGGAAAAAAGCGAGGGCATCCTGCTGGCCGTCGTGGGGGCGCATTTGCGCGGACAGCCGCTCAATCATCAGCTCACTTCGCGGCGCGCCCGGTTTGTGCGCCAGGCGCGCACGGCGCCATGCTACCGGCTTCATGCCCTGGCCAACACGCAGCCGCCCAAACCCGGATTGCGGCGCGTGGCCGAAAAATTACCGCAAGGGATCGAGATTGAAATCTGGGCTTTGGATGAGGCCGGGTTCGGTTCGTTCGTCGCCGAAATCCCGCCGCCGCTGGGCATCGGCACGCTGGAACTCGAGGACGGTACCAGTGTGAAGGGCTTCCTGTGCGAGCCGATCGGGCTGGAAGGCGCGCGCGACATCACCGAATTTGGCGGCTGGCTCGCCTATCGCCGGGCGGCCGGAAAATAAAAGGAATTACGATGAGTACAGAAACCATCCTGTTTGAAGAAATGCTGCCGGGCGGCGGGCTCTGGTCGTGGCGGTTGCAGCGACACACAACGCTGCGTCTCACGGACCTTGAAGGCGGAGTCAACGTCGGCCTTATGGCCTACAACGCCGACCAGCCCCTCGACCGGCTCAACCTCCCGGACACACTCAAGGCGCAGTATACCGCCCGGCTCACCCGCGGCCATGTGCTCATGAGCGACATGGGCCACGCGTTGTTGTCCCTTACCGCCGACAGCGTCGGCTGGCATGATCCGTTAGGCGGCCACGGCAACGCCGGCCACGCCAGTCGCAAATATGGCACCGCCACCTACCAGGAGAAGCGCAACGACTGGTATCGCAACGCCCACGACAATTTTCTCATTGAGCTGGGCAAGCATGGCCTGGGCAAGCGCGACCTCGTGGCGAACATGAATTTCTTCAGCCGGCTGGACGTTGGCTCTGATGGCAAAATGAGTTTTCACCCGGGCAATTCCCCGGCCGGCGGTTCCGTAGACCTCCGCGCAGAAATGAATGTGCTGGTGGTATTGAATACCTGCCAGCATCCGCTCGACCCCAACCCGAAGTACCTGCCGCAGCCGGTCAAACTGGCCGTGTGGCAAACACCGCCGCCGGGGCCGGACGATTTCTGCCGCAATTTCCGCAAGGAAAATCAACGCTGTTTCACCCTCACCGAACGCCTGTTTATGGGAGCCTGAACATGAGCACCTTCATTCTCACCGAAAGCAAACTGGATCCGGCGAAAGCCGGGTATGACCTCACCCTGCCGGCCGGCGATGGCTGGATGCACGAAATCAAGCGCGGCCAGACCTTCCGCATCGTGGACCTGGACGGCAACCAGGCGGTGGACACGCTGTTTTATAACGCGCACGATCTGTCCGACCGTTACTCGGCGCAGGACACCATCCGCGAGCAAGGTTCGATTTATCTCACCACCGGCACCAAACTGATGTCGAGCGAAGGCCATGTGCTGGCGACCATCGTGGCGGACACGTGCGGCCGGCACGATACGATTGGTGGCGCGTGTGCGGCGGAAAGCAACCAGGTGCGTTACGCGATCGAGAAACGCTGGATGCACAGCTGCCGCGACACGTTTTTGCTCACGCTGGCGCGCTGGGGGCGGGGTGTGACGAAATGCGACCTCACCCACAACATCAACTTTTTCATGAACGTCCCGGTCACCCCGCAGGGCGGCCTGTCGTTCGAAGACGGCATGAGCGCCGGCGGCCGCTACGTTGAATTGCGGGCCGAAATGGATCTGACCGGTCTTATTTCCAATTGTCCGCAACTGAACAATCCCTGCAACGCCTACAACCCGACTCCGGTGCGGCTGCTGATCTGGGATTAAGGATGAGGAATGAAAAAACCGTTGCGCAGCCTGAGTGCCTTGCTTTTGGTTTCGGCTTTGGCCGGAACGATGACGCTTTTGGTTTTTGATGTGCTGAACCACCTGCGCCTGACGCCCGTGCATCAACGGGCGGGCGCGCTGTCATTTATGTTGATCGGGGTCTCCTACATCAGCCTGCAACTCGGCACCTGGCGAAAGTGGCGTGAACAATTCAAGGGCGTGTTGCTGGGATTGGGTTTTTTGCTCTGGGGCAGCGAACAGTTTCTTCCGCCCGGTCCGCTGGTGACGGTGATGGACTGCCTGGTGGTCCTGATTTTTGTTTCGGACCTCGGCCTGGTCATTGTGGGTCGCCTGAGGCAAAAGGACGACCGCACGCCTTGAATCCCGATTGAAATTCGTTTTTAACTTCGTTTCTCCACGGCCTTGTGGTGAAATCCGGGAACAGGGCCGCCATGAAAATCACCAACCTGAACCCCGACACGGACATCGGCGCGAGCGCGTGGCTGGTGGAGGTGGACGACCACCGCATTTTGCTCGATGCCGGGATGCACCCGAAGCGCGAAGGCCGCGACGCACTGCCGCTGTTCGGCAAGGCAGGAACCACCGAGGTGGATGCCATCGCCATTTCGCATTGCCATCACGACCATGTCGGCGGACTGCCGGTGGCGTGCCGGCATTTTCCAAAAGCGCACGTGCTGATGAGCGAGTTGAGCTACTTTATCGTCGAGCGCGTGTTGCACAATTCGGTGAACGTGATGACGCGCCAGCGCGACGAACTGGGCATCCGGGAATATCCGCTCTACTCCCACGACGAGGTGGACGACATCGCCCCGCTGTTCCAGGGCTTCAAATACAACCGCGAGATCGATTGGGCGGCGTTCCAGAAAACGCGCGCGGGGCTGCCGTCGCCGACGCTGGAATTTTTCGACGCCGGCCACACGCTGGGTTCGGCGGGGCTCCTGGTCCGCGGCAAAAAGGAGACGCTGTTTTACACCGGCGACGTGTGCTTTCAGGACCAGACGATTTTGCGCGCCGCCCGTTTCGAGGACGTGAAGGCCGACGTGATGATCATGGAGACGACGCGGGGCAACCGGGCGCTGCCGCCGGATTTTTCCCGGGAAGGTGAAATTGAACGGCTGACCGCGGCGATCCAGCGGGCGCTCAAACGCAAGGGCTGCGTGCTGATCCCGTCGTTCGCGCTGGGGCGCACCCAGGAAATCCTGGCGTTGCTGGCGCTGCTCATGCGCGCGGGAACCTTGAAGCCGCAGCCGGTTTACATCGGCGGATTAGGGCGTGTGTTCACGGAAATTTACGATCTGGAGGCGCACCGGACGCACCGGCAGCACACGAGCTTGCAGTTGCATGAAGCTTTGCAGCTGATCGTGCTCGAAAAAGGCCAGGCGGAAAGAATGAAACTCAGCGGCGGGCGCATCTTTGTGATCACCGCCGGCATGATGAGCGAGCACACCGCCGCGCATGACCTGGCGGCCCGCATGGCGGGGGACGAGCGGCAATCCATTTTCTTCGTCGGCTATGCCGACCCGGACACGCCGGGCGGACGGTTGAAAGCGGCGAAACCGGGTGAAACGTTTGTCTTCAGCCCTGGTGCTGGTCGCATCACCCGCAACTGCGAAGTCCTGGATTTCGATTTGACCGCGCATGCCAACCGCGGGGATTTGTTGGATTTCGTGGGGCAGGTTTCTCCCCGGGCCATTTTGCTGGGCCATGGCAGCGAGGCCTCGCGCGCCTGGTTTGAGGAACAAATCCGCACCTGTTATCCCAAGGTCAAAATCATCCAGCCACAACCGGCCAAAACGGTTTCGGTCTGAAAGCAAACCGCCGGACGGAATGAATCCATCCGGCGGTCAATTCGTTTGGTCCGGCTTAATGCCCGCCGTTGACGATGTTGGCGAGGTTGAAAATCGGCAGGAACATGCAAATGACCATGCCGCCGACAACCACGCCGAGGAAGACGATCAGCATGGGTTCGAGGAGCGACATGAGGCCGGAGAGCGTGGACTCAATTTCTTCGTCGAGAAACTTCGAGACGCGCTCGAGCATGTTGTCGATATTGCCGGTCTGTTCTCCGGCGCTCAGCATCCGGACAATCATGCTGGGAAAGATCGGGTTTTTGCCCAGGGCGACGGAAATGCCTTCGCCGCGTTCAATGTCCGCGGCGGCCGTTTTGATGGCCTTTTCCATGATGACATTGCCGACAGTTTGAGAAACGATTTGCAACACTTCCAGGATGGGCACACCGCTACGGACGAGCGAGGCGAGCGTGCGCGTGAAGCGAACCAGGCAGATTTTATGGGCAATGGGGCCAAAAATCGGCAGCTTGATGCGGTGGGCATCCCAAAAAGCTCGGCCGCCCTTGGTTTTGATGAAATAGAACCAGCCCCAGATGGCCCCGCCGCTAGCAAGAATAAACAGGATGAAGTATTTTTGGACCATCTCGCTGAGATCGATCATGAACTGGGTCGGTCCGGGCAAGGCCGCGCCAAAGCCGGAATAAACCTCCTTGAAAGTGGGCACCACCTTGACCAGCAGGAAGATGGTGATGCCAATCGCCACGACGGTCACGGCGGTCGGATACATCAACGCGGTCTTGACCTTTTTCCGAAGGCGTTCGGCATTTTCCAGGTAAGTGGCCAATCGCGCGAGGATTTCCGCCAGCAAGCCGCCCTTTTCACCCGCTGATACCATGGAATAATACAGTTTGTTGAAGGTTTTGGGATGCTTTTGCAGCGCCTCGGAAAAACTTTCGCCGCTTTCCACACGGGTACAGACGTCCCGGATCACGTCGCGCATCACCTTGTTGGGCGTCTGTTCCGCCAGTGCCTGGAGGGACTGTACGATGGCAATACCAGCTTCTATCATC
>Ga0265338_10002421_pt1 | contig 28057 bp, 22 predicted proteins | sample 42126metaG_FD_193579 | JGI IMG/M metagenome (GOLD analysis project Ga0265338, IMG submission 193579) | Rhizosphere microbial communities from Carex aquatilis grown in University of Washington, Seatle, WA, United States - 4-21-26 metaG | ecosystem: Host-associated > Plants > Roots > Rhizosphere...
GTCATCAACGGCGGCGTCAACGGTGGCACGGGCACCAGTTCGCTTTCGATCATTCCCGGAACCGGCAACAGTTTCAACTACGCAGGCGTCATTTTCAATTTCGCCAGCGTCGTCATCGGCGCCGGCACCGTGACGCTCAACGGCATCAGCACTTACACCGGCAGCACGACAATCGGCGCCGGCGGCACACTCGTGGTGGGCGATGCCGCGCACGCCAACGCCACGATTGGTTCAGGTGCGACATCGATAGGCGCCGGCGCGACACTCGGCGGCTACGGTACCGTGCTCGGCTCCGTGAATAACGCGGGCACGATCGCTGTGGCGGATGCGTTGCCGATGTTCTCGACGAGCGGTCCAGGTACGCTGACGATCGCCGGAAACTATACTGGCACGAACGGGCGAGTGTTGTTCAATAGCCTCGCCGACCGGTTGGTCGTGGGGGGCAACGCGAGTGGCAATACCAGCGTTCAAGTGCTGGGGTCCGGCTCAGGTGCACCGACTGTCGGCAACGGCATCGCCCTTGTGCAAGTCAACGGCGTGGCGGCTCCGAATAGTTTCACGCTTGCCGGCGCAGTCCAGGGCGGCGCTTACCAATATCTGCTGTATCAAGGCGCCGGCGCCAATGCGAACAACTTCTTCCTGCGCTCCACACTCGAAGGCGGCTCATCCGCCAATGCGGCCAACGCACCGCTAGCCTTCCGTCCTGGCGTGGTCGGCTATTCGATGACCCCGGCGCTCAACGTCGATTATGGTTTCACGATGCTGGGTCAGTTGAACGACCGCGTGGGTGACGAGACAAGCCTCGATGCAGCTCAGCCCGGCAAGAATAACGGTGTCTGGGGGCGTATCAGCGGACAAGGTTTCGCTGCCAACAGCACGGATCGGTTTTCCGCCGACGAGCATACTTTCATTGCCCAGTTCGGCCGGGATTGGACGCTTGCACGCGGCGACGCAGGTGACAGCACGCATGCGGGCGTGACGCTCGATATCGGTTCGGCATCGACGACGTTCAACGACAGTCTGCGCACCATCAATCCAACGCTTACGACCTCGACCGGCTCGGTCGCCACGCAGGCCCAGTCAATCGGCGGCTACTGGACCAAATATCTGTCCAACGGCATCTACCTCGACAGCGTCGGTCAACTGACGCACTACCACGACCAGTACGGCGACATCTACGGCGACGGCGCGAGTCAGAATGGCTTCGGCGCGGCTGTATCCGAAGAAATCGGCAAACCCTTCGCGCTCGGGTCGACCAGTGTCGCGATCGAGCCGCAAGCCCAGTTGGCCTACCAGTATGTGCACCTGAATCAGTTTGCGGACAACGTGTCGTCCATCTCGGGCAATACCACCAATGCGCTGCGTAGCCGCCTCGGCTTTCGCCTGTTCCGGGCCAACATGAGCAACGATGAGAAAACGAGTACAGCGACGCCTTATTTCACGGCCAACCTGGTGCATGACTTCTTTTCGCCAGGTCAGACGAGCGTGGGTGGAACACCGTTTGACGACGGCTTGAGCAAGACCTCGTACGAAATCGGCATGGGCGTGACCACCAGTCTGGGGAAAGCGTCCGAACTGTATGCGAACATCAAATATGCGCGCAACATCGGCGGCGAGTATCAGCGCGACGTGTTCGGCCAGGCAGGGTATCGATATAGCTGGTAACACGCTGCGCGAGGGGCTTGCGATCGACTGCGCCGCCGAATTCAGACGGCGCAGTTTTCATCCTACAAAGCAATCGTCTCAGTGGCGAGCGGCAACCGCTTCGGCCCGGCATCCTCACGGCCGGCGATATGCAGTTTGCCTTCCGCCCAGCGTATGAAGAAACCCCAGACGGTGGTCAGCGCCAGATAGTAAATTCCCAGCACCGCATAAAGCTCGAAGGTCTTGAAGCTGACGGAATTGATGTTCTGCGTGACCAGCAACATCTCGGACACACCGATGACGCTCACCAGCGTCGTATTCTTCAGCATGATGTTGAACTGATTGCTGATCGGCAACAAGATCACACGAATCGCTTGCGGCAGCACGATGTAGCGAAATTGCATCAGAGGCGTCATGCCCAGCGATTTGGCCGCTTCGATTTGCCCACGATCCACGGCGCCAATGCCGGCACGAAAGATCTCCGCCATATAGGCCGCTTCGTGCAAGCCAAGCGCAAGAATCGCCGCTTGCAGATTGCCCGGGATCACCAACGAGCCGATCGACACATCGTGAAACCGCAGGATATTGGCCGCCGCCAATCCGGTATAGATAAAGACGATCTGCACCAGCAACGGCGTACCGCGCACGGCCCAAATATAAAAGCTCGCCGGCGCGCGCAGCAACACGGACTTCGACATGCGGGCTTGCGCCAGCCCCAAACCCAGCACCACGCCCATCACTTGCGCGACCACGCTGATCAGCACGGTCAATTGCAGCCCGGTCAGAAAATCGCTGCTGGGCGAACCGAGTTGCGTCCAGAAATACCGCCAGTCGAACGACATGTGAAATGCTCCTAGTTGCCCAACGGCAAGGTATCTGCCGAGAGATCCCATTTCGCAAAAATCTTGGTGTAGGTGCCGTCCTTCTCAAGCGAAGTCAATGCGCCCGAGATGGCATCGCGCAGCTCGGGATGAGTTTTGTTGATGCCGATGTCTGTGAGCACCCGGAAGTACGGTTTGGCGCCTAGCTTGAATTTGCCCGGCTGAGTGGTGAGGTAGAAACGACCGACTTCGTAGGGAATGGCGTACGCCTGCACCTGGCCGAATTGCAACTGTTGCAGCGCCGCTGGACTGTCGGGAAACGTCACGACATTGATCGGTTTCTTGCCAGCTTTCTTAAGATCGTCGTTGGCCTGCGCGAGCAGCGAAGTCTCGTTGGTCGCCGTCACCGCGGCCACTTTCATGCCGCTCAACTGGTGAGGTTCATCCAGGGGCGACTGGTCCGCCATCACGATGACCGTCTCCTGCGAGTACATGTACGGCACCATGTCCAGGACTTGCAGACGCTCCGGCTTGAAATACAACTGCGAAATGATCGCGTCGCAGTGGTCGGCCAGCACGGCCGGGATGATGCCGGCGAATGGCATGTTGATCCATTTCGATTTCAGGCCCAGCTTGGCTGCAATCGCGTCGCCGAGATCGATATCGGCGCCGACCGGCTTGCCGTCTTTCATGTACACCAGCGGCGGCGCCGAAATCGAAGCGCAATATGTGATGGTCTTGGTGTTTGTGATGCCGGCGGGCATCTCTGCCCTAGCCACAGACGGTGCACCAGCCGCCCAGAAAACCAATGCCGCGACGATGGATGCGCCACACCTGCCCAACTTGTTTTCCGACATCACCAGGCTCGCTTATTTTTTGACCGGGCCTAGGGTTACTTCTTAAAAATAAATTGTCAACGGCCCTTCTGTTACCGCGCTCACGGTTTTTGCCATTCGAATGTCACGATTATCACTGCGCCGCTTTAGCTGCGGTGGCAGCAGACCGGCGCTGCAACGGAAGAAGCGCGATGTTTCGCGTCGTTTTCAATCGCCTGTCTTTTGTCCTAGTTTCGCCTACAACGCCACTGCATTGCCGCCGGCCAAGGAATCGGGCTCGTCGTTTGAGCGCCAGCGTGCCGCGGAATCGAGCGTGTATCGTCGTGGTCGATTCGGATCGAGGGTCTTCGGAGAACCGTTTTCTCTGTTTCATCCTCGTCCCTCCTTGCAAGTCAGTGTGGCCTGTCGCCCCGTGCGGGTAGGCTCATCGCTATCAATAAAAATTGTCGTAAAAGTTGCGCGTCTGCTAGCGTCGCGTGTCTTCTTCGGTCTCAACCATACCGGGTCCAAAACGCCCGTTCGATTCTGCGCCTGCCCAGGTAGCCGCCGTAGGTTGAGAATGCGAGCACGGCCACGCACATAATGAAAATGACCAACCGGTCCATACCGCTGACACGCGGATCGGGGAGGCAAATATAGAATGCGGCACTGGCCATAAAGAAGACAGTCAGCGGGATCGAAACCCGAAAGTTGCTGATCCGCTCGTCCCGTGACACGGGTACCGGGGTTGGCGCACTGCTGATCAGATTGAACGACACCCCTTTGCCATCCGATACGGCAACCAGTTGCGCGCCCTGACCGTGCTGCGACATCTCGGCCGCAAGTGCCTGAAGCAGCCATGTATTCACTGGGCCAGGCTTGCCTATTGCGTGATCCAGATCGTGCTCGACCGTCAGCAATCCACTATCCTTGATTGCTTCCTTTGAAGCGTGCCGCGTCAGCCGATTAAGACGGCTTAACCAGAAGTATTTGATCCGGTCTATCGGTGTCTGCTGCCCCTTCAAGAGATTAGTCAACCCTGCACCGATCGCATCCGATTCGGCCACGATAGGCCGATACAGGTGCGCCTGAGGCTTGAGTTTGCCTTTCCATCGGTCGAGTGCTTTCGGATTCGCCAACAGCAGTGCCGTCGCAGCTTCGGAAAATGTGTGGTCCTGCCCTGGTTCATGCAATTGCCACGCGATCACCAGCCGGAAGTCAGGCAGTTGTTTCGAATCAATCCAATCGGCGGCCGGAAAAGCGCTGTCGTACGCGCTCCAGACTATTTCTGGCGTACCGGGTAATTTGACCTTGCCCCATACTCGCTGCAGTTCAACGCTGTCTTCGGCCTTCGGTGATTGCATCGCGATATCGAACGTGCCGTTCGGCGTAACCGACGAAATTATTCCGACCAGTGGCGTCAGCAGCGTTTCGAGTACCTTTTGCAGCCTCGACCCGCCAACTGCCGCGCCGATATCGGGCAATACCATCGCTTTGTCCGGGTTCATCGGCATGGAACCTTCCAACCCCAGCATCCGCTCGGCCAGTTCAACCTCAGGTGTGATTGATGAACTGCCCAGGATAGCCAAAGTCTGTCGTGCCCAGCGCTGCTGCAAAAAGAAGTAATAGCCGCGCTCGATATTCCATACTGCGGCCTTAAGGCGTTCGAACTCGCACATGTAATACAGCATCGTGCAGAAGAAAGCGCAAAGGAGGCCCGGGAAAAAAAAGATATCCGAAAAAAACTTCACACTCATCGTCGGAGTTTCCTTTTGCCAACTGACAAGCGCCATCAACGCAGCTCCGAGCAGGAAAACTACGAATGCCACGACGTAAATCCACACGGGTGGTAGCGGCAACAACTCTTTTTCTGGAGGATCAGGCAAGCCCCATTGCATGCTCATTCGATGGTGACCCCGCAGCCCGATGCAATCACTTCGCTGCCGCATTGCGTGCGACAGCGGTCTAACGCCACAGGAACGCCGTTATCGGTGAAGCCGTCGCCATGTTCGATGATGGGGTTGTTCCCATGGATGGGGCACGAGACGATGTCGTGAAGGAGCGCGGCCTTGCGACCATTGAAATCTAAGGTGGAAGACACACGGATGACGTTGCCACCGTGGGTCGTAGCGTCTCCGAGACAGACTGGGGGTTTCATATAAGCTCCTCGTGAGCGGTATATCAAGGTTGGTGGGTTTAATGTTTTCAATTATTTCCGCGTGCGTTTCGATTCGCGGAGTACGTCAGCATTACTTGATGGATGCGATCTACTTTGCCATTTGCACTTGAGCCTAAATGAGCAGCGTTCTTGTCGGGCAAATCAGATTGAAATTTCAATTCCTATATTCGTCACTACAAACGCTCCTTCGCTGCCGTTCGGTAGCTGATAATATATCCAAACCACTCATGTTTTTAGGATAACTATCAATTATCCCGAAAAAATTCGTATGGAAATCACTTCGCCGAAGTTTCTTAAGCTCAACCAGTGCATCCATGTCGCCGGCAGAGGCTGCCTCATAGTAAAGATATGCTGCCCAGCCTCGGTCAACCTCAGGGTCTGCAGACCTAGAACCAGGCTGATACACGTACTTTGCCAGTAGGTATTTGGCATGGGGTTCTTTTTCCGACGCCTCCTCAAGCATTTTTACATCCTTGACGTCAGGCCATCCACCCTCCCCATACTGACGTCGGCGACATTGCTGATAGGTCACGGCAGGTGCGAAGTTTTGGGCGACGGCAAGATTGAGATACCGCTCCGCTTCAGCTTCTTGCGTCATTTTGAATAGGTCGTCCGCGCTGTCGCGAAACAGAGGGACTGTTTTATATAGAAAGACTTGGTGGAATAGCACGCGTGCCAAATTGAGTTGACTCGCTGTATCGCCTGCCTGCGCCTTTCCCCGATATAGCTCACGGTCCTCGCGAAGCTGGTTTCTGTTTTGTTCAATCATAGCCACCTCCCGCGCCGAAGGTTTCGATGCTTGCTCGACAGCTGTTTGAATAGCGCTACCAATAAGCATGGGGACGGACACCGGCACAATGCCGTAGATTGTAGGGAAAGGAATGCAGCCCGCGCATAAGGCCGAACTGCCAATGACGCACAGCCACGATATGAATTTTCGATTCATTTAAGCGGCGCATTCGGATTGGATGGCTTGATCGACGCATTGCAGATGAAACGATCCTGACCGGACGGGGAACGCAGACCCGCCATGAAATGCGGTCTGTTTGATGCCGAAAAAGTCTCCCGCTCGATCCTTACAGCGTCCGACTGCGCGGGACCACTAGACCTTTTGAGGGAATAGTGGATAACGTAGGCGTCGTCTTGAATCGCTTCCGCAACATAAAAGCCTTCCCTTGTGACAACGACCGTATACTTCTTCGAATCCTCCGTCGGCCGAAAGCTGTTCATGTACTGCAAGACGTGAAACGTACTGCCACCATCGCTCGAATAGAACAGAAATACGTTGCAACCTCGATCATTACAGACCGAGCGCGGCGGCTCGGCGGTTGGAAATACAAGGTTCATTCCCGTCGGATCTGCATTGATCACACGCCCCTGGAAATTCTCCACTAGTCCTCGCGCAAGTTTTTGACGGATGCCAAGCTTCGAGTCGTTGTAATAGGTCTCGCCTAAGTTGCAATCGCGGTACTTTTCAAGCGTAAGAAATCGATGATCGTCTATCCGGTAGATCACCTGCGGCGGCGAGTCATATGGAAGTTCATTCGCACTGAAGAAATCCCCGTAGTTGAACGAGAATGGCTCTTGCACGGCACATCCCTGCAAAGCCGCCATCGACACAAAGATAAGCAAAGCACGTTTCATCAGCGCTTCCCGTTCTTAAGTGCCTGAAGATCCATCTGCGTCTTTGCGTCGTCTATCTTCTCGCTGTCAATGAGAGACGGCATCGCAGGTTTGCTGCAAATACTCGAGACGAAATACGGATCATTTAACGAAGTCCAATCCGCGTCGTGCATCAGTTGGGTCCAAAACTCCATGTCGTCGTAGGCATCACAAAAGCCAACCGGCAGATCGTAGGCGACGACCCGCTTCATAAACTCGATATGACTTGGCAGCGTGCTGTGATTGGTCGGCTGCGGCTTATAGTTATTGATGTACTCGAGCATTTCCTCATGCGTCTCTTTCGACCGGGTATGTCCAGTCTTTGCGTACACGTCATTACGCTCAAGCCATCGCTCAGGTTGATAGATTGATCGCATGTAGGGGTAGGTACCATCCCGGTAATGACCCGTGTTAGGGTTGACCTGATCCGATACGAACTCGCCCCAACCGCGGGCGTCCTTTCGCGAATCTTCAAACAGCCTCATTTCCTCAGCCGTGAGCGGATTCGGTACCTTCTCGGCGTTGATCGTCACCGTCTTGTTTCCATTCGGCACGGACCACAGCATCCCCAAAAGTCCATGAGCGATCTTGCTGTTGCCGTTCCAGAACGCGTCAGGCGACACGCCGTCCATCGGATGCTGAATCGGAGGCAGCGTGCCGAATTTCTTAACGCCGGGCTCGTCGCCAACGGGTGTACACCGGGCAAGCATCCGTTGCTTGACCGTATCGCCCAGCTCTTCAAGTAGCTTGTCATCCACGCCCTGCCATCCGATGCTCTGGAGTGGCATCGTGCCCATTACTCGGTCGTGCGGCGTGAAGTAGACATAGAACCGTCCGTGGTTGTCTCGGTCGGGTGTGCCACAACGCAGACGGACATTCGGTCGCCAGAATTTCAGGTCATGGGTTGCGCCAACGTGCAATTGCTGCATCTGTTCTTCGGTGAATACGCGCTTGTCCCGCTTGATGCGATTGGCGATATTGCGGAATGTGTTGACCCGCGCCTCGACCGTGGGACGGTCTCCGTGAGACTGCAACGCATCGGTAATTTTGTCGTCCAGTGCGAATGGCGAATTCATCGCGAACAGGGCATCTGGGGCACGCGTCTGGCACAGTGCTGTCGCCGCCATCGCAATCATCGTCCCCTGGCTATGCGACATGAGCGTGATCGTGTCGCGCACGGAGTGGTTACGGATCTTGTCGATCAGGTCCGCAAGCCGCTGCACGGCATGAGCATAATAAGTTCGCGGGGGTGCATCCTGCAATTGCCGATCCGACTCGGTGTTCAGTATCTGCGAGTTGAAGATGCCAAGCACATGCAGTTTAAAGCCCGCGTCGCTCCATAACTGTTGCAGGTTATTGGTGCCGTTCTGGAAGGGACCGCCGCCCCAGTACCACGGCCCTTCACTGGCCGGACATGCGGGTGACCAATAGTCGAAACCGTGCACGTCCCTTAGCGCGACGCGCCAGTCTTGTTCGTGACCCTTGGCTGCGCGGTAGCCCCAATAGAAATGAATGACAGGTGAGCGTCCTTTCCATTCAGGATCGATTCGTCGAGGAACCTTTGTCTGCTTACCCGAAACAGGATCCTTTTCGCTATCTATGTATACGTTTTGTTTCAGCGCAGCGCTTCCCGTAAGCCCAAGCCGTTCATTCAAACCCGCACACAAGCCCTCCTCGGCGAACTTGTACCACTCCCCCTCAGAATTCACCCCGTGCACAAAGATAATCACACCCGGTAAATGCGGAAGCACCTGTGCTTCGGCGCACACCTGGAAACTTTGGGGAGTGTGATACGACTCCCAATACGGTTGTCCGAATTCGTTAATCTGCATCGGCACCACGCGCGTCGCTTCATCGAGCCTATAGCGCTGCGGCGTCTCTCCGGCCGACGGTGTGCCGTCTGCTTTATTCGCTCCATCCGTCATCTCTCTATGCTCCCTTCGCTTTGGTCAACAGCAGCTTTAGGCTCCGAGCGACATCAACCTTGGATACGGATGTCCTGCCGTCCTGCCCCGTCACACCATCAACGACCTGGCCGTCAGCAAGAGTTATCTTGTAGCCTCTGTTGACGAGCGGACGCCCGGTCAGCACATCGGTGAGCACGAACTTCTCGTCATTTCCACCACCGGCCTGATTAAACTTCGGCAGCGGCAACTTAAGCGAGTCAGGGGCCCGCTTCTTCAGTTCGATCATCTTCAGGATCAGATTTCCCGCACCGCCAATCTCTACGTTGTCACCGTGCACCTTGATATAGCTTGTGCCGCCGCCGCTGATGACAACGCCATTGGCCGCGTTCAACGTAAGCGTGCCGGCCGCGCTGGTGAGTTGCATGTCCTTTTCTGAGACCAGTTCCATCGCGTCGGACTGCGCCTGCACCATGACCTTGCCGCGCGCAGCAAACAGTTTGGCCCCGGCGTTATGAGCGAAGAGCGACAGCGTGTCCGAGGCGGCCAGGGTCGCGTTACGCTGTGCATTGACGTTAAACGCCGCACTGGTCGCAATATTCACGTCCTTACCCGCAGCAACGGATATGCGATCCGGCGTCGCAAGCGCGATCCCCTTGGGCGAAGACAGCAGCATCACCGCTTCTTTCAACTCGTTCAGGCTGTTCTTAAGCCATACGTTTTCAGCCTTCAAGTCAGCGACTTCCGCCTTGGCGAGGTTCGCCGCGTCGGCCAGCCCCTGCGCCTGTGCCAGCGCAATCTGCAACTGGTTCAGCGCGGCGGTCATGTCCGTGTGCTTGCCTTGCGCGCGTTCCTGTTTGTCGGTTGACAACACCAAGCCGCCACCGGCGCGCACGGCACCTTGAGCGTCGGTGCGCAACTCCATGCCGCTACCACGATGCTTATGCTGGCCGTTGACGATATGCCCTAGGTTCAACTGGCTTTTGCCCGAATGCTCAGTCGAAAGCTTGGCGTGCTCCTGGCCTTCCCAGTCTTCGAGTTCGAACTTGTTGTCGCTCTGTGTGCGGATCACATTGCGCGTCATGCGGCGCTCGTGATAGGTAATCAGGTCTACTTGGTCGCTGTTATGCTGGAATCCGGCGATATAAGGCCGATTTGGATCCCCGTTTTCGAATTGGATGATCGCTTCCGTACCTTCAATGACCGGGAAGTGAAAGCCGGTCTGCCTGTCACCCGCGAACGGCTTCGCGAGCCGTAGCGGTACAGACTCGAGCCCGGCAGGCCATTCGCCGAAATCGCAATCGAAGCGCGCAACGTAATAGCCCTGCTCCGTCAGGTACGCATACTTGTGTCCGCCGGATGAAGTGATACGCGCACTGAGCGAGCCGGTGATCTTCGGCCACTTGTCATCTTCGATCTTCAGACGAAAGCGCCGATCAGACGGAATCGCCTTGTAGGTGTTGCGGTAGGCCTGATTACGCGCGCCGATATGTGTGACTTCGATCATGACTTGGCCGTATGGCGTATCCGGCAACTCGACGTCAGTGCGCAGAATGCGGCCAACGCACAAACTGCGAACGTCGCTTTCACCCTCGTAGACAACCTGCCAGGCCAGCGCCGCCTCGTGGCGCAACTGCGCCTCCCATTGCGCGCCTTGCTCGTCCAGGTGATGTGTGCCGTAGATATACGGCTGGCCAAACGTCGTGACATCCTTGTGCGCGACATTAGCCTCCGCCTTTAAACGGGCCCGTGCCTGATCCGGGTTGTAGTCGGCGACCATGAACGACTGCGGAACCATTTCGGTATGCGTGCGCAACCCCCAGATGGATTCGACCTCAGTCAACAGGCCCGATATCTCGAGCGACGGCACCTTCAGGGTTGGCTGATAGATATAGTGGTCAATGTCGTCGCCGAACACCACCACTTCACCGAATTTCCCCGGCACGATGTAGCTATAGATACCCTCCTGCTGCATCAGGATATTGATGTAGTTCCAGTCGCCTAGCTGGTATTGGAATCTGAACTTGTGCCGGGGGTATTGGCGGCGCAAATTGAACGCGGATTGATAATGTTCCAGGCCATTGCGCTGCAGGATCGCACCGATAATCTCAGGCGCAGTCTGATTTTGGTAGATCTGGGTCGTGCGCGGCGTGAGGCAGGCGATATGCGGTTCGAGCACAATCTCGTAGCTACTCAGATCCTTCGTCGTCTTCGTATGCGAGAAGCGCGTAATGCGCCCCCAGAACACGCGTGGCTCGACGCCGTCTCCGATCACCATCTTGAACCGCGCCTGATGCCCCAGAATCACGTCCCGTGACAGTCGCTGCGGATGCGTTGCGAAAATATCGATGCGGTACGGTTCACCCATCTTTTCGACGGCACGAAAGGACACCACTGAAATATCCTTGATCTTCTCCTTGTTGCCCAGCACTTCGAGGTAATAGGGCTGCAGTCCCGTTATCGCCGTCGAGCCTCCTGCGTACTTTCCAACTCTATCCTGCTCTGCCATCGTTATTCATCCCGTTCTAAGCGCGTCCGAATGCGGTCGCGCCACGGCGCAAACCTATTCGTACTGCTTGGCACCGCATGCGCGGTCCAGCAGACTCCAACGCGAACTTAACGGAAATGTGCGCCTAACGGAAAGAAGGGAGGATGAATATCAGATTAGTCTCAAACAATAGGCAGGTCATGACAGGCGTCACGGGCGGCGTTGATGGCCGTGCTGACAGAAGACCAACTCGAGGCACCCATCGCGAACCTCATAGACCCTATCGGCCGCCTTCCTCAACGGGTCCCTGTGCGTCACTGCAATGACGGTCGAAACGCGCTTCCGAAGCGTGTCGATAAGCCTCGCTTCCCGCTCTGAATCCAGGGAAGACGTCGGCTCGTCCAGCACCAGCACTGATGGCTCACGGGCCAACGCTCGCGCTATTGCGATTCGTTGACGTTCACCGCCTGACAACTCCCCCCCTGAATCCCAAGTTGCTGATCTAGCAGGCCGCCGCCGTTGAACTCACGGAGCTCGGTGAGTTCAAGGTCTCGGAGAATTCCCATCAGGAAGTCTTCTTTACGCGGCGTGTCGCATCCGTAGTTCAGATTGTCCCTAAGGGTGCCGGACAAAATCATCGGACTCTGCGGCGCCACGGCGATTATGTGCGCAATAGCAGGAGTAGCGAGGTTAGAAATATCAGCCCCAAACAGTCGCACATGGCCGCCGGCGGGCCGGAAAACACCCAAAAGCATATGAAGAAAACTCGATTTTCCGCTTCCGGACGGCCCAGTCACAACGGTGAATCTGCACTGTTCCGCGCGAAAGGTTGGGATCTTAAGAATCGATCTGCCGCCCACCATCAGATCCGCATGCTCCACTTCGTAGGCGATCTCGTGCGACGTATCAAATGTCATATTTACCCGCCCCGCTTCGATCGGCATGTTCAGAATGTCGAAGCCTTCACGAAGGGCAAGATGATTTCGTCGCAAGTCCGACAACGACGCCGACAACATGGAAAATGGCATCGTCAGCTGCACGATGTAACCGACGATCATTACAAAATCACCGACCTTGAACGCACCTTGCGTAGCCCCCAATGCCGTGACCACGACAAAAGCGGCGAGCACGCACCCGGTAGCCAACGCTTGTGCGGCGAGTGTTAGTGCAAGCCGTGCGTTTCCACGAGATACGTCAGATACAAAGCTATCAAGTCTGCGGGCAAGATAATTTTCTTCCCTTGCATAGGCATTGTTAATTTTTATGTCGAGCGCAAAAGTCAGTTTGTCGACCAGATGGCTTGACAGTGCGTTGGCAGCGCCGAAAACCATCGCGTGCTCGCCTTTGCTCTTCGCCGCAAGCCACCACGTGACGAAGAAAAGCGCAAACATCGATGCTCCAAAGCCGACTGCAAACCCTGCCCCGCTCACTCCCCACAAAACAATGCCAGAGGTGACCAGTTGAAGGAGTGTAGGTGCAATAACCCAGAACAACGTGAACGTGATCGAGCTGAAGCCCGATCTGCTCCGTGACACAATCGACGCCATGGCCCCTGCATCGACGTTCAGAAGCGAGCCGAAATCGGCACGGATGATCCGTGCATAGAACGCGCCTTGAAACGCCGCATCGCACCGTGCCAGTATCGCCGCGGACACCATAGTCTTGAGCCACTCAAATACCCTCGTGGTCGTCCAGCAATACCATACGCTCCCGCGAGGAAGACCGCCGAACTTGCGTAACCTAACGCTCCTGCGGAGGACAAGCTATTTGTGGTTTCTCGCAATAAATAAGGCGTCAGGGTATCGAGCCCGACTATCAAGAGGAGGAACAGAGACGCTCCAAAGAAATGTATGGGCAATTTCCTACATGTACTCACCGCGATACGGTACGCTGCCCAGTAGTCCTTCCGCAACTCTGTCAGGAACTGCATTTGATCTCCAGATTGAATGCACCGCAGTCTTCGACATCCCGATAGAAGGGGCATATTTTCTCCGATAGGGAACACGGGCCATCGGTTGACTGGTAACCGAAGCAAACGCACGCTTAGTGCCGCGCGCGCGGTCGAGCAGACTACAACGCGAACTTAACGGAAAAGCAGACTTAACGAGAACAAGGGCGGAGGAATACCAGATAAGTCTGAACAATGCTCAAGTCATGACAGGCTCAGGGACGGCGCTGATGGCCACACTGGCAGATGCAAGATATAGAAGATAGAGAACTGTCACGATCGCAGACGAAACACAAAGGCCCGCGCGATGCGGGCCTGGTCGCCTCTATTCGGCGATGCGATTGTCTCGGAAAAAAAGCGGCGCTTTTACGATCGCGCTTGGATCAAGTTTGTAACCGCGTCGCCATCTCAGATGGTAGTAGCGCTCCCAAAGAATCGAAATAAGCGATCAAGGCGAAAGCACTTCCAAGCTGCGGCCATTGGTTGCAGGGCCGAACAAACTGATGCCTACGATGATCGCCAACATGGCGGCGCCTATCATGACGAACACCGCATTCTGCCCATACGCAGCAAGCAGATCGCCCACCCAATACCCGACGAAGACCGAACTCACGCGGCTCCAGCAAAACGTGAAGCCGATCGCGCGGGCGCGTATGCGCGTGGGAAAAAGCTCGGCAGCATACGGGTGAAAAATACTGATCAACCAATTATTCCCAAGCGCAATCAAACCACCCGCACACACAATAACGACAACGCTCTCCCCCGTAGCAAACACACTCCCGGCAATGCCGATCAGCAGCGACGCAAACACAAGCTGCCATTTCCGCTCGATACGCTCGGAAAAATAAGCCCCACACGCCGCGCCCACCGGCGCGAGCAACACGATCGCCAGCGAGTAGTTGAGTGAATGGACGATCGAGAACCCGTGCTTGATCAGCAGCACAGGAACAAAGGCGGTGAAACCAAACACCGCGATCGTCTGGGAAAACTGGAAGACCGAGATCAGCAAGGTGCGCGGCAGGTAGAACGCACTGAATATCTCTTGCCAGCGCCCCTTCTCGATCAGCGCATCGGGCACGCCCAGATCGGGAGGCGCAAGCGCGACACCGAGTTCGGTCTCGATCTGCTGCTCGATATGCGTGACGATCGTGTTCGCCTCGGCGACGCGCCCATGCACCTCCAGCCAACGCGGCGATTCCGGCAGGCCACGCTGAATAAACCAGACCAGCAGCCCGCTGAGCGAGCCCAGCGCGACCACAATGCGCCAGCCCGCGATGCCGAAAGGATCCTGCGGCACCAACAACGCCGCGAGCAGCGCCGCGACCGGGATCGAGGACAGCACGAAGATATACGATACCGTCATGTAGTGCCCGCGCCGCGAGCGCGGCGTGAGTTCGGTGATATAGCAGTCGTTGTTGACCAACTGCATCCCGACAGCGAAGCCAGCGACCAGCCGCGCGAGATCGATCAGCAACGGGTCGCTCAACACCGCAACCGCCAACTGCGCGAGCGAATAGACGACCATCGAATAGATGAACACTGCGCGACGGCCAAACTTATCGGAAACGAAACCGAACACCGCAGTGCTCAAAAACATCCCGACGAAAAATGACGCGAGGAAACTGGCGAAGCTGTGAGTATCGAGCAAGCCCTTGTTCGTGATCGTGAAAATACCGGACCGCACGAGCCCAAGCGAGATGAACCCCGGCATGAACAACTCGAAAAACTCGAACCAGCCGCCCGCTGCGATGCGTGCGACCACCCCCATCAGGTGGCGTGACGGCGGCAGACGATCGATACGGGCAAGGATCGCGTAATTCCGCGATTGCGCCGAGGCGGAGCTTGTTTCCATTTTCGTGTTCCCTCTTTGGGTTCTTCGGCAAAGGCGAACTTCACCTCAATGCGCGTCGACACCCAGATAGGCGTTCTGCACATCAGGATTGCGCTGCAGCTCCGCAACCGTACCCTGGGTGACGATGCGTCCGGTTTCCATCACATAGCCCCGGTCGGCGATACTGAATGCCGAGAACACGTCCTGCTCGACCAGCAGGATCGGTATGTCCTGTTTGCGGATTTCCGCCAGGATGTCGAGCAGTTGATCGACGATCACCGGCGCGAGGCCCAGGCTCATCTCGTCGATCACGAGTAATTTCGGGTCTGCCATCAACGCCCGCCCGATGGCACACATTTGCTGTTCGCCGCCCGACATGCTCCCGGAGATCTGCTTGCGCCGCTCCTTCAGTTTGGGCAGTAAGGCATACACGCGCTCGAAACTCGCCGCGATATTCGCTTTGTCCTTGCGCCGATACGCACCCATACGCAGGTTATCCTCGACCGTCATGCCGTAGAACAGTTCACGCCCCTCCGGCACCTGCACCACGCCGAGGTTGAACACCTGCTCGGGCGCCATGTTGATCAGATCCACGCCATCGAAACGCAAGGTTCCGCGCGCCTTGATCAAGCGCGACACCGCCCGCAGCAAAGTGGTCTTGCCCGCCCCATTGCTGCCCACCAGCGTGACGATTTCGCCCGCAAAAATCTGTAGATTGATGTCGGCCAGGATCGGCACCTCGCCGTATCCCGCCGAGAGGCCGGCGACTTCGAACAGAGGCTGGCTCATCAACGTCTCCTCCCTAGATACGCCTCGATCACGTTGGGCTGGCTCAACACCTCGTGCGGATTGCCTTCGGCGATCTGCTGGCCATGGTGCAATACGAGCAAGCGATCGGCCAGCGCGCGAATCGCCTTGATCACATGCTCGATCACCAGGATGGTCACGCCGGTATCGCGTATCTTCAGGATCAAGCCGACCACCTCCTGCACCTCGACGGCATTCAGGCCCGCCATCACTTCATCGAGCAGCAGCAGTTTGGGCTTGAGCGCGAGCGCCTTCGCAAGTTCCAGACGTTTGCGATCGGGGCCGCCCAAGGCTTCAGCCGACTGATCCGCGCGATGGCCCAGCCCCGTGAATTCGAGCCACTCGCGCGCCTGTTCGCGCGCCTTCTTGCGGTTATGTTCGCCGCCCGCCGTGCCGAACAACGCGGCCACCGTGACGTTTTCCAGCGCAGACAAGCCGGGGAACGGTTTCATCACCTGGAACGTGCGGCCTATGCCCAACTGGGCGCGTTGATAGGCCGGCATGTGCTCGATACGCTGGCCTTCGAAATGCAGCTCGCCGTCGCTCGGCGCCAAGGTGCCGCTGATCAGGCTGATCAAGGTGGTCTTGCCAGCGCCGTTGGGTCCGATCAAGCCGAGCACTTCGCCACGCTTGAGTTGAAAATTGATGCCGGACAGCGCCGTCAGCCCCCGGAACCGTTTGCTGACGTCGCGTGCCGCGAAAATCGGCGGCTCCTCGATACTCGTAGGCGATATCGCCTCATGGTCGTCGTGCGCCGCAACGATCGTCTGTTCCTCGGCACTCATATGCGATATCGCCTCATGTTCTCGATGAAATACCGGACGCCCGAGCGCCGGAACCCGGCGACCAGATCGACCAGCCCCTTGGGCATGAACACCACGGCAAGCACGATCACGATGCCAAAGAACAGACTGGCCACCGTCGACACGCTACTGGCCAACACCTCCGAAATCGCCGACAGGATGAAGGTGCCCACGATCGGGCCGAACACGGTGCCCGGACCGCCGAACACGGCCATGATGACCATCTTCACATTGAGCGACGCGTCGAACGCGCTCGAGGGATCGATGAACGTGATCCAGTAGGCATGGATGCCACCGACCAGCGCGCTGAAAAACGCCGAGATCGCCAGCGCGGCGACCTTGTACAGCGTCGCGTTGATGCCCATGACCGCGGCAGCGTCTTCGTTCTCGCGTATCGCGACCAAGCCGGCGCCAAAGCGGCTTTTCGATAGCCAGAAGACGGTTAGCGTGGCCAGCACCAGCACGCCGAGCGCCAGTTCGTAGAACAGGGCGTCGCCGCGAAACAGCGGCAGGATCAAGCCGATATTGTTGCCCGCGATGTTCAGGTTCGACACGATCGCGGCCATGACCGCCGACAAACCCAGCGTGGCGATCGCGAAATACGGACCGCGCAAGCGCAGGATCGGCAAGCCGAAGATCACCGCGCAGACCACCCCCAGCCCGGCCCCGCACGCCAGCCCGACCGGAAACGGCAGCCCGTAATTGGACATGGCGATCGCCGTGCCATAGGTGCCCAGGCCGTAGAACACCGAATTGCCGAACGATGGATAGCCGGTAAATCCGCCTATCATGTTCCAGCCCTGCGCCAAGGTCGCCAGCAGCAGCGTGTTGATGCCGAACTGTATGACGGTGTCCGAGCCGATCCACGGCAACGCCGTCAGCAATGCGAGAAAAAGCAAAAGCAATACCACGCGCACTATCATGCTTTCTCCAGAAGAACCGCAGGGCGTGCAACAAGAATCAGGACCAGCAAACCAAAGCTGATCACGTCGGTATAGGTCGGTCCGAGATAGAGCGCCGTCATGGCCTCGGCGATGCCCAGCACCAGGCCGCCGAGAATCACACCGAGCGGATTGTCCAGGCCGCCTAGAATGGCAACCACAAACGACTTGGCGGTCAGCGTCACGCCCATGTACGGCGAAACCTGCGAGACCATGCCGAACAAGCCGCCGGAGACGCCGGCCAATGCCGTGCCGATGCCGAACGTGATCGCATAGATCGATTTCGGATTCACGCCATAGAGGCGAGCGGCCGTGAGATTCTGCGCGGTGGCGCGAATCGCGCGCCCCAGCGTGCTGCGCTCCAGCACCAGCCACAGCAGCGCCGCGAGCCCAAGTGCAATCACGAATGCGCCAAATTGGACGACCGGCACGGTGATGCCAAGCACCGCGAAATTATTGCCCGCGAACGGCGGATTGATGGTGCGGTAATCGGCGCTGAACGCCAGTTGCGCCATATAGACGAACACTACGTTCAGGCCGAACGTGATGAGCAAGGTGTTGAGCATGGCCGAGCGGATGATCAGATTCAGCAGATAACGCTGCAGCACATAGCCGAAGCAGAACATGATCGCCATTGTGAGCGGCAAAGCCAACCAGATATCGACGCCGGCCCCGGTGTACAAGTAATAGACCGCGTAGCCGCCGAGCATGATGATCGCGCCGTGCGCCAAGTTGACGATGCGCAACACGCCCCACACCAGCCCCATGCCCAACGCCATCAGCCCGTAGAGGCCCCCCAGCAAAATGCCATTGACCAAGACTTGTCCGAATAATTGCACGCCTATCTCGCTTTGTTCACTGTGCTCACTTGGATTGAGTACTGCCGGCATCGCCAGACGCCCGCAGTACCGACTGGCCGGGCAGCTTAGTGGCGTTTGCTCCAGACGGGAGTGGGATACAGCGGTTTCTCGATGAAATCGGTCTGGTAGATCGGCACCAGCTTGCCGTTCTGGATTTGTATGACGCTCTGTGGCATCGAGATCTGCCCGGTCGCGCCGAATTTCACCTGGCCGTACAGGCTTTGGAAATCGACCTTGGCCAAGGCGTCGCGCACCTTGTCGGAGTCCAGGCTGCCGGCCGCCTCGATCGCTTTGGCAAACGCTTCCACGTCAGCGACGGCCGATGCCGCGTGATAGTCGGGCGGATAGCCAAAACGCTTCTGGTACGCGTCGGCAAATGCCACGCCATCGCCGAACCACGGATCGGTCAGCGTCTTCAGCGGCAACCACGGCGTCATGCCGAACGCGTAATCGGCATCGGGGCCCAGGGCCTTGCGGAAGTCGCTCGACGGCACGCCCACGGTGTAGGACGACATCATGCCCGCGTTCACGTCGAGGCTGCGCGCCTGCCGGATAAAGCTCAACGCCTGCGGCTCATGACCGGTCCACAGAATCGCGTCCGGGGAGGTCGATTTGACGAACGACAAGATCGACGAAAAATCGGGACTATTCTCGCTGTATTGCTTGTCCGCCACCACAGTGAGACCCGCGCTCGCGAGCAGCGGGCGAGTGCCTGCGGCGACCGACACGTCGAACGAGTCGTCGGCGGCAATCAAGGCGACCGTCTTCGGCTTCGGGTTGAGCTTCATCAGCATTTCGATGGTGCTCTTGAAATAATCGCCGGCGGCCGGCAGCGTGCCGAATATGTATTTGAAGCCGCGCGAATAGATCTGCCCGGACGCGCCGCCGCCCTGCACCATCGGCACTTTATATTTCTCGGCCACGACGGAGTCGTCCAGCGCATCGTTGCTGGCGAACGGCCCCAGCAGAAAATTAACCTTGTCTCGCGTCACCAGTTGCACGTATTGGCGCACCCCGAGATTCACGTCGGACTGGTTATCGAGGATGTTCAACGCCAGTTTGTATTTCGTACCGCCGACATTCACGCCGCCCTTGGCGTTGATCGCGTCGATCGCCAAGTTATATCCGTCGCGATAGTAACGGCCCGAGTTGGCGAGGTTACCGGTCAACTGCACCGCCGCGCCCAGCACGATCGTCTTTTCCTGCGCGCAGGCCGGCGGCGCCGCCGCCAGGCCCAAAGCCAACATCGGCATCGCCATACCGAACAACATCCTCGATAACGGCAACTTTACGAATCGATTCATAAGTACTCTCCTTGGCGTAGCCAGGACGTCCTGGCTTTGATCCGAACCTTGCTGAACACTGCCGGGCCTCGACTGACATTGCCGGATATCACGCATGCGCGGCCCACACACCGAGCTCGTTACCGGGCGGCGAGAGCACAATCCGCAGGGAACGCCGATGAGGAAAACTTCTCAATGGAATTAAGTAATACCGATAATTTCCAGATGACGTATTTGAGTCATCGGGTGGTTTTTGCGAGATCGATAGATAGTTTTTTTAGCGATTTCTCTAATCGATTCTGAGGCTTTATCGTGGCTTATCTAAGTCGTGTTAACACTAACCGAACATGACATTTCGCTTTCATTGCGGCGGCTTCGTCGGTTGCTTCTTATCGCCTACGCGTGGCTTATGCATCACTTCGGCATCGCTGCCTCGGTCGTCTGCGCAATCGCTGCCTCAGTCGTTCCCGAGCTGCAGCTTGGGCGGATTGCGCTTCTCCACCGCCCACTTCAACAGCGCGGCGCAACGGTAGATGCCGTGCGCAAACTTTCCATAGGGCAAGGTTAGAAACAGCGCCATCACCACGCCCAAGTGAACCGCCAAGAGCGCACTCATCGCCGTAGTGTCGCGAGCGGCCAGCAACAGCAAGCCGCTCGCACTAACCAGTAGCAGCAAGGCAATGAATCCGCGATCCATGGGCTTCTGGCTCGGATCGCCATGCAGTGGATGTCTGTTGAGGTTCAGACCAAGCAATCCAATGGGGCCGACCAGCAGCCCCAGCCCGCCGACCGTACCAAGCAGCACCGGCAGGCTCGTGTAGTCATAGGGAGCTTGCCAGCCGAACGCATAGTGATAAAGCGTGGCCACGCAGGTGCCGGCAAAACACAACATGAACCCATAGAAAGTCAGGTGATGAAAGCGCCTCCTGAGCAGGGTGTAAGCATCGTCAGATTCGTTGCAGCCCTGCCCGTGCCCACCGCCAAGATATCTGAGCGTTAGCGCATCATGAGCGGCCTCGCCCAGCGCCATGCCCGACACAGCTCCGGGCGCCTGGTCGCGCCAGAACCGACGCACACCGACGCCCAGCGCCACGAGCGCATAAACGAACGTGACGCCGAACATCAGCACCAGCATGCGGTGCGGGAAGATCGCGTAGAAGTTGCCGCTGTTGGCGCTGACCTTGGCGCCGGCTGAGAGCGTACCCACGGCCTGCACCGTGAGCAACAGGAACAGCGCCAGCCCGAATGCGCCAGCCAGTGCGAGCGTCAACCCATTGCGTTTGTACAGTGCGCCGAGCGCTGTAGGCCACGCATAGTCCGAGTAGGTATGGACACGAACCGCAGCCATCGCTTGCGGCACATTCACCGCGAATTCGTGGGGTGGCGCGTATTGACACGCGTGCAAGCAAGCGCCGCAGTTATGGCACAGGTTGGCCAGGAAATGCACATCGTTCTTGCCGAATTCGAGACGGTGAGTCATGGCCGGAAAGACCGCGCAGTAGCCTTCGCAATAGCGGCAGGCATTGCAAATTTGCATGACCCGCGCAACCTCCGCCTCACTGCCGCTTAATGACGCCAACCCCACCAGGGGCGAGTTGGCGCCCAATGCGGCGGCCTCGCGTGTGAGCGCTTCAAGCTGCTCCATGATGAGCTCCCGTTAGAGCCTGTTCGGCCCGGGCAGCTTGAGCCGCCTGCGCGCCCGCGATACGCCCGAACGCGGTGCCGATCGCGATGCCGACGCCCGCGGTGTAGCCCTTGCCCAGCACGTTGCCCGACATCATTTCGCCGGCCGCGAACACGTTGGGGCTGGGCTTGCCGCCGAAGTGCACCGCAGCGTGTTCGTCCACCTTGAGACTCAGATACGTAAAGGTGATGCCTGGCCTGAGCGCATAGCCGTAAAACGGCGGCCGATCGATAGGCTGCGCCCAGTGCGTTTTAGGTGGATCGATGCCTTCGGTGTGGCAATCGTCGAGCACCGCGTGATCGAACGTGCCCACACGGCATGCGGCGTTATAAGCCTCGATGGTGCGCACGAACTGGTTTTCCTCGACGCCTATCTTGCGCGCCAGTTCCGGCAGCGTGTCGGCGCGCTCGCCCGGGAACACCGGCGGCATGAACCGGCCGACCGCCTTCGCGTCGATGATCGAGTAGCCGATCTGGCCGGGCTGCTGCGCGACCAGGCGGCCCCAGATCGCGTAGCGCTTGGGCCAGAAATCCTCGCCTTCGTCATAAAACCTGCGGGCGTCGCGATTGACCACCACACCGAGCGAAACGCAGTCGATACGTGTGCAGATGCCGCCGTCATACAGCGGGGCGCGTGCGTCGATCGCCACGCAATGCGACTGCGACGGGTCGCCCAGCGTGTCGGCGCCCGCGTCGATCAGCAGCTTCAGCGGCACACCCATGTTGAAACGCGTGCCACGAATCAAGAAATTGTCGGCGGGCCATTCGCCGCCCACCTGCCCCCACGCCTCGCGCACCCACGCGCGATCCGACTCGAAGCCCCCTGCGGCCAGCACGCAGCTGCGCGCCTCGAAGCGTTCCCGGCCAACCCGGGCCGCCACAAAGACATCGCCGTCGAGTTCGATGCCGTCCATCGGTGCGTCGTACCGGATCTGTACGCCAAGACGCGCGGCGCTGCGGTAATAGGCATTGATCAGCGCCTTGCCCCCCCCCATGAAGAACGCATTGGTTCGGGCCACATGCAAGGCGCCGGAGAGCGGCGGCTGGAAATGCACGCCGTGGCTGCGCATCCAGTCCCGGCAGTTAGACGACGCGCGGATCACCAGGCGCGCCAGTTTTTCGTCGGTCAAACCGCCCGTTACCTTGAGCAGGTCCTGCCAGTATTCTTCTTCGGGATAGGCGTCGATCAAGACGTCCTGCGGCGCATCGTGCATGCAGCGCAGATTGCGCACATGCTGCGAGTTGCCACCGCGCCACTCGCGAGGCGCGGCCTCCAGCAGCAAGACCGATGCACCGGCCTCGCGCGCCATCAATGCGGCGCACAAAGCGGCGTTGCCGCCACCGATTACGAGCACGTCGACCATCGTCTCCTCTCTTTTAGTTTGAGCGGATGATAGACAGCGTACTGCCGATGTACCAGTAGCCAGGCCGAACTACCCCTTCACGATTCGTGAAGACGCGCCCCTATCCAATGCCCCTCCCGCACCAGCGCTGCGGCGACATCGGCGAGCACGACACGCGCCGCCAGGCCGGCCGGCGACAGCTCCTGTTCCGGCAGGCTGACCAGCAGGTTGCGCCGGCGCACATGCACGTCGCTCACGCGCGCCACCGCCAGCGACGCATCGGCATACCGGGTGAGGACCGCTCCGGGCTGGATGGTAGCCCCCAAACCGCCGCGCACGGCGTCCATCAGCAGCGCGAGGCCGTCCACCTCGGCAACGATGCGCGGTTCGCGCTTTGCGCGGGCAAACGATTGGTCGAGCAAGGCACGTAGGCCGTGCGAACCGCTGGGCATGATGAGCGGCAGGTCGGCAAGCGCGGACAAGCGCACGGAACGCTTTTGCGGGAAATCGGCTTGGCCCTGGGCAGCGATCACGAACAATTGTTCGTCGAGCAATGGCGTGACGTTCCAGCGCTGTCCGATGTCCTCGCGAAAAACGATAGCCAGGTCGATTTGCCGCGCGTTCAACATCGACGTCAGGTGGCCGGACAGCGCCTCGACCATGCGCAGGCGGACCTCGGGATAGCGCGTGCGCATCGCTTGCATGAACGCCAGCCCGAGCACGCCGCAGGTGCTCGGCGCCAAGCCCACGCTGACGTGGCCGGAAAGCCTGGCCTGTTGCGCCGCGCGCGTGGCGTCCTCGATATTGCGCAGCGCCAGTTGCGCCTGGCGCCAGAACGCGAGTCCGGCGTCGGTCGGCGACACGCCCGTGGCTGAGCGGTGCAGCAGCCGCGTCGACAGTTCGCCTTCCAGGCGGCTGATCTGCTGGCTCAATGCCGACGTGACCACCCCCAGGTCGATCGCGGCGCGACCCATGCTGCCGAGTTCGCAGACACGCACAAAATACCTGAGCTGCCTAAGCTCCATGCTGAGCCTTTTTGCTAAAGCCCTACAACCGCGCTTGCGGCGTGCCCGGCGTATTTTTAAGGCGACGCAGCTTGACCAGGTAATACAGGCTCAGCGCGAAGCACAACGCAACCATCAACTGAAGTGCGAGCCGTTCGTGCGAGTTGGTGGCGTTGATGCTCTCCAGCGTCACCGGCCGCGTCTTGAAGATTTCCGTGCCGGCCAGGGTCACACGGGTCACCGTAAACCCGCAATACTCGACATGCACCGGCTCGCCCAGATGCCCCTGCATCTGCGAGTACGGCCCATTGCAGGCATTCCGATCGAGGCATTTGGCCAGCAATGAATCGGGGGCGCCCGCGCGATGCACGAAGTACATATTGGCGTTTTTGGTCACCACGCCGTCCGCGGACCGGTCCGGAATCACGTCGCCGGTAGCGTTGAACGGGCAACTGTCGACGTGCGCGGTCGAATGCCAGATCGGCAGAAACGAGCCCAGCAAAAACCAGAGTCCGCAGATGGCCAGCGCAATGGCAATGCTGCGGTAGTCCGATTTCTTTTTAGATGAGGTAACTGCCATGAGGAGTGCCGGTCTGCGATTGAAGGCCGTATCATGCGCCCGCCGATAAGGCCGCGCAAGTGGCGCCCGACTCTCGCGGCCATGCCCTGCCGGGGCACGTCATGGCCTGGTCAGCGCGTTTTGGGAGCAACCACGAGCGCCGCCAGCCGGTCGCGCAGCGAAGTCGACGACAGCGACTTTTCATACTCGGACCGGGATTCGATCGCCGCCCCGTCGCCGGCGGCAATCCGGTTCAACTGCTGTTTCATCGAGCGGATCACGTCGATGTCGCAGGACGCCATTGCCTCCAGATAGCTGGCGGTGCGGTTCGACAGTTCACGCGGCTCGACGAGATCGGTCAAAAAACCTATCCGCAGCATCTCGACCGCGTCGAGCGTCATGGCGGTGAGGAACAGGCGCTTCGCATTCGCGAGACCCAAGGCCGTAATGTAGCGGCGCATGCCGCCGGGATAGTAATGCAAACCGATCCGGGCAGCCGGCATGAACATCCTGGAGCCGGTCACGCCGATACGGAAATCACAACACAGCGCCAGATCCGTCGCGCCGCCATACACGCTGCCATTCAAGGCGCAAATGGTCGGCAGCGCGCAATTTTCCAAAGCGTCGAGAAAAAGCTCGAACCCCCGATCGAGCTTTTCAGCGATCGCAGATAGGGTGTATCCAGAGCTGAAGGTTTTCGCGCCGGCGCCGGTAATGACGAGCGCCCGCACGCGCCCCGAGCGTTCGGCATCGGCCACGTATCGCGTCAACAGCGGCAAATCGTCCGGGTCGATCCGGTTGTGCTGATCTGGACGGTTCAGCGTGATTCGTGCAATATCGTGCTCCACGGAAAAGAGCGGTACACCTTGCATCGGGCCTTCGATCATGATCGTATCCTGGTCACGGGCTGCTGTTGAAGTCGGTGTCGGTGCGGCTGTGCGGGCGTTTGGGGTATCTGCGCGGGCTCCCCTAGGGCTTGTCTTCCATCACCTTGCGGTGAAGCTCGCGGGTCAAACCTTCGATCCGCTCGCTCAACTGGCGCGTGATTTCCGTCAATTCTGTATTTTGTTGAACGAGAATGGCAAGTTTGGCGGTTTGTTCGGCCACGGCCTTCTCGCGGGTTTCGCTGGCGAATGCGAGCTCTTCGCGGTGCAGTGCGTCGGCCTGCGCATGCGCTTTGTCGCGATCGGCCTGCCGCGTCTGGGCCAGCAAGATCAGGGGTGCCGCATAGGCCGCCTGGAGACTGAACGCGAGGTTGAGGAGAATGAACGGGTAGATGTCGAATTTGACCCACCCGGCCACGTTGGCAACGATCCACGCCGCGACGACGGCCGTTTGCGCGATAAGAAATGTCGGTGTGCCGAAAAAACGGGCAAATGCCTCCGCTTTAAGCGCGAACCAGTCGCTACCGAAAACGGGATCAAGATGCGCGTGGGGAAGATGAAACCGGAGATGGTGATTGGCAATGTTCCCGCTGCCATGTTTCGGCGCTTCGGGGCCGGTCGGAATAGGCATTCGTGACTCCATACGTGTAAACAATAGCCCGGGGGCGATCCCGCCGGGTTTGATGAGGGCAGTATAAAGATAAAGGCCGCCCACTCGCGTTGAGAGCACCGGTTCGCACGCAGGCGCGAATATTCCGTCGCAAGCGCATCGAACCCCCATTTACTTTGTGGAATAGGCTGACAGTCTTATTATTACGTTGCACGATGACTGCACTGTATCGAATAGGTGTTCTCCATTCGCTATTCCCCTATATTAATCGGCTAAGATGCGGCGATGAATCTGACTCGAGTTACCAATAGCCTGGTCACACGCCTGATAGTTTTCGGGGTGGTGCTGGTTATCGTTGGAGCGACAGCGCGCTATATATTGCTTTCGAAGGTGCTACGCGACAACCTGATCGAGGTTTTTTCGGAGCAGCAGGTGTCGCTGGCGGATACCGCCGCCCGCGACGTCGACTACAAGCTCGACCAACGGCGTCGCTTGCTGGCGCAACTGGCGAGTACCTTGCCGCAAGACTTGCTGGGAGATCCCGAACGTCTGCGTGGCTGGCTACAGCAACGCCAGGACTTGATGCCGCTGTTTTCGCTAGGGGTCGTGGTGGCCGATCCCAACGGCAAGGTAATGGCTGACTACCCACCTGTCGCCGGGCGCGTCGGCTCCTCGATCGCAGGCGATCCCGAGTTCGCGCGCGTGCGCGGCGGTCAACTGGTCATCGGACACCCGCTGCTCGATCCCTACACGAAACAACCTTCCCTACCGATGGCGGCGCCCATAAAAAATCGAGCCGGGCACGTTCGCGCGATTCTCGAAGGCACCACGGCGCTCGCCGCGCCCGGTTTTCTCGATCGCGTGCGCAACGGCCGGATCGGACAAACCGGCGGGTTCCTGCTGATTTCGCCGCGTGACAAGTTGTTCATCAGCGCCAGCGACCCCAGCATGGTGTTCAAACCGACACCGCCGCCTGGCGTCAACCTGTTGCACGATCAGGCCATGGCAGGCCTGCGTGGCAGCGGCGTGACGCTCAACGCCAAGGGCATCGAGGAAATCGCCGCGATGTCGCCCGTGCCGAGTACCGGCTGGTTCGTGGTCGCGCGCCTACCCACAGCGGAAGCGCTCGCTACGGTCGCGACGCTGCAAAGATACGTGATCTTGAGCAGCATCGTAGGAGTCCTGATTGTGCTGCTGGTGGTCGGCGGCCTCGTCACCTGGATGCTGCGTCCGCTGTATCGCGCGGCCGCTCAAGCCACGCGGATGACGAACGGCGAGATCTCGCTCGAACAATTGCCCGTGGTGTACCAGGACGAGGTCGGGCATATGACGTTGGCGTTCAACCGTTTGTTGGCCAAGCTCGCGGCCAGCCAGGCGGAGCTTGAGCGCATGGCTCACCAAGACGCACTGACCGGACTGCCCAATCGCAGTTTGTTGGCCGAGCGCATGCAGCAGGCGCTGGCCAGGGCACAGCGCAATGGCACGCGGGTCGCGCTCTTGTTCCTGGATCTTGACGGGTTCAAGCCCCTCAACGATACGCTCGGGCATGAGGCGGGCGACGACGCCTTGATCGGCATCGCGCGGCGGCTCCAGACGGTCGTGCGCGCGACGGACACGTTGGCGCGCGTCGGCGGCGACGAGTTCATCCTGCTCGCGCCCGATCTCGCAGACCCGGCGGAAGAAGGTGCGCGCATCCTCGCGGCAAAATGCATTGCCGCGGTGGCGCAGCCGTTGAGCTGGAATAACGTCGATTACACGCTAGGCGTATCGATCGGCATCGCCGTGTGTGCCGGTAGCTGCAGCGCCGATCGTTTGCTGGCGATGGCCGATAAAGCCATGTACCGCGCCAAGCAGGACGGCCGGGGCTGTTTCGTCACGGCGCCCTCGTGCGATAGCTGCCCTCGCCGACTGGCCGTGGCTTAAGTTTGAGGTTGGATCTGGCGGCTTGGAAAACGCTTTCGCGAGCCCCGGCGTCGGGGCCCGCTTGC
>Ga0265338_10002422_pt1 | contig 28051 bp, 28 predicted proteins | sample 42126metaG_FD_193579 | JGI IMG/M metagenome (GOLD analysis project Ga0265338, IMG submission 193579) | Rhizosphere microbial communities from Carex aquatilis grown in University of Washington, Seatle, WA, United States - 4-21-26 metaG | ecosystem: Host-associated > Plants > Roots > Rhizosphere...
CGGAGATATAATAGCTGGAATTCTTTTCATAATAGTGGCAATAAGAGGCTATAAAAAAGCAAAGACGGTTTCCTAAGAGTTACAATACTTCGCCTGTGTTTTTTGTTAAGTTTTGGTTGGAGGAATAAGCGCGTGCGTTCTAACCATTTTAAAAAGGAAAGAATCCCCGCTAAGACACAGCGGGATTTCGCAGGCAACGCTCAACAGGCGACATCATGCTACATGGGGACCATATAACTCGCCATAACAACATTCCATAGGAGATCACTTGCAAGAGCACCAAGAAGTTCAGGCCATCGGCTCAACACTGCTGTGTTCAGGCACACAGAAGATGGTCATTCCGGCCGGCGGACAAGGCGTTCGCCAGGTGGTCATTCGACTGCCCCGGTTCTCCGGCGAACCTGCGTTCACTGCAACCGTCTGCAGTCCTCAGAGCCTTGGCGGAACGTTTGCCATCTGGGATATCAACATCCAGGATCTGGGTAACGAGACACAAGTTGTAGTCAGCGCCTCTATCGTAGCGCCGCAGTCCTCTCCCGGCGAGGGTGTGCCGTATGACTACTTCTGCAGTTATGTGGCCGTGGGCAAAGGCCTTTGACCGCGAAGCGTACCTAAAGGTCGTCGATCCGTCTGACTCTGTTAGCTGTTGTGGTATGATTGGCTATTTTGACAAACACCTATTGCTCCCTGCTGCCGCCCTTTAGATATCCAGAATATAAATTTAGAAATCCCACCTCCCCACCTGCATCGTTGGATCCCCGTCGTCCCTCAAGTAGAAGCAACGTCAGTGGATCGTTCCATCAGGAGTCTCGGGGTTGGGGCTCATGGACAGCTTGACATTGATCCCTTATTCAGGTAACGTTGTGCCAACATACTGACCGAGTCCGGGGAAGACGAGGTCGTGAGAATGATTTTGGAGAAGCCTCTGGATTCGCTCGCGCGATGAAAGAGGCTTTTGCATTTATGGTGTGGGAAAACAATTCTCGTTTCACTGCTAACTTGCTTGGCAATCGTAAGCTCATCAGTCGCTCAAGTGACGACAAGCGGTGATACACTCTGCACTAAGTAATCTCAAGTCATATCCACTGCGATAGCTTCAGTCGGATCAAATAGACCGATAGAGCTCTAGCATCATTATGATGCTACTCATCAATTGCCTATCCATGGAGATGTCAAATGAATACTAAGAAGGGTTCCGGGGATCTCCCCCAACGCAAACTCTCCAAAGAGGCGCTGATCGCTTCGGAAACTCGTTATCGTCGTCTCTTCGAGACGGCCCAGGACGGGATTCTGATTCTCGACGCCGAAACTGGAATGATTGTGGATGTTAACCCCTTCTTACTTGAAATGCTTGGTTACTCCCATGAACATTTCCTTAAGAAAAAGGTTTGGGAGCTTGGTTTTTTCAGGGACATCATTGGCAACCAGGAGAATTTTCTTGAATTGCAACGAAAGGGATACGTTCGTTATGAAGATAAGCCACTGGAGACTTATGATGGCCGGCGAATCGACGTGGAGTTTGTCAGCAACGTATATGAAGTGGATCATCAGCAAGTGATCCAATGCAATATTCGAAACATTACAGACCGCAAGAGGGCGGAAAAGGCGCTACTGGAAAGCGAAGAACGATACGAGAGGATCACGGAGGCGATCACCGACTATATTTATACTGTGCGTGTCGTAGAGGGGCGCGCTGTGGAAACTACGCATGGCCTGGGATGCCTCACCGTTACGGGTTACCAGGGTGGCGAATTTGCCAACGATCCCTACCTTTGGTTCAATATGGTGGCACCCGAAGATCGACCTAAGGTGGAAGAACAATCGCACCGGATTCTGACCGGGGACGATCCGCCGCCGATCGAACATCGCATTATCCACAAAGATGGAACCGTGCGATGGGTGAGGAATACTTTCGTTCTCCATCGCGATAAGAACGGCGTCATTGCTACATATGACGGTTTGATTCAGGATATCACTGAAAGGAAGCGGATAGAAGAAGCACTTCGCGAAAATAATTTAAGGCTTGAACTCGCTATGAGCGTAGCCAAAATGGCTTGGTGGGAAATGGACATCCCAACCGGCAATATTACTTTCGAAAAGCGGAAAGCTGAAATGCTGGGCTTTCCACCGGAAAGGTTTAAACACTATAAGGATTTCATGGCGCTGGTCCATTCTGAAGATTCTGAACGAGCAATGAACGCCATGCGGGGACACATCGCCGGATCGCTGGAAAGATATGAAGTTGAGTACCGAATCTTAACTAAATCAGGAGAATATAAATGGTTCTATAGTATTGGCGCTATCACAAATAGCGATGCAAGCGGAAAACCCCTGAAAGTAGCCGGGCTTGTCATCAACATCACCGAACGCAAACATGCCGAAGATGCGTTGCGCCAGGCACAGAAGATGGAAAGCATCGGAACACTCGCCGGAGGCATCGCGCATGACTTCAACAATGTGCTCGGAGGAATCATGGGATACGGCGAGATGTCACTTCAGTTCGCCCCGAAAGATTCCATGCTGGAAACATATTTGCTTAAGATCATGAAAGCCACCGACAGGGCAAAGCATTTAATAGAGCAGATACTGACATTCAGCAGGAAATCCCATCCGCAGAAGACGATCACATCCATGCGGCCAATAATCAAAGAAGTATTGGACTTACTCAGGGCGTCGATTCCTTCGTCGGTCATTATTGAATTTGACCTGGACAAGAATGCTAAGCCTGTTTTTGCCGACCCTACAAAGATCCATGAAACGCTCCTCAACCTTGCTACCAACGCCGTCCATGCGATGGAGCGAAGAGGGACGATGAAGGTCCGGCTTTATCCTCAAATGCTTGACCGAAAGTTGCAGGGCCATGTAGGAGAAATTGCTCCGGGTGAATATACGGTAATAGAAGTTGCCGATACCGGCTGCGGCATGGACGAGGCTACTCTTTTACGGGCATTCGAACCGTTCTTTACGACGTAAGCCGTTGGCGAGGGGACCGGAATGGGGCTCAGCGTCGTTCTCGGAGTAGTCCAGTCATTCGGGGGAGATATCATGGTAGAAAGCGAAGTGGGCAAAGGCACCACCTTCAGGCTGTATCTCCCCGTAACCGGAGAGTCAATAACCGAAGTGGTCCATTATGCTTCTCTTCCCCAATTGACCGGGACTGAGCGAATCCTTTATGTCGATGATGAACAGTTGCTGGTCGAGATGGCCGAGGACATGCTTACAGCACTCGGCTACTCGGTCACCGGCATCTCGAAGAGCACCGATGCGCTGAAATTCATGAAGGAAAAAGGGAACGACATTGACATCCTGATCACCGATTACACAATGCCGGGCATGAACGGGATTGAGTTGGCAAAGGAAGTTTTGAAGATCAGAAACAATATTCCGATCATTCTTTGCACCGGATTCAGCAGCGAATTGAATCCAGAACGGGCAGCGGCGATCGGTGTTAACAGTTTATTGATGAAACCCTTCAGAATTTCCGAAATAGGGAGAGCAATACGAGATGCTTTCGACAAAAAAAGGGAAGGATTAGGGCATGGCGAGAATCCTGGTAATCGATGACGATGCGAAAACAAAAATTTTAGAAACTCTCTTCCCCACCCGTATCGATGGATCCCCGTCGACCCTCAAGGAGAAGCCTCGTTGATGCATCGTTGCATGAAGAGTCACGATGCGTTGTCAACAAAAGGCCAGCAATGACTCATTTTTGACCCGTTGTCCCACTTATTAAGCATGAAGAGCGTTTCATCCCCATTAGGATTAACTCTTTTTTCATCCTTTCGGGCTATTACATCTCTATGTCGACATCGGTATACTATTTTGCATAAGTGAATGATTTTCTCTTCTTGAACAGCGGTATCGGGCTCGATTGGCCCACATTTCTATCTGCAAAAAAGTATTAGAGTAGCATTTTTTATTTCTCATTCAACCGTTAATAATATATATAAAGTGATAGTGATGAGAGTACCGAAACATATCGGAATAATTCCTGATGGAAACAGAAGATGGGCGGAAGCCAATTACATGCCAAAAGAAAAAGGTTATGAATGTGGCATAGATCCGGGCTTTATGCTTCTTAAATTATGCAAAGAGGCCGGCATTAAGGAATTAACGTATTACGGGTTTACTACTGATAATACGAAAAGACCTGCAGCAGAAACAACTCCATTAATTGGCGAGTAATTTCCTTTAATCTCATTACCAAAAGATGTAGTTCGTTTTTCATCCTTTAGAACGATTGATTCGCTTTAGATCCATATGTAACTTTACAATTGAAATAGAAGTATAACTTTCGAAAAATTATGACGGAGCAAAAACATGGGAAAAATCATTGGAAGAATTCCTTTATACCTAATAGTAATATCTATAACTACGTTTATTTTCTCAGGATGTGCGGTTATAGAGGGAATATTCAAAGTAGGAGTATGGGCTGGAATTATACTTGTATTGGTGATCTTAGGAGTTATCTTTTTTATCATTAGTAGGTTCAGGAAATAAGTACCAGAAGAATCTCTTCGATTGACCCTTTTCAGCAGAAGTGATAACACATGAAGACGTCTTCGTCATGAACCCCAGCCTTGACATTTCTTCGGATGGTGTTGGGGCAATTTGTTGCGCTGTAACTAGGCGGGATTTCTTAAGGATGTGGGATAAGTTTGGAATTGTAATAAGAAGGCCGGCAGATTAACCGGCTTTTTTAGTTGCTCAATTACTTTGGGGACCATGGTTTTTTGGGACAAAATTGTCTTCCCTCTCCTCTTGGTGGCTACCCTCGGCGGCCTTCAGCAAGTTCCGACCATAAGGGGACAATGATATATTTGACCGGAAAATCCATTCCGTCTCTTCTCGGTCACGACCTGGCCGGATTTTTGTGCTTAGTAAATAACGGTGAATTTGAGGCAAAGCTATATTCGTTCCTCCTCTTGCCTTGAACCCGTATCCACCTTGAAGCCATGGTACTGAATTCAGTACCGGTTCATCTCCAGTCTCAGTACCCAATCACAAACCACCTAATTTCATTGGCCGAAATCCAAGAAGTATGGTACTGAGGAAGTGAAATAATAAAAATAGATAGGTAGATAGAAAAGAGAAGATGTTAAAATGCATATTCTTTTTTTTGTGAGGGGGTCATTTTCCCGGATTCAGTACCAGTACCTCCATTTGCACCGGATTGCCAAGTAATGCTATGAAAATGTGTTTGGTACCGAGTATGGTACTGAAATCACCTTCAACCCAACAAATTCAACCGTTACCGTATTCCCTACATGGAGTGTGCTGGTGTTCGGTGATGCGTGATTAGTTGTACTCCTAACTCCTAGTTGAGTTGCAACTGTATCTTGTTCACTGTTTCATGCAATTGCTCCGGCTGCAGATGTGCATAGTAGGCTTGGGTCACTTTTACGTCCACATGCCCCAATAATTTTGAAATCTGATAAATAGAAACTCCCATATATGCCAGCCAACTGGCAAAACTGTGACGAAGAGAATGGAAATGCAACCGCGGGTTCATATTCAATGCCTTTACATATCTTTTGAATTTGTCGGCCACCCAGCTATCCAATATCTTTCCGTTATTTAATGTAAACACATAGTCGGATACTGCACGGTCATAGCACGTTGACAGAATTAAAAATGCGATATCGTTCATCGGCACAATCCTGCGCTTTCCTGTTTTTGTCCGAAAAGTTGCTGAAGATTGAACAGTAATTAGTTTGTTCTTCATATCCAGATCTTTCCATTGCAGGTTCACGATCTCTCCTCTTCTCATTCCTGTTACGACAGCAAAGAGCACGATCTCCCGCAACCAAGTTTCCGTAATGACACTCAGAAGCTTTTCAACCTGTTCTCGCGTGAAGAACACAGGGGCAATGTCAGGCACCTGAGCCAATCGTAGCCGGGCAAACGGATTCTCCTCTAGGATCCTCCAACGCACAGCAGTATTCAGAGCCGCCTTCATGGATCGGAGTTCGATATTCACAGTATGTGCGCCTACCTTTTGGAGTCGGTGCCCTTTGTAAAGATCCCAGTGCTGTGGTGTAATTTCCGTCAGGGAAATATCACCAAAACGCTCTTGAAAGATGTGAAATGTGGACTTATAGATCTCAATGGTTCCGATCGCGTAGTTTCCTTTAGCAGATTCGACGAACTCAGACGCGAACTCACTAAATATTTTTCGCTTGGGCCGATCTCTGATCAGTTGCTTGAAGTCACTAAGGGTTTTCAGTGCTTCAGCTTTATTTGTAGTGTGGGTGCTTCGTTGCTTTCGTTTGCCATCAACAACGAATTGGATGTAGTAGTATCTGTTCTTCTTAAAGAGGGAAAGGTTTGAGGTGAGCATGAAAAAGGCACTCCTTCTCAGCTTACACTCCAGCTTACAATGACCGGAGTTCTGAGAAAAAGTGCCCTATTTAGAGCGGGAGACGGGACTCGAACCCGCGACGTCCAGCTTGGGAAGCTGGCATTCTACCACTGAATTACTCCCGCATGTATATCGTCTTTTTTTTCAATATGTTATGGCAATTACAGAATTAACGTGAGACACATATGCGACAAAACATTGGATGTTGACTGGCTTTGGGGTCTGAAACAACTTATGAGCTGACACGCTATGCCCTAAACTAAGCAGGTATTTGAACTCGTTGGTTTTCATTTTCTCAACTGCAATATAGAAAATTTGGCGTGATTCTTCAATTCCTTTTTTTCCTGAACACAGCAAGATTTCTTGTTCCTTTTTTTAACTGAGTATTGCTCAGATACTCATCGGCTTTCTCATCTAACTCACGCATAGTTGTCCGTTTCGTTTCGGCCAAATACTTGTCCAGCGCTTCCTTCGTAAATCCGATTTTCCTTGTTCCTATCTGGTGATGCTCAATCTCCTTCCTGCTAGTCATCTTGTATAATTTCGACTTGGAAATATTCAAGTAATCAGCAGCCTCTTCAATAGACATATTGCTAGGATTGAAGTCCTTCTTTTCAAGCTTTTCCTGGCTTTGCTGTATCCGGTGAGAACGTGGATCTTTGAAGATTCGCTCAATTGCTTCAACCCAATTCCCGGCTGACCATCGTTTCCGCATGGTCCATTCATCAAGCTTACGATGTTTTTTATATTCGATCTCCCAATACTGCTTGACCGGAACGAGTTCTTCGAGTGATAAATCCTTGACTTGCTCGATCTTCTGAGCAATATCAGCTTCCTTCTCCTTATCAATATATATCATTGTCCTCACTAATTTTCATCAGCCAATTCGCTTCTCAGTTTAGCAATTTCCTCTATTCTAGTTGCCATAGCCAGTTGCAAATCGGTTAAGAAATGGAAATGATCCGTCACTCCTCTATTCGCGACCACAATTTTTTCGGTGTGTACCTGTAATGCAAAATATATCACATCTTCAAGCAAAACGCATGCATTTTAAAACTTTTGGCGTCAAAAACGCCGTTCCAATTTTCAACTCTTTCGAAGTGCCAAGCACCATTTGCCACATCTCGCCATCTCGACATTTCAACAATCACAAAAATGAAATATGCTCGCCATATGCAGACATGCACCATCCACCAAGGTTGAAAATGGTGCAGGAATGCAAAAAACACTTTACTTTTTCAAGACAGCAAAAATGCCCTTACCCACTTTCTCAATCGTTGTTCCTACCATCTCTTTAATGTCTCTATCCAGTGTTCGTGAACTAGCAGATTGTCCAAATTTGTCTACATACACTTTCTTTGCTTCCTCATAAGTAAATTGCTTCTTCTTGCGAAATACATCTGCCAAAAGTTCCTGCCTCTTTTTCTTTGCATCAGATCTGGAATTTAAAAGTCCTCCCGGTATGATGAGCGGCTCATACAATGCAAGAAACTTCAGCTTTTCTTCGATGAATTCGAACGCACGATCCACATCCTTTTTAGTTGCTCTTAACCTTGTTTCCGAACAGGCTATCGCTTTTACAAATTTGTGAACGGAGCGCGCCAATCTTACTGCGTTAAATTCGAGAATCTTATTTTGTGATATTTTCGTGAGTTTCTCGTTCGCCTTGAACAGCTTGCTTATTTTTAGACGCGCATACTCATTCACATTACTCGGTATGTCAACCATCCTGAAATACGTTGCCAAGTAGGCAATGATTCGCTTCAAATCTCTCTTCCATATTTCGACACTAATATCGTCATCATACCCTGATACAATAGCCGGTCCAGTTAACATCTCCTCGGCAACTTCGAAAGCCTGACTCTCCTCATCAGGTATATCACATATATAGTCAAGTCGTGAAATAACCTGGATTGGAATCTTTACGTCAGAATAATTGTCTACTTTCGTTCTGGGATCAATGTGACTAATCCGATTTAAGTCCATATGAATTGACGTTACCGCTTCATGTTTCGTTCTTGCTGCTGTCGAATCGGTTGTTGTCCCATCCTCCATCACTTCTGCAAACGCTTGAAAGACTGCCGCTTTGTATGCCGAAAATCCATGTGTATCCTGCATACAAACAACACCTCCCGATGATCTAGGCAGATAACCAGGATTTGAAATCCGTTTTGGACCTTTCGTTTTGACGTCGCCGATTAAGGCGGCAGGCGTAATTTTCTGGCCGACAGCCGACGGTTGTCCAAATACCGGATTCAAAATGCTTGCTACTTGAATCAAGAAGTTCTTCCCGGCACCAGGATGCCCAATTACAAGTGAGTGCAATTTATTTGAATATCTGGGGCGAGGATTGACACCATTGGATAAACTTTGATAGATCATGAAATCAATACTTTTACTGATGTGCGGAATCTTATCTATTCCTTTCACGCCAAGCTTGTCAACCAATGTTTTCTTTATATAGTTGAAAATACGTTTCTTCTTTGTGTGTTCAGCCAAGAATAACTTGGCAACTCTATCACCAAGTTCATGGCGCACATAGATTCGATCTTCAGCATTTACATCCTTAAATATCTTCCGAATAGAAAACATATAGACTCCGCCTTCGTCCTCTACATATTTGGGATATACTGTCCCGGCGAAAATGTAGAACTTTTGTATAGACGGTTCTCCGCTCACTTGTAGCTCAGGATAATTGTCGATAAGCACAGGAAAACATTTTATTTCATTGTCATTATTATCTGCAACCGAGATGAGTAAGATCGTCCTTTTCTCACCTTCTACACCAACGAAAATTGCTCTGGGATTACTCATCTCACTGATATAGCCAAGTATTTTGAGCGGCTTGCCGATGTTCTGGTCATGCATCGCTTTCCGAATTGGCATGGTAAAATAGTCATCCCAATCTGTGGTTGTCATCTTTGTCAAATTCATTTCTGAATCATAAAACACCTCTGGCGTTACTTTTATACCCTCTCCTTCTTCGTCACTGCCTGTCGCCTCAAGCAATATTCTGCTTTCTTCCGGTAAATCGGGGAAGGTTTCAAGCACTCCTTCATCGCCATATTTAATGAACTTCTTGTTGATTGTACTATCACGTCGATCTACTATTTCAACCGGTTTGCCGAACAAAAGAAAATCCTTTATCTTTAACGGTTTCACAACAAGCAGTTCTTCTTTCGGTTTTGTGCGGTATTCTTCTCTTAGTTCAACGAGTAGCTGACCAAACACGTTTGCTCCTATTAACGAGCTCGCTTTGTCTTTCTTGTCTTTCGGTATCGCACCCCAAAAATCACCATCCGGTGAAGTCTCAACAATCACGTTGTTTCCTGTAGCATTCAACGCATAACCAAATTTCCCGTAATTGCATGCGAGCTTTACCCGCAGGCACCATTTCATAATCTTCACCTTCTCCTGGTACCAGTCGGTTCTTCCGTGAGCTTTGTGTGGTTTGGACACCCATTTGGCAACCAATGGACTTGGTTTGGTCATTATGTCATTTTGCATCTGCACTACTTTGGGATACCGGCATGCTTGATAGAGATGTTCAAGCGACTTAAACTCTCTTCCATTCACAAGAAGAGGATACTTGATGTTCATGTTCAAAAGGTCGCCGTGGGGGCCCGAGTTGTGTTCGATGACGATGCAATTCTTCCTATCATATTCTTTCTTTGTCAAAGAATAGCTTTTGAGCTCAGTAGCGTTTAAGGGATAATACTCGGGGGATTGTGCTGGTTTAGATTTCATTTGATTCTCATGAATTCAGTTATCTTCGAGTCGTCCGAGGGTTGTTCTTATTTTGGATTATTCCCGTCTCGCCAACGCCCTAAATGATGTAGCCCCAGTCGACAGAATTACAGTCTCGATATCCACAATCAATAACGTTCATTTTCTTAATCGAAGATCGCTGTTTGAATTTGCTCATGGCTGACCAATTCTTCTTAGCTCTGAATTGTTTATCAACCCGCGGGAATCTTACCGATATCTCTTGGGGCTCACCATTGATGAGAACTTGTTCGCCACTCTTAATAATAAAAGATTCATTCTTGGTATCGGTCCGTCTCGTGCTTCTCGGTATCCTTTCCTTAATGAACTCTTCAAAGGTTCGAGGAACATCCAGGTCTGCCCATTTATAGTAGTTGAGTCCTTTATTTTTGAAGGCCTTCGCACCTCGCCTGAAAGTCTCATCCTTGAGTGCTTGAAGATCGTTCGATTCGCCGTAAAAAGGCATGGCCATAATGCGAACGAATAGCCCCGCTTTCGCCAGTGATTCGACCAGATCGAGTCGTTTGTCGATGCTTGTGGTAAAGAACTCAATTCGACGTCGAACCTTTTCATCCATCGTCGCAAAGCTGACTTCGATTTGAACCATGTGTTTCATCGCTTTCAGCTTTTCGATGTGATTCAGAATAAGGTGGCTCTTTGTTAGAATATGCAGCATCCATTTATTGCCGTTTTGCCATGCACTTTCAAACTCGTCAAGAATATCCAACATGAGATCAGGCCGCCTATTGTCGTCCAAGTGCTTTAATAATTGAGGTAAATAGTATTCGCTGGTTTCATTAATTTGCACTCGCTTCATATTCTGAGGCAATTTAGAATATCGTGTCAGTTCTTTGGCGAGCCGTTGGGGCTTATCAAGCTTGACATGGATAGTCTCAAAAAAACGCTTTTTGCGATCTCGTTTCCGCTCATATACTACCCACGGACTATAGCAATAAGTGCACCCAAAGAAACATCCAGTCGTCGGATTGAGCGTGAATGGAAAATCGTATTGGCCGAGCTTTACTTGGTGGTGCAATGCGTAAGAGGACTTTCGTTGCAACCTTATCTTTGTCGTTCGTGATTTCATGTCAGCTGCCTCCTCGCTTCGGATTCGTTGTTATTACCCCCGCCTTCGTTCCCGACTTCCTTATCTCATCTCGTTCCCACCAAGCTCCATCCACAAGATGGAGTCCATATAAATCATTCCAAGCTTTCTTCTGCTTCGCCGCACTCGTTATTTTCAAAATCGGTCCTGTTGCGGTGAGCAAATCCCGATTCTTTGATTTCAGATATGATTGAAAGCTTAATGCTGCCGCTTCGAGGTCATTTCCGTAATTCATCGCCGCCACACTCTTTAAAAGGCTCTCAATCTTGATTTCCGCTGTGTCCAAACTTTCCTGAAACGTCAAGAAGATTTGGTTGGGATCCCTTCCAATATCAGTCCGCATTCTCCTAAGGTTATTAGCGAGTGCGCCCAAATAACTTTTGAAAACACAGTGTGTACCTTTCTTTTCGACAACCGCAACATAGATTCGTTCAGTCGTGGATTTTCTTTTAGGCTTCTTTTTACTAATTGGCTTCTTTGCCATAAGCTATCCTCAAAGCTAGGTTTAACAAAACGATATCCGCACAAGTTGATCCTCGGACTCTCATCCTTCCGCAAACTTCTTCATCGTATCAAGCGACCAATATCACGTTCACGGAATACCACTCACCCACCTCAAGCTCCCCATCTTTTACTGCGGCTTTCGCACACTTCAATCCTACTCGACGATTGGTAGGATCATCCAGACGATCCAGAATGAGCCTGGCATTGCACTCTGCGCTTGTGTAAGTGCTAAAGCAAAACACCTCGTCGAGATCCTTCGTCCACGTTAATGAATCCGGATTGAAAAAAAGAAAATTCTTGAGATACTCGCCTGTGTCGGATCGAGAGAGAATAGAATAGGTGGTAGGAATTGCCATCCAATCACACTAGAGTTAAGCCGCCCTTAGATGAGTATCAATTACAGTTACGGCCATAATGTCAAATATACCACCAGTGTCAGTATACTTTGGATCTCCTAATTCTTCATAACGTCCAAGTTCGTTGTATGTAGTTTGAATACCGCCATTAACCTGACCTCGATATGGTCCATCAAGAAAGACGAGATCATCACGATGAGCGGAAACGGTAGAGCGAATAACTGGATCAGCTGATTTCTGCTCTGTTACCTGCTTAATATACAATGCCTCTTCGTCAGTGATATTATATTTTGCTCGGATTTCATCTATCATATCACCAACCGATATTTTCTTAAGCGGTGGAGCAACACCTTTCCGGCCCTTGCCTGGCGGTTCTTTTATAGTGCCGACACCCTTTGTAATGCCTTTGTATTCAACTGCCGCTTTGATCACCTCGGTTTGTCTAATCTGCTTCATAAGGTCGGAAACACTGCCTTGTTTTATTAGTTGTGGTCCGACATAATCGCAGAACTTAGCAAATTGCCCCAACTCTGACGAATAGGTGAAGAAGCACGTGAGGAAGTCATATGTCTTCACGAATCGTGCGAGCAAGTAGACAAATGCTTTACGATCATCATTCGCGATTAATTTTTCTTGAAACCTTGTGCGTAAACTCTTTGTATAGGAAACAACCTCTGAATCTGTGCTATTCGATGATAGCTTCTCAAAGTCTGATGCATCCTTCTGTGAAAATACGCCTGCACCTAAAATCTCGCTATACAGTTTGGGGCAAAGTTCTTGGTCGGGTTCTACTGGTTCAAAGGGTGTTCCTTTGCGATACTTCTGAAACGCTTTCAAAATAGACGTGGCGTTATTCGTAAAATCCACTACCACAACCTTATCCTTATCGTCATGCGATCTGTTGAGACGCGAAACGGTTTGAACAGCATTTCGGTCCACCACAGGTTTATCAAGAAACATTCCAGCAAGCAAGGGTTGGTCAAATCCAGTCTGGAATTTGTTTGCGACCACCATCAACCTGTAGTCTTCTCCTTCAAAGCGATCTTCGATTAGCTCGCCATCTTTTAGTTCGTTGATTGAATGTTCATGTATCTCGGCGTTCGTCTCGGGATGTGTAAAGTCAGAAAATGCATAAAGGACTTTGAATGTGGACCCACGTTCAACGAGTTTCTCTTTGATGATATTGAAATAACGCAGACCAGCCACACGCGAACATGTGACAATCATTGCTTTCGCACGTCCACCAATTAATGGCGCAATCTGCTCTTCAAATATCCGCAGCATCACTTCTGCTTTATATTGAATAAGCCCGTCGTCCTGAAACGCTACATTCATTAATGCTTTGGACACGACTCCCTTCGGATAAACTTTTTCCTCTTCGCCAGGTTTGGGGACAAAATGACAATGCAAATTGTAAAGGGTTTTGTAGGAGATAATACTCGCCGCCACATCCACTATATATCCTTCGGCAATTGCTTCTGCTTCAGTATAGCTATCGTATGGTGCACCGAATAATTCTACTGTCGCTGGTGCTGGAGTTGCAGTAAAGGCTATGAATAATTGATTCAGGTCATGTTCACGAATGACCTTTGCAATGTGCTCTTCTGGATCCTGTAACGGTTCAGCTGTGTCCGGTTCATCTTTCTTACGGAACGGCAAACGGATAGCAGCACCCATCTGACCTTCCTGCGAACGATGAGCTTCATCTATCAAGAAGGCAACTTTCAACTGCTTTAACTCGACACTGTTCCTTATTTGATCTAGAATCCAAGCAAATTTTTGCTGTGTGGTAACAATGATCGATTTCCTCTGCTTCATGTAAAGCGGAAGATCATCCGACCTGTCGGCAAGACCAATGACATCCTTGAGGTGAGTAAAATTGACGATTTCACGTTTGATATTTTCATCCAGCGTAGTTCTATCTGTCAGGATGAACGTGATATCGACGAGCTTTTCATTCGTTCCAGGCTTGTAAAGGCTATTCAATCGGTCGGCAAGCCAGCAAATCGAAAGCGTCTTTCCGCTTCCAGCAGAGTGATCGGCAAGAAATTTTCTTCCTATATTTCCTGTGGCAATATAGTGGTCTAATATTTCGTTTGAGATTCTTCGGACCAAACGGCTCTGATGATACCGTGGAAACATCGTGAAAGCAGGATGTCCCTTCTTGTCACCTTCTGCTTCTTCCTTTGGCACTCGAACGAGAAAGAACGATAGAGCTTCAAGCAATCGATCCTTTGAGAGCACCTCTCTATATAAAAACTCGACCGGATATTCACCCTCGGTAATGGGACTATTTGTTAAACCGGTATTGTGCCATCGGAAATTTTCTTCTCGACTTGGATCGGTAGCAGCCATTACATCGCTTGTATCCGCAGCGATATAGAGGAATGGATGTTGGAATATCTTGAACTTACGGTCCCGAGTGGCAAATTGTGTTACTGCATCATGCACATTCTGGTTCTTTTCGTGCTTCACTTCCAATACAACAATGGGGAGTCCATTCAAGAAGAAGACGAAATCAATTTCTTTGTTTGATTCCCCAAAATAAAAATGCGGTCTGAATGTGATGCGGTTTTCCGGATACTTATCAGTTGCGATGCTGGCACTAGACCTGGGCTTGGGATAGAACAGATGGAATTCCAATCCTCGGACTTGCAATCCATGTCTTTGCAGCATCCATAGCGGAGTAAATTCTAATTCCTTTCGAAGAGCTTTGAATACTTCATCGCGCGCATCTGTTCCATATTCTTCGTGCAGTTTATTAAGATGATCTGACTGCGTAGCCTTGAGAAACGCCCAGAGATGATCTTCCGCAATGAAATGTTCGTTATCCGTAATATCGGACTGCTCGAGCACACCGTATTTATGCACCTGAACAAGAAAGTCAGTAATGTGTTTTTGAAACTCGAGTTCTGGTGCTTTCTTCTCTTTAGACATGTTCTCTTAGACGTTTTAAGTCAGTTTCTGTTATACGCCTTTTACCAGTAACACATTCGTATATTAACGATTTTCGGTAAGCGATCAGAGTGGCAATTTGAGCATCAATGCCTCTTGCAATTTCCTTCGACTCTGAAAGTTTTGCATCCAAATAGTCACAAATGGATTGTTGCTCTTTAAGAGGGGGTTGTAGAGTTCGTAAATAGCCGGTCTTCACTTGATCGAAAATCGGAAGCGTTGTTGCGGTCGCAATTCCCGGAATAATCTCCTCATAAATCTTGTATTGGTAAGCGAGAAAGCGACTTAGCATCTTATGGCCGCATACGATACCGACGAGCTGCTGATTACAGGATGCCTCAAAAGGCACGAGCCCAACTTTGCCAATAGTTGCCCCAATGCCCACTAGAAAAACTGTCCCAGATGGAAAAATCCGCAACTCACCTTCATTTCTAGCTAGTACATTGATAAGTTTACGGGGTTCACGTAATTCAATGTCGCCATCAAAGCAACCCGGTGCGAACCAAGGAATAGTGCCTTCAGAGTAATACTCCGGTGTATTTGTAGGAGGCGTCATCCCTGCCTGTATCCGGCTGGTATAACGTTTGAGGTGTTCACAATTCCAATGCTTGGGAATCTCTCCAAACCATTCAACGTCTGAATTAAGCATTGGAACGTCTTGATGCAACCCCTTAGTAACCGCACGGTGGATAATTGACCTACGAAGTAAATAAAGAGTTTCGAGTTGCTGGCGTTTAACCAACAACGCTGTATCTATCGTTTCACAACTCGCATCTAGATATGAAACAATCTGTCTCTGTTCCACTAATGGTGGAAATGGTATCCGCGTTTGCCAGAGATCATTTGGATTGATCCGTCGATGTGAATTTGTTACGGAAGTCTGAAAACATGTCATATATTCAGCAAATACTGTTGAACCAATCAGATAAGCGATATATCCTTTATCCACATTGCCGGAGTGCCACTCCACCAGTGGAATAAATTCGGTGGATGCGACCTTCACCATGTCATTATGAGGAACGAGCCAGACTCGTGGCTTATGGCAATTGAGTTTCGAATAAAGAATCTCGCCTCCCCTTAGCAAGGTTTTGTTACTAGCGATAGTTGCGCCCACTTCAGTGGCTGGCTCACCACTCTCGTCGAAATTTGGGATGGAGTAATGCTGCACTTCCAAGCTGGCAAGCTGTTCAATCGAAATTGAACCGGTGTTGTCTCGAAAGATCGATTTCAACCGCGCTTGCGTCCAACCTTGGGGTGTTGTTCCTAACCACTCAATTATCGGTTGTTGAAATGGCTTCATGAATTACTAGCGAGTCCTTTCAATTTTTCCTCCGCATCTTTTTCAAGTTGCCAAAATTCCTCTAATAGTTCTTTCGCAGGCGTGGGAGCCTGGTAACGATAAAAGTATTTATTTGGCAATATTTCATACCCGAGTTGTGGGCTGTCCTTCCATCGTATAATTGGTTTTGCGATTTCTCTTTTCAAGAATTCTTCTATGTTCTCTCCGTTTGGAATGTATTCGTCGTCTTCTACATAATGTCTATGCGTCCATTCAACAGAAACAATTTCATCCACATCCGCAAATGTCGTTTTGAATTTCTTTGAAGCATCATCCTTTGGTTTCAGAGCTAATTCAATAACCTTTACTTCTTCGCCGACTTTGACTTTTGCACTGAACACTAAATCACTCTCATAGTAATCCAATTCCTTGGCGACATTGGCTGCTGAGAAAGTCTTCTTGTAGGTCTCTGCGATAACAGCCGGATTGTCATTTTCATCTGTCTGCCAGAAAACGACATTGACCTTATGAAAGGCGAAGTCAAGTGTTTGAAATATCTTCACACATTCATCGTTATAATCTTTGGACCAGCCCTTCTGGTAATGAGTTTCGATCCATTGCCGATGAGCATCAGTGATCCGGTTCCGTTTATTCCCAAACGACTTTGGTTCCTTCTCAAATTGTTTGCGGGCATCAATAAGCATTACGCGCCCTTTGTGGCTAGCCGGTTTATCATTTCGTAGCAACCAGATATAAGTAAAGATCCCTGTATTGTAGAATAGCTGATCAGGAAGCATGATAATCGCATCAAGCCAATCGTTCTCAAGAATCCAACGTCTGATTTCGCTTTCTCCTGAACCACAATCGCCATTGGATAGTGGTGAGCCGTTGAAAATAATGGCAATGCGACTACCTCCGTCACTTGGGGGAATCATCTTTACAAGCATCGTTTGGAGAAATAGAAGCGCACCGTCATTAGAACGAGGCATACCAGCTTGATATCGTGTCGTCTCAAACTTTCTTGCTTCCGCTTCATATCCATCTTTACCACCCCAAGTAACGCCAAATGGCGGATTGCTCAGCATTCGATTAAATTTGAATTTTGTTTCAGGCCATTGATCCCCAGTTTCTTTAGAACGAGGATCGTGTGGGATAAGTGAATTTCCCAGGGTTACTTTGGCTTGTTTATCGTTCTTGATCAGCAAGTCAGCCTGGCAGATTGCGTAGTTTGTAGGTGAAAGCTCCTGCCCATGCACTGTGACAAACTGTTCTACACGGTTACGCTCTTCATCTGTCTTGGCACGGTCCAGCAAATGTTCCTTGGCAACAGATAGCATTCCTCCAGTTCCACTTGCGGGATCATATATCGAAAAGTGTTTGGTAGGAATTGGAATTTCAAGTAGCTAGACCATGAGCCGGATTACTTCGCGCGGCGTAAAGTGTTCCCCAGCTTCCTCTCCGCTTTGTTCTGAAAACCTTCGCAACAATTCTTCGTAGACATAACCCATTTCCAAACTAGATAGCTCGTCGGGGCCAATGGCGAGTTCTTTATACTGGTTTAGGATAGGGGCAAGTCGATTGTTCTTTACCATCAATCCAATCGTCGCTCGGTAGTTAAAATGTTCGATAATATCATCGACATTTTTTGAAAATCCATTGATATACGCTCGGAAGTTGTCAGCGAGCAGCGCATGATCCTCTTCATAGATCTTTCGAAGTGTCCAATTAGTTTTATTGGAGAAGGGAGACTGTTTCGGATTCAGTTCCAGTTCCTTGACCATTTTTGCCAGTTCTTTATCAGTGAGCTTCGAACGCTTGGCACGAACTTCGGCACTTTTCTTCTCCCGCCAGTCGAGCAGCACACATTCTAACCGCCGAATAACGATGATGGGAAGTATTACACCTTGATATTCATAAGCTTTGAATTTCCCGCGTAATCGCTCCGCAGATTTCCAGATTTCGTCGGCTAGATTGTCAAGTTTGGGTTTATCGAGTGATAGGGTCATGATTTGTAATAGGATGGATAGCTGGTTAATTCAAAGACTTCAATTCTGGTCGTGCAATCTTCTCAAATAGAAAAACCCATAGTCCATCTGCTGATATCAGCAAGTCCTACGGGTCAAAGCCCCCAGAATTTTGACGATCAAAGCTGAGAGTTATACGCCCCGCAGCAGCTCCTCCAGCAAACCGTTGTAAATGTAGGCGATTCAACAGGTAAATGCAATGTCATTAGCAGGCCCGCATGTGCAAAATCGCAATAGGCAAGGTCAAATTTTTGGAAAATAATTATAGGCAAATGACATTCGCTTCCTGAATTCGACACGCCAGCCTCGCCTCTAGGCCTAGAAAACAATCCGGAAGAAAAATAATACAGAACCAGATTCTCCTCCAGGATTTTGAGGTGCCGGCCCGGCTTTACTCCGAAGTAGAAGCATCGTCATGGATCTCCTGTATGCGGAAGTTTCGACGAGGCTCTTTTAGCTTGGTATAAGAAGAGAAGAATACCAAATGAAAGGAACATCAATGAAATACTGCATCCGAACAGTGTCTTGGAAGTTCAAGGAATCCATCGAATTGGACCGAGAACTTGCCGACAAAAGATCAATTGCCATTCGAACACCATCCGATGTATTTCACAATTACGTTTCTCTATTTAAGGATCAAGTTCGAGAACGTTTCATTGTTTTCTGGCTGAATTCGGCTAACAAGGTTACGGGATTTGAAATCGTCAGCGAAGGCATTTTGAATTCTAGCCTGTGTCATCCTAGGGAAGTATTTAGGGGCGCGATCGTTGCAACAGCCGCATCTTTGATCATTTGCCATAACCACCCAAGTGAAAATCTGGAACCATCGCAAGAGGATATTGCAATTACAAAGCAGCTAGTCGAATCCGGCCGGATCATTGGTATACCAGTTCACGATCACATCATCTTTGCAGGAAACACATTCACGTCCTTCGCCGAACGGGGTCTTCTATAATTGGTATAAGAAGATGTATCCGGGATACGTTAACCATAAAACCAATATTGGAGGATTCATGTCTCACAATCTCGAACAGCGGGAAGGACAAGCATCGATGTTCTACACGGGCAATGTTCCGTGGCATCAACTCGGGCGTCGTCTCGATCAGCCAGCCACTGCAGCCGAAGCAATGGAAGCTGCACGCCTCGATTACACGGTCATCAAACGTCCCATGAAGGCAATCATTCATGGACGGCATTACGCAGATGTGCCGATGGCATTCGCTACGATCAGAACTGACACGAATGTTGTGCTTGGTGTCGTCGGTTCGCGATATGAACCAGTGCAAAACAAAGATTGCTTCTCCTTCTTTGACCCACTAATTGAAAGAGATGAGGCCATCTACCACACGGCAGGCGTCCTAGGTCAGGGCGAAAAGATATGGCTCTTGGCAAAACTGCCTGATTACATCCGCGTTGGCAAGAAAGGTGACCCAATCGAGAAGTTCGTGCTTTTATACAACAGCCATGATGGGAGCAGTGTCGTTCGGGCAAAACTCACACCGATTCGTGTTGTCTGTAACAATACGCTCACAGCGGCCTTGTCCGGAAGCGACCAGGAAGTTCGAATCAAGCACACAGCAGCGGCAACGGAAAAGCTTCAAGAGGCCCATAAGGTCTTGGAACTCACGAATCAGCTCTACCGCGAGCTTGATTACATCTTCAATCGGATGGCTCTTCGGAAGGTCACAAGCCAGCAGCTGATCGATTACGTGAAGACGCTCGTGCCGGATAACGAGCAGGCAGAAAGCAACACACGGACCGAGAATACTCGCAATCACATCATGTCTCTGCATGACGACACGAAGGAGGCTGCGATGCACAAAGGAACATTGTTCGGTGCTTTCAATGCTGTCACTGAGCTCGTCGATCACTATTCCAGCTCAGAAAGCGCCAGCAAAAAGTTGAAGAGCATGTGGTTCGGTGGATCCGGTGAACAATTGAAGCTTCGAGCATACAAACTTGCGGAATCGATGTTGTAGATGAAATGACATTCATTCACACGAAACGCCTCGATAGATACTTATCGGGGCGTTTTCATTTCAGAAAGGACAGATATGAACACAATAAGACTTGAGTGCACAGTGGGTGGTCACCACAAGTTTTATGAATTCGAAGGCTCTGAATCAAACGGCCGCTTCACGGTCAAAGGCAGGTATGGCCGGATTGGTCAAGCTGCTAGTGAAGTCGTCATCTACGACGGTGATAACAAACTGGAAGCGAACAAAGAGTTCGAGCGCAAAATGGTGGATAAGAAGCGCAAGGGCTATGTAGTCGTCTCAAATAACGGTAAGTCGACTCCTGCACCTGCAGAAAAAAAAAGAGTGATCTTCCAATAATCTGGCCGATGAATGCTCAGGGTATCAAGAATGAGGATCATTTTGAACAGCTCATCAGCAATCCGAACTACGTTGCACAGGAAAAACTCGACGGGTTGAGAGGGGTTATCCATATCTGCAAAGAAGGACTTCGAATATTCTCGCGTTCTGCTGGTGTCGACGATCCAACTAGACCATTGGAGAAGACTTCTTCCCTACCACATCTGGCATCAATGCAACTTCCTCAACTTGTTGGGACGATTCTCGATGCCGAAATATTGGCTCCGGGGATCGATGTTGCGTCGATGTCAGGAGCAATTCATTCAAAACATGCAAGCACAACTAACGGACTCGTCAAAGCATTCGTATTCGATGTGCTGAGATATAACGGCGAGGATATTTCATCAAGAACACTACACCAGCGAATCGGCGTATTGGAAACACTCAAGAAGCATATCCATTCGCCTGACATCATCTTCTTGCCCTGGGCTTTCACAGCCAATGACAAAAGAAAGCTATACGATGATGTTCTAAAGCAAGGCGGAGAAGGCATCATGCTCAAGCGTCTTGATGCAACGTATCTTCAGGGTGGAAGGCCAGCGAACAACTGGTTCAAAGCCAAGAAGAGCGCCACATTCGACTGTGTTATCATGGGCTTCACGAAGGGCAAAGGAAAATATAACTCGCACATCGGCGCTGTTCGATTCGGTCAATATGTTGGCAAATGTCTCGTTGAATTCGTACAGGCGAGCGGAATGTCGGATACACTCAGATCGGAAATGACCGCGAATTCCGGCAAATACATCGGTCAAGTCGTTTTGATCAAAGGCATGCAGAGGCTTAGATCTGGAAAAATCCGTCATCCGATTTTCGTCGGGTTACGCTCAGACAAGAAACCAACTGATTGCATCTACTATATAAGTGAACAATGACACAACGCCGTGAATGTCGACGCCCGATTCACCAAATACAATGACCGGGGAAATTGACTGAAGCGGCGTATGTCTTTCATAAGGATATCCTATGGTTTCAATTGGTCAAATCATTGTAAAAATCGTTGTCATGATTATCCGCAAAGGAGGAAGACCACGATGAAAGACTTCAAGAAGTTACTCGAACTGGCCGAGAAGGTCATTCAGGCCGTGAAGATTGCAGTCGAACATTTGCAAAAGGAGACAAAAGGTCATGGCTGAAAACGATAGGGCACCAATTTGGCTGCAAGAGCTTTTGGATCAAGCAGAAATTGCTGATAAGAACAACCTTCTGGCAATGAATAAGATCCGTGCTGATGAAGCACTCGCGGCAATTGCACTGATCGAGGAGAAGATCAAAGAGATAGAGCAGATTGCACAGCAGGAAATCGATCTATACACGAACTGGAAGGACTCGGAAACTGCGAAGCTTCAGAACAAAATTAATTGGCTCTCGTTCAATCTGGAGAAGTTCATCAGAAGCACGGGCGATCCCACGATCACACTGGCACACGGGACGATCAAAATCCGCAAGTCTCGCGACAAGATCGATATCATTGACTTGCAGAAGTTCACTGTGATCGCCCAGCGGCATGGGCTCTTGAGGCATATCGATGCCAAAGACGAGCCAGATATGAACGCAATCAAGGCCTTCATCAAGATCAATGGAGGTAAACCGCCTCTCGGCGTGATGCTAACACCAGGGCAACCGACTTTTTCATACACAACAAAGAAGAAAGGATCTACAGATGGCGAACAATCATCCGAAATTGACACTGCAGGAGAATCAGCAAGTCCGACTGAAATTGCTGCATGACAAGCCTTTGGAAGGAAAGAATGGGCACGGGCCATATGCTATGTATGGCGTAGAAAATGAAGCCGGAGAGGAACTCGTTTGGTTTGCTCCTTCATCAGCACACGAGGTCATCCAGTCTCAGCAATTGAAGAAGGGATCCGAAATCATCGTGAAGCTCGTCGGGAAGGACAAAGTCGAAGTGTCGATAATCGGTAAAGCAGCCGAACTCGATCACTCCTCCACCTCCGATGCGTTGAAGGAGAGGATGATTCAGTCGATGAAGGATGCGCAGGAGGTCGTTGCTGCCGTGCCGGATCTTGGATTTCGTGCGGAGGATGCACGGAGTATCGGGTTGAGTCTGTTCATTGCGCGCACTTAATCACGGTTGACATATTTCAACATCTTTCACTACATTGTTCCAAGCTAAGCCGAAGAGATAAAGTGTCCGCCTATGCAATTGTGGATCGACAACCGAAAAATGCGGTTGCACGATTATCCTACTTGCATAGGTGCACACTTTTATCCTCATTCATATTTTGCTCGCCAAAGCGATTGCTTCTTTGGAAGAAGTTTTATTAACGGGGGATTGGAAATATCAAGCATTCAAATCTTCGATCATGTTAGAACACTAAGTCTATTGGCAAACATCAAAGAAAATATTGAACTGAAGTCCTTATATTTTCAACTTCTGGTTAGTGACACTGACGAAGTGAGAAAGATTCGTCTAGAATTGGATTCAGTCTTTGTTGACTTTTCCTTTTTCCCCGCACTTAATTGGAATGAATATAGACAGTTCATTTTCGATTATAATGTGCTAAATGCATGGCGCCATCCAGCCAAAGAGTTGTTTGCGTTCTTGTTATCGCCGACCAAAACATCGAGGGGAAATAATGATATTGAACTCATAATCAATATTATCGGGCCCGAGATTGACCTTAGTAGGTTTAGGGAAAAGATCTTAAAACTAAAACAAGTTCTTAGAAAGGAAGCGCTACAAAAATATGATATCAAGACAGCCTCTAGTCGTATTGATATCATGCCCCCTAAGCGTTCAATAGGAGTCTTAATCACGGCCTTTTCAGCCTTGATGTTTTTTGCAGTCCTCTACAGTAATATTTCCATATTTATTTCAAAGAATTCTCATTTTTCATTTGTTGAAAACGTTCTTTCGGTTATTGGTTTGATTATCCTCACTGTAGTATTGACTTCTATTCTAATTGGCATCATTGTGACTTTCAATTTTATCATCAAAACAGCTAGGGATTTGGTTAAACGCTAACAGATCGAATCTATTGATTATGGAACAATCGGACATAAAGCAAAAAGTGTTCTACGATTACTGCAAGCGATTAATTGATATTATTGCTTCTAGTATATCAATTATAATGTTTAGCCCAATGTTTTTGGTCATGATGATAATCATCAAAATAGAAGATGGTGGACCTGTTTTTGTTTTACAGACTAGAATTGGAAAACGTGGAGAGGCTTTCTACTTTATAAAATTTAGAACGATGCGATTAGTAGCAGAAATCGTGAAAAACGATTCTGAGAATGAAACGTTCGACGATGAAATGTTTACACCTATTGGTAGATTCCTAAGAAAGATGGTCCTAGATGAATTGCCATGTTTATTTAACGTCTTGAAGGGAGATGTTAGCTTAGTTGGTCCGAGGCCAGTTTTACCTTATGTTTTTGAAAAGCTAAACGAATGGCAAAAACAAAGGAATTTCGTGAGGCCGGGTCTCACGGGGTTATGGCAAATATCGTCGAATAAGAAAAATAATCTTGAAGATTTGATTAATATGGATCTGGAATATGTGAGGAGACGGTCTTTGTTACTCGATTTAAGCATTCTGTTAAAGACTATCCCAATTGTCCTGTTTGGAAAATAGGAATGCCTACTCTATTTTTTAGGTCGAAACCAAAAAGTGGCACTTCTCGACTTGGCTCGGAGTCGGACTGTTTTATTCTTGACTCTCCTTTCGATTAAAGCTACATTCGTGCAGTTTTTACGACCGATCGGGGTGGCGACGGTTAGATCCTCCTTCGATTATGAATGGAGGTTTTGTGTTTTAGTAAGGATATGCCTGATCAGTTAGTTAGTCAGTGCGGGGAATTATATGCGTTCTCAAATAGAAAGGATTAGAGCTTCATTTCAATCAAGTTTGGCGTCGATTGACGAACTACTTAACTTTGATCGAATCGTTCTTGATTTTGCAATCCAAGGTTTGGAGCAGCTCACAAATACGCTCAAAAATCAACTCAAAGTTACAAACCCATATCTCTTAGCTGACAGTAACCTCAAGTCTTTGAAGAACATTAGAGAACACGACTCAATGAGGATCCAATACAAACGAATCTTCAACCAGTTTCTCGTGCTTTTGGTTTCTCATTTTGCTTCAACAGTTCGCGACTTATTTGAATCCGCTATAGATGAGGCAGCTAAGGTTGACAAATTTGAGAAAATCAATCGCGCTAAGATTGAAATCACGCTCGCTGAGCTTCAAAAGAATGCAGAGACAATATCTGGTGGAGAGTTTTTGTCAATTCAAAAGAATATCAGTTTCCAAGACATGCAGAGCATTGGCCGAGCTTTTCAAGAATATTTTGATATCGCTGTGTTGAAGGACGCTCATGTCAATAACATTATTATCGCCCAAGCATGCCGGCATGCAATAGTTCACTCAGGTGCGCGGTTCGACAAAAAGCTTCAAACTCAAGTTTCATCTGCGAAGCCAAGGACCATTAAACCATTGGTCGAACTTGATTCTGAGATACTATTCTCTCCGGAGGAAGTAAAACAGGTCGGTGAAAGCATGAAGATCTATTTAGAGCGATTATTTTCAGAACTACATTCTGCGTTCGGCGCTGCCTAACGAATCACGCAAGCTTGGAACCTGCTGCACGTCGCCGCAAATAGCTCGGTGCGTTAGCTGGCAAAACATCCATCTCGGAGATAACAATGAGATTCATCTTTTTCTTTCTCATATGTTTCCAATCTTTCGCTTTTTCAGATGACATTTACCTAAAAACTGGTTATGTATTTCGCAATGTTGCGGTTATCGATTCGGCCAACGGCATCCTATCCTATGTGCAAAATGGCAAGAATGCAGGAGAGGCTTTGTCCATTGTTCTCCGTATCGAACTTAAACCGGTTGACCCAAATAGTAAGTCCATTTTCGAACTTTACTCAAAAAAACAAAACGAATTATGGAAGTCAACCTCGCTAACTGATTCTTCTCTTAGTAACAAACTTCCTCTTATGCAGGGCACAAAACCGTTGATTATGAAAGAACGCGATCAAAAGCCAGCGATGATCGTCTCCGACTCATCCACTTATTACCCTAACATGAAACTCTTGCCCATCGTGTTCTTGGCTTCGGCAGTCGCATGGAATGACTTAGCGACAGCTTCGGATGCTCAAAGCGCTATCGATGCAAACAACAAAATTGCGAAGACATCGAATATCCAAGCCGACAACTCTCACCTTGAAAACACTAAATCCAGAAACCAAATAATCGGCTATGTTTCAATAGTGACTGCATGCATAACTTTGGGTTTATGTTTTAGCGATGCTCAGGTTGAAGTAAAACAAAATTCAATCAGCATGAGGGTAACTTTTTGATAACCAAGGTTCCCAATTATTTCAACAACTCTTGTTTTGCCACCTAACCATTTTAAAAAGGAAAAGAGTCCCCGCTAAAGAACAGCGGTATTTCACAAACAACGCTCAACGAGAGAGATGGAGCAAACGTGAAAACAGCTTCTATTATTTGTCTACTTACCGTCTCTACGCTCTTTGCCAATGATTTTCTACAATCACAAACAAGACCTCTTCCAATAATTGTTACTTGTAGGGAATCTTCTCTTAGAGGATCCTATGTCCTACAAGTTCAAAATTCCTCCAATGACAAATTGGATTTATGGCTACAAGCCAAAGGCAAAGTTTCTCCATTGCTTCTTCCTGCTGGCAAGATGGTTGAAATTGGCTGGGCACAAGGTTATCGTTTTGACGCTAATAATCTCTTTCTCATCGGAGGGAGCGGATATGATACTATTAGACAGGTAATGCCGAATGTTGAACTATCTTTAATGAGGCTTGAACACCGAAAAGAGGGTGGTTTTGAACTTAGCTTTTCTCAATCCTACGTTCAGAAAAAGGCACAAGATTTCAAGCTTCCCATAAAAGTATCCTATTCGCGCGGTGATATAGAAATCAAAGAGGTGCCTCAGATGGAATTGAGAGAGGGGTCCAACAGAATGTATGCTCATTGCGTTGTAGAAGCTTCTGGGGCTCGGGGAAGAATTCCGTTAACTCTTTCATTTATTCCAGAATATATCCCGGCCACTGGACAGCTTGTTGCCTCTCAAATCCAAATTGAAAAGTCTGATCAGGGAATTGTTTTGCAACAATATATTGATTTTGCCACAGATCTTGTAAATGCATTTCTCCCAGCTGTATTTTCTAACTATGTCCTTTACACGGTCCCGAAATCATTATTGCCAGCTGCCAAATTGTTTAGAGTCCACGATGCAAGTGTTACCGATGGAAGACTGGTGCTTGCTATATTCTAAACGCAACACTCTCTTTTTGGAAATATTTGCCTCGTATTTATTGATAGCAGGCCTAACCAGCGGTTCAAGTCACGCCTCTGGCTTGATGGCGAAAAGCGCTCACTGACGGAACTCACTAAAACAATTGCAGATGATCCCCTCCCACCCACCAACATTCATCGTCAATCACGGCGGTGTTCACAGGCGCTGCAAGAAGACACTCAAGAAATCCGACATCAAGATTCAGTCCTACGAGTCATTGAATCTTCTAGCGGAGCCATTGAAGATCTATTGTCATCATTGCCAGGAAGATTTTTGGGCTACCTCAATTGATGTTTGGCTGTATATCAATTTATCGATAAGGGAGCTGTTCTATGAAGTGTCGATTGCTGAGGTCTTAGGACAGCGGGAGAAGTTGGAGATTGAATATCGATCAGGATTGAAAGTCGTGAGCAGACGGGAATTGGATGGCTGACAAAATTTAGATCTAATTTACCTTCAACAATGGAACAATATTTGGATCTTTAAGCATCAACCAGCCTAGCTGATTTCGAGACAAAGCTCTCACACAAATAATAATGAGCCGTTTTATTAATTGGATCGGCTTTTCTCGGATTGATTACAATATCAATGTTGTTTGGCGATACTGAAATCAGTCCAATGTTATTTCGTCTTAACAGAACCTTGTCCACTCTGTGGTAATACTTATGAGAAATTGCAAGAAAACTTTTATTCGAATAATGCTTATATCGCAAGGCCTGATAAAATCCTTTCCTCCAATCCTCTAATTTTGCTTCTACTGAAAATAGATCCCACAAACATGGCTTATAGTTCTGCTTAATTACTATTCGACCTTCGTCATATTCAACGATATAGTTTAAATCTTTTAGATATCGTATTAAGGATAAGAATTTTTCCTTTTTCAATTTGTTCTTCGATACTGTATCTGTAACAGTAATTATCCTGTTCTTGCCATTAAAATAATTGACAAGATAAAACATCGACTCAAAGTCTCCTAATGTGTTTCTTCTCACAAAATCTTTAGTCGTAAAGACTAAATCGGATA